>Ga0316205_10000112_pt1 | contig 177892 bp, 160 predicted proteins | sample 3monthpyrite_MG_FD_204941 | JGI IMG/M metagenome (GOLD analysis project Ga0316205, IMG submission 204941) | Microbial mat bacterial communities from mineral coupon in-situ incubated in ocean water Damariscotta River, Maine, United States -... | ecosystem: Environmental > Aquatic > Marine >... | reverse complement strand
GCTAACCGAACCGCTTCTTTACGGAATGATTCAGGATATGATTTTGTTTTCTTTCTTGCCATGGTGACACCTCTCGTTAGATCGTAACCTAATTAATGAGTGTGTCTACTTCTCGTGGGGAGCTTGGAGTACTAACGTTTAAATTAATGGATTTGTTTTATTGCCACTGTCAATAATAGCCCATCAACTTGTGTATTTGAAACGTATAACTATTAAGTCGTTATAAGCTTTTCTATGGATATACGATTTCCTTAATGTAAACTCACAAAAAAAGGACCGCAATACGGTCCTTTTTATAAACTTCTTATAAGCTTTTGCTATAGTTTAACCGGCTTTAGCTTGTACGACCTCTTCTACATTATCGGCAACCAATTCTTCTGCTTCTGGTTCAGCTTTAATCTGTTGTACTTTTGCTAAAGCATCACTTAATAATGGTGTCAGGTTATTAAGCAATTTAACGTCTTCTTTGCGGAAGGCATTGTTGGTTTCACTGATCATCACCAGAATACCCCATGTTTTACCGTTAGAAACTAAGGGCAACATCAAACTTGAACGACTGTTAACAACTTTCAATGTCAGGCTGCGAATCAAACGCTCTGTCGGACGTGTGTTGGTGAAAGCTTCCATGTCTTCAATGACCATAGACTCTTGTGTTTGAATTACTCGGCGTGGACTATTTTGCGCGCGAATGTCCTGGTTCTTAAGCATTTTTGCCCACACTTGCGGTTGAGCATTAACAAGTTCCATATACTCAAGTTCGTTATCAAGCTTGTATAAGCCTAACCAAACTAAATCGAACAAAGGTTTACTCTCTTCCCAAATAGCACGTAAGGCAGAAGAATGATCTTTGGCCACGCGAATATTATCAACTAACGAGAGTACCAACCGAGTTCGCATTGACAAGTTATTAATCGCCCGCGCTAAGGTGCCTATCTCATCTTTACTATCATCTTTCATTTGGTAACCAAAATCACCTGATGCAACGCGCACACAACCGGCAACCGAACGTTTGATTCGTGTCGTCACGCCAATGTAAAACCAGAGTAAACCAGCTAGAGCCATAACAAGTAAAACGCCCATCGCGGCATAACTGGCTTTTTGCATGCGGTCAGTTTGCGCACTCAATTCCTGATTAAGCATCATGATGGATTGGTTCACAACTTGACGCAGCTGTTCCTGATTTTGACGAATGTACTTTGTTCCCCATTCCAATCGTGGCTCAGCATCGTTATCACCGAGCTCTTGTCTAAGTTCTGAATAAAATGTTTTCCATGAACTAGTCATTGCCTGGAATGATGACTCAACCTGATCGGTTCTCAAACCGACACCAATATTACCAACCATTAATGCTGGCGCACGTTGATAGTAGTCAGCACCGATTTCGCCCATTAAGTCGTCCATACTTTTCAGGTCAGTTGCAAAGTCTGCATAAAAAACAACTAAATCGCGATTGTAGTCTGGAAAACTGCGGGGAGCATATTGTTGGTAATGTTCGCTACGGCGGAAGATACTGCTACTCAAGGTTTCTAGCTGGGCAAGCTGGCTAGCAATGTGTTGGTTGCTACGGCTTTCGTTTAACGCGAAAATCATAAAACCAATGGTGGTTGCAGCAACTACGGCTAAACCGGCTAGCACCGCAAATACTTTAAACTCTAATCCAAAGACATTTCTCATGTGCGTCTACTCCTTCCCTTATTATTTATTCTAAGCGCTCCATTTGACGCACCGGCTACTCGCCATTTCCAGCTATTAACTGTTGAAAACGAGCCGGCCTCACTCTGGCACTATTTTTTAAAAGCTTATAAGATTACCGTACCAGTATAGTTGTTAATTTAGCCATTACTAGACGATTTTTTGTTTTTTTTCAGCTTAATGACTTTATTAAGAATAAAACAACGATATGCTCACATTTTAGCTATAATTATTAATAATATTAGCCCTTTAGGACTTTTGTATTAATACTTTAGACAGAGACAATTATTCCTATGACGACCGATAAACACACTTTTATGCAACACTACCGCGGCTACTTTAGCGGCATCATGCAGTGGACTGATCTCGGCCTATTTTGGCAGACATTACTCGGGCACAATGACGGTGAATGGTATGTTTATGCTACCGATGAAGGCACGCCAAATAAACCACTTTCAGTCGACGACTTCAGTCAATTTATCGCCCATGCCGATGCGCTGCTACGCAAACAGCATCAACAAAGCTACTGTGGTATCGTTTATGTCGATAATCTCACTGCTCCTAGTTTTGTTAAGATTTATGATCCAAAAAACTTGGGTGTCAGTTGCGGTTTCAGTGATAACCCACCCCTACCGAAGTGGATCATTTCCCGGCTAGCACCTGTGAATCTAGAAGATGCAACAAAGGTTCCTTCAGGTTGGAAAAAGCTGCTACACCGCTTTAGCTGAATCCTTACATTAAGGCATTGTTAACCGTATTATGAAGAAAAAGCCTTTTCGCCCAGCCTGGTGGCTACGCAGCCCTCATGCACAAACGCTATGGGCTAGCACTTGCCGGCTTAAACCTAAAATTGCTACTCGTCGAGAACGCATTGAACTCCCGGATGGTGACTTTATTGACTTAAACTGGAGTCGTGGCAACGAAAGCGCCCCGCTGGCGGTCATTTTGCACGGCTTAGAGGGTTCACTCGACTCAGGCTATGTTCGTGGCATTATGACTGCGCTGAAGAAATCTGGCTGGCAAGCGGTTGTGATGCATTTTCGCGGCTGCAGTGATGAACCAAACCGCTTGCCTCGCGCTTACCACTCTGGCGACACCGGCGACATTGCCTATTTTGTTAATGAACTGCGTCAACGTTTCCCTAACAGAACACTGGCAGCCGTGGGCTATTCGCTCGGTGGCAATGCGCTACTTAAATGGTTAGGTGAAAGTGGTGAGAACAACCCACTACAAGCGGCTGTTGCGGTGTCTGTACCATTTGATTTGGCAATTGCTGCCAGTAAGCTGAAACAAGGAGGCTCGCGCCTCTATCAGCAACACTTACTAACTAACCTGAAAAAAACCATTGAGTGCAAAAAGGCACTTTTAGAACCGGTTATTGATTTTAACTCGGCGCTTGCGTCAGAAGATTTCTATGATTTTGATGACCGAGTCACCGCGCCATTACACGGTTTCCAAGATGTGCATGATTATTATCAGCGTTCGAGTAGCAAACAATATTTGACCGGTATAAAAATACCCACGCTAATAATCCACTCTAGCGATGATCCGTTCATGACCCCGGCGGCCGTTCCGAACAGCAGTGAAGTATCAGAAGCCGTAACATTTGAGCTTTGCCAACATGGCGGGCATGTTGGCTTTATCAGTGGGAGACTGCCGGGAAAAGCAAACTACTGGTTAGAAAATCGAATTCCAGCATTCTTAGCCAAATTCATGAATAAGCAGTGCGCTAAATAGCACTATTGGCTTGATGCTAAGCGTTCACGCCAATATTTAACTTTTTGCTTATCTGCCGGCATGTTTAACCAGCCTTGTTCAAAGGTTTGCAGCATAAATTTCTGTGCCATTAAATTATTGCTTTCTGCCGCGCGGGAAATCCAGATATAGGCCATTTCGTGATCACGAAATTTTGCATAGCGATTGATGTAGCTAAGCCCCAACAAGAACTGTGCTTGAGTATCACCTTGCACCGCCGCACGCTGATACCAAACCCTTGCCTCAGGCACATTACGCTTAATACCCCGTCCTTCAGAATACATAATACCGAGCAGTATCTGGGCGCGAGAATTACCCTGCTCAGCCAACGCTTTAAAATTATCTCGTGCGGTACCATAATGACCATTGCTTAATTTAGCCACGATAAGGTCAATCGCTTCGTTTTCTGTGATAGAGGTGGCAAAAATAGGCTGAGAGAATACCGAAACTAACAAAAGCACGAATAAAACTGATATATTTCGGTACATTAACAACATAAGCTACATCTACATCCTTAAAGTAATAACTGACCACGCATTTATAGTGGGGTTTCTGTTAGCACTAACAGTTTAGTAGGAATTTTAGCGACTGCCAGCAAGGATTCATAAATTTATGCGCACATTGATGTTTTGCTTAATTATTCTTTTCAACTTCCATTCACTGCCATTGGCAAGTGCTGATGATTTTACTGATGGTATCAACGCTCACAAGCAACAAGACTATGCGCGTGCCTTCAATCTCTGGTTACCACTTGCCGACGCAGACCATTTGTTGGCACAAACCTTAATCGGCAGTATGTATGCCTACGGTGAAGGTGTAACGCAAGACGATGCGAAAGCCGTGAAATGGTTTGCTCGCGCGGCCAAACAAGGCTCTGCACAAGCACAATATAATCTTGGCATCATGTATGAAAAAGGTTTAGGTGTTGATAAAGATTTGACGCTGGCTCGTAAGTGGTTACAAGCAGCCTCTGATCAAGGTCGTAAAGATGCCTCAAGTTTATTAACACTGATTAGTGATGCGGCCGATGCCAAGCTGGCGCAACTACCTGATGCGAAGCCATCGACGACGGTTAAAGAAACTGCCCCAGCATCAACCATCATCGCTAGTAACGTTGAGCCAATACAAGTCATTGAGCAAGAACAAGCTGACGAAGAGTTGCTTGGGCCACCAACTATCACCAATGGTGATGCCCTCGAGCCAGTCACAACAACTCATAACCCGCAACAAGGTTTAGACTGGCTAAAAAATCAACCCAAAGACAATTTTACTATTCAGCTAGCGGCCAGTGTTGAAGCCCGATTAATTAATGCCTTTATTAAACAGATAGAGTTAAAACAAGATTATGCACATGTCATTTCACAACGTAATGATCGTGATTGGCATGCCTTGGTTTATGGCAGTTTTGAATCGTCGTCGGTAGCCAGAAAAGCATTAAAAGATCTGCCCGAACAATGGCAAGTTTGGCAGCCCTGGATACGCACTGTTAAAAGTGTAGCTAAATAAAAAGGGCCGCTTAAAGCGACCCTTCTCATAAAACTCAATAAATTAAAATTTATTCAGCGACTTCTTTCATGCTTAAGCGGATACGACCTTGCTTATCAACTTCTAGCACTTTGACTTTAATCACATCGCCTTCACTGAGTTTGTCGCTAACGTTCTCAACACGCTCATTAGAGATTTGTGAAATATGAACCAAACCATCTTTACCCGGTAAGATTGAAACGAAAGCACCAAAGTCCATAATCTTAGCAACTTTACCTTCGTAAACAGTACCCACTTCAACATCAGCGGTAATCAGTTCAACACGACGTTTTGCTTCTTGTGCCGCCGCGTTGTCAGCAGATGAGATTTTCACTTCACCGTCATCATTAAGGTCGATACTAACGCCTGTTTCTTCAGTGATAGAACGGATAGTGGCGCCGCCCTTACCAATCACGTCACGAATCTTAGCTGGGTCAATTTTGAATGTCATCATACGCGGTGCGTAGTCAGACAGTTCTTGACGAGGCTCACTAATGACTTTCGCCATTTCTTGCAAAATATGTAAACGAGCATCAAGCGCCTGGCTTAATGCAATTTCCATAATCTCGCGAGTGATACCTTCGATCTTGATGTCCATTTGCAGTGCAGTAATACCGTCTACTGAACCGGCAACTTTAAAGTCCATGTCACCAAGGTGATCTTCATCACCCAGAATATCGGTTAATACAGCAAAGCGGTCTTCATCTTTAATCAGACCCATGGCAATACCCGCAACAGGTGCTTTCAACGGTACGCCAGCATCCATCATGGCCAAGCTTGAACCACAAACAGAGGCCATTGAACTCGAACCATTAGATTCAGTGATTTCTGATACAACGCGAAGTGCGTAAGGGTATTCTTCCATATCAGGCATGACACCTAATACGCCACGTTTCGCTAAACGGCCATGACCAATTTCGCGACGACCTGGGTTACCGGTACGACCGGCTTCACCAACAGAGTATGGAGGGAAGTTGTAATGCAGCATAAAGTGTTCTTTACGTGTGCCTTCAAGTGCATCAATGATTTGTGAATCACGTTGTGTGCCGAGTGTAGTCACAACCAACGCTTGTGTTTCACCGCGTGTAAACAAAGCAGAACCATGTGTACGTGGTAACACGCCAACACGAACTGAAATAGGACGCACAGTGGTAGTGTCACGGCCGTCAATACGTGGCTCGCCATCAAGAACACGACTACGAACGATTTTCTTTTCAAGTGAAGAGAAAGCGCCTTTAACGTCGTCTTTACTCCAACCTTCTTCGCCTTCAGCAGCAACCAATGCAGCAACAGTCGCTTTCTTGGCTGCGCTAACAGCATCTTGACGGCTCATTTTTTCAGCAATTTGGTAGGCGCTAGTTAAACCGGCTGTCGCTACTTCAGTGACTTTAGCTTCCAGTGCGGTATCTTTTTCAGGAGCATTCCATTCCCATTTTACTGTGCCCATTTCTGCCGCAAATTCTTTAATCGCAGTAATAGCAACTTGAAGTTGCTCATGACCATACATCACGGCATCAAGCATCACTTTTTCAGATAAGCAGTTGGCTTCAGATTCAACCATCAACACGGCTGATTCAGTACCAGCAACGACTAAGTCTAGGTCAGAGCTTTCTAGTGCCGCCATGCCTGGGTTTAATAAGTATTCGCCGTCTTTGTAACCAACGCGGCAAGCACCAATTGGACCGTTAAACGGTGCACCGGATAAACACAGTGCTGCCGAGGCACCAATCAACGCCGGGATATCTGGATCGATATCAGGGTCAAGAGATACAACGGTTGGGATAATTTGTGCTTCGTTAGTAAAGCCCTTTGGAAATAAAGGACGGATAGGACGGTCAATCAAACGGCTGGTCAGCGTTTCTTTTTCACTTGGACGACCTTCGCGGCGGAAGAAACCACCCGGAATTTTACCGGCAGCGTAAGTACGCTCCTGGTAGTTAATGGTCATCGGGAAGAAGTCACGTCCCGGTTCTGCTGTTTTCATTACTACGGCTGAGACGAGTAGTACGGTATCGCCCATACTGACCATCACTGCACCGCTTGCTTGACGAGCTATTTCACCCGCTTCCAGCGTGACAGTGTGCTCACCGAACTGAAATGATTTTTTTATTGAGGCCACAATAGTTTCCTTGTTTGGATAATTATTTTAATTATTTACGTAAACCAAGTTTCGCAATCAATTCACGGTAACGAGTAACGTCTTTGCGCTTAACGTAATCAAGCAACTTGCGACGTTTGTTTACCATTTTCAGCAAACCTTGACGTGAATGATGGTCGTGGATGTGTTCTTTAAAGTGGCCAGACAAATCGTTAATGCGTGCAGATAAAATTGCGATCTGCACTTCAGGAGAACCTGTGTCTTTATCACCACGTTTGTGATCTTCAACGATCTGTTCTTTAGTTTCTGCGTTAATGCTCATGTGTTTTCTACCTATGTAATCGTACCAAGCCGGATCGTGGTCCCAGCCGGGAACGGGATTTTGAAGCCGCGTATTTTAAACCGCGGCCCCCTATAAAACAAGTGAAATTTTCTTATCTGACAAGGATTTAGAGGTTCAACAAGCGCTTTGGCGCGACCCGTCCATCATCCAGAATATGCCCAACGCCGATGAAGGTATCCTCACCCTCAAAAAGCCTCACCAAACCGTCCGTTGGCGCCTTTGAAACGACCACAGGCTGGCCCTGACGAACGTAAAAGGCCATATCAGCACTCAAATTCACCGCTGGCCAGTGTTCTAAAGCAGAGTCTATGGCGATTAGGTGCTGATCCATGGTGCGTTTGTCGGTATCAAAGGTTTGCTGCAAGGTCTCCATAGTGACCATGCTGGCTTCAGAAAAAGGACCCAGCTCAGTACGTCGTAACTCAGTCACATGCGCTCCACAGCCTAGCGCGTTACCTATATCCTCGACTAATGTACGTATATAGGTGCCGCGGGAACAACGTACGTTAATGCTGAAGGTATCATCGGTTAAATCAACTAAATCGAGTGAATAGACAGACACCGGACGCGGCTCACGCTCTACCTCGATACCCTGACGAGCCAACTTATAAAGTGGTTCGCCGTTATGCTTCAGCGCCGAATACATCGGTGGCACTTGCATGATATCGCCAGTGAAGGATTTCAGGACGTCTTCCACCTGTGCTCGATCAAGCTTCGGCACGGGTCGGGTTTCTGTGGCTTCACCTTCCATATCGGCTGTAGTGGTGTTAACACCAAGCTGGCCTTTGGAGAAATAGTATTTATCAGCTTCGATGACGTAATTAGCAATTTTAGTGGCTTCACCAAAACAAATGACGAGTAAGCCCGTTGCCAAAGGATCCAGACTACCGGTATGTCCCGCTTTACTAGCGAAGAACATTTTTTTCACTTCTTGAAGTGCGGCGTTGGAGGTGATGCCGAGTGGTTTATCCAGCAGTAATACACCGCTTACGTTACGACCATGGTTGCGGCTGCGCTTTCTACCCATTTAGTTACTCTTTTTCGTCGTCTTTGTTAATAGCGTCATCGATTAGCTTAGACATGGCGATACCTTTTTCTAACGTATCGTCATAAATGAATTTCAGTTCAGGGACAACGCGCAGGCGCATTGCACGACCCATCTCACGACGCAAAAATCCTTTTGCACCGTTTAGCACTTTTATCACTTCATCATGTTCAACATCTGACAGTGTGCTGACGTAAACAGTGGCATAAGCCAGATCACGACTCACCTCAACCGAGGCGATACTCAAGAAACCCAAACGCGGATCACTCATGTCACGCTGAACAAGCTGAGCGAGTTCACGTTGAATTTGATCAGCCACGCGCTGACTGCGGGGATATTCCTTAGCCATACCGGTAACTCTCGTTCTTAGTGACTAGCTTACAGCTCGCGGTTAACAAGCATGCGCTCGAAGACTTCAATCTGATCACCGGGTTGAACGTCGTTGTAACTCTTCACGCCGATACCACATTCTGTGCCAGATTTAACTTCGTTAACATCATCTTTATGACGGCGTAGTGATTCAAGTTCACCTTCATAAATAACAACGTCATCACGCAGTACACGAATAGGGCTGCTGCGTTTAATATTCCCTTCAACCACCATACAACCAGCAATCGCACCCAGTTTTGAAGAACGGAAGACATCGCGTACTTCGGCAAGACCAATAATTTCATCTTTATAAATAGGTTTAAGCAGGCCGAGAACAGTGCCCTTAATATGGTCAATGGCATCGTAAATAATACTGTAGTAATGAATATCAACTTCTTCTTCGGTAATCACTTTCTTCGCAGCGGCATCAGCACGAACATTAAAACCAATGATAATCGCTGAAGAAGCTATTGCGAGCTGAACATCAGACTCATTGATACCGCCGACGCCACTGGAAACAACCGTGACCCTAACTTCATCTTTACTAATATTAACTAGCGCTTCTTCGAGTGCCTCGGCCGATCCATGCACATCGGCTTTAAGCACAATATTCAAAGCCACTGTTTCGCCACCTTCCATTTGGCTAAACATATTTTCAAGCTTAGCGGCCTGTTGGCGAGCCAATTTCGCTTCACGTTTCTTGGTAGTACGGAACTGCGCGACTTCACGTGCTTTGCGATCGCTTTCAACCACAATCACGTCATCACCCGCTTCAGGCGTACCTGATAAACCTAATACTTCAACAGGCACTGATGGACCGGCAGAATCAATAACCGTACCGGTATCATCAACCAATGCACGGACACGACCATATTCAGTACCACATAAAATAATGTCACCTTTATTCAATGTGCCGCTTTGCACGAGTACAGTAGCAACCGTACCACGTCCTCTTTCAAGACGTGACTCAACCACAACACCGGTTGCCTGACCTGTTGCAACCGCTTTCAGTTCGAGCACTTCAGATTGTAGTAATACAGATTCTAAAAGTGTATCGACACCTTCACCTGTGTGAGCAGAAACATTAACGAAGATAATATCGCCACCAAAACTTTCAGGGATGACTTCTTCGGCGACCAATTCATTAGTTACCTTTTGCGGATCGGCTTCAGGCTTATCCATTTTATTAATAGCAACAATCAAAGGCACACCAGCATCTTTGGCATGCTTAATCGCTTCTTTGGTTTGTGGCATCACACCGTCATCAGCCGCAACAACCAAAATAACGATGTCGGTAGATTGGGCGCCACGGGCACGCATGGCGGTAAATGCCGCATGTCCCGGTGTGTCTAAGAATGTAATTTTTCCACCGTGCTTAGTCTCAACACTGTAAGCACCAATGTGCTGAGTAATGCCACCGGCTTCGCCTGTGGTAACTTTGGTACTGCGGATGTAATCAAGTAATGAAGTTTTACCATGGTCTACATGACCCATGATGGTCACAACCGGCGCACGGGTAATCATTTCGCCTGTTGCTTGCTCTGTTTTAGCCAATACTTCTGCTTCAATAGCATCGTCGGCAACAATAACTGGTGTGTGGCCCATGTCTTCAACAACAATCGCCGCCGTGTCTTGATCCAGCATTTGGTTAATGGTCACCATACTACCCATACCCATTAAGACTTTAATCACTTCTCCAGCCTTAATTTTCATGCGCAGCGCAAGGTCACCTACCGTGATGGTTTCAGGAATTTTTACTTCATATACAATCGGTGCCGTTGGGCGAGCAAAACCATGTTCTTCGGTTGATGCCACAACACCACGATGTTGACCGCGAGGCTTTTTCTTGCGACGACCAGATTTACTTGAATTAACATGTAATTCAGTACGACCATATTTAGTTTTAGCACCCTTCTTACCAGTGGCTTTTTCTTTATCGGGGCCAAGATTACGTGGCGCATTCTTTGCGGGTTTCGCCGCTTTAGACGCTTCTTCTTCAGTTGCCACTTGTAATGCCGCTTGCTGTTCTTTAGCTTCTTGATCAGCTTTTAAACGTGCCGCCTCAGCCACTTCAGCAGCGGCTTTCTCTTGTTCTGCTTTCTTAGCGTCTTCTTCAGCCTGAACACGATCAGCTTCTTTCTTCGCTATTGCTGCTTCTTCAGCGGCTATTTTATCTTCTGCCGCTTTTTGTTCCGCCAGTTTTTGCTCTTCTTCGGCTTGCACAACACCGCGCTTAACGTAGGTACGCTTGCGGCGCACTTCAACACTAACGCTCTTTGATCGACTGGCACCTGACTGACGAAGCTCACTAACTGTGCGACGCTTTAAAGTGATTTTTGTTGGTTCTGCGCTTGCCGTCGATGCCGCTTCAGAAACCTTCTCTGATTTACCATGAGAGGCGCGCAAAAAACTTAACAGCTTGACCTTTTCACTGTCGCTGATCGTTGCATCTGCTTCTTTGGCAGGCAAGCCGGCATCTCCAAGTTGCGATATTAATCGATCAACTGAAATTCCGACTACTTCTGCTAGCTGTTTTACCGTTACGTCTGGCATTAATGTTCTCTCTGCGTTTGTTACTGCTGCTTCGGTTTAATAGTTTCTTATTCCGAGCTAATTTTATTCTGCTTCAGCAAACCATGGTTCACGGGCGGTCATGATTAAAGCACCGGCGCTTTCTTCGTTCAGACCAAACTCTTCCACTTCGGTCAATTCGTCAATGGATTGTTCTGCTAAATCTTCCATACAAACAATACCCTTTGCTGCTAATTTAAATGCAAGAGTTTCATCCATACCATCCATGCCGAGTAAATCATCAGCAGGTTTTGTATCACCCAATTGTTCTTCAGAGGCAATCGCCAATGTCAGCAACACATCTTTTGCACGGTTACGTAATTCGTTAACCATGTCTTCATCAAATTCTTCAATCTCAAGCATTTCATCAATCGGCACGTAGGCAACTTCTTCAATTGAAGTGAAACCTTCTTGCGCGAGGATGACAGCAATTTCTTCGTCAACATCGAGTGCATCCATGAAAAGTTTTTGTACTTTTTCAGATTCACCTTCATTCTTTTCATCTGCCTGTGACTCTGTCATGACGTTGAGTTCCCACTCTGTCAATTCGCTGGCAAGACGTACGTTTTGACCACCGCGACCAATCGCTTGTGATAATTGATCTTCAGCAACGGCAACATCCATACTATGAGAGTCTTCATCAATCACAATGGAAAGCACTTCAGCTGGTGACATGGCGTTAATAACGTATTGTGCAGGGTTGTCGTCCCAAAGAATAATATCAACACGCTCGCCGGCAATTTCACCTGACACAGCTTGCACACGTGAACCACGCATACCAACACATGCACCAACAGGATCAATACGTTGATCGTTACTGCGCACTGCAATCTTGGCACGTAGGCCTGGGTCGCGTGCCGCTGACATAATATCAATCAACTCGTCGCCCACTTCAGGCACTTCAAGCTTAAATAATTCAATTAGGAATTGTGGGCTGACACGCGTTACAAATAACTGTGGCCCACGAACTTCTGAGCTGACTTCGTAAAGTAATACACGTAGTCGGTCACCGGTACGTACTGGTTCGCGAGGAATCATATCGTCACGAGAAATTAATGCTTCGGCGTTGTTTCCTAAGTCGAGAATCACGTTGCCGCGTTCAACACGCTTAACAATACCGGTTACTAATTCACCGACTCTGTCTTTATATGCGTCAACTACTTGGGCACGCTCAGCTTCGCGCACTTTTTGCATAATCACTTGCTTGGCAGTTTGTGCGGCGATGCGCCCGAATTCTTCTGACTCCATGTCCTCTTCAATGACATCACCAATTTGAACATCCGGTTTGCGAAGTTCAGCTTCGGCCAATGTCAGCACGGAGTCGCGCAGTTCTACTTCAAAATCTTCAACATCAATGACATTCCAAACACGATAGGTGTCGTAATCGCCAGTTTCACGATCAATGTCCACACGCACTTCAATGTCGCCACTGTGACGTTTCTTAGTTGCTGTTGCCAAGGCGGCTTCAATTGCCCCGAAAATGATATCCTTTTCAACACCTTTTTCATTCGAAACGGCATCAACAACCATTAAAATTTCTTTAGCCATGCTCACTACCTCTGCGCAATCATTTAGCGCCTACCAATATTGAATATCGGGTAACCATTATTATGGTTACGTTTACCACTCCGGTTTCAGGTTTGCCTTTTCAATGCCTGCCAAGGGCAGTTCGATTTGCTGACCGTCGTCCAGTTCAAGTAATACAATTTCGTTTTCAACCCCGGCTATCGTGCCTGTAAAACGCCGGCGTCCTTCAATTGCGCTATGCAATCTTAATTCAACTATCTCACCAACAAAGCGCTCGTAATGCGCGGCCTTAAACAGCGGCCGATCTAAGCCCGGTGATGACACTTCTAATGTGTACTGACCTTTTAATGGGTCTTCCACGTCCATGACACCGCTAATCTGTTGACTTGCCTGCTGGCAATCATCCACATCGATGCCATTTTCATGATCTATATAGATGCGCAACAGACTGTGCTTACCTTGAGGCATGTACTCAACGCCCACTAACTCATAACCTAGAGCAGTCAGTGATGGCTCTATTAATGCCGATATTCGGCTCGCCTGTTGGCTCATATTTACGCCTTTCGGAAACAAAAAATGGGCCTATGGCCCACTACACAATCCGCTCTAATTCTTTATCCTAAAAGAGCGGCTAGATTATAACTTCGCTAACGCTAAAACACCAGCGATACACGCGTTTAGCGGCACATATTCAAAATAGAGAGTGAAATCGGAGTTTCATTACTCCACAACATTAATTGGGCCAACGAGAATGACGATCCATCCAATTCAAACTGAGCCCATACCAGCCAATAATAGGTATCATCATCGCAAACCAACTCCAATCATCCAATAACCATTCAGAAAAAAATGAATTTGGCACTGCGATTAATGTTGGCCAGGGAATGCAATAAAGGGCAAATAAGACACTTGCTGAAATCAGTATCCATGCTCCTTTACGCGTCGATATGCTTGAAAATGCAAGCATCACCCAAAGTGGTGTCCTTTCGTTGTTATCCATACTGCTAATGAACCCTTAATCAAATGGACTAAACAATTGCACTATAACAGAGAAAACCCCGCTCGATGGCGGGGCTTTGCTACTTCAAGATGATTTAAAACTAAACCAGCTTCTTTCTTCTTGAAAAGCCAAACAAACCTAATAAAGCTGAACCAAATAACCATGCTGCCGCTGGAACAGGCACAACGGCTGGTGCAGTTGTGATGTCTAACCGTAGAAAGTCAACTTGGAATGAACCTGAACCTGAGGCTTCACTTATTACTGTGCCTAGTAATGAGACATTGCCGTCTGCGAGAAGTGCGAAAAAAGCCATATCAAGATCAATTGTTCTTGTTTCGACCAAGTTTGAATTTGCTGTCGAGAAGCCATCAATAAAGGCCGTATCAACTAACAAGCCATCCAGAAATATTTGGTTTTGCCCATCCACTGAGTTATCAGAATCAAAAGAACCTGCTCGCAATGTCAATGATGCGCTAATGATATCACCATCTAGAACGAATGGGTCAAAACCGCCAATAGGGTTAAATGGACCAGCTAAAAAACCGGTACCAATCAATCTAGAATCAGTTAATGGAGCATCACTGACATCATTATTAGAAACATTTGGATCAATTGTATCTATTGCGCCAACACCAAAGCCATCATCATCGCCATAAAAAGTAGAGATAACAGTAGCATTTGCTGAAAATGAGAATGCGAGTAGCAAAGGTATAAGTAATTTGTTCATAGCACCGTTCCTTGGGTATAAGTAATTTTATACGTTATATATAGCGATGAGATTCTAAATCCACACTATTTTAATATAAATACGAGGCGCTTTTCTATGACCCGATCGGGTATAAATTACGGTATCTATTACTAGGCAGCAGTACTAAGCAACAAGCACAAAAAAACCAGACCTATTAAAGTCTGGTTTTTATTGGAATTTGGTAGCGGGGGCAGGATTCGAACCTACGACCTTCGGGTTATGAGCCCGACGAGCTGCCAGACTGCTCCACCCCGCATCAGAAGGCGGCATATTACGGACTTGTCGCCCGCAGCGCAATAGCTACAGGCATAAAAAAACCGGATAACTGTCGTTACCCGGTTTTTTCTAACTAAAGAGCAGTTTAAGGCTTAACGTAAACGAAACCTTTGTACTGAAGCTCAGCTACTTCTGCAACACCAGAAGGAACGATTTCTGCATTCAGGTTAATTTTGTCTTTAGGAATCTTTTTACCACGTACTGTGTTTGCACACAGAGCGAATTTCACGCCGCGGTTAGCAAGAGCTTGGATTTGATCACCGAAAGCATGACCTTTTTTGTCTTTCTTGCCATCAACAAGAATGAAGCCACCTGAGCTATGGAATACCATAACAGCGTCTAAGTTCTCGTCACCCAATGCATTCAAATGGTTTTTCATGTTGCGTAAACCACGGTAACCCCAGTTGAGGTCATTCATGTGGTAAACAACTTTTTGTTTTTTGTAACCATTTTTAGCTTTCGCACGGTCATTTGAAGCGGTTGTTGCACAACCTGTCAGGGCAACAGCTACTACACCGGCAGCGGCTAATGTTAGGGCTTTTTTAATTGTAATCATTATTTACTTCTCCTCTCGTTTCCCATAAGCAACAATATTGTTGTCTAAAGTAGTAGTGATTTAACACTCTTGTTTGCGCAATTACTATGCTAATTGCATTTTTTACGTAAAAACATGTTTTATCTTTTTAATAACATGAACTTACATAACTTTCTTAACGTTAAAATAAGTACCGAAAACGCTAAAAATCGGTGCATATTGCAACATAAATTAGTTTTTTTATTGTAAATTACAATGCTTTTTCAAGCTCGCCTTGTATTTTTTTTAGCTTACGCCACAGCGTAGTTTTATCAATACCGAGTATCTGTGCAGCATGGGTTTTTTTGCCCTGTGCATGCTCTAATACATGGTTGATGTAAGCCTGTTCCAGTTCATCAAGAGTAACAAAATGTGTACCGGAAAACACACCTTTATGGAACGGAAGATCATTATTTTCGTCATTTTGTTCTTCTGCCCAACTTAAGCCCGGACCATCAGCGAGAATCACACAACGTTCAACCATATTGCGCAGCTCACGAATATTACCCGGCCAGGGTGCATCACAGAGGCGGCGTAATGAAGCGGCATCAAAACCACTAACCTTGCGGCCATAACGTGTCGCAAATTCTTCAACAAAGTATTCAACGAAAGAAGGAATGTCTTCGCGCCTTTCATCCAACGATGGTACACGGATATTCACCACATTGAGTCGATGATAAAAATCATGGCGAAAGCTCCCTTCTTCCACCAAACCTTCTAAATCTCGATTAGTTGCAGCGACAATTCTTAAATCGATAGGCGTGGATTTGGTACCGCCCACGCGCGTAACACGTTGCTCTTCTATCGCGCGCATTAATTTCATTTGCATAACATCAGAGATGTTACAAATTTCATCAAAGAATAATGTGCCACCGGTGGCCTGCTCCATCAAACCTTGTTTGCGTGTGTTAGCGCCGGTGAAGGCACCTTTTTCATGACCAAATAGTTCTGACTCAAGCAATGTTTCAGTTAATGCACCACAATCGATAACGACAAATGGTGCATCGCTGCGTGGGCTGTAATCATGCAGTGCGTGCGCGACAAGTTCTTTACCGGATCCTGAGTCACCGGTAATAATCACGTTACAACTGACTTCAGCTACTTTTTCAATCGTGTTAAACAGTGAGCGCATGGCCGGGCTATCGCCTATCATGCCAAAACGGTTACCTGAACGCCGCAAGCGTTTTTTCAGCAAGCGGTTTTCTTTTTTCAACTGCTGAGCATTAATGCTGCGTTCTAACGTTAATTTAAACTCTTCGAAATCAAAAGGCTTTTTAATAAAATCGGCTGCGCCGCGCTTCATTGCCTCGACTGCATTTTCAACCGATGAATGTCCAGTCATGACTAGCACCGGCACTTCAGGATCAATAGTCCGTAGTTTAGTTAGCAAATCAAAACCATTCATCTCTGGCATGCGTAAATCGGTGACGACAATATCAGCGCCTGATTTGGAAAATGCGTCTAAGCATTCAAGCGGCGATTGAAATACACGACAATCATATCCTGCTTTACCACATTGCCGTTGCATCACTTTACAGGTGACAGGATCATCATCAACAAATAAGATTTTTTTTGCTAAATCAACCACGTTATTACTCCCCACTTGCTAATTTTTTAGGTGCTTGCATATCACTATTTTTTTTCGTATCGATACGCCCTACTTCTCCGGTAGGTAATTCAATATGTACTTGTGTGCCTTTGCCTAATTCACTATTCAACTGAATAAGCCCGGCATGCTTTTCAACAATGCCGTAACTCACTGACAAGCCCAGCCCGGTTCCTTCACCTTCAGGCTTAGTGCTAAAAAACGGATTAAACACGCGAGATAATTCGCTTTTTGCAATACCGTGACCGTGATCAATCACGTCAATAATCGCCGACGCCACATTATCACGCACAGAAATAAGTATTTCCGAACCTTCTGACGATGCATGTATCGCGTTTAAAATAACATTAACGAATACTTGCTGTAATTGATTGTAATCAGCTTTTAATTTAACTTCGCTCGCAAAGTTACGTTTAATCTTCACTGATTTAGCATCAGCGCGATGCTTCAATAAATCGATCGTATCGGCTAACAGTTCATCGATTCTAAACGTGTCATAGCTTGGTTCACTGGCACGGGCAAATTTTAAAATGCCTTGCACAATACGAGCGCAACGCTGGCCTTCTTGTTGCAGTGTTTTTAAATCGCAAACCATTTGATTTTTATCATACTCATCAACGGATGATTCAATTAGCGTTGCTAAGGACATAATATTCATTAAAGGATTATTAATTTCATGGCCAATACCTGCCGCCATTTGTCCAACAGCTGCGAGTCGTTCTGAATGTCTTGCCGAGCTTTCAGCTTCATCGCGTTCAATACGGGTTCTATCAAGGGTCTCACAGAGGTAGTTAAACGCGCGGCCAACAATACCAACTTCATCGCTACGCCCGCAGTCCGAATAACGCGAGGCATCTTCACCATCAGCATAATGGGTAATGGTGTCTGCAAGTTCTTGTACGGGTCCGGCTAGACGAGCAGCCGCCCATTTAGCAATAAACAAACTCAGCACCAACAGAGTGATAAGTAAAACCCAAATCCATAGTCGAATCTGTTGCACGGGTGCAAACACCGTGTCGTAAGAAGTCTCTATCACCAGCATCCAGTTTGAACGCTTATCATCATAGGGCGAATAAGTGTTGTAGAAAATCATACGGCCATCATCGAGGATTTTATAGCCAGCTGCATTTTCGTCTCGTATTTTACGCCATAAAGGCAAACCAATATCGCTTGAGAATCGAATACTGCTTCCTAGCTGATTTGCAAAACGGTTATTACTATCATCATGATAAAGATAAATGCCATCACGTGTTTCATGACGGTCATTAATTTCAACAACGTAAACTTTACCCTCAAAACCGCCAATGGATGCCAGCACTGTTTCATCGATGCGTGTGCCCCACATATTAACGACAAGCAAGCCTTCTATTTCAGATAAACCATTTCGAACCGGTACAGAGTAACGCATCATCGCGGGGCAGAAATCAGCGTTTTTCTGCACCTGGCCTAATTCAAAATCAGACACATAAACGCCGTTGGCAGCATTGGTTATTGCGCTTCGATAGAAGGGACGTTTAGATTGGTCAGCAACAAAATAGCGATTTTGCCCATCATCCAACAACTGTGGTTCGATGAGTTTGCCTTCTTTAACTTTGACTAGGGTTTTGCCTTTGTTATCGATGTAACGAAGAGCTTGAATATTACCAACTCGTTGCTGAAATTTTATAAAATATTCTTGAACATTATCGGCTGTATCATTGTACTGTTCTGCATCTTGATTCGCTGATATCTGGCTAAAGCGACGTATAATGGGAGCTTCTGCCAGACCTGCCGAAAGGGCTTTCTGGCTCTCGATTAAAGTATCGAGCTCTTCTGCCATTTTATTCAGCTTGCCCTGAATCTCCGCTTCAATGCGAAACTCCAGATCTTTTTCAATACGACCTAAAACGCCAAACTGCAAGATCAGCAAAGGCACTAAGCTCATGAGGCCTAGAATTAAAAACAGCTTGTGACGTAGTGGCATGTAATAGAGGCACTCGCATAAAACGTTGCATTATGCAGAATTCTACCACAAATGGAGTTTGGGAATTGGACTCTTTAAACTTGGTTTTACAATGACTTATCCATATATAAGCTAATGCTTATGCATGTAGCATATTCAAACTAACGCTTACATCCCATTGGGCTAGCCATGGCTTGCAAGATCTCGCCAGAGCGCTTGTTTTGCACAAATACAGCCATACCGAGCTCATCGGTATTATAACTGTCAGCCAGATTAAACTTAACTTGGGTTGAGAGCTTAGCCTCACCCTTAAAAGCTGTCTGATACATCTTTCTCACAACATAGTCATGTTTAAGGGTGCGGCCATTATTCTCGCCTGCTTCAATTTCACTGACAAGATTGTTTTCGTACAACATAACATGCAGTACTGACTCACCTAAAGGTTGCGAATCGGCTAATTGGGCATTAATGTCGACTGAAACACTGGCTTCCCCCTTTCCGAGAGACTGCCAATCCATTTTCATTGAGGCATTCGCAGCCTGACTATTTAATTGTTTCAGCAAACTTGAAAGATTTAATCGACGCCAGCCCCGATAATCAGCGCCGTTAAGCACCATCTGGGGGGTATACATGCTGGATAAGCGGTTTCGCCATGCAACTTCTCGCTGACGTTTGGTGTAAACAGGGTCGGAATAAGGGTCTTTCCAGCCGATGTAATTCCAGTAATCGACATGCATCGACAGAGGTACTACCTTATCGCGGCTAATGCCATCTTGTTCTAAGCGACTCAAATACACATCAGCAGGCGGGCAGCTACTACATCCTTCGGAAGTATAGAGCTCAAGCAATGCCACGCGGTGCTTTTCGCTGCTAGCAGCACATGTTTCAGCATGACTGAGCGATGGCAGCAAAACTAAGCTGACCCCAAGAAGTGTGGTGATGACTCGTCCGTGCATGTCTTTACCTGTATTCGTAAGAAGTAGTGCTAAATCTGACCCTGATTGTTAGAAAAGGTTCGCTGCACTTGACCTAAGAACTCAGCGACGGCGATCGAGCAAATCCTTTAAATCATGACGGAAGATAAAGCCAGGAAGCGCAAAAATCAGAAACAAACAGAAACTAATGGCATAAAATTCCCAGCCTTGTGCATGAGAACCACCGGTTGTTTTTATTTCAATGCCAACAGCTAAACCACCCACAATGAAATACAACACTAGCCATTCAAGTAAACGCCACCATGGGCTTTTACCTGATTCCCCTGCTTCAGCAAAAAGGAATATACGATCTGTCAGCCAAGGCAAGTTGGCAGCGATCAGCGCAATAACAATAAGTAAGACTATCCACATGGGCGTGATTATAGGCGAGCACCAGCAATTAAGCTAATGCCGCTGCACAGGCCGCCAGTAACGTACCGGGGAAAATACCAAACGCCAGAATAGCTAGGCTATTGGCACTGAAAGCAATATTCACGTCCGTGGTTAAAACAATTGGCTCTTCAGTTTCTGGCTTGTCAAAGTACATGAACTTAATAACGCGTAAGTAGTAGTAAGCACCTATCACTGAGAAGAACACCGCAATACCAGCCAGCCAGGCCATGTCGATATTAATCACTGCTTGCAGGACTAAGAGTTTTGCCCAGAAACCGACGGTAGGTGGAACGCCGGCCATCGAGAAAATCAGCAATAACATCATGAATGCTAACCAACGGCTGCGTTCATTAAGTCCTTTCAAGTCAGTGAGGTTATCAGCTTCAAAACCGCGACGACTTAAAATAATAATGAGTGCAAAACCACCCATGGCCGTCACAGCATAAGTAATGACATAAAAGATAGAGGCGGTATAACCTTGTTGCGTACCAGACAAAATACCTAGCAGTAAAAAACCAACATGAGAAATCGTTGAATACGCCAACATGCGTTTCAAATTAATTTGTGCAATCGCAATAATATTACCGACTGCCAACGATAACACCGCTAAAATCATTAGCATGTCTTGCCAGCTTGCCGACATATCGCCAAGGCCATCAGCCAACATACGCATGACTAATGCAAAGCCAGCAATTTTGGGTGCACTACCAATTAGCATAGTGACAGGCGTTGGTGCACCGTTGTAGACATCCGGGATCCACATATGAAATGGCACGGCACCTAATTTGAATGCCAGGCCGACAACAATAAACACCAGACCAAATGCCAACACGATGTCATTAACACCACGTTCAAGGATAGGTTTAGATAAAGCAGTAATATCTAACGTGCCGGTTACACCGTAGATCATCGACATACCGTACAGGAGCATTCCAGAGGCAATAGCACCGAGAATAAAATATTTCATCGCCGCTTCAGAGGCGGCCATCGAATTACGGTGCATTGCTACTAACGCGTATAAAGACAGCGATAACAGTTCGAGCCCCAAATACACAGTCAGGAAGTTATGCGCTGAAACCATTACCATCATACCTAAAACAGCAAAAAGACCGAGCACATAAAACTCGCCTTTAAAGATGTCGCGGTCTTTCAGATAACTGCGTGAATATAAGAACACAAAACCAGTCACTAAGTAGATAGCAACTTTAAGTAGCACTGACAATGAGTCATTAATGTAGGTACCACTAAAGGTGTAAACCGTTTCGCCCGGAGCGAGGAATATTGTGATCAAAGCGGTAGCTAATAGAGTAAGCTGCGCCAACGCATAAGTAACAATGCGATTTTCTTTGCTAACAAATAAATCCGCAATCAATACAACACAAACCATTGAGAGCATAAAGATCTCAGGGGCGGCAGGCATGAAATCAGGAATAGTAAAAGTCTTAGTCATTGTATTCCCCGCCCTTACGGCAGCTTAGACTGCATAATATGCTGCAGTAAGTTATCAACTGAAACATGCATGACATCAACCAGCGGATCTGGCCAAACACCAAACAATAGTACGGCGAATGCAAGTACGCCAAGAATGGCAAACTCACGGCCATTAATATCTTTTAAGGCGGCCACATTATCATTAGCGATTTCGCCAAACATAACCCGCTTCACCATCCATAATGTATATGCAGCGCCAAGAATTAATGTGGTCGCCGCTAAGAAGGCAATCCAGAAGCTCGCTTTGAAGCTACTCAGAATAACCATGAACTCACCAACAAAACCGGACGTACCCGGTAAACCGGCATTCGCCATAGCAAATAACATCATGAAAGCCGCAAACTTCGGCATGGTATTAACAACACCGCCGTAATCTTTAATCATGCGGCTATGCATACGATCGTATAGCACGCCGACACACAAGAACATTGCGCCGGAGATAAAGCCATGAGAAATCATTTGAACCATGCCGCCTTCCATACCGAGCGCAGCACCACTATAACTGCCAGTGGCTTCAAAGATGCTAAACGAAATAAAGAAGCCGAGCGTGACAAATCCCATATGCGCGATAGATGAATAAGCAATGAGTTTTTTCATGTCTTGCTGTACTAACGCAACAAAACCAATGTAAACAATACCAATCAACGACATGCCAATAATTAGCCAGTCTAGTTCATGACTTGCATCAGGCGTGATAGGCAAACTAAAACGAATAAAACCATAACCACCGACTTTAAGCATAATCGCGGCTAAGATAACTGAACCACCAGTAGGTGCTTCAACGTGAGCATCCGGTAACCAAGTGTGCACCGGCCACATAGGTACTTTCACAGCAAACGCTAATAAGAAAGCAATGAAGATCAATATCTGTTCTTGCATGCTCAATTTAAGTTCATGGAATGCAAGAATATCAAATGACCCTGCCTGGAAGTACATGTAAATCAACGCGATCAACATGAACACTGAACCAAGGAAGGTATACAAGAAGAACTTAATTGTTGCGTAAACGCGGTTTGGGCCACCCCAAATACCAATGATAAGAAACATTGGAATTAACATGCCTTCCCAGAACACATAGAACAGCATAGCGTCGAGCGACGCAAACACACCATTAACTAAACCTTCCATAATTAAGAAGGCCGCCATGTATTGCGAAACGCGATGGGTGATAACTTTCCAACCGGCAGCAACAATAAGCACAGTAATAAAGGTCGTCAAGATAATCAGTGGCATCGAGAAGCCATCAACACCTAACGAGTAGTTAATATTTAACGACTCAATCCAACTCGCCTTTTCAGCAAACTGCATCGCAGCCGTGCCAGTATCAAAACCTGTGTATAAAGGAATGCTTAATAAGAATGTAAGAATAGAAACAATCAAAGCGATTGGACGCGCACCCCACGGGTCTTTATCGCCAACCGCAAGCACGATTAAGCCGCCGATAATCGGCACCCAAATAAGTAGACTCAAATATGGTAAATCAGCGAACATGCGATTCTATTCCTCAGGCCCTAATCAGGATCCAGCTGATCAATGCCAGCAGGCCCACAATCATGGCAAATGCGTAATGATATAAATAACCAGTTTGAATCCGACGGAACACTGAGGCAAACCAACCAATCATGCCTGAACCGCCGTTAATAATAAGTCCATCAATTAGTGCAGCATCGCCACCCTTCCATAAGCCTTTGCCTAATAATCGGCCACCGGCTGCAAAAATTTTGATGTATAAATCATCCATGAAGTATTTACGCTCAAACAGCGTATGCAACCATGACAACTTGCTTTTTGCTGTCGCAGCAATATCAGGCCGTTTCATGTAAATAAACCAGGCGCTAAATAAGCCAGCCATGGCTAACCAGAAGGCCGGACCTAACAGACCATGCTGAATAAAGCCGACAACACCGTGATAGTCTTCTTTTAAAGCACCAATCACATCATGACTTGCATCAACGACAATCGCAGCACCGAAGTAATCACCAAACACGACTGAGCTAATGACATAGCCTGCTAAGACAGAAGGTATTGCCAATAAAATGAGCGGCATCGTCACCACAGCTGGCGGCTCATGCAAATGTTCACGGGTGTGATCATCCATTCTTTCTTTGCCATGGAAGACAAGGAAGAACATTCTAAAACTATAAAGTGCGGTAATAAATACACCAGCTAACACAGCAAAGTAGGCAAAGTCTGCGCCCGGAATATTCGACGCGTGCACAGCTTCAATAATAGTGTCTTTCGAGAAGAAGCCCGCAAAGCCAGGAAATCCAATCAACGCCAGCGAACCTATTAAGGATGTCCAATAAGTAATCGGTAGGTATTTCTTCAACCCACCCATCTTGCGGATGTCTTGTTCGTGGTGCATGGCGATGATCACGGAACCAGCTGCCAAGAATAGTAATGCTTTAAAGAACGCATGCGTCATCAGATGGAAGATGGCAGCCGAATATGCAGAAGCACCTAACGCTACGGTCATGTAACCAAGTTGAGACAAGGTCGAATAAGCAACGACGCGCTTGATATCGTTTTGAATCAAGCCCAGAAGCCCCATGAACAAGGCCGTAATCGAACCGATGACTAAAATAAAGCTTAATGCCGTTGTCGATAGTTCATACAGTGGCGACATACGCGCGACCATAAAGATACCGGCGGTCACCATGGTTGCCGCATGGATTAATGCGGAGATTGGTGTTGGACCTTCCATTGAATCAGGTAACCAAACATGCAGTGGAACCTGTGCCGATTTACCCATCGCGCCAACGAATAATAAAATACCGATGACCGTCATTATCTCCCAGTGCATGCCAGGGATAATTTCCGTCGTCTGGCCAACTAACGCAGGCGCTTTTTCAAATACTGTCGCGTAGTCAACTGAACCGGTGTACATCAATACGGCTGCGATGCCGAGTAAGAAACCGAAGTCACCCACACGGTTAACCAAGAAGGCTTTCATGTTGGCAAAGATTGCTGTTTCGCGGGTGTACCAGAAACCAATCAATAGATAGGAAACAAGCCCCACCGCTTCCCAACCAAAGAACAGTTGTAAGAAGTTATTAGCCATCACTAACATCAACATTGAGAAGGTAAACAATGCAATGTAACTAAAGAAACGCTGGTAACCAGGATCATCATGCATGTAGCCGATGGTGTAGATATGCACCATCAGTGAAACAAAGGTTACTACTACCAACATAATGGCGGTTAAGCGATCAACCAGAAAACCAATCTCAAATTTTATGCCATCACTAATGAGCCAGGTGTAAACACTTTCGTTGTAGGTTTGTAAACCGTCAAACAAAAACCCCTTCATAACATAAATTGAAAGCGCGCAAGATAAACCAACACCAAGAATGGTGACCCAATGCGATGCCCTGCGGCCAATTTGTTTGCCAAATAATCCGGCAATAATTGAGCCAATTAACGGCGCTAAAACAATTGTAAGATAAATAGAATCCATAAAATCGACCGAATATTTAACCTTTTATGTCACTAATGTCATCAACGTTAATTGTTCGCTTATTACGGAACAACACCACGAGGATGGCTAAGCCGATAGCTGCTTCTGCGGCAGCAACGGTTAAAATGAAGAATACGAATACTTGCCCTGCGGTGTCGCCTAAATAATAAGAGAAGGCAACAAAGTTCATATTCACTGCCAGTAGCATTAATTCAATGGCCATCAACAGAACAATAATGTTTTTACGGTTAATAAAAATTCCGGCAATCGAGATGCTAAAAAGGATCGCGCCAAGGATGAGGTAATTCGATAATGGGATCATTATTTAGCCTCCTCTTCTGAGGCATCGTCATCTGACTCACCTTCGCTAACTTCTTCAACACTCACTTCATCAGCACCAACAGTTGCCTCCATCTTTACTACCCGAAGACGATCTTTTGCTTTTACAGCTACTTGGTCACCAATGTTTTGATGTAATGTACCTTTGCGGCGACGAAGTGTTAATGAAATAGCGGCGATAATCGCAACTAACAATATTGCCGCCGCTAATTCAAATGGGTAGAGATAATGGGTGTAAAGCAACATGCCTAGTTCAGCAGTATTACTATAGTCCGCAGCATGCCGTGCAGGTTCAGCAAACTTATCTAGGCCGAATGAAGATGGACCTACAATCAGCACCATTTCAACAACCATGATAAGGGCGACCACTAGTGCAACTGGGAGGTAACGCGCAAAGCCTTCTCGAAGTCGGGCAATGTTAATGTCGAGCATCATCACCACAAACAGGAATAACACCATCACCGCACCAACATAAACCAGCACCAACAACACTGATAAAAACTCCGCTTCTAAAAGCATCCATAACGCAGCACTGTTAAAGAAAGCCAACACTAGAAATAGTACGGCATGCATTGGGTTACGCACGGTAATAACGCAAGTGGCAGCAATCACCAAGAACGTTGAAAAAACCCAAAAACTTAGTTGTTCAATACCCATTAGACATCTTTCCTAGCGGTATGCAGCGTCTTGCGCACGGTCTTCTGCAATTTGATCTTCATACAGTTCGCCATTACGCAGTAATTTTTCTTTCGTCATAATATTTTCACCACGATTTTCAAAGTGGTATTCAAGATGACGGGTTTCAACAATGGCATCTACCGGGCAAGCTTCTTCACAAAAGCCGCAGTAGATACATTTGAATAAATCTATATCGTAGCGTGTGGTTCGACGTGAACCATCTTCACGTTCTTCTGAATCAATTGTAATGGCCAGTGCCGGGCAAACAGCTTCACATAACTTGCAAGCGATACAACGTTCTTCACCATTTGGGTAACGACGCTGAGCGTGCAAACCACGAAAGCGATTTGATTGCGGTGTTTTTTCTTCCGGATAGAAGAGCGTGAATTTTTTATCGAAGTAATAGCCGCCAGTGACGCGCATACCTTTCAGTAGCTCAATCAGAAACAGACTCTTTAAAATGCGCTTAATTGATTCAATCATCAGGCTACTCCCTTCGCAAACCAGGGGCCTACTTCACCCAAAATCAGTACACCTAATACCAGTAACCATAAAATGGTGATTGGGATAAAGACTTTCCATCCCAGTCGCATAATTTGGTCATAACGATAACGCGGGAAAGTAGCGCGAAACCATAAGAACAAGACAAGGAAACCAAAGGTCTTAATAATTAACCATTGAATACCATCGCCAAGGAAAGCACCGAGGAAACCTTCGGTTAAATAAGCTTCAGGGAGAATGCCATGTAATGGTGATAACCAACCACCCATAAACATAACAGCCGTCAGTCCGGCAATCAAAATCATGTTGGCGTATTCAGCGAGGAAGAATGTCGCAAACGGCATGCCAGAATATTCAACGTGGAAACCAGCCACAATCTCTGATTCGCCCTCGGCCACATCAAACGGTGCACGGTTGGTTTCGGCAACACCCGATATAAAGTAAACAATAAATAATGGGAATAGCGGCACCCAGTACCAACTTAGCATTGAAAGATTACCCGCCTGCCCTTCAACAATATCGCGTAAATTCAAACTACCAGCAGCCATTGGTACGCCGACAAGTGCAAAGCCCATCGCAATTTCATAAGAGATGATTTGTGCTGATGAACGTAGTGCGCCCAAAATTGCGTATTTAGAGTTTGAAGCCCAACCAGCAATAATAACGCCGTAAACACCCAGAGATGTAATCGCCAAAATGTATAACAAACCAACATTAATATGATCTGCAATACCTAATAAATCACTTAATGGAATCGCTGCCCAAGCCGCTAACGCGGTGCCTAACGAAATAATCGGTGCAATTAAAAATAGAATTTTGTTGGCGCCCGAAGGAATAACAATTTCCTTGAACATCAACTTTAAGGCATCTGCAATAGGTTGTAATGCACCTTTAGGTCCAACGCGGTTAGGACCAATACGAACTTGCATATAACCAATAATTTTACGCTCAGCAAACGTTAAATAGGCGACACAGCCCATCAAAGGAAGCGTTAGGGCAAATATTTGTACCACTATCTGCAAAGGCAGTGGTATTAAATCCCACATTGACACTAAGAACTCAATCATCGTTATTATTTTCCAATCAGTCCTTGGTTATGGTGACCGCGTGATACGGTGCACCAAGATTACTTGCTGCTTTTGAAGTGGCATCTAAGCTAGCGCAGTTATCAGGTATACGTTCATCGATAACAACCGATGTTGCCACATGATCATCGCCTTGATTAATGACAACAAGTTCATCACTGGCAAAACCGTGTTGTGAAGCCGTTGCTGTATTCATTGACACCGATTCACTAGCAACGTGTTTGGTTTTTTGAAGTGCTGCAGCTCTGCGTACAATATTGTCTGTGCCAAACATGGGCACATCGCTAATACGAATTACGCCTTGTTCATCACCAAGGCCGCCGGTACATACCCATTCATAACTATTATCAAACTTAACATCCACTGATTCACGCTCTACTTCTGCTCGCACTTCCTCAGACGATAAATAATCATAGCCATCAAGATCAAGCAGGTTACCTAAAACGCGCAATACTTTCCACGCTGGACGTGTTTCAGCATATGGGGCATTGGCTGCTGAAAAACGCTGCCAAGTGCCATTTGCATTAACAAGGGTGCCTGACGTTTCAGTAAACGGTGCTGTCGGTAATATCACAGAGGCGTATTCACGCATTTCGTCACTGACAAATGGCGACATCACTAACACGAACTCAGCATTACTTAATGCCTTCGTTGCTGTTGCAGGTGCAATGCAATCACTTTCAGGATCAACATTATGCAAAATGTAGGATTTTAAGTTTACTTCAAACATTGAGGCCGCGTTCAGACCACTGCGCTGACTCTTGCCACCAACGCTCGCAAATGGTACGGCACCGGCCAAACTTGCGCCGCTACTGTTCGCGCCACGAGGTAAGTAATTAATTGTCGCATCACATTGCTCGGCCAATATTGTAGTCATGCAGCGAATTGCGGCTAACTCAGGCAATGCCATTGCTTGCATACCAACGATAATCGCCACTTTCTGACCGACTTTAAGTTTATCGGCAATATTACGGTGGGTGTCAGTCACTGCAATAGTATCAATCAGTGCTGGAATACCAGTTGGTGTTTGTTCGGTGGAAATTTCCAACATCGCTTTAACAATGCCGGCAAGCTCACGTGTTATCGCACTTGGTGAGGCAATGATCTTTTCTGCGATCGGATAATTAAAATCGTAGTCAACATGGTTCAGCAACATTAGTTGCGCACCATTATTTGCTGCTTTGCGTAACCGATGTGAAACAATCGGTTGATCATGACGGGTGTTCGAACCGATGATTAATGCCGTATCAATATCTTCTAAAGCGTCAATCTTGCATGACATGGCTTGCACAAGTGGTGCACGACCATCATCACTAAAGTCTTGTTGGCCAATCCGGTGGTCAATATTATCACTGCCCAAATCTCGCATTAAGCGCTGTAATAAGTAGGCTTCTTCTACTGTCGCATTCGGTGAACATAACGCCGCTAAACTATCGCGTCTTGCACCTAAGGCATTAACCACTTCATCAAGCGCTGTGTTCCAGTCTGTCTCCTGCCATTCACCATTAACTTTAATCATCGGTGAAGATAAGCGTTGTTCGCTATTCAAACCTTCGTAAGCGTAACGATCTCGATCAGAAATCCAGACTTCGTTAATACTTTCATTTTCGCGTGGTACGGCACGTACAACACGTTTATCTGATGTATGAATATTTAAGTTAGAGCCAACACAATCGTGCGCCGCAATGGTTGGGTTCGAACGCATTTCCCAAGCACGTGCTGCAAAGCGCGAAGGTTTTGCCGTTAATGCGCCCACCGGGCAAACATCAATCACATTGCCTGACATTTCAGAATCAATGCTACCTTCTATATAGGTACCAATCGTGGTGCGGCTACCGCGCCCCATGCCACCGAGTTCTTTATCACCAAGAACTTCCATAGTACGAATGCAGCGTGTGCATAAAATACACCGCGTCATTTCAGTGGTGACCAGTGGGCCAATATCTTTATCTAATAAGATCCGTTTCTTCTCTGTGAAACGTGAAATACTGCCACCGTAACCCATGGCAATATCTTGTAATTCACACTCGCCGCCTTGATCACAAATCGGACAATCTAACGGATGATTAATCAGTAAAAACTCCATCACAGCCTTTTGCGCATTTTTGGCAAACGTAGAGCGGGTTTTTACTTTCATGCCATCCATCACCGGGGTGGCACAAGCAGGCAGAGGTTTTGGCACCCCTTCTACTTCAACTAGACACATCCGACAGTTGGCGGCGATAGGTAATTTTTTGTGGTAACAAAAACGAGGCACATAAACATTGGCTTCGTCAGTAGCATGAATAATCATTGAGCCTTTTGGCGCTTTTGTTTCTACACCATCGATTTCAATCGTCACCATGTCATCGGCAACTGTTTCAGGGTTAGCGCTCATGCGGCGGCTCCCTTACTTTTTGCACCAACAAGACAGTGTTTGTGGGTAATGTGATATTCAAACTCGTCACGGTAATGCTTAAGGAAACTTTGTACAGGCCATGCAGCCGCTTCACCAAAGGCACAAATAGTATGACCGGCAATTTGTCCTGCGGCTGATTCTAATAAATCTAAATCAGCATCAGTACCTTGGCCATTTTCAATACGTTCAAGCACGCGGTACATCCAACCAGTACCCTCGCGACACGGTGTACATTGACCACAAGACTCTGCGTAATAAAAACGAGAGATGCGCATTAAGGCATTGACCATACAAGTCGTGTCATCCATCACAATAACGCCACCTGAACCTAATGCAGAACCAGCTTTCGCCAATGAGTCGTAATCTAAATCACAGTTCATGATCACATCAGCCGGCATCACTGGCATTGAACAACCGCCAGGAATAACCGCTTTTAATTGATTGCCATCACGAACACCGCCACACAGCTCTAATAAATCTTTAAACGGTGTACCGAGTGGAATTTCGTAAACGCCAGGCTTGTTCACGTGTCCAGAAACAGAAAACAGTTTTACACCGCCATTATTTGGCTTGCCAAGCTCTAAGAACCAGTCTGCACCATTGCGAATAATTGATGGCACAGAAGCAAGTGTTTCAGTGTTATTGATTGTTGTTGGTTTACCGTACAAACCAAAGTTAGCAGGGAAAGGCGGTTTAAAGCGTGGCTGACCCTTCTTACCTTCTAATGATTCAAGCAAGGCGGTTTCTTCACCGCAAATGTATGCGCCGGCGCCTAAATGACCGTAAAGGTCATAACTAAAACCAGAGCCTAAAATGTTTTCGCCAAGGAAGCCTGCTTCATAAGCTTCTTTTAAGGCATCTTCAAAACGATGGAAAGGTTCGTGGTGGAATTCACCGCGTAAGTAGTTATAACCCGCAGATGAGCCTGTCGCGTAACCTGCGATGATCATGCCTTCAATAATTGAGTGTGGGTTGTAGCGAAGGATGTCGCGATCTTTAAAGGTGCCCGGCTCACTTTCGTCTGAGTTGCAAACGATGTATTTCTGCCCTTCTGCCGTGCGTGGCATAAAGCTCCACTTTAAACCGGTGGCAAAACCCGCACCACCACGGCCGCGTAAAGCAGACGCTTTAACCGTTTCAATCACGTCTTCTTGCGAGATGTTTTCCGCAAAGATTTTCTTCAGTGCATCATAGCCACCGACTTTAATATAGTTCTCGAGCGTCCACGGCTCGTCAAACTGCATTGTCTGGAAACAAATTTCGTTCGCCATCAGCTAATCTGCCTTATCATTATTCTTGTCACATCGATCACCAATACTGTTAGTCGAGCTTATCGAGTATTGCATCGATCGTTTCTGGTGTTAGATTTTCATGGTAGTGCCCATCAACCGCCATCATCGGGCCACCGCCACAAGCAGCAAGACACTCTTCTTCAACGATTAATGTAAATTTACCGTCAGGGGTTGTTTCACCCAATTTAATACCTAGCTTGTTCTCAATATGCGTTACCACATTGTCAGAGCCCATCAACATGCAGCTGATGTTGGTACAAATATTAATTTTGTGACGGCCAACTTTTTTACAGTTGTACATCGAATAAAAACTAGCCACTTCGTAAACAGAGACGCGTGGCATACCAATGTAATCAGCCACTGCATCCATCTGTTCAGTCGTTAACCAACCTTCGCCTAATTCTTGCACCGCAGACAAAGCAGGTATTACTGCAGATTGCCTTTGCTCACCGGGAAATTTGGTTAACCAATGTTCAATTTCTTTTATCACTTCAGCAGATAACACATCGGTAGCTGCTGGATTGTTTGTTTGTTCAGCCATTAGCGGTCAATTTCTCCAAACACAACGTCCATGGTGCCGATAACAGCCACCACGTCCGCGATCATGTGGCCTTTCACTAATTCATCCATCGCAGAAAGATGTGCAAAACCTGGCGCACGGACTTTTACTCGATAGGGTTTGTTTGCACCATCAGAAACCAGATACACACCGAACTCACCTTTAGGATGTTCGATTGCCGCATAGGCTTCGCCGGCTGGTACTGAATAGCCTTCAGTAAATAATTTAAAGTGATGGATAAGTGCTTCCATATCACCTTTCATTTCTTCGCGCGCTGGCGGAGACACTTTGTTCTCGGTCAGCATTACGGGACCTGAATTGGTTTTTAACCAATCCACGCACTGATTAATAATACGGGTTGATTGACGCATTTCTTCAATACGCACTAAGTAACGATCATAGCAATCACCGTTCACGCCAACAGGAATATCAAAATCCATGCGATCGTAAACTTCGTAAGGTTGTTTCTTTCGCAGATCCCATTCGACACCGGAACCACGTAACATCGGACCAGTAAAACCAAGTTGTAACGCCCGTTCAGGTGAAACGATACCGATATCCACTGTGCGTTGTTTCCAGATGCGGTTATCCGTCAATAAGGTTTCATACTCATCAATCAACGCCGGGAAACGTGCGGCAAAGTCACCAATAAAATCAAGTAAGCCGCCACTACGTGCCATATTCAAACGGTCAACATCTTTCTCGTTATGCCATTTTGATTCACGGTATTGCGGCATGCTGTCTGGTAAGTCACGATACACGCCACCAGGACGATAGTAAGTTGCGTGCATGCGTGCGCCAGAAACGGCTTCGTAGCAATCCATTAAATCTTCGCGTTCACGGAAGCAGTACAGGAACAAAGTCATTGCGCCAACATCAAGCGCATGCGTTCCTAACCACATTAAGTGATTCAGGATGCGAGTAATTTCGTCGAACATCACGCGGATGTATTGCGCACGTTCCGGCGCTTGAACACCGAGTAATTTTTCAATGGCTAAAACGTAACCATGCTCGTTACACATCATTGATACGTAATCGAGTCTATCCATGTAACCAATGCTTTGGTTAAACGGTTTGCTTTCAGCTAATTTTTCTGTGCCGCGATGCAGTAAGCCAACATGTGGGTCGGCACGTTGCACGACTTCACCATCAAGCTCTAACACTAGGCGTAACACGCCATGTGCGGCAGGATGCTGCGGACCAAAGTTTAAAGTGTAATTGCGAATTTCAGGCATGATTAACTTGTCGCTGCATCAGTTGTTTGTTCATTAGCATCATCAACACCGTGCAAGTGGTCGCCGCGAATAACACGTGGCACACCAACGCGTGCTTCAATAGTGACGGGTTGATAGATGACGCGTTTCTTTTCAGCGTCGTAACGCATTTCAACTTCACCTATTAGTGGGAAATCTTTACGGAATGGGTGTCCAACAAAACCGTAGTCAGTCAAAATTCGACGCAAGTCAGGATGGCCGTCGTAAATAATACCGAATAAGTCGAATGCTTCACGTTCAAACCAGTTGGCACCACTCCAGATTGATACCACTGAGTCGACAACTGGAAATTCACTATCGGCAAATGTGCGAACTCGCAAACGCATGTTGTGTTTATATGAAAGCAAGTGATAAACGGAAGCAAAACGTTGTTTTTTCCAGCGCGCTTCATCAGCTGCGCCGCCAACACCACGACTAAAACCCGTGCTGGTTGTGCTATTGGTTTCCCATTCAACTTCACCGTAGCTGCTGTAATCAACACCACAGACGTCGACTAATTGCTTAAAGGAAAACTCTGCTTCGCCTTGCAACGCGCCACACACTTCTAACAAGTGTTCGCGTGGCACTTCAAGAGTGACTTCGTTATTCGCCACAATGACTTCTACCTGTTGCGCTGCAAAACGAGTTCGCAGGTTCTCAGGCAGGCGCTGTAACGCAGACGTGGTAGTGGTAGCCTCGTTCATGTCATCAACTCTCAGGTGCGTGCAATAGTATTAGTGCGTTTAATTTTGTTCTGTAACTGAATAATGCCGTAGATCAATGCTTCTGCGGTGGGTGGACAACCCGGTACATAAACATCGACGGGCACAATTCGATCACAGCCGCGAACCACGGCGTAAGAATAATGGTAGTAACCACCGCCATTAGCACAAGAGCCCATGGAAATAACCCAACGTGGTTCTGCCATCTGGTCATAAACTTTACGTAACGCCGGTGCCATTTTATTCACTAGCGTGCCAGCCACAATCATGACATCTGATTGACGTGGGCTAGGACGGAAAATGATACCGAAACGGTCTAAGTCGTATCGAGCTGCTGCCGCGTGCATCATTTCAACCGCACAACAGGCTAAACCGAATGTCATTGGCCAAAGTGAACCGGTGCGAGCCCAGTTAATCAATTTGTCCGCTGACGTCGTCGCGAAACCTTTTTCTAAGTAGCCTTCTATTCCCATTCCAGCGCGCCTTTCTTCCACTCGTAAATAAAACCAATCACTAGAATACCGAGGAACACAACCATGGCCCCGTAACCAAACCAACCGATTTGGTCGAGCACAATAGCCCACGGAAACATGAACGCAATCTCGAGATCGAAAATAATAAACAGGATAGCCACGAGGTAGTAACGCACATCAAACTTCATGCGCGAGTCGTTAAAGGCCTCGAAGCCACATTCGTAGGGGGATAATTTTTGATCATCAGGTCGGTGTGGGCCTAAGACCCAACCAAGTGCCAGCATGATAAAGCCAATGCCACCACCAACAATCAGAAAAATTAAAACGGGCAGGTAGTTCTCAAGCATAACAGCCTAAAACCTCCTCCAGAAAAACACGCAATAAGCCGGAATTCATTGTTTGTTATATTTTTTATTTACTTAATGTGCCGAGCAGTATGGCCAGCGGAAGAAAATGTGTCAAGTTTGTTAACTATGATATTTCTTTTATAAAACAAACACTTCACACAATTTTTTGGAGGTATAAAAAAACGGTATCACCAATAAAGAGTGATACCGTTTTAATTTGGTGCCGATGGCCGGAGTCGAACCGGCACAGCTCTCGCCACACGCCCCTCAAGCGTGCGTGTCTACCAATTTCACCACATCGGCTTTGTAACGCTTACTCAGGGATATCTGGGATACCCTGGCCAGTCGTAGCCTTATCTGCAGCTGGTGCTGAAGGAATCTCATCTGTTGCTAGCGGTGCAGGCTTTTCAGCTTCTTCTTCAACTGCGACAGGCGCATCAGAGACAGCATCAGCTCGGCCACCAGATTGAGTGATATAGGCTAAACCAAGACTAGTGAGGAAAAATGACGTGGCTAAACCTGCCGTCAAACGGGTTAGGAACGAGGCTGAACCTTGGCTACCAAACATGGTGTTTGATGCGCCACTGCCAAACGCGGCACCGGCATCAGCACCTTTGCCGTGCTGAATCAGGATTAAGCCAATCAACGCCGCAGCGATGAAAACGTGTATAACTAAAAGTACGGTTGCTGACATGCTAAATTCTCGTCATTAAATCAAGTAGTTAGAACTATATAAAGTTTAATTGGCGGCAGTACAAATCGCGAGGAAATCGTCTGCATCCAGTGATGCGCCGCCGATTAAGCCACCATCGATGTCTGGGTTAGCGAATAACTCAGTGGCATTGCTGCCTTTCACGCTGCCACCGTACAGGATTTGGACTTTTTCTGCCACGCTAGCGTCGATTTCTGCGATGCGAGAACGAATAAAGGCATGTACATCTTGTGCTTGCTGGGGGCTAGCCGTTTTACCGGTGCCAATCGCCCAAACAGGCTCATAGGCAATAACGCCATCGGCAAGGGCCTTAACGCCCTCCATTGCAATCACGGCGTCTAGCTGGCGACCAACAACTTGCTCAGTAATACCCGCTTCACGTTCTTCTAGCGTTTCACCAATACAAAGGATAGGAATCAGACCTTCTTTACGAGCCACACCATATTTCTGTGCAACCAGCATGTCACTTTCATGGTACAACGCACGACGCTCTGAGTGACCAACAATCACGTAAGTACAACCGTTGTCAGTCAACATCGCTGATGACATTTCGCCAGTGAAAGCGCCGGATGTTTCGACAGAGAGGTTTTGTGCACCGACGGCAATCGCAGTGCCCGCGGTTAATTCCTGCACTTTGTGGATATAGATCATAGGAGGACAAACGACAACTGTCGTATCCTTAGCAGCATCCATTCCTGCCTTGATACCGCCCAGCAAGCTGGCAATGCTATCGTTGGAACCGTTCATTTTCCAGTTACCTGCTACGAGAATCCGTCGTGACATACCGTCTACCCCAATGTGTGTTTTGTGAATTAAAAAATGGCGGCAAGCTTACCGAGGAGAGCCTGAAAAATCAATCCGGATAGTGAGTTTTTACTGTAAAAAGAATGAGATAATAACGATTACAGCGACATTGGCTATTTTCAACTAACTTTCACCGTGCCAAAGTCTTCGGCAGCTTGTTTCACTACAGCGGCCAGTTGCTCAGCGACAGTGTCCACTACGTCGGATTCACGACCTTCTACCATGACACGAATCAATGGTTCAGTACCGGAAGCACGAAGTAAAATTCGCCCCGACTCTGCTAAGGTCTTCTCGGCTTTTTTCATCGCCGCCGTCACCGATTTTGAAGTAGCAAAATCAAACCCTTTTTGTACCGGCAGGTTAATCAAACGCTGTGGATATTTGTTCATGCCTTTTGCTAAGTAAGCCAATGGTTGGCCTGACTTACACATCGCCGATAAAACTTGCAGTGCAGCAACAATACCATCGCCCGTAGTGGTTTGATCAAGGCAAATAATATGCCCTGAACTTTCACCGCCGAGTGTCCAGCCGCCCTGACGCAACATTTCCATCACATAACGGTCACCGACATTAGCGCGGCGAAAACCGATACCCTGATCTTTCAATGCATGCTCAAGACCTAAGTTACTCATGACGGTGCCAACAACTGTGCCATCAAGCGTTTCATCACGCAGTCGACCCGTAGCAATAATATAAAGAATCTGATCACCATCGATCACATTGCCTTCATGATCAACCATGATCAGCCGGTCACCATCGCCGTCGAGGGCAATGCCTAAGTCAGCACTCAGTTCGATAACCGCTGCTTGTAGAATTTCAGGTTTAGTTGAACCGCAATTTTCATTGATGTTAACGCCATCGGGCTCAATGCCTAATGAGATCACTTCAGCGCCTAACTCTTCAAACACCTTTGGTGCAATTTGGTAAGTGGCGCCGTGTGCGCAATCAACAACAATACGTAAACCTTTTAGGTTGATACGCATTGGGATGGTGCCTTTACAATATTCAATGTAACGGCCTGAGGCATCCACAACACGTGATGCCTTACCCAGCTTAGCTGAGTCAACCGTGGTCATGGGCTTATCTAGTTCAGCTTCAATTTCATGTTCAATTTCATCCGGCAGCTTTGTCCCTTCGCCGGAAAAAAACTTGATGCCGTTGTCATAAAAAGGATTGTGCGAGGCGCTAATAACAATACCCGCTTGCGCATTAAACGTGCGGGTTAAATAAGCGATGGCTGGCGTCGGCATTGGACCAAGTAAACGAATATCAACCCCCGCTGCGGAAAGGCCCGCCTCAAGCGCAGATTCAAACATGTAACCCGAAATACGGGTGTCTTTACCGATTAATACAGTGCCGCGCCCATCACGTGAAAAAACCCTGCCAGCTGCCCAACCTAGCTGCATGATAAACGCGGGCGTTATTGGATCCATCCCAACTCGTCCACGAATACCATCGGTACCAAAATAACGTTTCTTCACAACCAACAACCCCAATAAATTAATCGGAAAACAGCAATAATTGCAATGAAATGAATTCCGTAACGTCCAATTCTAGACCATTTTCCCTGCATCGCAAGCCAGTTTACAAAAATACTCTTATTGAATATAAAATACTGCGGCAGGCCTCACGGGCAGACAAATTAACAACTACGATTTAACCGCTTCTGTGACCAGTATTGCATCAAAAGCCGCAGCCACATCATGGGTTCTAATAATGCTTGCGCCATGCCATAGGGCTAACGTTTCGAGTGCCACTGTTCCATTTCCACGCTCCTCAACCTCTTTATTCAGAATGAGTCCAAGCATTGATTTACGTGACACCCCCACTAATACGGGTAAGCCCATTTTTTTAAATTCAGCCAGCTCACGCATTAGTTGCATGTTGTGGCCAAGAGTTTTGCCAAAACCAAAACCTGGATCAATCATTAACTTTCGTTTGTCTATTCCATGTTCCACACAAACTTCAACACGTGCTTGTAAAAAACCCTGAACCTCTTCAGTGACGTTGTTATAGCGTGGAGTATTTTGCATTGAGTCCGGTGAACCCTGCTTATGCATTAAACAAACAGGCACAGCAAGTTCTGCCGCTGCTTCTATTGCACCTTCAGCACACAATGCATTGACATCATTAATCATGCCTGCGCCAGCACTCACTGCAGCTCGCATCACTTTTGATTTATAGGTGTCGATAGAAACGATGCAGTCAAACATTGATTTTATTTTTTCAATAATTGGAATGACGCGTTGCAGTTCTTCATCAAGCGAAACTGCCGCCGCACCCGGTCGTGTTGACTCGCCGCCAACATCAATAATTGCTGCGCCCTGCTCAAGCATTTTTTCAACTTGTTTTAGTGCCGCATTTTGTAATGTAAATTGTCCGCCATCTGAAAAAGAGTCAGGCGTTACATTCAGAATACCCATGACTTGCGGTTTAGTTAATGAAAGTGTTTTACCACTACAATCAAGCGCACTAATCATTTCCGCCCACCATTAAGCAAAACGCCCCGCGATGCGGGGCGTTTGCTTAGGATTAGCAACGAGCTTTTAATGCTCACCTGCCGGACCACCAATCGGTTTATCAACAGACTTTTCTTTACTCTTTGAATCATCCCCACTAACAGGATTTCCAGGAGTATTACTAGTGTCATCCCAATCTGCCGGTGGCTTGGGCGTTTTACCTTCCATGATGTCATCGATTTGCTTTGAGTCGATGGTTTCAAACTTCATTAATGCATCGGCCATCATGTGCAATTTATCAACATTTTCATTCAACATTGTTTCAGCACGCACATAGTTGCGATCAATGAATAAACGGATTTCTTCATCAATAGCATGTGACGTTTCATCTGAAACTTGCTTATGTTGTGTAACTGAACGTCCAAGGAAAACTTCACCTTCTTCTTCAGAGTAACTGAGTGGCCCCAGTTTATCTGACAAGCCCCACTTAGTAACCATGTTACGAGCAATTTCAGTTGCACGTTCAATATCGTTCGACGCACCAGTAGTCACTGCTTCAGTACCAAAAATAATTTCTTCAGCAAGGCGACCACCAAACAAACTAGAAATTTGACTTTCCAAACGCTTCTTACTGTAGCTATAACGATCTTCTTCAGGTAAGAACATCGTCACCCCTAAAGCACGACCACGCGGAATAATGGTTACTTTATAAACCGGATCATGCTCAGGCACTAACCGACCAACAATGGCATGACCAGCTTCATGGTAAGCAGTGAGTTTTTTCTCGTCTTCACTCATCGCCATCGAACGGCGTTCAGCGCCCATCAAAATTTTATCTTTTGCGCGTTCGAAGTCGTCCATCGTTACCGTGCGCGCATTACCACGCGCCGCAAACAAAGCCGCTTCGTTAACTAAGTTAGCTAAATCTGCACCGGAAAAACCAGGTGTACCACGAGCAATCAAGCGAGATTTAACATCGTCATCAAGAGGTACTTTACGCATATGCACCTTTAGAATTTGATCGCGACCACGTAAATCAGGTAATGGCACCACAACCTGGCGGTCAAAACGCCCCGGACGAAGTAATGCAGGATCAAGCACGTCAGGACGGTTAGTCGCGGCAATGACAATTACGCCTTCGTTACCTTCGAAACCATCCATCTCAACCAATAATTGGTTTAAAGTTTGTTCACGTTCATCGTGACCACCACCAACACCGGCGCCACGATGGCGACCCACGGCATCGATTTCATCGATAAAGATTATGCAAGGTGCATGTTTCTTGGCTTGTTCAAACATGTCGCGCACACGAGAGGCACCAACACCGACAAACATTTCAACGAAATCAGAACCTGAAATTGTGAAGAATGGTACTTTTGCTTCACCGGCAATGGCTTTCGCCAATAATGTTTTACCCGTACCCGGGCTGCCGACCATTAACACGCCTTGTGGAATTTTACCGCCGAGTTTTTGGAATTTGGAAGGGTCACGTAAGAACTCAACAAGCTCTGCGACCTCATCTTTAGCTTCTTCACAACCGGCAACATCATTGAAGTTGATCTTGACCTGATCTTCACCCAACATGCGGGCTTTACTTTTGCCGAATGACATTGCACCACGGCCGCCACCACCGCCTTGCATTTGACGCATGAAGAAAATCCACACACCGATGAGTAACAACATCGGGAACCAGGAAACAAAAATTTGTGTCCAGATTGAGCCACCATCAGGTTCGCTAGCATCAATTTTTACATTGTATTTAAGTAACTCGCCAACCAATGCGGTATTAATAGTTTCAGGGTTGAAGGTCGTGAACTTACCGCCGCTTTGATAGGAGCCGGTAATCTTGCGCCCTTGCATCAGAACCTCGCTAATGCGCTGTTCTTTAATATCTTGATAGAACTGTGAATAGCTCACCTGTTCAGGTGCCGCACCCGGTGCCCTGAAATTACTGAATACCGCTACGAGAATTGTGCCAATGACAACCCATAGAATCAGTGTTTTTCCCATATCACCCAATGTTCCACTACCTCAATTCAATTAATTCTGTTTGTATGACCCTAACTATATAGAAGGGTTTCATACAGTGTACGCATCACCCGTACTTAAGCAAGGTGGCTAAGCTCAGGAATTCGCCTTAAAACCAAGGCCAACGACATAAACTTCGCGTGAGCGTGGCCGCGATGCCTTCGGTTTGCGAATAACAACCTTGGCAAACTGGCTGCGCATATTCTTCACATAGGCATCAAACTCAGCCCCTTGGAAGACCTTAACGACTATATCGCCTTCTTTGCGAAGAACTTGATTCGCCAGATCAACGGCTAAATCCGCCAGATACATGGATCGGGACTGATCCGCATCACGCATACCACTCATATTGGGGGCCATGTCCGACATTACAAGGTCCACAGGCGAAGAATTGAGTGTTTTCATCAGATTTGCCAACACTTCATCCTCGCGAAAATCGCCTTCAACGAATTCAACGCCGGCCAAACTGTCCATTGGCAGAATATCAAGCGCAATGACGCGCCCCTTATCCCCCACCTGCTCTACGGCAATTTGCGACCAGCTGCCCGGTGCAGCACCCAAATCGACAACGGTCATGCCTTTACGGATAAGCTTATCTTTCTCGAGGATTTCCAGTAATTTATACACGGCACGCGAACGATAGCCGTCTGTCTGAGCACGCTTCACGTACTCATCATCAAAATGTTCTCGCATCCAGCGGTCACTACTTTTACTACGCGCCATCATATTTCCAAATAGTTAAATTGCAGAGAGTCATCGCAGTGGTATACTCTGCGCCCTTCAAAACAAGCTGAGATTTCCTATTGTATGTCAATTTCTAAACCACTCACTAGCAAGCAAGTAAAATACCTTCGTGGTCAGGCTCATTCATTAAAAGTTGTCGTCACCATTGGCAACAATGGCCTTACTGACAATGTGGCAATGGAAACTGATCAAGGTCTGGAAAGACACGAGTTACTAAAAGTAAGAGTTTCAGCCCCTGATCGTGAACAGCGTGATGCAATGATAGAAGAACTGCGTGAGCGAACCAATTCAGCGTTGATTCAACGTATTGGTCATGTGGCGACATTCTACCGTCGTAATATCGATAACCCACGCGTCGATCCGGGTAAACCTTAACTCGATTATTTTCGTGGGCTGATGACTAATATTAGCCCGGCGATACTAGTAATAAGAAACAAGACTGATGAAACGCCGTGCATGCGACCAAACTGAATAGCCTGCTCGGAACCCTGCACCAGACCCTGCGCTTTTAAGTCTGCCATGATCGGTTGGATCACAAACTGACTAATGCTAATCAACACCAGCATCAGTACTAATACAGCTGCTCGCCAGTTTTTAGCGATAGGATGTTGAAATAGGTTACTGAGTAATAAGGACACGCCACAGATTAAGCCAATAATGCTCATGGCAGTAAAAATATGCCCGGCAATTAAACCAGCTTGTTGCCGATCATCAATGACAGAAAATAGAACCGGCGCAACGATATAACCAATGCTCCACATCCCACCTACCCACAGGGTCAGTAGAATCTGGTCACCAATGTTTAACGCTTTGTGCATATCAATAGCGAACGCTATTCGCTTAGATGTATTTCACGGAAAGGATTTCGTACTCGATAATACCGCCTGGAGCTTTAACTTCAGCAACATCTCCTTCCGTTTTACCTATCAACGCGCGAGCAACTGGTGAGGTAACAGAGATCAGGCCTTGTTTAATATTAGCCTCGTCTTCACCGACAATACGGTAGGTGACTTCTTCTTCTGTTTCTTCATTACAAAGTTCAACCGTGGTGCCGAAAATAATTTTACCATTGGCATTTATTTTAGTGACATCAATGATTTCAGAATTGGATAACTTGCCTTCAATATCTTTAACCCGACCTTCAATAAAACTTTGTTGCTCACGGGCTGCATGATATTCGGCGTTTTCTTTTAAATCACCGTGATCACGCGCAACCGCGATAGCCTGAATGACTTTAGGCCGTTCCACTGTCTTAAGATGGGTTAACTCATCTTGCAGAATTTTCGCACCTTGTACTGTTAAGGGGACTTTATTCATGCATTTAATTCCTCATGCAATGATTGAAGGCGATTCACCTCAGCCTCATGTTCATGTTCTAACGCTTCACACATTGCCAGTGCACCAGCAATGGTCGTTGTATAAGTCACTTTATGTTGCAATGCTGCACGACGAATCATTGATGAATCGGCAACAGCTTGTCGACCTTCTGTGGTGTTGACAATTAAGTTTATTTTATCATTCTTAATCATGTCAACAATATGTGGACGACCTTCACCGACTTTATAGACACGTTCACAGTTCAGACCTGCGGCTTCAATAACTTTAGCCGTGCCACTCGTTACGTACAAGTTGAAGCCACGCTTCACTAACAATTGTGCGACTTCGACTACCGCATCTTTATCCGCATCACGGACACTAACAAAAACATTACCGTGCGTTGGGATTACCACGCCTGCGCCTAACGATGCATTGGCAAAGGCTTCACCAAAGGTACGGCCAACGCCCATTACTTCACCGGTTGATTTCATTTCCGGGCCAAGGATTGGGTCAACCGCCGGGAATTTAACAAACGGGAACACCGCTTCTTTAACAGAATAGTATGGTGGCACAATTTCTTTGCTCATACCTTGCTTCGCCAACGTGTCGCCGACCATGCAACGTGCTGCAATTTTTGCCAATGAACGACCGGTCGCTTTTGATACAAATGGCACGGTACGAGACGCGCGTGGGTTTACTTCCAGAATAAAGACTTTGTCACCCTGAATCGCAAATTGGGTATTCATCAAACCGACCACGCCTAACTCTAAAGCCATGGCTCGAATTTGCTTGCGCACTTCATCAAGAATTTTCTCATCCAGATTATAAGGAGGCAATGAACAAGCTGAATCACCGGAGTGAACACCGGCCTGCTCGATGTGCTGCATAATGCCGCCAATCAAAACGTCTTTACCATCACAAATCGCATCAACATCTAGTTCAACCGCGTCATCAAGGAAACGATCCAGTAGTACTGGTGATTCATTTGAAACTTGAACCGCTTCAGTCATGTAACGGCGCAATTCTTCTTCATTGAAAACGATTTCCATTGCTCTGCCGCCAAGTACATAAGAAGGACGCACTACTAATGGGAAACCAATTTCTTCAGCTGACGAAACCGCTTCTTCTGTATTGCGGACGATGCGATTAGGTGGTTGCAATAAACCTAACTTATCGATCATTTGCTGGAAGCGTTCGCGATCTTCTGCACAATCAATCGCGTCAGGCGTGGTGCCGACAATCGGTGCACCGGCTTTTTCTAAAGGACGAGCCAATTTCAATGGTGTTTGACCACCGTATTGCACAATCACCCCTTTCGGGTTTTCTTTAGCAATCACTTCTAACACGTCTTCAAGCGTTAAAGGTTCAAAATACAAACGATCTGAGGTGTCGTAATCTGTTGAAACTGTTTCAGGGTTACAGTTGATCATGATGGTTTCATAACCAATTTCGCGCATCGCGTAAGCAGCGTGTACACAACAGTAATCGAACTCAATACCCTGGCCAATCCGGTTTGGACCGCCACCCAAGACCATTATTTTATCATTGTCTGTCGGCTGCGCTTCACACTCTTCTTCATAGGTTGAGTAGAGGTAAGCGGTACTCGTCGCAAACTCAGCCGCACAAGTATCAACGCGTTTATAAACAGGACGAATATCCAAACTATGGCGATGCTCGCGTACTGCTTCTTCTTCAACTTCAAGTACAGTGGCTAAACGGCTGTCTGCGAAGCCTTTGCGTTTTAAAGTACGCATAGCGGCTTTATCGATGGCCGATAAATCAGTGCCACGTAAGGCTTGCTCATGGCCAACAATGTCTTCGATCTGTGCCAGGAACCAGGGATCAACTTTACAAACGTCATGAATTTCTTGCAGTGTCATGCCAGCACGGAATGCATCGCCGATATACCAAAGTCGCATCGCACGCGGCGTACCCATTTCATGTTTGATACGAGTTAGAGATTCACTGTCTGCGAGATCAACCATTTCGTTGAAACCATCACTGTCGATTTCAAGGCCACGTAAGGCTTTTTGCATTGATTCCTGGAATGTGCGGCCAATCGCCATCACTTCACCGACAGATTTCATTTGCGTGGTTAAGCGATCATCGGCTTCTGAGAATTTTTCAAACGTAAACCTAGGTATCTTAGTAACAACGTAATCGATGCTCGGCTCAAATGATGCGGGTGTCGCGCCGCCAGTGATATCGTTAAGTAACTCATCAAGTGTATAACCAATCGCCAACTTAGCCGCAACTTTAGCAATAGGGAAACCAGTTGCTTTAGAAGCCAGAGCAGATGAACGTGACACGCGTGGATTCATTTCAATAATGATCATGCGGCCATCTTCCGGATTAATGGAAAACTGTACGTTCGAACCACCAGTATCAACACCGATTTCACGTAACACCATTAACGAGGCATTGCGCATGATTTGGTATTCTTTATCAGTGAGCGTTAACGCTGGCGCGACAGTAATAGAGTCACCAGTATGAACACCCATTGGATCTAAATTTTCAATGGAACAGATAATAATGCAATTATCTTTGTGGTCACGAACCACTTCCATTTCGTATTCTTTCCAACCAAGAATAGATTCTTCCACCAACAGTTCATTGGTGGGTGACATATCCAAACCACGTTCACAGATCTCGATAAATTCTTCTTTGTTATAAGCGATACCACCGCCACTGCCACCCATAGTAAATGATGGACGGACAACCGTTGGATAACCGACTTGCGCTTGCACTTGAAATGCTTCTTCCATGCTGTGTGCAACCGCTGATTTTGGCATGTCGAGACCAATCTTCAACATCGCGGTACGGAATTGATCGCGGTCTTCGGCTTTATCAATCGCTTCTTTTGAAGCACCGATCATTTCAACGCCGTGTTCTTCTAAAACACCTTCACGTACCAGGTCCAGTGCACAGTTAAGTGCGGTCTGACCACCCATGGTGGGCAGCAAGGCATCTGGTTTTTCTTTAATAATGATCTTTTCAAGCGTTTGCCAGGTAATCGGTTCTATATAAATCGCATCGGCCGTTTCCGGGTCGGTCATAATCGTGGCCGGATTCGAGTTCACCAAAATGACTCGAATACCTTCTTCGCGCAGCGCTTTACACGCTTGCACACCGGAGTAATCAAATTCACAGGCTTGACCAATGACAATTGGACCAGCGCCAATAATCAGAATACTTTTTATGTCTGTACGTTTAGGCATATTGACTCAGTAATAAAAATTTAATCACTCACCACTGTGTTGTTTGATTGATTCAATGAATCGGTCAAACAAAGGCGCGACATCGTGGGGACCGGGGCTCGCTTCAGGATGCCCTTGAAAACTAAACGCTGGTGTATCAGTGCGTTCGATACCTTGCAGCGAACCGTCAAACAATGAACGGTGCGTAGCACAAAGTGTTGTTGGTAAACTGTCTTCATCAACCGCAAAACCGTGATTTTGACTGGTGATCATCACTTCGCCGCTGGCGAGGTCTTGCACTGGATGGTTTGCACCGTGATGACCAAATTTCATCTTCACCGTTTTGGCACCTGAAGCCAGTGCTAATAATTGATGGCCAAGACAAATACCAAAAATCGGTAAACCGCTTTTCAATAACTCAGCAATCGCATCAATCGCGTAATCACAAGGTTCTGGATCGCCGGGGCCATTCGATAAAAACAAACCATCAGGCTTCATGGCAAGCACTTCGGCCGCCGGTGTTTTGGCCGGCACAACAGTTACGCGACAACCGCGATCGGTTAACATGCGCAAAATATTATGCTTTACACCAAAGTCGTAGGCGACCACATGGTAAGTCTGGTCGGCATCATCACGCTGCGGGTAACCTTCACCCAAAATCCAACTGGCGTTATTCCAATTGTAAGTCTTGCCAGTGGTGACTTCTTTCGCTAAGTCAGCACCTTTCAAACCGCCAAAACTTTTCGCCGAAGCAATCGCCGCATCAGCATCGATGTTATCACCGGCGACGATGCAACCACTTTGCGCACCCTTCTCACGAAGAATACGGGTTAAGCGACGGGTATCGATGTCCGCAATCGCCACCACTTTCTGTTCAGCTAGATAACTGTCGAGTGATTGCTCGGCACGCCAGCTACTGTGTAGCAATGGCAAGTCACGAATGACTAAACCGCTGGCATAAACCTGATTGGATTCGATGTCTTCGACATTGACGCCTGTGTTGCCGACGTGTGACGGCGTTAAGGTGACAATTTGTCGGGCATAGGAAGGATCGGTGAGAATTTCCTGGTAACCGGTCATTGAGGTATTAAAAACTACTTCGCCGATGGTTTGCCCTGCAATACCAATCGACTCGCCATAAAACAGGCTGCCATCTTCTAGGGCCAAAAGTGCAGGTTGGCGCACGAAACCTCCATCGTCAGATATACGAAGCGGGAGGACTTAGTTAAAAGCCTCCCGCCTAAATTCGGTTAGTGTATCAAGGGTCAGAACTGGTGCCTGACCGGGAACGCATTCTAGCGCAATGCGGCTCTGCGGGGAAGATGCCCGGGCAAGTTTTTAACGTAATCCGAGCACATCTTGCATATCAAAAAGACCTTTTTCTTGCTGCATCAGCCATTTCGCGCCACGAATTGCACCATTAGCAAAGGTCATGCGGCTGGAGGCTTTATGGGTAATCTCGACTCTTTCGCCAATATCGGCGAACATAACTGTGTGTTCGCCGACGATATCGCCAGCCCGAATCGTTTCAAAACCGATGGTTTTGCGATCGCGCTCAGCAGTAATACCTTCGCGGCCATAGACAGCACAATCTTTCAAATCGCGACCCAATGCATCAGCGACAACCTCCCCCATTCTCAAGGCTGTACCTGATGGCGCATCAATTTTATGTCGGTGATGCGCTTCAATAACTTCAATATCAACCTCATCGCCCATTACGCGCGCGGCAATATCAAGCAATTTAAAGCACAAATTCACGCCCACGCTCATATTCGGCGCAAAAACGATAGCAATATCCTTAGCCGCGTCCTCGATTGCTGCACGACCTGCGTCATTAAAACCGGTTGTGCCAATAACAATACGCTTACCCGCGGCTCGGCAGGCAGCCAGATTTTCCAGTGTAACCTCCGGACGAGTAAAGTCCACCAACACATCAAACTCTTCAAAAGCACTGGACAGATTATTAGTCATTGCCACATCCAGTGTGCCCAATCCGACTAGCTCGCCCGCGTCGGCGTTAATAAGACTGCTACCTGCGCGCACAATCGCAGCACCCAGCCGGGTGCCATCAGTTGTTTCAGCAGATTCAATAAGTGCCCGACCCATGCGGCCAGCGGCACCGGTTACAGCAATGCGTGTCATAGCGATTCTCAAATAAATTCGTTAACGGATAGTAGCAGGCTGTCGTACCTGCAACCAGTCCATAAAATAAGAACCAGTCCAGTAGAAGGCAGCAAATCACTTTTTAATTCAATACGTAAAAAAGATAAAATGCTGTAATTATTAACGTGAAAGTTCAGGCTCGCCACAATGCACCAGTGCAAATTGACGAGCTTTAACCCGTAAAGCTAATACCAGCCGCCAGCAATACTTCAATAAGTGTTGTCGCATGCGCAGGCAACTGTTCAACTTTTTCCACTTCAAATTTAATTATCTTTCTCGGCGAATACATTTCAACATGATGTTGAATGATACTTAGTGTACTCAATAAATCACGTATTGATTCAGCTTCCGTAAACACATGTTCAGGTAATACAGTTTTGAAATATTTTTCGAGACGAGAAATAAGCTCAACGCGGCAAGACTACCCAGACCTAAATCCTTATCAAGTGTTGTATCGAGATTGAGAGTTAGTGTTTTTACCTTCGATGGATACATTTCCACAACTGGCTTACGGATTGTAAGCCAATAAATCTGAAACGGTTTTATCGAGATTTTATGGTGTAATGAAGTACATAACGAAAACCCTAATACCGATTAATGAAATTCAAAAACTTATACGACCGAGCAGCCTTTCTTTACCTACAATTAGTCAACACCATATATGATATCAAAGATGACACGTGTATTTTTATCCATCAACACAACATCACCACCGACTTTCAGCCTGACATAGTTGTCATGAAAACGTCGTAGATTTCTTTCGAGATCATGGGGTAAATAACGGCCTTGTAATCCTGGCGGTAATCGATCACGTTTTGCCAAGCCCGGCGGTAATTTATTTTTCTTTGAAAGGCCAGGCGGAACACGTTTATGCTTCCTGCCATAGTAATTATGGATTAAACCACGCTCATAATCATTAAACCCAATGGAAACAGACGTATTACCATCATGCACAGTTACACGGCCGGATGTATGTGGTGAAATGGTCTGGCAGGCTGTTAGAAAAAAAGATATAAGAATAATGACAGTGAGCTTTTTCATGCCACTTCCCTCTATACTTGTCTATTGTATATATCATAGACAACATTTAACTATTTTGAAATCTATTGCATGACTACATCTTCACTGAAACCCGCACAACTCTCATCTAAATACTAACAAGTCAAAGCACCTCGTTATGTGTGGTATTCATCTTTTTTTACTTTTTTACACAGCTTTCTTTCACCCAGGGGAAATACCAAGGTTAATAGGTAACGATAATCTCTAATGACAAGTGTATTAATCATGATTCTATAAACACGCAGTGAAGTAAAAACATTTGAGTCTAAACACAATTAATTCTAACAGCCATTAGAATTGAGTTCAGCGCTAATTTTTCAACATGAGAATGTCACATTATGAAGGCAAGGAAGAACAATGAAGGGGGACTAATCGACCTGGTTAATAATTCCTGTAATATCATCATCTAAATGCCTAACTAGCACTTCTATATCGTGATCTTTGTTTACGGGCAAAGAGTGTTTTAAGCTTGTTGAAAACAGTAACGTTTCATCACCTTCTGCAAAAATGACCACTCGCAGAGGGAGATAAGGTATTAACGAAGGTTCAATATTTTTTAGTCGCTTTGTTACATCGGCTTTACCAAAAAATACGATTTGGTATTTATCCGTTTTATAACCAGATTTAGATAAACCAACATCAACATGTTGGATACGACTAATTATATAACCACGTTCAGTAATAGCTTCCTGAAGAGATAACATGGCTTCAGGGAACGCTTGTTTTGAACGGTGCAATGGAAAATCTTCAGCCTCACCTGAAAGCGGCGCTATAAAAATCATGCAAAATAATAGTTGCCTAAGAAGCTTCACAATGTCGCCTCCTCTAAAATTGACACATAAATATTGTACATTTTCTCGCAAGCTTGATCTAACGCATGATTATTAAACAATGGGCTTAAGTGTTTAGGATTTATGGACATGATTTTGACTTTGCCATTGCGTCGGACAAGCGTAACCCGACAAGGCAAAAAGGCACCAACGCGTGGATCAATTGCCAGCACATCATTAAGCCTTTCAAAATTACAAAAGTAGACAATAATTTCATCATCACTTTCATTGACTACATCAACAATACCTTGATCGAATTTTTGAGTGCGAATAATTCGGTAGTTTGCTGCCTTTGCCGCCGCGGTCACATTACGTAACGTTGTTTCCATGTCATAAGGAGACTCAGCAATCAGTACGGATTCTTTCTCATGAATCGTCCTCTTTTCTTGCTTAAGATAAGGTTCTTGAAAACTACGCACATAGCTGACTAAATCACTTATATCAGTTAAAGAAAGTCCTTTCTCAACAAATGATTTCATGGCTGTACCTTTACGGCCATGTAAGAGTGCATCACGAATAATGGTATCTGTGGCAGAAAACAGGAACCCACGGTTATTCAGAGCTGGCGCAGCAATAACAGCATCTCTTGGTCGAGATTGCGTCACACCAGTACCCTGTCCACCTTTACCTTCATTGCCATGGCATGCTGCGCAATGTTGTGAAAATAATTTCTTACCATGCTGAGCATTTCCATTAATGGTGATATTTGATGTGCTTGCATATTTTCCGGGGACAAAACTTCTAACATGACTAACGATGGCATTCACTTGCAAGGTACTTAGCTCAGAAAAACTGGGCATCACGCGCCCAGGGCGGCCAACACGAATAGTTGTGTGTAAGTAATCATCGGTAATATTTTGCTGAAACCCTTGCAGATTCAAAGGGACACCGACACCACCTTGGCCTTTGTCACCATGACAACTAGCGCAGTGCTGCTCGTAAAGGATTTCTCCTGAGATCCCGGCATAACAATATTGAGGAAAAACTAAAAGTAACGGTAGTGATAAAACTAAAATGTATCTAATACGGGCGCGCGAAATCATCTTACTATCCTTAGTAATAAAATCTCCAATAAACTGATGCGGATATTAATATATCCATGTTGCGCAAGCAGTGAACTGCTTCACACAACTTTACGCAATACCCAACGAGTGAGACTTCTTGAACAGCACTGATGAATAACGGCCGCCACTATACAGGGAAATGCTAAAACCATCTTTAACATTACTATTGATAATGAAATAGAGTCATGCCGACTTAAAAAAGAATGCTGCCTACCGATGAAACAACATCGACTAATAAAGTAATAATTAAAACTTCATGTCATCAAAGAATTTTTTAACACCAGCAACCCAACCGGTTGTTTGTGGGCTATGTTTACCGTCGCCTTTCAGGCTATCACCAAAACCTTTTAGTAAGTCTTTCTGCTTTCCATTAAGGTTCACAGGTACTTCGACAGTAATCGTACAAATTAAATCACCTACCGGGCCTCCACGCACAGGTTTAATACCCTTGCTACGTAAACGGAAAGCCTTTCCTGATTGAGAACCTGCAGGAATTTTTAATTTTACTCGGCCGCTAAGTGTGGGGACTTCTAATTCACCACCGAGTGCAGCGGTAACAATATCAATAGGCACTTCGCAATAAAGACTACTGTCCTGGCGTTCAAAGATGCGGTGTTGCTTGACTGACATTTGAACGAACAGATCACCTGGTGGACCACCACGTTCTCCTGACTCACCTTCACCAGAAAGACGAATTCGATCGCCGTTGTCGACACCGGCAGGGACTTTAACAGATAAGGTTTTGTGCTCTTGTGTGCGACCTTTTCCGTGGCAGCTGCCACAAGGGTCTTTGATCATTTGGCCGGTGCCATGACACTTAGGACAGGTTTGTTGCACCGTGAACATGCCATTGTTCATACGTACCTGACCGTGACCACCACAGGTGGTACAGGTAACGGGACTGGAACCTTTCTTGGCACCAGAACCATCGCAAGTTTCACACTTGACCATGGTTGGCACACGAATCTTAACGGTCGTACCGGCAACAGCATCTTCTAAACTTAGGGTTAAGTTATAAAGTAAATCACCACCACGTGTCGCGCGGTTACCCTGCTGACGTCCACCACCACCACCGCCGAAGATGTCACCGAAAATATCGCTGAAGGTATCGCCGAAGTTACTACCGCCGCCATGACCCGGGCCTCCGCCCATAGTTGGATCAACACCAGCATGACCAAATTGATCGTAGGCAGCACGTTTTTGCGAATCACTTAAAGTCTCATAAGCACTTTTAGCTTCTTTAAACTTCTCCTCTGCCGTTGGATCATCCTGGTTTCGATCGGGATGGTATTTCATTGTCTTGGAACGATAGGCTTTTTTCAGCTCAGCATCGCTGGCATTTTTTGCCACCCCAAGTACTTCGTATAAATCGGCTTTAGACATGATTCGCAACTTTAAAAGTTAGCAGTAATTCATTACTGCAAAAAATAGTTTTAAAAATGCAAAAGGCCACGTGTTAAAGACACGTAGCCAATTGCTGGGCACAACCTTTAGTTAGTAAAGATTATGCTTCTTTTTTACCTTCATCGACTTCTTCGAATTCAGCGTCAACAACACTATCATCGCCAGCAGCACTTGCATCGGCTGCACCGGCATCTGCCGAAGCACCTTCTGCACCCGCGGCACCTTCCTGGGTTTTGGCGTAGGCACGTTCTGCCATTTTTCCAGATGCTTCGGTCAATGTTTTAGTCTTGGCTTCGATGTCGTCTTTATCGTCACCCTTAATGGCTTCTTCTAAATCTTTCAGCGCGGCTTCGATAGTTTCCTTCTCGCCGTCTTCAAGATTGTCTTCACCTAAATCTTCCATTGCTTTACGTGTCGCATGAATCATTTGGTCAGCCGTATTACGGGTAGTCACAAGCTCATGGAATTTCTTATCTTCATCCGCATGGGCTTCGGCATCTTTCACCATGTCTTCAATTTCTTCATCAGACAGGCCACTAGATGCTTTAATCACGATAGATTGCTCTTTACCGGTAGCTTTGTCTTTAGCAGACACATTCAAGATACCGTTAGCATCAATATCCAGGCTGACTTCAATTTGTGGCACGCCACGTGGTGCAGGTGGAATGTCAGATAAATCAAAACGACCTAATGATTTGTTCGCAGAGGCTTGTTCACGTTCACCTTGCAACACATGCACGGTCACGGCTGATTGATTGTCATCGGCAGTTGAGAACACCTGACCAGCCTTTGTTGGGATGGTGGTGTTTTTGTCGATGAGCTTAGTCATTACACCGCCCATAGTTTCAATACCCAGTGATAAAGGTGTTACGTCGAGTAACAATACATCTGTTACATCGCCACCTAGTACACCACCTTGAATCGAGGCGCCCATCGCAACGGCTTCATCAGGGTTAACATCTTTACGAGGTTCTTTGCCGAAGAAGTCTTGAACCGCTTCTTGAACCTTAGGCATACGTGTTTGACCACCAACGATAATAACATCGTCGATTTCACTAGCGGATAAACCGGCATCTTTCAGTGCTAACTTACAAGGTTCGATAGAACGTTGGATTAAATCATCAACCAATGATTCCAACTTGGCACGTGTTAGTTTGATGTTAAGGTGTTTAGGGCCTGATGCATCAGCAGTAATGTATGGCAAGTTCACATCTGTTTGTTGTGAAGAAGACAATTCAATCTTGGCTTTCTCTGCACCTTCTTTCAAACGTTGTAGTGCGAGTGGGTCGTTGTGTAAATCAACACCGTTGTCTTTCTTGAATTCGTCTGACAAGTAATCAATCAGACGCATGTCGAAATCTTCACCACCTAGGAAGGTGTCACCATTTGTGGATAACACTTCAATTTGGTGTTCGCCATCAACGTCAGCAATTTCAATGATTGATACATCGAAGGTACCACCACCAAGGTCGTAAACAGCAATCTTGGTATCGCCACGCTTTTTGTCCATGCCGTAAGCAAGGGCCGCCGCAGTTGGCTCATTAATGATGCGTTTAACATCTAGGCCCGCAATTTTACCGGCGTCTTTAGTCGCTTGACGTTGTGAGTCATTGAAGTAAGCAGGTACGGTAATAACCGCTTCTGTTACTGGCTCGCCAAGGTAGTCTTCGGCGGTCTTTTTCATTTTCATTAAGATGCGTGCAGAGACTTCAGGTGGCGCCATTTTGTTACCGTGCGCTTCAACCCATGCATCGCCATTGTCAGCTTTAACAATTTTGTAAGGCACCATGCTGATGTCTTTCTGTACTTCTTTGTCTTCGAACTTGCGACCGATAAGGCGCTTCACCGCAAACACGGTGTTTTCAGGATTGGTCACTGATTGACGTTTAGCTGATTGACCGACGAGTACTTCGTTGTCGTCAGCAAAGGCAACGATCGACGGCGTAGTGCGATCACCTTCTGCGTTTTCAATGACACGGGTTTCCTTGCCTTCCATAACGGACACGCAGGAGTTGGTGGTGCCCAGGTCAATACCGATAATCTTGCCCATGATAATTCTCCGTAAATTTGTAACGTATTGCTTAATTAAAGTTAGTTAAATGCTTGCTTGTTAGAGATATGGGGCTGTTTAGAGGCCTTTCAAGCATTTATCAAAAAATAGTTGGTTATTTTGCAGGGGCTTTCGAAACCACTACCATTGCTGGTCTAACCAGGCGCTCATTAAGGGTGTAGCCCTTCTGCATTACCACTAAAACCGTGTTTGGCGCTGCATCCGGTGTTTCCTGCATGCTCATGGCTTGATGGAATTCGGGGTTGAAGGCTTCGCCCATTGGATTCACTGCCACAATGCCCGATTTTTCTAAGACGCTGAGTAGCATTTTGGCCGTCAGCTCCATGCCTTCATGCAGCTTGGCAACTGCTTCGTCAGCGCCTTCCAGGTTGACTGAGGTCATACCTAGTTCGAGACTATCGAGCACAGGCAGTAGATCGCCAATTAGCTTCTCACTGCCGAATTTGTGTGCGTTTTGTACATCGCGTTCAGCGCGGCGACGCATATTCTCCACATCTGCTTTGGTGCGAAGGTATAAATCCCAGTGCTCATCGGCTTTAGAACGTGCATCTTCAAGCAGTTTTACCTGTTCTTCTTCGCCTTCTGCAACCTCAATTGGTTCGACCACACCTTCAATTTCTTCTTCAATTTCAGACGCTTCCGTTTCAGCGTTCGGCTGTTTATCAGTCATTATGGCAATAACTCTCTTAAATTAAGTTAATTCAGGAATACTTAGTGTTTAGGGATGTATGGGCTAATTACGCTGATTCAAGGCCGCTGTCAGTAATTTTGAAGTAATATCAACAATGGGAATCACGCGCTCGTAAGCCATACGAGTTGGTCCTATCACGCCAAGCACACCGGCTACCTGCCCGTCGACTTCATAAGAAGAGGTTACCAGTGAACACTCATCCAGCGCCCGATAACCCGATTCTTCACCGATGAAGATTTGCACCCCATCAGATTGTTGGCATTGATCCAGGATATGCAGAATATCGCGCTTGGAATTGAAAGCGTCAAACAGCTCTCGTAACTTGCCCATATCAGACAAATCATCGACACCCATTAGGTTGGTTTGACCAGCCAGGACGAAATCATCATTGCCATCCTCGTTATCACAGACTTTGTCAGCCATTTCCATCGCTGCCTGCATCATCGAGTCCATGTTGTCTTTGGCATCTTGCATGTCTTTCACCAGACGCATTCGTACTTGATGAAAGCTTTGGCCTGAGAAGGTCTGGTTAAGAAAATTAGCCGCTTGCTGTAGTTCGGCCGCGCTATAAGGGCGCGCAGTCGTAAAAACACGGTTTTGCACTTCATTTTTACCCGCCACCATCACCGTGAGTACCTGATTCTCAGATAAAGGTAAAAACTCTACATGTCGCCAGGCACTAAATTCATGGGTGGGCAAGGTCACCACTCCGGCAAACTGAGTAATACCAGATAGAATATCTGATACGTTCGACACCAGTCCCTGCTCCGTCTGCCCAGTGAGAATCCGTTTTTCCATCTGGTTAATTTCAGTACTATCGAGCGGCTGTAATGATAATAAGGAATCAACAAAAAGCCGGTATCCCTTTACTGTAGGGATGCGCCCAGCAGAAGTATGTGGGGAAACTACCAAGCCTAATTCTTCCAAATCAGCCATGACATTACGTATCGTTGCGGGACTCAGCCCCAAGTCACCATCACGTGATAACGTGCGGGAACCGACGGGTTTGCCATCATGGATGTATTGATCAATTAAGACGTGCAATAACTGCTGAGCACGATCGTTTAATGGCTCTTGGTCTGCCATGGGGCTAGTCAACTTTGCTGTTAATCATTAGCACTCATAATAGGAGAGTGCTAGAAGGCAAGTCAATGTTTCTCGGCCGTAAAAAACAACCACAGTGCACCTGATGTCCCGGGCAGAAAAACGGTGCTAAATATTCCTTTATATTTTCATCGCAAATCGCTAATTCATGACATTATTTTCAACATGATCAGCAAAGCCAACGCCTGCCTCAGTGTAGATATTAAACACAGCTGTAGCACCAGCCTTTCGCAATAAGGTTACTTCATCAGGAAATCGTGCAGTCGCGGCAATTTGGCCATTAAACGAGATCGCTTCAAGTTGCTCCAATGCATCTAAACTGGCACGAAGATTAGGCAATGCGAGCATCACTAACTCGATACTGTGATCAGCTGCAATTTTTTCCCAAAAATCAGCATCGCTTGGGTCGCCATGTAAAACATTACGCCCATTCGATTGATGACTTCTCACCCTTTCACCATCAAAATCAATACCTACTACCGTATCACCATAGCGCTCACGCATTTTTTCATAAGCGCCGGTGCCTACCCGGCCCATACCAAAAATAGCAATGGTTGCACTCAATGTATCCAACAACAAATCATCATTTAATCTTTCCTGACGTTGGAACTTCATCCAGAAGGGCTTAAAACGTCGATAAATTTTGTCATCAATGTTATTCAACGGAGCAGATATAATAAAAGACAGTGATAGTGCGATAGCCAAAATGACTAACCATTGCGCATCTAACCAACCATTACCAACACCAATTGATGCAATAATTAGCCCGAACTCACTGTAGCTAGTCAAGTTAAAAGTCGCCAGCAAAGACGTCCGTGCGCGTAGTTTTAAACTCGTCATTAAGGCGAAAAAGAATGCTGATTTAACAAACAATAACGGCAACAACAGAGCGCCAACAATAAATGATTCCAACGAGAAATAACCTGACATGCCAATGCTTAAAAAGAAGCCGAGTAAGAATAAGTCTTTAAGTCCTATCATCGCTTCCGACATTTCATTCGACTTAACGTGATTCGAAATTAACACGCCCATAACCAGCGCACCTAAATCACCTTTCACACCCGCTAATTCAAATAGCTCGGCACCGCCTAATGCCAACAACAGACCATATAACACCAGCAATTCGCCATGGCCCGTCTTCTGCAACAGCTGGTGCAACAGTGGTCGTAACGGGATAAGTAGCAACAGTAGCAACGCCCAGTACGAGGGTACTTTTCCACTTGAGGCTGCCAGAAAAGTTACAGCAGCCAAATCCTGAACGACTAAAATACCAATCGCGATACGCCCGTGTAGCGACTTCATTTCGCTTTTCTCTTCCAGTAATTTGACCACAAAAACAGTACTGGAAAAACTCAGGGCGAAAGCCAACATCAGGGAAAGCTGAAGATCTAAGCTTGAAAACAGTGAGGCGCCGGTTAGAGCCGTTGCAAAGATAAGGGCACCAAAAAACACGATACTGAGTGTGGTATGTAACATAGTGGTTAGCCACACTTGTGGCCGAACCAAGACATTAATATTAAGCTTCAAACCAACCATGAACAGCAATAGCGTAATGCCCAGATCAGCCAACTTCTGAAGCACCTCACCACTGGTGAAACCAAAAGAGTTAAGAATAAAACCACAGACCAAAAAACCGACTAATGGCGGCAGCTTGATTGATTTTGCGGCAAAGCCCAACAAGAACGCTAACGCGATCCAGTTTACGTCACCCAGTGCTATTGCAACCCATTCAAAATCCACGGATTACTTGTCCCCTATGCTTGCCATTTAATAAGGATAGTCAACTATCCAGCTCTAGTCCTTGGCCAGTCACTATCGCAATATGAAATTAATACTGCTTTTTGTGGTTGGTCAATGCACGCTGACATGATACCTTGAATCTACATAAAGAAAGAACCTTAAGGTTATCGTTTTTTATCAAGTTTTTACGCTAACTTAAGGTTAATTCTCATGAATAATACCAACTAACTTCTAAGGAGTTTTTCTGTGCCGGCGCAGTTTACTACCATCGGAATCATCGGCAAGTTTGGCGATAGCAGTGTTGCCGGGACTATCGATGTTCTCCATCAATTCTTGCTTGAGTCTGATTGCTCACCACTATTGGATGAAGACACCGCGAAAGTATTGCCCGGGTTAGACATTCCGACAGGCACTCGTGACGATCTGGGCAAAAAATGCGACTTAGTTATCGTTGTCGGCGGTGATGGCACATTCCTTAATGCAGCACGCACACTCACTGACTATCATGTCCCGCTACTGGGTATTAATCTGGGTCGACTTGGCTTCCTCACCGATATCCATATCGACAAGATTCAGGCTAAAGTCGGTGCTATTTTAGCCGGCGACTATGTCAGCGAACAGCGCTTCTTGCTACACGGTCGATTTGAAAACGAATCAGGTACCGGCAAAATCCTCACCAGCCATGCTTTTAACGACATTGTGGTACACAAAGGCCATGTCGCGCGCATGATTGAACTAGACCTTTATATAGATGGCCAATATGTGAACACCCAACGGGCTGATGGACTCATTGTTTCCACCCCAACCGGTTCAACGGCTTATGCGCTGTCTGGTGGCGGCCCTATTCTTAACCCTGGCCTCAACGCTATTGTACTGGTGCCAATCTGCCCGCACACCATGAGCCAACGGCCTATCGTGATTGATGCGGATACCGAAATTGAGATCCGTATTAGTGACAATAACCACGGTGACGCATTAGTCACCTGTGATGGCCAGCTCAACGTCAACCTTGGTATTGGTGACAGCGTGCATATTAGCAAACACACCAATCCGGTGCATATGATTCACCCGGCAGATTACAACTATTACGAAATTTTACGCGCCAAGTTACACTGGGCGCATCGTCTGTAAAGAATTATACTGCACACATGCTTAAAAACATTCATATACGTGACTTTGCCATTATCAATGAACTGGAAGTCTCACTCCGTTCTGGCATGAGTGTGCTCACCGGTGAAACCGGTGCGGGTAAATCAATCTTGATTGATGCGCTGAGTCTGGCACTTGGCGACAGAGCCGATTCCTCATCTGTTCGTAATGGCTGTAAACGCGCCGAGATTTCAGCTGAATTTGAGCTCACTGACATTCCTGCTGCGCGCACCTGGCTAGAAGAAAATGAGCTGGATGATGAAGGCCAGTGCCTGATTCGTCGCACGGTTTCACAGCAAGGCCCTTCGAAAGGCTTTATCAATGGCAGCCCCGTGCCGATGCAATCCTTGCGTTCACTCGGTGAGCTGTTAATTGATATCCACGGCCAACATGCTCACCAATCATTACTGCGCAATAACGAACAGCGCCGCTTACTCGACGAGTACGCGGACAACCAAACCTTACTGACACAACTAGCCGGTGCTTATCAACAATGGCGCGCTGCACAAGATGAATTTGAACAACTGCAGCAAGCCGCCAGTGATCGCAGTGCGCGGCTAGATTTACTCCGCTACCAAGTCAAAGAACTCGACGATGTTTCCCCCGCTGACGGTGAAATGGCGCAGTTAGATAAAGACCATTCACGATTAGCCAACGTGACACGTCTGCAACAAACAGCTCAACAACTCATCGACTCACTCGAAGATAATGAAGACCATGCCGCCAGCGGTCAACTGGCGCATGCCGTGCATGAATTAGAGTCATTACGCGAGATTGATCCGCAACTCGGTGATATTAGTGACAGCCTCAATAGCGCACTAACAGAACTGCAAGACAGTGTCGGTGTTTTACGAAGCTACATGGATAACCTCGATGCTGACCCGGCTCAATTTGAAGAAGTTGAATCACGCCTCAGCACGATGATGGACTTGGCGCGTAAACATCATGTTGATGCAGCAGCCCTTCCTGCTCACCACCAAGCAATGCAAAAAGAGCTCAATGACTTAAGTAATAGCGAAAGTCGACTGGAAGGTATGCAAGCTGAGATTGAAAAATTGCTTGAAGATTACACTGCCTTGGCAAACAAACTCAGCAAACGTCGCATTAAAGCGGCCAAGCAACTCGGTAAATTGGTTACCGAACATATGCAGTCACTTGGCATGCCCGGTGGCCAATTTGCTATCAACTTAAATCAAGCCAAATCAGACCAACCTTCTATCACTGGTAACGAGCGAATTGAATTTGTGGTCAGTGCTAACCCGGGCCAGGATTGCCAGGCACTTAGCAAAGTGGCTTCCGGTGGTGAGTTGTCGCGCATCAGTCTCGCCATTCAAGTTGTACTGGCACATAACGTTCAGATTCCAACGCTTATCTTTGATGAAGTGGATGTTGGTATTGGTGGTGGTGTGGCGGAAATCGTCGGCAACCAACTGCGTTCGCTTGCAAAAGGCCGCCAAGTGATGTGCGTAACCCACTTGCCGCAAGTCGCGGCACAAGGCCATCAACACCTTAAAGTGGCAAAATCTCAGGCCGGTGCGAAAACCAATACAGGTATCACTGAGCTATCGGAGCAAGATCGCGCGCAGGAAATTGCGCGTATGCTGGGCGGTGTTGAAATCACCAAAAACACCTTAGCTCACGCCGAAGAAATGCTGGCACTGGCGGCAAGCTAATCAGTTAACTTTTACAGTTACCGCAAATTCCATAAATATATAAGCAATGATCGGTGATCTCGAAACCGGCTTTGGCGGCGATATCTCGCTGACGTTGCTCAATGGTTTCGTCAACAAACTCTTCAATATGACCACATTTCACACAAACTATATGGTCATGATGATGCCCTTGGTTCAACTCAAATACCGAATGGCCGCCCTCGAAATGATGACGCGAGACTAAACCCGCTGCTTCAAATTGGGTCAGTACCCGATAAACAGTCGCTAAACCCACCTCCTCGCCAGTCTCTAATAGATGCTTGTAGACATCTTCAGCACTGAGGTGGCGCATCTTACTGCTTTCCATGATTTCTAGAATTTTGACCCGTGGCAAGGTAATTTTTAGCCCTGCCTTTTTAATATCTGCACTTTCCACATGAATGCCTTTCGGATTAGTACTGCCAAGCGGTGAATTTTAGGTTAGAATCTAGTTCTGACAAGACGATAGTGTAATACGTATTCAAATGCAAAAGCTTCTCATTTCGGTTCTATTTATGCCGCTGTTTTTACTCACAGCGTGTTCCAGCCTACCTGACCTTCCTGATGCAGTGCCAAGCCTGATCCATAAAATAGAGATCCAGCAAGGCAACATTATCAGACAGGAAATGCTCAATAAACTGAAACCCGGCATGCGTAAGCGTCAGGTGAAATTTATCATGGGCTCACCGATGATTAACGATACCTTCCACACCTCACGCTGGGATTACCTCTACCGTGTCCACCGTAGTGGCAGTGAACCTAAAAAAACCACTCGTGTAACTTTGTTCTTTGAGGGTGATGCATTGATGCGCGTTGAAGGTAATATGCGACCTGAAGCTGAAACAGAAGCTGATAAAGAAAAGAAAGCCTTAATCGTTGATGTGCCAGCGGTAACACGACAAGAAGACGGCATTGTTGACAAAGCACTGAAAACGTTACGTATCAAAGACAAAGACGAATAAACGATTTTTGTTTAAGCGCCTGCTAAAAGCAGGCGTAGTTCATTATTACTCAGCCGATGGCCGCACTCGGCGCAAAACGCTCCCAGTCTCGTTCGTCAATAACCAGTTCGATAGTCCGATAGTATTTCTTAGTCTCATCATCATAGCGACAACGAACAGCAATAAGTTGCTCGCCATGTTCAGCGATCTGATCACGAACCCCCATTTGTCCCGGCCGGTAAATTGCTTTAGTTCTCATTTTTATTCCTCTTTGCCTATTAAATGCCTAGTTCCTACCATTGAAAAACAATGGTTGTAACGATATTGGCAGAGGAATTGATAAAATGGGTATCATATTGTATCGTTTTTAATACAGATCGTATTAGCAAGGACTATTATGGATGATAAATTAACCGGCATTTTGCACTACTTTTCGCTAAGAGCACGCATCATTCATGCCGGTTCTTTGTGCCAATCAACCAATTTTGATGCCGGTGATGGGCTAGGCTATATACATGTACTTCGCTCTGGAACGGTCAAGATTAAATCGCCGGATCAATCCGAATTAACCCTTAGCGAACCAAGCCTGTTGTTTTACATGAACCCCATTACTCATCTTGTTTCCCCAATGACTGAGGATGTTGATCTTGTCTGTGCTTCCTTTGACTTTGGAACGCATCTTAAAAATCCATTAGCACGAGCTTTACCTGACGCTCTAGTTTTAAAGCTGGAAGAAGTGCCCTCTCTAAAAGCTTCATTACAGCTGTTATTTTCTGAAGCACAAGAAAACTATTTAGGTCAACAATCGCTACTTGATCGATTATTTGAAGTCATCATTATTCAGCTTCTACGTGAATTGATCGATCAGAAACATCTGCAAATTGGCTTGCTTGCCGGATTAGCAGAGCCTAGGTTATGCAAAGCGATCATCGCCATTCACGCTCAGCCAGCCACCTCGTGGACATTGGATAATCTAGGCGAAATTGCCGGCATGTCTCGCGCCTCATTTGCAAAAAAGTTTAGAGAAATAGTAGGCATAACGCCGGGACAATATCTCAATGACTGGAGAATGGGTGTCGCACAATCATTACTGCGCAATGGTAAATCACTACAACTGGTTGCCGAGGCCGTCGGTTACGCTAACACCAGCGCACTATCTCGGGCTTTCACGGCGACTGTTGGCACTTCACCTTCGAAGTGGCGAAAACAAAACTAAAGATTAAATAGCTAAGGCTATTTATCACCGCCTTTTTTAGTTTTCTTACTTTTTGCGGCACGTTCTTTTCGGACTTTTTTCTGATCCGCAATAAGCGGGCGATAAATTTCAATACGATCACCTTCACGTAGCACAACATCCTTTTTAGTCATTTTACTAAAAATACCAATTTTACTTTTTGATAAATCTATTTCAGGAAAGTGGCTAATAATATTGGATTGTGTAATACCTTGCTCAACGGTAGTGCCTTCTTCTACCTGTAAGGTAATAATTTCTTGTTTATCAGGCAGCGCGTACGCGACTTCAATCATGATCATTCTTTTCGAACTGCTTTGGTTAGCGCTTTCCATAGACTTCCACTGCGCGGTTGGCAAACGCATCAACGAGAGTACTGGTAATCTGACTAAATACAGGCCCAACGGTCATTGATAAAATTTTATTCGAAAACTCAAACTCAATATCAAACATCACTTTACAGGCTGTTTCATTCAGTGGTTGAAATCGCCAATAACCTTCAAGGTGGCTAAAGGGTCCATCGACTAAACGCATTTCAATCATCTTACCTGTTTGCATTCGGTTTAAAGTGGTAAAGGATTTTTTAATTGCACCACGCGATAAATCAACCCGCGCGCGCACTTCATCTTCATCACGCGATAACACTTCACTGCCACCACACCAAGGTAAAAATTCTGGGTACGCATTAATGTCATCGACTATTTGATACATTTCACTAGCACTGTAAGGCACTAATGCGGTTTTATTGATAACGGTCATAAAATATTGTCTTTGTTTATTTCTTGGTTCTTGAAATTTATTAGCTGGCGAGCCAGTCAAAAATACCGGTGACTTTTAAGAAAATAATCAACACTCCCAACGGTGCGATATAACGAGTGGCAAAGCGCCAAACATTAAATAATTTATGCTGATCATTATTCACGTCTAATTCATGCATGACTGATTTCTTTCGCATTGACCAGCCAACAAACAGGGCAATCAATAGTCCACCCAGGGGCAGCATAATATTCGTCGTAATGTATTCAAGCAATGAAAATATTTCGAGTCCAAAAACCTTAAAGTCAGACCATATATTCAGTGATAAAAGCGCCGCCACGCCCATTAACCATGCGGCCAAACCAGCCCAAGAGGAAGCAGTGACGCGGCTCATGCCCCGATTTTCTACTAACCAGGCAACGATCGGTTCTAATAAAGAAATCGCAGATGTCCATGCCGCAAATACTAATAATAAAAAGAACACTGAACCAAAAATCGTACCGCCGCTCATTTGTCCAAAAGCGATCGGTAACGTCTTAAACACTAAACCACTGCCCTGTCCCGGCTCCAGTCCATAAGCAAACACAATAGGGAAAATAACTAGACCGGCAACAATCGCAACTGTCGTGTCCATTAGTGCCACAATCACCGACATTTTAGGAATGGATACATCTCGAGGCAGATATGAGCCATAAATCATGATCGCGCCCATGCCCAAACTCAAACTGAAGAAAGCCTGACCCAGTGCAATAATGCCGGATTCTTGCCAGGAGAATTTTGAAAAATCAGGGGTAAATAAATACGAGACCGCCTGGCCAAAAGCGCCCGTGCTCATTGAGTAAAACATCATACCTACCAACATTAAAAATAGGGCTGGCATGAGATAACGAACCGCCTTTTCCAAGCCGTGCTGCACACCACGCGACACGACCACAATACTCATGACCATAAACACAGTGTGCCAGGCCAACATCCGTTCAGGATCCGCAATAAACTGGTCAAAAATACTGATCACACCATCGGCAGTGGCACCTTCAAACGTCCCTGCCCCAGTGCGAAACACATACGCCATTGTCCAGCCGGCAACGACACTGTAAAAAGAGAGAATCAAAAATCCGCCAACAACCCCCATCCAGCCAAGCCCCTGCCAAATAGGCGGGCGCTGTTCTTCAGCAGCTAGTGTTCGCATCGTATTGATCGGGCTTTGCCGACCACGGCGACCGAGTAATACTTCAGCAATCATGATTGGAATACCAACAATAGCGATACAGGCAAGATAAACCAGTACAAAAGCACCGCCGCCATTATCGCCAGTGATGTAGGGAAAGCGCCAAATATTACCTAAACCCACCGCCGAACCGGTCGCAGCGAGTATGAATGCCAAGCGGGAAGACCACTGACCATGGATGGAAGTACGCGGTGAACTCATGAAGCGCCTCTATTATTCATTATTATGGACTTATTGTGTGCGAATTAGCCGCCAGTCTCAAGCGAGGCTGTTATAATACCCCGATGGGTAAACCGAAAAAGAAAAAATCGACTAGCAACACCATCGCGCTAAACAAGAAATCCCGCCATGATTACACGCTAACTGACCGCTTTGAAGCCGGTTTAGTGCTGGAAGGCTGGGAAGTAAAGTCTCTGCGCGCCGGTCACGTGCAACTAAAAGAAAGCTATATCCTGATTCAAAATGGAGAAGCTTTGCTACTTGGCTCGCATATATCGCCACTGCCAACGGCGTCGACACATATTCACCCAACACCAACCCGGGCACGTAAATTACTATTGCATCGCAATGAGCTCGACAAACTAATGATCGCTGTGGATCGCAAAGGTTACTCGATTGTGCCCACCGCCATGTATTGGGTACGTGGCCGTGCCAAGTTAGAAATTGCACTAGCCAAAGGTAAGCAATTACATGATAAACGCGCTGACGAAAAGAACCGTGACTGGAGTCGTGAAAAAGCTCGTATTCTTAAACCGTAGTTTCTTAATCCAATGAAAACTGCTCGCTCTAGCCTTGAAACCCGCCTATAATCCCCCATTGTAAGTAGTACCACGGGGACGACTTGGCTTCGACGCCGATTTCGAAACCTAAGGTGCATGCCGAGGTGCAATTACCTCGTAAATCCAACTGCAAACCTTATAGTTGCCAACGACGACAACTACGCACTAGCAGCTTAAACCCCTGCGAATGCCCTCGGCCTGATGTGTGCTTATGCGCTCAGTAAACCGGGGTCGACTCACATAAGATCGTGCTGAAGCCTGTCCGGAGTGGATGCACTAAAACCTACGCGGAATCGCTGTTAGTGCGCCCTGCCCATCGGGTTTCTAACCGTTAAATTTAATAGATGTGGATAAGCATGTAGAGCTGAAGGCAGAGGATTGACGGACGCGGGTTCGATTCCCGCCGTCTCCACCAATATAAACCCTGATCGATTCCGGTCAGGGTTTTTTATTACAAAAAATTGCTCCAAATTAATTCACGAAACCGCATAGCCAGTAACAAGAAAATCGACAACTCGAAACCAAACGATCCTAGCTAAAAAGAGAATTATTTATTCAGTCCTTATTAACACGCAGTACTTTCCCGCCTTGCTAACTGGGTAGCATTAGGATTAGGATAAACACACAACGTAAATCATCCGTATTTTTGCATCAAACAATAAGGCTTACTAAATTAGTCGACAATAACTGCAAAAGGAATTCGCTATGATTGATCACAATTTATTAAAAACAGGTTTTGATTATGAAACCTTATTTAGTGCAGATTATTTCCTGACCATCATTCAAACCGCCTACGACTACGAAAAAATACCCGACGAATTAGACCTTGGTGATTCAGGTTCATTGCTCATTGGTAGACCGAGCACTGCAACCATACTCCACGATAATAATGATGCTGATTTAGAGATTGATGTTGGTGTTGATTACAACGGCCTTCTATTAAGTGTCAGCTTAACTTTTAAACTACTCTTTGATGACAGTAAAATTACACTTCAATTTGTTGATATCGACAATACGACACGTCAGCTCATCATCGCATTTGCTAATCAGGAAACACTAGATACAATTCTTGCGACACTCTCAACACAAGTTAATCAGGAAGTCCCTATTAGTCTGGGCAATAATGTGGCACAGCTTGAAGTAAAAAAACTCGCGCCGACACCCAATCATCAAGCTGCAATCGGGCTTTACGCAAACGGCAATCTCCAAATCGCATCACAATCGCAAAAACCTGAAGAGGATTTTATTGAACGGGGTGATCTAAACTTAGCAACTAACTTCTTGCCGGCTGATCAAGACTATGCCATCGGTCTATCATCAACAACCTTTCAACGTCTTGCTAATCATGCCTGGCACCAAACAGGTGAAGAGCGCGGTGGTAAATTACTGCATCCGATTTATGATCCTAAAGATATCCGTAAATGGCAAGCTAAATTAGCCAGCAATCCCGATGAAAAAAAACCAGATCCAGTCGGCAAGTTTGTTTCATTTTCCATCAAACCATTAAATGGCTTTGTTAGAATGGTTGTTAAAAGTGAAATTTTTATCGACTTCTGGCCTGATGCCGACGTCACCGCCATCTTTCACCTCACCCCGACCTTGGCTAACGGCAATCTAGTCATGAATACCGAGCTGGAAGATTATGATGTCGATACAGGTTTACTCGGCGATCTGTTAGCTTTCTTAACCTTAGGCTTGCTCGGTATTATTGCATTAGAAATTGTTGAAGCAGTCATCGAAGCTGAAACAGATGATGCCGTCGAGCAACAAGGCCAAGACCAGGCCGCCGATGCTTTTTCCGGGTTACTCGCCAGTTTTAATTTATTTACAGAACGGCTTGATCCATTCTACAAAACACATATCAAGCTCAAACATTTTTACGAAAATGCTAAAGTCGATGCACTAGGCATGTCATTGTCAGGTAGTGCAGTCATCGAGCCCGTTGACGAACCTGTGCCTATTGAAATTATTGATAAACAACGTAGTCTTGCTTTCCCGCAATACCAGAATTTGATGTCGCTATTTTATAGAGTGCCTGATTTCGATGGTGGCGATCGCATTGAACTATTGATGAGCGAAGTCTTAACACGCATCACTAACCAACAATTATCAAAAGCCGAAATGCGACCCACTCAGGTCAACCGCAAGAACACGATTATTCGTGATCTAAAATTCAGTACCGGGGTCGACTTCACCGTTAACGCCACTATTTTTCTATTCAAAGAGCGTGTGTTGAGCATTCCCGGCTATGAATTAATCGAACCTCGACGCCCCGGCGTTTACGGTAAGGTTGCCCATGCCTATTTCAGAGATAAGGCTGACAGATCACTGGAAGACAACTTAGATGAACTACCTGCTTTTACACCTGAATAAATCATAACTGTTCAACAATAAAGTTTTAATTTGTTCATAGACTTTTCAAGTATTGGGAAGTAGGGTCATAAATCAATAGGATCAGACTTGATTGAATGTCCTTTTCTGGCCCAATGCAAACATTTCTGTTAGCGACTGCGATGCTAACCATTAACAATTATCTCTAAATTAATACCTGAATGAGGTCCGTGATATTCCCTTCCATGAATGCTCTGATCAAAATTTAGTTGACACTTACAGGTGCCAATTAGTGACGACCAGAAAACCCATATATATAAGAAATAGTTATTATTAGTATTTATTTCGCCCTACATAATAGATAGAATATTCGATTCCCGCCGTCGCCACCAAACTAAAAACCTGACCGGTTTCGGTCAGATTTTTTTCTAGCATAAATAATCCAGATTGGTTGCAAGCAGGCAACATGACAGAATATAAAAAACCGAAAAAAACGTTAGTAACAAACACACTCCCAGCACACATACACAGTCAATAACATACAAGACTTAACTTGTTAGAGAAAATACAACCTCACCTTCTCACTAATAAAAATCAGCGTCAGCATTGTCATTAGCGCAGATTTAACTTCTTATCATGAACAAACATTCATTTCATTAACATCGGTTATTAGTATGAGAATTATTACCCAGAACAAAGCTGCTATCTAAAAACTAACGGAGTATTTTTTATTAAATTCGTATTCCTTATATGTAAATTATTTCGACCAACTTAACCTCTTGTGCAAATAAAATGGCAGGCGTATATTTAAAGACGATAAAAAAATGGAATTAGCTTAAGACACTAGGGGCGGCAGATGGATAAGCGGCAAGTGGTCAGTAAAAAAACGTTCCAATACTATTCTCAGCACCTAAACGGCGCACAAGCGTTAACAAACAAAAATATATTTCCAGAGATAAATACTCTGGTATTACCTTTACACAAAAGTCACAACAGTACTGACTGTGGCCTTACTAAAAAACTCTCCAATAACCGCACTGCTTGCACAAATCCTGTAAAACGAGACTCTGTGTCATCCTTACATGGCACTTTAAAGAAGAAGCGTATCTATCTGTCCGGCCATTTTTTTTCGTTCAACGAATCGCTAGGTTGTTGCAAAACATCAACGTCCTGCACGCGATTTCAGCAGACTGTTGTGCATCATGTATTTCTTAGACCAACTCTACCTTCACGACTTAAAAACCTAATGCCGCCGCGACTGCCCTTACTAATGGCGACCTAATGCTGTTTCAAAAAAGGATACCAAAACAATGCCTGTGACTCCTACCTACCCCGGCGTTTACGTCCAAGAAAAGGCATCTGGCGCACGCGCCGTTGCCGGTGTGGCAACTTCGATCGCTGCCTTTGTTGGCATGGCCGAACGTGGGCCGATGGATGTGCCTACACGAATTTTTAACTTTGCTGATTTCGATCGCAGTTTCGGTTCCACCACTGAGGGAGAACTTGCCACACAAGTGCGCAACTTCTATCTCAACGGCGGCGGTCAGGCCTATGTCATGCGCATTGCCCAAGGTGCAATAAGAGCCGACGTAGTATTGCGCAATCAGGACGACTCTGGCGACGTGATCACGGTCACCGCTCGTGACCCCGGCGTTGAAGGCAACATGCTACGAGTTGAAATTAACTACAACACCGGTAGCCCCGAAGAAACGTTCAACCTCAGTGTTTTCCGCAGCGTGCTACAGGATGATGGCACCGCCGTACGAGAAGATGAAGAGTTATTTGAAAACCTCTCGATGAATGCTAACGCCGGTAATTTCGCTGACACCGTGATCAACGGCAGCTCGGCACTGGTCACCGTCGCCGCAACAGCACCTGCGGGCGGCAACGGAGTATCGATTGCTGGCTTAGTCTTGAACAATACCGCCGCCACTGCCAAGACCGAGATCGATGCTATCGTCACACCCACTGCCAACCAACTGATGTTGAAAGTGGGCGACAATCCGGCAATTCCGGCATCACTAACTGATGCAAGCGCAATCGCGGGGCTTGGCAATCTGGCGACCCAGTGGACCACAGATCTTAACACCGCGCTGACCTCACACAGTATCACCGACAGCGTCGCCCTCACCGTACCAGGTGGATCAGTCGCCAATGGTGGCACTGGCTCAAACCGCTTACTCAGAATCACTTCCAACAATGGGCCGGTTACCATCACACCGTCTGCGAATAATGACTGTACCGTAGTGCTACAACTCGGCAGCGGCCAAGGCGGCATCGAAGGCTCGAGCTATGGCGACGGGCGACCCGCGCCCTCAGGATTCATTGCGCGCATGGGCACAGCCGCCAACCAGTACGATGAATTTCGTCGGTTTGCAGGCACCAACCGCAGCGCGCTCACCACTATCGACATTACTGATGACAGCCCAGACAGCCCGCATCCTCAGATCAACGCGGCACTCGGTGGCGCCGTGCCAATGTTCGACAACACCACCACCGAGACGCTCGGCAATGCAATGACTGTGCTCGACACGATCACCGGACTAATCGCAGGCGGTACCAATGGACGCTGGGCAGCCAACCGGCACGGGATACGCATCGCCATGACGCCACTTTATGGCACCGACGATGCCGGGCTAACGTCAACCATCACCACAAATGGCTTCAACTTCGCAACGCCCTTCAACGCTTTCGCAAACACTGCTGCCTACAAACTAGGCACCGTGGGTGGCACGCCCGGCCCCTCCCCGTTCCAGGCTGCGGGGCCCACGCCCGGTAACAACGGCAACCTGGCGACCGATGCCGAATATGATGCCGCGTATCAGATACTCGACCGCGACGTTGATCTTTTCAACCTGCTGCTCTTGCCGCGCAGTAACGGTCAAAGCAACGCCAACAGGCATCTACTTTGGGGACCCGCCTCATCCTTTTGCGAGCGAAAACGGGCATTCCTACTGGTCGATCCGGACGATAATTGGGATGACATCACTGCCGCAGAACTCGGTGTCAATAATATTCGCACCGGCGTTGCCACCCGTAACGCAGCCTGCTATTGGCCACCACTGGACGTCGGCGGAGGAACTTATGTCGATCCCTGCGGCGCTATTGCAGGAATGATGGCTCGCACCGATGGCAATCGCGGTGTCTGGAAGGCACCGGCAGGTCTGGAAGCAACCATACGTGGCGTCACCGGAGTCAAACACCAGATGACCGACCCCGAAAATGGCGTTATCAATCCCAAGGCGCTGAATGCTATTCGCCTCTTCCCGGCGGGTGTAGTGAGTTGGGGTGCACGTACGCTGGTGGGTTACAACGGTTCAGGAAATATCGATGACAAATATATCCCCGTTCGCCGCACCATGCTTTTTATCGAGGAGAGTCTCTATCGCGGCCTACGTTTCGCCGTCTTCGAGCCCAATGATGAACCTCTATGGTCACAGATTCGTCTTGCTGCGGGTAGTTTCATGAATGGTCTCTTCCGCCAAGGTGCCTTTGCTGGTGCCAAGTCGACAGATGCCTATTTCGTGCAATGTGACAGCTCAACCACAACAGCCAATGACATCAATCTCGGCACAGTCAACGTCATCGTCGGCTTTGCTCCGCTGAAACCAGCAGAGTTCGTGGTGCTAACGGTTACACAAATCGCCGGTCAGGTTCAGGTCTAAGGAGGCAGTTCAAATGGCACAATTCGCCGTCAATACACACAGATTCGACCCCTACAAAAATTTCAAATTCCGCGTCGTATGGGATGGACAAGTTGTCGCAGGGATCTCTAAGGTCAGCGCACTTAAACACACAATCGAACCCGTCAGCCATCGCGATGGCGGCGACCGATCGACCCCGCGGCTGTCACCCGGCCAGACTAAATTCGAACCGATCACGCTGGAACGCGGCCTCACACACGATATCGCGTTTGAAGAATGGGCCACCAAGGCCTATTCCAATGCCGGCGACGCGGGCGTGTCATTAAAAGATTTCCGCAAGGATATAACCATCGAGCTTTACAACCTGCAAGGCACCAAAGTACGCGCTTGGCAGGTTTTTCGTTGCTGGGTCAGCGAGTTCAGCGCAGTCCCAGAGCTCGATGCCAACGCCAACGCTATCGCATTCGAATCGATTGTGATCCAAAACGAAGGCTTCGTGCGCGACGAGGCTGTAACCGAACCAACCGAAACCTAAGGAGCGATTACGACTTGGCATTTTCGCAATAGTCGGGAGTGCCGCAACGCATATGACTGATTTGGATCCTTCCAGTGATGCGCCGATGTTTCTCACGTTACGCCCATTAACCGGGGCCGATGAGTTAACGATTGCCGGCGCCGGCACTGCCTCAGCGCTGGCATTACTGAGCCGTCTAGCCAGTGAGGTAGATGTAGCGGCCATGACCATTTCCCAGGCTGATCGGGCACTCGCTGAACTCTACCTGATGCTTTATGGGTCAAAGGCCGAATGTCGAGCGACCTGTTCGAGTTGTAGCGAAAGTTACGAGTTCAGCTTAAACCTAGCGCAAATAATTGCCGATCAAGATGCTGATCGACCTGCCCCGCCTAACGCCGAAGGCATCTGGACCCTACCTAGCGGCGCTCAAGTACGGGCGCCGACGCAAACCGACCTAAGCGGTGATCCAGCGACGCTGGCAGCACGTCTGACAATCGAAGGCGAGGCCAGCGAGCTCGAAGTCGGCACATTTCTGGAAGCTGCCTCGCCAGTACTGACCATCGACATGGCGGCAAGCTGCCCAGACTGCGGCAGTGACGCGCAAGTAAGATTCGATCTCTCCACCTACCTGACTCGGCGCTTGGTGGCAGAACGTCCATTTTTGGTTCGCGAGACGCATCTGATTGCCTCACGATATGGCTGGTCCCACAGTGAAATCATGGCACTGCCGCGTGACGACCGCCGCGCCTATGCCGGACTAATCGAATCCGAACGCGCGCAGCTAATCCGGCGGCAGACAGCATGAGCACTTATCTGCAACGTCTGCTTGACCGTGTTGCACCCACGTTGCCTAGCGCCTCTGTGCAGCCAGCAGGTATTTCACATTCGCCGGTCAACCTCTCGGACCAGCGCCTTAACCAAGATTTCACCGAACACAGCACACCCGTCACCAATAGCCATGAACCGTTAGCTGATACTTCTCCTAGCCCAGTGCACCCCGCACCGCAGCAGACGCCACAGCAGCCCATTGCCAAAGCCGAACAATCCGAGGCCACAACACTGCCCGACTTAGCACCAACACAAATAACCGAAACCGTGCCAGAAACGCTAGTGACCGAAACTCAGCAACCTATGACCGAGCCGCAATACCCTCGCCCAGTAGGTTTTGTTGATAGCGCAGATCTGGTTTTACCAGACCCTGAACCAGCATTAGAAAATAATCAGGCTGTGCCCGCACCAACCCTGCCCAAACAACCTGAACCGCTGGTGTTACAAACCGAACCAGCAAAATTGACATCCGAACCGATGGCACAACCTGAGCCAACAAAACCATCCATACCGCTAACTCAGAAAAATAGCGTGCCAACGCACACACCAGTCGAATTCGCCGAAGCTGCACCACTGCCACCCCAACCGCGAGCCGAATCAATCCCGGCGGCACCGGCACCTGACTTAGCATCACAAGAACAGCCAGCAAGTGCGCTCCCCAAAGTGGAACCGCCGGCGACTGTCGAGGCACTGCCCCCACGAATCAATGTGCCACCTTTACCTGAGTTACCGGTGTCTGCACCACGGCAACAGAAACCAAAACTTCCGCCAGAAGCCAAAGCTAAGACCGAGCAGGTACCACCAATACAAAGCCCATCCGTCGACACTCGCCACAATCGGCCGATGACCGCCGCTAGCGCATCAATCATTGGCCAACTCAGCTCTCGCCGGCGGGCGCTGAGCATCTTTGGATTGAGGAGGCGCTAAATGCCCACGCTGAACCTCTTTCACGTTACCGACACGCTAACCCGGCTACTGGAATTCAACGTTCGCGCACTGTTCCTGCAACAAGGTATCGTCACCCCTGTCAATGTCAGCGACATGCCACCAGAACGTGTGGCCGCGAGCACCGTCACCGATACGCTTAACCTGCATCTCTACCATGTGATGGAGGACGTACATTACAAAAACCTCACACCACCCGGGCTCGGCGGTGCACCCGTTTCACGCCAACCACTTGCCCTGTCACTTTTTTACATTCTCACCGCACACCACGAGATCAATGAGGTCTACGACGCGCAGAACCAGCAAAATCTATTCTCACTCGCGATCAAGACGATGCACGACCACTCTATGGTCGACGACAATCTAACCATTTCGCCCGATGGCGGTGCGCAACAAACCGTGATGCATGCTGAGCTGCGAGGCCGCGACAATCATTTCGAAATATCACCGCGACCACTAACCCCAGAAGAGGCAATGAGTTTCTGGTCCGCCGAACAAACTTCAACCACCCGTCTTTCGGCCTATTACGAAGTGCGTACAATTTTCATCGAGCCCGAAGAGCCTACCAATGCCTTTGGCCGGGTCTACGATCTGGGGCTCTTCGCCGCACCAATTTCTGCGCCAGTGCTAACAGAGGTCGTTGCGCTCACCGTCTTCACACCGCCCGCTGCGAGTGGATTGCCTGCCCAGGCACTCAACACCTCGCCCGCCCGCTCAGTGCTAGAACCGGGTTCTTCGCCCGAAGTCAACCGCATCAATATCGAAGGCACGTCCATGACTGGCGATGGCCAACCCGGCGCTGCGCAGATCGTACTGCGAACACCCAGCTGGCGTGAATTGCCGGTACCTGTACGCGACACAGTCATTGATACATCGCTAAATGCCGGCTGGAATGTAGAAATCACAGCAACAACCGCACAATTTGATCTACAGGGCAGCCTGCAAGCAATAGTGAATGGAATCGCAACTGCGCTAGAGGTCACGCCCGGTATCTACGCCGTTTCGGTTCGTACCACCCGCCGTCAGCAAACCGAGGGCGGCGCACTGCGCGAGACAATATCTGAGAGCAACCAAATCGCCTTTTCCGTCGGCGCCCATATCACTCAGGTTGTTGCAGGAAGTCCTGGTCGCTTAGTGATAGAGGTGACAAATACCTTCGATATGACCGCCGGCGCACTCAACGTGCAACTTTCAATCGACGGCGATATTTATGATGATGCCGCCGCATTTGCCAACGCCCCCGCCGATGCCGGACTGTTCGTCCGTCAAGCCGGGCAGATCGAATTCCATCCGATCTTCGACCCAGCCACTGCCGGCACTCACCCACTGCGCCTAATCATCAACGGTGCAGAATCACAACCCTTCTGGTTTACAACGACATGACAACTCATCACCAACCAAAACCTCACCTTCTGAGCAACTCCGCCGAACTGCTTGTGCATCGCGCACATCTACGCCTAACTATCTGGCTGGGCGGGACAACGGACGGGACTTTGCCCATCGATGAGATAGAACATCGGTTAGCTGAACAGGAAGGACAAGCCTGGGGCCGGATGGTGGAGCTATTTGGCCTAAACACAGCAGAAGCGGATCTGCTAGCGCTGTCTTTGGCCGTCGCAGCAGAACCAAGTTTAGGGCCATTGGTCGCACAGGCACAGGAAGCTGAAGGACGACTGTTACCAACAGAGTCGCTGGTTAAGCTAATGCATGGCCATCCTTCGTGCCCAATTTGGAAACCAACCTCGCCCTTATCAATGTGGCGACTAGTAAAACCGGTCCGAATAGCACCGGGTGAACCTGAGATGTTTCAAGTTGATCGGCAGCTGGTCGACTGGATGTTCGGCAACCTCTCGCTCGACGCTGAACTGGTGCTAGCACTCGATGCCTACCCCACCGAGCCGGTACCCTCGGAATGGCCGGTGACAGAGACCGCCGAACGACTCGATCATGCCTTACGCACGGGTGCCGAACTACGGCTGATCGTACAAGGCCGCGCAAGTGCAGGCCGACGCAACTTTGCCGCCGCAGTAGCACGAAAACTAGGGCGCGAAGCGTTAGTAGCCGAACCACAGGTTATTCCACAACCGGACTGGGCTGAGGCTTTCATGCTAGCGCAGCGTTTTGCACTATTCGCCAACACCGCATTAATCTGGTGCGAAGGCTCTCCTGCCTGGCCTGCGAAAATTCCCATGGCACCGTTGCAGTTCCTATGCGCCGAGCCGAATACAGCGCCACCACCACGCACCGGCGCCTCAGACTTAACTATTGTTCTGCCTGATCCCGGTGTTGACAGCAAAGCAGCAGTCTTCGCTGCTCTGGTGCCTAGCCTAGCAGACGATGCACTGAAACTTGCCGCCACACCTGGGTTGCTACTCGGCGATCTGCAAGAGGTCGGCCGCACAGCACCTCGCACACTGGAGGAGGCCACTAACGACCTCCGTGCTCGAGCTCGCACACGAATGCAAGGCGCAGGCCACGTGGTAGATCCAGTATTTAACTGGGACGACATCGTTACCAGCAACAGCTTATTGGCCCAACTAAAACGTATCACCTTTGAGGCGCGCACAAGACCTCAGTTGATGGAACGCGCCGAGACCGCCCGGCTTTATTACCGTGCGGCCGGTCTCTCGGCGCTGTTCTGTGGGCCGCCGGGTGTTGGCAAGTCAATGGCTGCCCATGTCGTCGCCCACGATCTTGGCAGCAACTTGCTGGTCGTCGATCTCGCCGCGACAACGTCAAAATTCATCGGCGAAACAGCCAAAAATCTTACCGAGGCATTCGCCCAAGCCAAGGCCTCAGGTGCCGCACTGATCTTCGAAGAAGCCGACGCTTTTTTCGCCAAAAGAACCGATGTCCGCGACAGCAACGACCGCTACGCCAACACCGACACCAATCACCTGTTACAGCTTTTGGAGGCCCACGACGGCCTCGTCATACTCTCTACTAACCGGCGTGCCAATATCGATCCTGCCTTTATCCGCCGTCTACGCCACGTAGTTGAATTCCCGAAACCAGGTCTAGTAGAGCGCCTCGATCTATGGCAACGCATGCTTGTCGGACTGGGCATCGATCCTGTTCCTCTGAGTGAAGTCATCGATAATCTGGCTGCCACTCGTGACCTTAGTCCTGCACAGATCAAAGGCGCCGCCCTCTCTGCACTTTATTCGGCAATGCACGAGGGTCGCGCCATCGAAGCTGGCGACTTAATCACCGCCACCGAGCAAGAGCTAGCCAAAGAAGGCCGCACCGCACCGGCCTCAACCTCAAAACCACGCAGACAGAGGAGCCCACAAAATGTCTGAAACCACTGGCTCCCCTTTATCACCATCGGTTACCAAAGGTGCACTAGTGCAACTAGCCGAGGAACTGGGAATCATTGTGCCCAATATCATCCCGTTCCAGTACAACCCAGGCTCGATGACCCGCTCACTCAAACCTTGGGATCCTTCCGAGGTCGACCAGACAAACCGAGGCGCAGCATCGCCTAACGTGCAGCCCTACGATCCTGAAGAAAGTTACAAATTTACGCTCGAGCTTGATGCCACAGACGATCTCGAAGCAGGCGACATCTTGGCCGAAACAACAGGCATCGCCAGCCGTATCGCTGCGATTCAGAAACTGACTGAAGCTTCCAGCGGGCTATTTGGCGACCTGATCGCCAGCGCTGCGTCGTTGGCCAATACGCCTGCTACTGATGCCGAACGCGCTACCGTTCCTATCACTCTCCTGGTACTTGGCGCCGGCGTGATTCTGCCCGTGCGCGTCACCAATATCAGCATAGAAATAAAAGAATTCACTCCACAGCTTTACCCTTACATGGCTGATGTTCAACTGGAACTGCGAGTACTGACGCCTGAAGTCTTTAAATGTAAAACCGGTATTGCCATCGACATCGCCATCGCTGCATACGAGATGACGCGCCTGCAAGAAGATGCGCTCGCCATCGCCAACATTGCTAATGCGTTGAAATCCGCCAAATCCATTTTGCCGTTCTGAGGAACTATGTCCATATTTGATCCCAAAAGCCGATACGTAAAACACAGCCAGGTCACCACTACCACTGATCGCCGGGGCCACAAGGTGTCTTGCCTTACGCCTGCAATAGTGCCACCACAAATCGAACTCGGTAAACACCGACTGAAACAGGGGCAGCGTCTAGATCATCTAGCGAACCACTATCTAAACGACTCCGCAGGGTTCTGGCGAATAACTGAATTAAACAACACCATGACCGCCGAGGCTGCGCTAAATACCGCCCTCGTCAAGATTCCAACCAAGGGCTGATGAATTCATGAGCTTTGGTGTCTACATAACCACTGGAGAAAGCCTGACACGGCTGTCGACCGAAATCTTCAACTGGCTGGTTGAGGTACGAGTGGAGATGGAGCTCAGTAAACCGACGCGCTTTGCACTGCGTTTCGAAGACGATATTTGTGACGGGTCTTTCGCGGTTTCCGGTAGCAAGGAACTAAAGCAGGACGAAAAACTGGGGCTTTTCATCATCGACGAAAACGACTCACTCGACTGTCTCGTCTACGGACCAGTCACTGAGGTGAAGTCCAACAGCCAGCTTGGTGGCCCGGGCTCCTGGATCGAGATCCACGGTGAAGACCGGCGAGTTGAAATGAGCCGCGTGGCTGTGCAAGCAAAATATACCGGACTGTCCAGCGCAGCGGCTGCGGGCATCCTTAAAGCTTATAAGTTCAAGGATGACGTTCAGGACACATTAATCGAACACGACGGCAAGAAAAAACAGCTGTCGCAACGTGGCTCAGATCTAAGCTTTCTTGAAGATATCGCGCGCAAAAATAACTTTGAATTTTGGATCAGCTACGAAGTCACCGGCTCAAGCGAGCTTGGCATCCTCAGTCTTACCGAGACAGCGAACCTACGTACCTCGCCCGATCGCGATCAGGCCGGCAGCGTGCCGCAAGTGCCTGTGCTTGCAGCGCCGAGTTCGCAGTCATTGGCCGTCAACCCTCCGCGTCAGCAATGCCCTGGCGTCAATAAGTTTGAAGCGAAGATCGACTATGAAAAGCCTATCGCCGCCAAAGGCAATACATTTGATGCGGCGGGCGATAAGGCGATAGTTGACCAAGTCGTTGAGGCACCTGAATCGATTGATCCTGAACGTCCAGTACAAGTCGGCGGCGTAAAGCGTGAAGCGATCATCCCCCCCAAGGTCGATCCTGAAGAGGCATTTTTGGCTAAGGAGGCCATCGTTTTCGAACAAAGCTGGTTTGTTGAAGTCGATGCCTCAACCACCTTCGAACAAGCTGGTTTCGCGATCCGACCACACCAGCTTATTGAATTCACACATCTCGATAAGAGGTTGTCCGGCAGCTACCAGGTAATGAAAGCACTGCATGTCATCACTGCCAACGATCACTTCACGGACTTTACCGTACATGCCAATGGACTTGGAGGAGATAGCTAATGGCCGATGCCGATACAGAACGCCTTTTCGAGGCAATGGAGCAACATTTCTTCGGCAAATATCGTGGCACGGTTGTCGACAACAACGACCCGCTAGGCAGCAACCGAATAGAAGTACGCATCCCCGGCGTCTCGGGACAAGAAACCAAATGGGCACTGCCTTGCGTCCCCTATGCCGCCGCCGATCTGGGGTTGCATGCTATCCCACCGGTGGGCGCAAGCGTCTGGGTAGAGTTCGAGGCCGGCGAGCTGGATCATCCGATCTGGGTAGGCTGTTTCTGGGACGAAGGCGAAGCTGTGCCAGGCGATAGTCCCGAGGTGGTGGTACTCAAAACACCCGGGGCAACGATTACGATCGAAGACAGCGGCACGGTTGAGATCGAGACCACCGGTGGTTCCAAGCTCAGCATAACGGGCAGCGAAATTTCGCTCGAGGCACCCTCAATAAAACAAGATGCCAATGGTGGCACCACCGAAGTTTCTGCTGCCGGCTTCGATGCTCAAAATGGTGCTTTCACCGTAATTTAGAGAGGAAAATTATGTCAATGCCAGTATCCGTTCTACCTGCCGGCGTCGCCAATGCCACCGCTGTCCCCGCCACATCAAAGGTACCGGGAAGCTCACGAGCTCAGGCCATGACGGGACCATTAACGGTGCAAACAGATGTTATGCAATTCTCGGCGCCGCATTTCGCTGGCAACTGGATGGTGCCGGCCACGCGGGTCAAGGCGGGGGGAATTCCAGTGATCAACCAAGCTTCAACCGGCACCAGCTACGGCAGCCCGCCCCTCGCGCCAGGGCCGATGACAGTGACGATGGGCGACAGCCGAATCAAGGCAACGTGAGGGCGATATGACGGATATTTTACATGCAATCAAGTACCCATTCTCAATCGATGCAGGAGCCGGGCGAGCAAAGGAGGAAGGTGATTACGATGCCTATATCCGCCAGCTTATCCGTCAGGTTCTGATGACAGCACAAGGCGAACGAATCAACCGCCCCGACTTCGGTGCAGGCGTGCGCCGAATGGTCTTTGCCCCCAACAACCCGGCCACTGCCTCTTTGACCCAGACTCTGATCTATCAGGCACTCAGCCGCTGGCTTCCAACCGTCATCAAAGTTGAAGAAGTTGCCGTAAGCGCCGAGCAAGAAAAACTTCTGATCACGATTCACTATCTGGTGATCCAACGCGGCACCTCGCGTGTGCTTAACCATGAGGTAACGATCTAATGGCTCTGATCAACCGCCTCTCAGCCCTTTGCGACCAGACTGCACTGACCGGAATCGACTTTATTCAAGTCGTCGAACCACTGGTGCAAGACCAACTGAGAATCTTCTTTATCGTAGAACCTATCCAACTTGATACCCCGATGGTCGCCGCCGCCAGCCTCACCTCACCGCCTGCCGGTGCGCCAATTGGCAGCGCCGGACCGGGAGAGCCAGCCGCACTCAACGTCACTATTACCTCTCAAGAAACCGCGGCGACAATCGAGATTGAGAGCCTTGAATGGCGAGAGGTCGTCGCCCCTGCCGATAACCGCGTGGCACTGGAAATCAAGGTAAAACAACCCGGCGATTTCTCGTTGCACCGCCTCTACATTAACGACGCGCAGGTTGACCCATTCTTCAACAACACAGAGTTTAGTTTCAAACAAGGTTGCCCCAGTGTCTTTGATTGTCGCGACGATTGCACTCTGGAGCAGACTGAATCCATCGACTACGCCGTCGACTATCTCGCCCGCGATTTCTGGTCCTTGCGTCGCTCTCTGCTCGACTTCTCCGCCGAACGCTATCCAAACTGGTCAGAGCCGCTGGAGGCCGACGCAGCCGTCATGCTAATGGAAATCATGGCCGCGCTCGGCGATGAATTCGCCTATACACAGGATCGCTATGCCCGCGAGGCGACACTGCTAACCGCGACTCAGCGCCGAAGCCGCACCTCACTAGCAAGGCTAGTCGACTACCTGCCCGATCCCGGCCTTGCCGCCGAAACCGAACTAGCCGTCTGGGTGCGTGCTGGCGTTGGCGGTGATAGCTGCGATGTTGGTGCCCGTGCATGGGCGTTGCCCGAGGGACGCGCAGCAATTCCGTTCTCCGCTACTAAGCAGGTCTGGCACCACGAGGCATGGAACCAGATTCCGCTGCATTGCCCAGATTCGGAGGTCGCCTGCCTACCTAAAGGTGCGACCGAGGCCTACCTCCTAACCAGTGCACCTAGCGTCGCACAGTTGCCACCGGGATCGCCACTGAGCCCGCAAGAATTCTGGCAGGGACGTCGCATGATTCTGGTGTCGAAGCCCACCGATCCAGCCGAGCCAGAACGTGCATTCGCCGTGACGCTTAAGCACGTCGAACCGATGACCGATAGTCTCGTTCCCACTCCCGGCGTAGCAACCCCAGTGTTAAAAATCAGCTGGGATACGCCAACGCCTTGGCCGTTACTGCTAACCGAAACCTCAGCGCTACTCAACATTGTCACTGTCATTGCAGGCGAAGAAATTACCGAACGCTTCCGCGTCGGCCCCGATAACGTCGCCGCCCAACATCCCGGCCTGACAGCAACTGAGCTCGGCCATTTGCTCTCCCTGCCCCGAGCAGTCGAACGTGAGGGTCCATATGATGAAGATCGCGGCGGACGCGGACGGGTTTTACGCATCGGCTTACGAGACACTGAAGAACGTGGTCTTGGTTGGATAAAACCGACCGGAGCGACTGGGCTATCGAACATGGCTGTCCGCGCACCGCTGCTTAAACTACGTGAGGTATTACCACCACTTTACGGCCCCGATCCCACCGGCGCGGCGTGGACTTTCGCACGCGATATGTCCACAACTGATCTCGACAGTACAGAATTCACACTAGAAGAAGGTATGTGGCGCAAGGTCGTCACCTATCAAACGCCCACCTCTGGCGATATCGAGTTCCAGGACTACGCCAGCGATGCAGGCTGGACAATCCGTTTTGGAGACGGCGTCTTTGGCCGCCCACCGGAGGACGGTAGCGTATTAGAAGCGCGTTATTTCAGCGCGCCCGGCAGTGCAGCAAACATTTCCCCAGACAGTGTCACCCATCTGACTGCACCGGCAAATGCGCTGCCTGGACTTTTATTCGACTATGCCGAGGCAGTGACTAACCCATTGCAAATCACTTCTGGCAGCGACGAAGAGACGCCTGAAAATATCCGCATCAATGCACCCGAGGCGTATCGCGCCCTGCCCCTGCGTGCGGTGCGGCCGGAAGATTATAGCGACATACTTCAGCGAATTGACTGGGTGCAGCGCGCCAATGCAACGGTGCGATGGACCGGAAGCTGGGCCAGCTATTTCATCGCGGCCGATCCAATAGGCGGCTTCAACTTGAGCGATGCACAGCGGTCGCAGTTGGGCGATGAAGTTGACTGCATCCGCCAAGCCACCCGCGATGCACGCGAAGCTGATCCCGATTACGTCGATATCGATCTGAAAGTTGTAATCTGTGCTAAAGCTGACAGTTATCCCGGCGAAGTAGCCGAGCGTGTCACTCGGGCGCTCGCCGCACCCGGTTTCTTTGCGCCTGACAACTTTACCTTTGGCCAACCTCTTAGCCGCTCTGGACTTGAGGCGGCAATTCAATTCGTGTCGGGCGTCAAGGGAGTGGAAAAAATCCGTCTACGTGAGCGGACAACACGTGACTGGCACGACTTCACTGAACCTGAATTAGTGATCGAACCTTGGCAGATTGTACGGCTGCAAAACGATCCGAAATATCCTGGTCGTGGCAGCCTCAGCATCACCGCCCATGGCGGTGCGCAGTGAGCATCATCGATGACAAAAGCTGCGGCTGTCCGCCACAGCCACACCCACCCCAGCCTAACATCCCTGCTGGGCTACCGGCACTAATCGAACGACAATTGTCCGGGTTTGCCGAATACCGCGAAGCAATGCTAACGGCAATTAAACTGCACCCAGAATTTACTGATTGGCGCGCACGCTCCGAGGCTGATCTGGGAGTGATGTTGCTAGAGGCCTGGTCAGTGGTACTGGACACCACCGCCTTTTACGATGCTCGCATCGCCGAACGCAGCTACCTACAAACTGCGCCGGATCAGGCAGCGGCCTTAAACCTCACTGCACTCATCGGCCACCGCCCGCGCCCAGCCATTGCCGCGCGCGTCAATCTAGCGGTTCAGGCAGACGGCGCCGATCCAGTCACGCTAGCCAAAGGCACCAGCTTTCGTTCAGGCCCTTTCGATGATGAAGCACCACAGGTCTTTGAACTAGTCGCCAGCCACCAAATCTGGCCACAACGCAACCGCTGGCAACTGGCCCTTGTACGCGAATCTGGCTTCGACGGCACGCTGCGGTTTTTGCCCCGACGTGCACCAAGCGCCGGCGCAATGTTGGTCATTTGGTCAGACACCCAGGCCGCCGCCGTACGTGTTGCTAGTGTCGATCCCGAACTTGCGCTCGATGGCATAAGCTACCAAAAAGCAGTGTTAGAAACAGAGAGCACCCCCGGGCTGGCAGCGATGATAGGCGTGCCACGCGCTTCACTCAGCATCGCTATCCTGCGTACGCCGATGCCTCAATATCAGGCAGCTTACAGCCCAGACATCTATGTCTTTTTAGCTGTTCCCACTGAGAAAGTAAGTATCATCGATCTTGATACTATCTACCCACAACTGCGACCCGGCCAACGGGCAATTGCCGAAATCGGCGACAACCTCTACCCGGTCACGCTTAGCTTGGTATCACGAATATTAAAAACTATCCCTGATAGCGGCTCACCGCCAGCAAAACAGGCCGTGACACGCGTGACCTTTACACCACCGCTCACTGTCGGCGTTAATACATTCACACTACATGGCAATCCATTCTTGCTCGGCGAACCCAGCAGAATCGCTAAGACACAAATAGCACTTTCAGATTTGCAAAACCCACAAGGCGATCTAGTCGCTCCATTAGAACTTGGCGACGCACCGGCCGGCGGCTCAGTCATCGCCCGTGGTAAAAGTGTCGAAGGCACCAAGCTTGACGGCACAATAATTGAAGATGAAGATGGCCAGGGGCATTTCGCACCGAATACAAACAACACTAGTTTTGACACATTAAGCACCCCCGTAAAACTCTACGGCAATATCGTCGAAGCAGTACGCGGCGAAACAGTGTCAGACGAAGAACTTGGCAGTGGCAATGCTGCAGAGCCGCATCAAAGTTTTGTGCTGAAGAAAAAGCCACTGGCCTGGGTCGAGGATGCATCGCTCACCGAAGGTTACCGGCCTGAACTATCACTGCGCGTCGACGGTCTAGAGTGGACCCGAGTAAGCACCTTTTTTGGCAAAGGACCAGAGCAACGGATCTATACCGTGACACTAGAAACTGACGGTAGCTCACGCATCCACTTTGGCGATGGCAAACGCGGAACACGGATACCTTCCGGTGTCGGGAATATACGTGCTACCTACCGTTATGGCGCTGGCGCGGCAAAACCACCCGCCGGATCAATCCAGTCAATTGCCAAACCTAGCAAAGGACTCCTCAGCGTTATTGGCCCAGTCCCTGCTCGTGGCGGTGCTGACTCCGAGACCGCGGACGAATTGCGCCAAAGCGCTACCGCCTCTGCTCTGACACTGGGCCGAGCTGTCTCGCTAGCGGACTTTGAGGCCATGGCGCGCGCCTATTCCGGCATTATCAATGCCGCCTCAGCCTGGGCTTGGGATAGTCGACGCCAGCGCGCCACAGCCAAATTATGGATCATCGCCGATTCTGGTGACCCCAGCAGCGAACTATCCAACTACCTTTCTGCTCGTGCCGCACCCGATCTGAGCATCGCTGTCGAGGCCGCGGGCAGCGCCGCCTTTTCGACGCTCGCAATCACGCTGACCTATGCCAATGGCCATGATCCCGTGCAGGTACGCGACGCAGTCAACAGCATACTTTTTGACATCAACACAGGGTTTCTTGCGCCAGGCAATCAGACAATCGGCGGCACACTCTTCCGCTCTGCTCTGACCCAGCGACTGCACGAGGTAGCGGGCGTTGCATCAGTACCAACGATCCAACTTGACGGCGTCGCCATGCCACATGCGGTAGCGGCCGGTCAGGGCAACTGGTTCGACCTTGAAACCGGCACGACGGTGACTTGATATGACAGACACGACACAGCTTCCTTTCACGCCAGCCGATGATGACTTTACAAGGCATTATGCCGAAAAAATCTGGGCGCTGGTGCCTGAGGTCTACCGCAATGCCGATGGACTAGCAGAACACCCGGGACGGTTAAGAGCACTGGTCGAAATCCTCGCCGGTCAAGCCGCCATAAGTAGACGTTCGGTGGATCGGCTTTGGTCAGACACACACGCGGACGAAGCCGACGACTGGGCTATCCCCTATATCGGCGCGTTAATTGGCGCCCGTCCCGTCAATGCACTGAACCGGGCCGCGCAACGCGCAAACCTAGCTCACACCATTCTCTATCGGCGACGGCAAGGTACCGTACGGTTAACAGAACGCTTAGCAGACGACATCGCTGATTGGGACGCCGTCGCGTCCGAGGGTTTCTTGCGGGTCATTCGCCACTGGCACATGCTTGATGCGGCGCCAGAGCCCGGGCGCATCACGCGCTCACCGCAATGGGGCTACGCTGACCTGCGCAATGTGCGAATCAGTGACGTGTTAGATAAGGCTCATGATGATCTGTCTCACTTCCCCGATTTTCGACGGCTTCGAGGCTATGCTGGCCGCTATGGTATCCCCAAGGTTAACCTGCACTTGTTCCGACATTATGCCTATCAACTTTCAGTCGTCACCCCGCGTCTAATCGCCGCAGACCATTACACCCTCGATCCATCAGGCCGCGACGTCGCACTCTATCAACCCGGCCAAGACTTAATCGACGCCTGCGCGGCAGCCCGCGAATGGGAGATGCGCGCACCGATCGCTTGCCACCGACTAAACGCCGCAGGATTTGTTCCGTTGATAAGCCATGCCCCGGTGGGACTGGAAGAGTTGTTAGCGCCGATCTATGGTCGTCGCTTCGCTACCGAAGCCGGACTGCTGGAGGCCGCTACCCGTGCGCTTGCTGCCGATCCCACGCCGCCGAATGCCTTGCAAAATTCTCAGGCACGAACACTCCTTGCCGCGGCGATGGAAGAGGCAACGCCTCGTCGCAACCTGCTGCCCGGTGGCAATGAAAAGACCTGCGCTATTTCGCTCGCCGTGGCGACCAATGCCACTGACACACCTCTGGGTCCCGAGCAACTCTATAGTGCCAACCTCGCCGAATGGGGTGTTGATCATGTCCCTTCAGACTGGGTAGAGGCAATGATTGATCCCGTACTGGGTCGTGTCCGATTAATGAACCCGCTGCCCATCGACCGCGAACTTTATGTACAAAAAATTTACTACGGCAGCTTCTGGCCTGTCGGTGCCGGCACCCATGACCGTGCCTCGGGCCTCAGCGACACTGGCTTCAACCTTCTCAATACTGATAGCCCAGATTTCACTTCCTTGCCTATCGCTGGTGAATTTCGGTTTAGTGATAGCCGCACTTTCTCGCCGATTCTACCCGCGAACGGTATCATTACTGCTGACGGCGACCTGACTCTGTCAGCCGCAAACGGCGAACGCCCTTTCATTGAAGTTACACCGGCCGGCGGAAGTCTGATTTTGCGTGCCGTGGTGCCAGGCCTGACACTGACCCTTGATGGCTTGTGGCTAAGTATCCTCGGTGCCCAAGCCACAAGGCTGGTCATCGACGGTAGCTGGGCAAGTGTGATCCTGCGTAATGTCACGCTCGATCCTGGTGGCCAGCGCGCTGCCCTAGCACCCGCTGTTGCACAAGCAATCCCACCAGTGACACTAAGTTTCAGTGGTGCCATCGACGCTATCATGATTGCCAACTGCATCACTGGCCCAATCACCGAAATCGTCAGCAATCTCGATCCGTGTGCCGTCGACACGATCGCAATCTGTGACAGCATCATCGACAGCACCATCGCCCCTGGGGCGGCAATCTTCCTGCGTAACGCTCACGCCAGGATCGACCGCTGTACGATCTTCGGTCACATAATCACTGGTGCGCTAGACGCTTCCGAGACCATCGTCGACGGCCAGGTCCGAGTGGAGGATGCGCAATCAGGCTGCTTCCGCTTCTCCGCCGCTGCTAAGGGTGGGCGAGTACCACAGGCCTATGAAAGTCATTTTTTCAAAAATGGAATGCCACATGGCAGTTTCATCTCGACCCGTTTCGGCGATGCCAGTTATGCACAACTCAGCGAAGTTGCGCCCAACGACATTCGCACTGGCGGCGAACACGGCACCGAAATGGGCGCTTTCAATACCGCGCTCGACCCGATCAAACGCGACGACCTGCGCAACAAACTTGAAGAATTCATGCCAATTAATGCAATCGCTCAAATGGTGCTAGAAACCTGATGGGTAGAAAAAAATATAATAAAGGAGCAAGACCATGACAGCTGACATTTCGCGACACTCGCTGCGGCCCTCTCAGAATTACACCGGTGTCGTGCGTCAACAAGGCCGCTTGCCACTTGATGCCGAAGAAACCGAAGCTGGTGATATCAGTACACTAATGTTGCGCGACGCAATCGCCGACATGATCTGCGAGAAAGGCGCACCAGGCGACGGGTTCATGGTGAAAAATCTCGGACTGACCGCAAATAACCTGCTCGACTTTACACTCGAAAACGGCTGCTTCTATCTCGGTGGCCTACGCTGCAGCACCGCCGTGTTCCCCAATAGCGGGTCGACAAACATGACCTACCAGAACCAGCCCGACTGGATTGGAATGGATCTGGACACGCCGGGACCAACACTGCCAAATACAGGCGATGCCCGCACCGATCTGATCTATCTGGAGGCTTGGGAACAGACTGTTACTGCGACTGAAGATGCGGAGTTATTCGAAACCGCTCTAGGTGGAGCCGACAGTGCAGCGCGTCGACGTGGGATGAGCCGCGTCAAAGTGTTAGACAATGTACCCGACACCTGTCACGAAGCCTTTGCCGACCTAATCGCTCGTGAATATCCCGGCGGCATACTCGATGAGGCAGGCTGTGAAGTAAAATCTCAAACCGAACTCAGCATTGGTTTCACCACGCTTAATCCATTGAACGATCTCTGTCGTCCTTCTGCGCAAGCCGGGTTCCTCGGTGCACGTAACGAGACGTTCCGATTACAGGTCACCACACCCGGGCGTTTCATCTGGGGTCGCGACAACGCCGCCCCCCTCTACCGTGTTCAAGTGCAGGCACACCCCACCGATAGTAGCCGGCGTAAAATCGTCTTTCTGACCCCACCACGCGACGAGTTTGGCTGGCCCCTGGCAGGGATGACTGTTGAGATGCTGCGTTGGGGCGCAGTGCTTGAGAATCATGAAAAAACCGCCGAACCACAAGGTCTGTTACTAACAGTTGAAAACGGATACGACCCCAGCGACGACTCGATTCTTATCTCCGCCGCCGTGCCGCAGGACTGGGACGACTGGTTCACCTCTGACGACGGACAAGCTGCAATCAATCCGCTCGATGATACATCTGATGGCTTAGAAACCTATTTCTACTTACGTGTCTGGACCGGTGGCGGCGATGCAGGCGGCGCGGTCGATCATGCAATCGACTCACTAACCCCTGTTGCGCTGGGCGAAACAGGACTAACAGCACTATTTTCAGGGCAAGGGATGTCTGGCGATTACTGGATCGTCTCGGCGCGACCTAACACACCAACACAGGTCACTCCTCATGCGTTACTAACAGGATCCCCGCCCGTCGGACCACGCCGTCTACTCGCACCACTAGCGCTAATTCCATGGACCGGACCGGTGCCTGGTGATGTGCTCGACTGCCGCCACCGGTTCCGCCCGCTTTGCAAGGTCGGCGGCTGCTGCCGCGTGACTGTCGGCGATGGACTGGTGAGCCATGGCGATGTCACCAGCATTCAGGAGGCAGTCAACCGACTTCCAGACGAAGGTGGCGAGATCTGCATCCACGAAGGCGATTTCATCGAGAACGTCAATCTCAACGGCAAGCGCGACATCACCTTCACCGGTTGTGGCCGCGGCACTCGTTGGTTACCACTGTCGGCCAACAACCCAACATTGTTGCTAAACGACTGCGATCGTATCCACGTCCGGCGCCTAACGCTAACATCCAGCGTACAGCCCGCAGTGCTAAGTAAGACCTCAAGCGGCGGAACAAGCAGCGGCCTAGTGCTTGAAGATCTGCTTATAGGCACTTCTGATGCCAATGCCATTACTGCTATCAACATCGACGGTGCAACGGTGCGCCAATGTGCTATCAGGCTGTTATCAATGTCGGCACCCCTGTCGCAGGCGCCACAGGCAGGTCGCACTTCGGCGATCTTTCTCGACGGCATCGATCTCCTAGTCGAGGACTCCCGGGTCGATGCATCAAACGTGACTGACCGACTGTTCCTCGCCGTCGGCGGTATCCATATCGCCGCCGGATCTGAACGCGTTATCATCCGCGACAACGTCATCAACGGTGGCAACGGTCACGGCATCACGCTCGGCTCAGTGCAGTTCGTCACAGAAGCCGGCCCTCTGCCCACCGGCGCTGCCGACTCACTGACCAACAATGCTGGCGGCGAGGCCGCAGGCTACTACACTACAACTGTAGAATCAGTCGGCTTTTTCGGACTCGGCATCTTTATCGACGAGGCGGGCTGTATCCAACTGCCCGGCACGCCGGGCGGCATCGATATCCCGGAAGGCACCGCGATCTTCCCCGAATCCGGCGGAGTGGTACGCGACGTGCGCATTCTGCGCAACGACATCACTGACATGGGCTTCAATGGTATCTCGGCACATGTGTTTTCCGGGCTCGGCAGTGATGGCTTATCAGATCTAATAGCGGTCGAAACCATTGAGATCAGTGACAATCGAATAACCGGTTGTATGATCAACGAAGTTGGCCCCACCACCCCGCTTCTACGCCAGTTCATCGGCTGGGGCGGCATCGCGCTGTCACTCTGCTCAGATGCCACAATACGCGACAACCTGATTGCCAATAACGGCGCAAACTCAGCCGATCCAATCTGCGGTGTGTTCCTCGCCATCGCCGAAGATGTGCGGATCGAACGCAACCAAATTGAAGGCAATGGCATGACCCCCAACAGTAACGCTGCCCTAGCGCCGGGGCGACGCGGTGGCATTGCCATCGGTTTCGCCATGGGTGGCACATCGACCTACGGCGAAAAAAGCGACAATCAACGTTTAGTCGACCGGCCGGCGCTGATGGTCTGCGGCAACACTGTCGATGCGCCCGGCGCCCGCGCACTAAAGGCGATCTCAATGGGACCGGTGATAGTATTGGGTAACCGTCTGACTGGCGCCGGACGCTCGGCTCTGGCCTCAAACGTATTCGGTTCACTGATTGTCGGCGGGCTCGCTCTCAGTCGGCTCAGCGGACAGATCTTTGACCCGACGCAAAATATCGATCTGCTGGACTACGTGTTCCTGGAACTTTTATCAGAAGTTTTAGGCGGCGATGCGGTCAACCTGATCAGTCTCTGTGTGGCCGAAGAGGCGGCCGTGTCCACCGGACTGTCCAACTACCAACCCGAACGCCTGCGCGGTGGCGAGATGCTAGTAAACAACAACCAGATCAGCTTGCAAGCACATTCGAGCGAACTGCCCTTCACCCTCAGCTCTGTGATGTTGATGAGCGCTGATGACGTTTCATTCTGCGACAACCAGGCCGAAATCGAAAACAACATGAAGCTGGCACTGACCAATGTTCTGGCCGTGGCAACAACGCTGCGCGTCAGCTCGAACCGACTACAGAAACGGGTGGCCAGCGGGATCTTGTCGGCGATAACTTTCGGGCTATTGAACCAGACCTCATTTAACCAGACTACCCATTGTATTCTGGCCATCGGCCCACTTGCGGGCCGCCACGTTTCGGGCAACCGTAACTTTATGAGTCTGGCCGGAATCCCAATCTGTAAAAAATTTTTCAACAGCATGGGGAAGAAGATCTCTCAGCAATTAGGCAAACGCATCGGGGATGATACGACGGAGGAGGAACAATAATGAGCAAAACAACGGGTTTCATTACAGACGTCAACCTTGACGAATTTTCACAGGACATCAGCCGGGTAGATGATCTCTCTGATCGTGTGCGGTTGTCTGGTTACGGGTTAGCCTCGCCGTTGGTCGAGGCGCGCGCAGCGCAGATGAAACGCGAAGTCGCGCGAACCACCAAACGCAAGGGGCACAACCATCCAGAGGTGTTGCAGCGACAATGTAATGCCGACGCTGCTCAGAAGCAGTTCGCGCTATTCGCCGACGAACGTGAGCGTGCGCGCGTTTCGCGTCCCGAATTTGATACTGAGAAAGGCGCTGCGATCTGGGGCCGCGTGGTCGATAACGGTGTGCCGCAGACAGGCATGTCGGTCAGTGCCATCGGCGATGGTGTGCGGCTGAATTTCAACTGTACCGATGCTGTCAGCAGCTTCGCGCTGGAGATACCGGCTGAAACCGAGCTGGTACTGTCAGTGAAAAACAAAGACGGGGCCGAGCTTTACCGTGATCCCGAACCAACAAAACTAAAAGTCGGCCAACAGCAATACAGAGAGATCGACCTAACCCGCGGAGCCGAATCACCCTGCTCCGATCCTGGGCCTGATCTGCCGCCCAACGATACTTTCCCGATGCTCGATCTTACCGGCAGAACCGAGGCAGCGGCGCGATCGCTTCTGGCCAATCAGGGTCTCAAGCTCGGCAAGCACTCCACCGAACCGGTCGAGAAGAAGGCCGGCCTAGTTATCAACCAAGCCCCCGTAGCAGGCACCACCGTCAAACGTGGCGACAGCATCGATATTGTGGTCGGTGCAGCAACTCAAGTAAAAGTGCCCGATCTAATCGGATTGACACTCGAGCGCTCGCAAGCGCTGCTCGAAAAGGCCAGATTAGCAGAAGGAGAACTCACTCAGGTATCGGTCAAGAAAGAACGCGAAGGTCTGGTCGTTGAACAAAGCCCACTTCCCGGCACCTTAGTCGATCACCGCAGTACCGTGAAGAGGTCTATTGGTGTAAATGAAGAATCCAAACTTGTGACCATTCCGGACGTGACGGGTGTCTCGGTAGACGAGGCCGACGCCATACTAGCAAAGGTGACACTAAAACTCGGTGATGTCCGCAAAGTGCCCGCAACATCGGAAAAGGTCGGCCTAGTTGTCGGCCAAAGTCCAGCGGCAGGCACAGTGGTCACACCAGACAGCCGTGTTGCACTAATCGTCGGCAAGCCTGCCGAAGATAACAGCGAAGTCGCTGTGCCAGATGTGCGTGGCAAATCGCAGCGTGATGCCAAAGCTATTCTGCAGGTAGCCAAACTGACAGTCGGTAATATAACCACGAAAGCAACCCGAGCAGTTCAACCCGGCGCAGTGCTGGAACAACAGCCCGCAGCGGGTAGCCTCGCCAAACCTGGCAGCAAGGTCAATCTAGTTATCGCAACAAAATTGAGCGACGAAGTGCGAACCAACAAGGTGCCACAGTTAAAAGGGTTGGCCTTTAACACCGCGGCGAAGGTGTTGAAAGAATCAGGCTTCAAGGCCAACAAGAAGGAACGCAAAGTCAACGCGACCGCACAGGTGGGCATCGTTCTGTCACAGAAACCGCGAGCCGGTAACACTGCCGCAGCAGGAACCACCGTTACCTTGCTAGTCGGCATCGCATCGGGTACTGAACGGCCGGGGAACGTTAGTAAAGTTGCGCAAATCGCCGAGATAGCCCAAGCTGAGTTGGTTAAACGAAAGGTCTTTCCGACCAGCACACCCCGCGGCTCCCTTGCCAAATTACTGAGTAAAGCACGCGTCAAGACAACTGCCGATATTGACAAACTCCTCGCCAGTGACCGAAGCAAGCTGCGCTCAATGCTGGGGCTACGCACGTTGGCGCAGACCGACCAGGCAATACGCGCACTAAAACGCGCGCGGGCCCAGGTCGGCGACTAGTCAGGTGACGAAATTCTCCGCCAGCCCGACCGCAGCAAAGCCTAAAGCGCGGGCATCCCCCGGCACTGAGGCACTGCAAAGGCGAATGAAGGTTGGAGCGGCAAACGACCGGTTCGAGCGCGAGGCCGACCGCATTGCCGATCATGTCGTCGGCAGTTCAGCGATGCCCGCCGCCGCGCCGCCGCCAGTGATCTCTCCCCTCTCGATCCAGCGAGAAGCAATGGACGAGGAACCCATCACCGGGCCAGAACAACCAGCCCAACTAAAGGCCGGACCGGAAAAACCGGCCAAAGAAGACGAACTGTCGAAGGTGATGAAGACCGGGACGGCACAACGCTCAATGCGTGCCACTGGACCCGAAGCACCAAAGGCCGAAGATGAACTGTCAAAAACCCTGAACGCTCAACGCAACGCCAACGGTCCCGGATCCGAGGGCGGTGCCGCATCCTCAAGTGTCGAATCTAGCATTCAAGCTATGCGCGCCGGCTCCGCTCAAGGGCTCAGTTCACCACTGCGCAACCGGATGGAAAACAAGATGGGCGTCGATCTCGCCGGCGTGCGAGTGCATAACAGTGCGGCTGCAGGAAAAGCCGCCGACGAACTCAACGCCCGCGCCTTCACTGTCGGTGAAGATGTATTCTTCGGCCGTGGCCAATACGACCCGGTGTCGACATCCGGTCAACGCCTGATTGCCCACGAAACAGCCCACACCGTGCAACAGCGAGGTGGCAGCGCTGGCGTTCAGCGTATTCAGCGCGTAACCGCCAAAGGCAAATCCACGGCCACTGACGACAAGAAGGAAGAAACCACCACGCTCGACAAACTGGAAGGCAAAGACTGGGCGGTAGATTTCACTGCACCTGATGGGAAATCCGGCACCATCACCTTACCCAAACTTGAACTACCGAATGTCGGCGGCACGCTAAAAGGCGCCGCCGGCGGTAAGAACCAACCCGTCGCCGATGCTGGCCGGTCACTCCCTGCCAGCGGAGCACCCTTCAAGCTCAATCCCGTTTCTGCCCGCCCCGCAGGCAAAGCCTTTGAGACATGGCTAAGCTACGCCAGGCTCCACTTCGCTGCCCCCGCCAAGACAGCGTTAGACGCCAAAGTCGGCGATGCCGCCCCGATGCGCAAAGGTAGCCGCGATGTCTACGTGCTCTACTCAGGCAAAAAAGCGAAAAGCGCCAAGACCGTGCTGATCGGCACCACTGAAGAACTATCTAAACACGACAGCATCCTGCGGCCGATGCTCAGTCCCTCAGGCGCCAGTGATACTCTGGACGCCGACCACATTCTGGAACTGCAAGTCGGTGGTCAAGACTCCGCCGAAAACATGTGGCTATTGAAAAGCACCTACAACCGCACCGTCGGCTCCGGCATCGCTGGCAAGATCAACAGCTCAATCTCCAACACCTTGAAGGGCGCCGCGCGGGAGCTGAAAAAGACCAAAGGTGCGAGCACGTCCAAGCCGATCCCGGGCAACGCCACCGAAGTGAAGCGCAGTTGGGTTCTGCGATTCAAGACGGTCAAGGCAGGTAAATTCGGCTCGACCAAGACCTACTGGACCAAACAGCAGATGCTGGCGGGCGAGCAGATAAAACATTTCAAAGCAATGACAGAGAAGGAGTTAATTGCTCAAGGCTTCGTTTTTAAGGATGGCGAAGTACCAAAATTCATCAACGTCTTCCCCGATGCAACCGGGGGACGTGTGGCACGATTCACCGTCTCTGACGATGGCAAGAAACTGAAGAAGCCTTCATTCTTTTACCGGGGCATCTACATCCTCGAAGACCCGCCATTTACACCGCCCACGGCCGGCACAAAAAATGGTGTGATTTCATCCCTACGGGTCCGACGCACCAAGAAAAAGTCTAAAGACAGCGACGTCATTGTTGCCGCAGAGAAGACCATCAATCTCAAGCACGACGAGAACCTTGGCTTCGGTGCACATATATCACGTGAGAGCCTTGTCGCCGCTTTCGGCTCAATGAAATTCACACCACTTAGCCCGATTTCTTTCCCTGACGTGAGGGTTACCCCCGACGGCGCGCTCTTCGCCGAGGGAGGAATCCAGTCATCAAAGGCGCTCTTCCCGCAACTCAACATACCGATCATTCTGCGCGGCGATGAAGTCCTGGTGAACTTCCCAGTGCCGACCGATCGACTAAGTTTTGGCCCTGTTAAAGTCACCGAGGCAGCGCTGCAACTTGGCGTCGGTGGCAAAGGCTTCTTCATCTCCGGTAACGCGGGCATCGCCATTGATAAGCTTGGTTCGGGGATGCTCAGCGCCAAAACCACCAAGGACGATACCGTCATCAGCGGTAAATTCGCCTTCGATTTCAACTTCGTGGAAAGCGCTGAGGTCGATGCAGAGTATTCACTGGCCAAGGATGATTTCAAGGCCAAAGGCACACTGACAGTCAAAAAAGGCACCCTACCAGGAGTAGAAAGCGGCACCATCGAGATCGATGCCACGCGAGAAACCTTTGGCGTTACAGGTACTTTGCAATTGGGCGGGGTGCTGACTGGCAGCACGATCACCATTGGCTACAATCCTGAAACCGGTTTGTTAATCGAGGGCAAGGACATTCCTCTGCCCGTCGATAAGTTGCCCGGCGTGTCCGATGCCAAGGTCACGATGCGCGCGCAACGCAGTCCCGACAATGGCGAATGGTTGCTCAGCGGCGCAGGCGGCGCAAAGCTGACAGCGCCGGGCGCAAGCGGCACGATGACTATCGCAGTCAAGGGTGATCAGGTGCTCTTCGATAGCCGCATCGATCTGGCTAAGGGTCCGGCCAAGGGCTTTATTAAGGTCACCGCGACTAATTTACAAATGGATGAGGAAGGCAAACCCATCGAGGGTGGCCCAGTCGGACCGCTGCAAATCTGGGGTAAGGGTGAGGCCTCGATTACCTTCGGCAAAGTACTCACCGGAACGGCGGGGATTGAATATACCAGAGACGGCAAGATCATCATTACTGGCGAGATTGCGCTGCCGCCGACGGTGGACCTTTTCAAGAAGGTCGATTATTCCAAGGAACTTTTGAAAATCGAACCACCTGATTTTCCAATCTGGGGCGTCAAGCTCGGGCCTGTGGGTATCGGCATCTTCGCCTTTGTCGATGCGAAATTGGATTTTCTAGCTTATGTTGGTCCCGGCCAGCTACGTGATACCAAGGTCAACGCGACCATGGATCTAGACAAACCGTCCGAGGCGACGGTAGACGGTAAGGCTCAATTTTATGTTCCCGCCTATGCCGGCTTCAAACTCGATCTCGGCGGTGGATTAAAAGCCCAAGCAGCAATTGCTTACGTGAAGGGTCGCGTTGGTCTAGATGGTACATTAGGTCTCGGGGTCGAAGGCAAGCTCGATGTCGGCGTGAAGTGGAACGCCACCGACGGACTGTCCTTCAACGCCAATGCTAACGTCACAGCAAGTCCGAAATTTGAACTCGGTGTCAACGCGTCAGTCACTGCAGGCGTGTCACTTCCCTGGCCGCTAGATGACCTTTCACACACTTGGGGTCCATGGCGTAAGAAGCTGGGCGAGTTCGGACCCAACATGCAGCTTTCTGCTGACTTCCCGGTTGCCTGGTCTGAAAAGAAAGGACTCGATTTCGACGTCGACAAGATCACGGTGACCAAACCCAATCTCGATGCCAAGTCGATGATGAAGAGCGCATTTGACACGCTAGTCTAGCCCGTATTTATTAGGGCGTTTTTTTACTTAATAAGTTATTGAAGCTGAAACCGCGTAGCCTTAGGGGCTATCTGGCTAAGTCATGGAAAAGGTACGTGGCAAAGTTATTTTTTATGTAACTCTATTCCTGTATCATAAAAATATAATTAGCAAATAGCCGGAATAAAGTATCAATACAAAAAAAATCATTATTACTTATGGAACATTCGATATGTTTCATCAAGGTCATCTACGTCTTTTAAAGCGTGCAAAAGCATTAGGCACTTATCTCATAGTGGGTGTTACTGACGAAAATTATGACCGATCTCGTGGTAAGTTAAATGTTATTGAAAACACACAAACGCGCATACAAGCCATTGAAGCCTTAGACTTTGTTGACAAGGTCATTATAGAAAAACATAAAAAGCAAAAAGCAGCCGACATGGTGAAATATGATGTTGATATTTTTGCAATAGGTGATGATTGGGAAGGCGCGTTCGACTACTTAAATGAGTTCACCCATGTTGAGTACTTGCCTCGAACAAAAGGTATCTCCAGCACCGAACTAAGAAGAGATAACTTTGATTTAATTAAATTAGGCATTGTCGGCCTTGGCCGCGACACTACGGCCTTTATAGATGAGGCGCAGCTTGTAGCCAACCTGAAGGTCAATCGCATCTACTCTTCTGACTTACCCGCCTTAAAAGAATTCACCAAAAAAAGTGATGTCATTCGGTATGGTCATGATAATTACGATGAGTTTTTAGACTCGGGTATTGTTGCGGTCTATATTGATACCGCACTAGAAGAACATTACTCGTTTATTAAAAGAGCATTACTTGCCAAGAAGCATGTCTTGTGCGAAAACCCTCTGGCACTGCACAAAAGCGAATTAGTAGAAGTACTCTCTTTAGCTAAAAAAGAAAAAGTGTTGTTACTTTCTGCACTCAAAACCGCCTTTCTACCTGCCTTTAACCAACTGTTAACCGAGTTAGAGAAAGGCATAATTGGTGACATTAAAGAAGTGAGGGCAACACGCACATCACTATATAAAGAAAAAGATTACCCCGACACCTTTATGGCGCAGGGTGCGACCAATATTTTATCCTCTTATCCTTCTTTGCTCGTTAATAAAATCTTAGGTGAAAGCAAAGATATTACTTTTTTTGACCAGGGCACTGAGGGTTATGATGTTTCTAATCTTATTATCAGCAAACACAAAGGCGGTGCGACCGGTATATCTAACGTCGCAACGGGCATTAAGTCAGAAGGTGATGCGGTAATATCGGGAACTAAAGGTTATGTTTATATTCCTGCCCCTTGGTGGTTAACGAAAAAATTTCATGTACGCTTTGAAGACGAGAATAAAAGCCAAACATTCAGTTATGAATTTGAGGGCTGCGGGCTTCGCTATATGATTGCCGAATTTTCGTCACTGATACAAAGAGGCATGCGCAAATCAAAAATGTTATCGCCTAAGGACATGATCGGAATCAATCGAGTACTCTTAGAATATAATGAAAGAAAGTTTAAAGAGTTGGGAAAAGCAACGAAATGATTTATGAAGACTACGCCATTTTTACCCCGGGCCCTGTAAAAATGTCTGAAGAAATATTGCAAGTCGGCGCGAAACAAACCCCCTACTTTAGAAATAGTGAATTTTCAGACGTAACCTTCGCCTGCGAAAGTGGGCTTTTAGAAATGGTGAATGCCCCAAAAGGTTCTAAAGTCATTTTTTTAACCGCATCGGGTACAGCAGGTATGGAATCTGCTGTAATGAATTTACTCACTAAAAATGACAATGCTTTAGTGGTTAATGGCGGCGGATTTGGCGCACGATTTGTGGATATTTGTGCCACTCATGCGATACCGCACACCGACTTTAAGGTTAAAAATACTAACCTGAGCGATATTGAAAGTTTAGCGCCTAATGAGACTTACACAGCCTTAATTATTAATGCCCACGAAACATCAGTTGGCCACCTCTATGATCTCGATGCAGTGGGCAATTATGCGATTAAAAATAACCTGCTCACTATTGTTGATGCCATTTCGATGATGGTCACTGATCCGATCGATATGCAGAAATCGAACATAAATGTTGTTATTGCCAGTTCTCAAAAAGGTCTGGCTTTGCCACCTGGATTAACCATGGTGGTACTTTCTCCTAAAGCAATAAATAAGCTACAAAATGTAAACTCTTTGTACTTTAACTTTAAAGATTATTTGAAAAATGGTGAAAGAGGACAATCACCCTACACACCTGCTGTGACGATTATGTTGCAGTTAGAGGCCCGGCTGAATCAAATAAAAAAGCGCGGTGGTATATCCCAAAGTATCGCTAATGCAAAAGAAGTTGCTCACTATTTTAGGCAAAGCATAAAATCATTGCCTTTAAAAGAATATACACCCTTCATGCCAAATGCACTGACCACCCTTACCCCAACCGATGGAAAATCGGCAATAGATATCGTTAATGCCTTGGAAAAAAATTACAAAGTTATGGTGTGTCCAAATGGTGGTGCAGAGCGTGATATTGTTTTTAGAGTCTCCCACATGGGTGAAATGACTAAAGAATATACCGACATACTCATTAATGCTCTGCATGACTATTACGGTGTAACTAGAACCCAATGATAGATCCTGAAACCTTACGTAAAGCGCAATTGATTATGCTCGATATGCTAATCGAGTTCGATACGATATGTAAAAAACACCAATTACAATACTGGTTAGATTCTGGCACCTTGTTAGGAGCTGTTCGTCATCAAGGATTCATCCCCTGGGATGACGATATTGATATATCGATGCCTATTGAGGACTACCAACGACTTTTAGAAATCGCTAACTGTGAGCTTTCGAGAGAAATATTTCTGCAAAATACTCAAACTGATAAAAATTTTAAATTTGATTATACTAAGCTACGTTCAAACAAAGCTAACATTATTGAGTTTCACGAAAAGGATAAAGCCGTAGAATATCATCAAGGTGTATTTGTTGATATTTTCCCAATGCTAGCAATAGAAAATACTGACGATAATAAAAAACAGTATGACAGTACGCTCAAACAGATAAGAGATGTATCTTCTATTAGCCTACATACTCCCGATGGCAAAGATGATCCTGAAAAGAGAGCTCATTTAACTGAATCTTTAAAACAAAAGCACCAAGGGTGGGGAGTTCTTAACTCTAAAGTTATATATGGCGGCGAAATGCCCGATGTAGCCGCCTGGTTTGATATTGAAGATGTTCTCCCTCTTTCAACAGCACAGTTTGAAGGCCACTCCTTTCCTATTCCCAACAACCCAAGTCATTATTTGGATGCTATTTATAGTTTTGACTATCGGCAGCTACCGCCAGAAAATAAACGCATTATTCATGCTCACAGCATAGATCTTACTCTATAAGCTCTAAACCCTGCGCCAAGCTAGCACGTTTCTATAGATACAGTAAACGCAGTGGGTGAGCATCAGGAGCATAGTTATCCAAACTATTTAGAAAGCGGCCATGATCTCGATATTGCTTACCCATGCAGTAAACAATTCGATTTTTTGCCTCTAGATAAACAAACTGTGAAAGAAATGGGACAGCGACTGTTTTTACATCAATAACATCACTCCAACCAAGATGACTTGAAACACCATAAGCGTTTTGAACACGTATGCCATTTTTATTTATCGATGTTTTAATCGGCGATATACCTAGCAAATCAAAAATAACCCATAAACCTAGCCAAAATACTACGGTCATAATAAAAGCGACTACTACAAAAATAAGGTAAACATACCATTTTTCATCTAACCCATTGGTCGCAATTATGGAAAGAATCATTATTGCTAGAAAGGTTATCAGCCATAAAGCCAAATAACCGCGTAAATCCCAAATCTGCATGACCGCCTTATACACTTCGTCAGTACCTTCTTTGCTGGTATTTTTTCTATTTTTTAATACATTAATCATGAACTTTCCTAGATACTAAAAGTGACGGCATGGTATTTTCAATTTATAGTGTAAAACTAGCACTAGCTAGCAGATTTTGCGCTATGATTTAACCAATAAAACCAACAATAAAAACACTCATGCAAAAAATCAGACTATTTGTCTCTTCTCCTACTGATGTTGCCGCCGAACGGCGTAGGGTCGATAACGTCGTCAACCGTATTCAAGCTGATTACGAAGGCATGGAATTTGAGGTAATCCGCTGGGAAGAGAGCTTTTACACCGCCCGCAGTACGTTTCAGGATCAAATCACTTCTCCAGCCGATGTCGACATTGTACTTTGCATTCTCTGGAAGCGTCTTGGTAGTCCATTACCAGATGATTACCGGCGGCCAGATGGCAGTACTCCTACCGGTACAGAGTATGAATTTGAAACCGCTATGGAAGCCGCCTTATCGGGCGAGTTGCCGGATATCCTTGTTTACAGAAAGACTCAATCAATCTCGTTTAGCGCCGATCATGTTGAACAAGAACAAGCCGAACTGCAATCATTGGAAAGCTTCTGGCGGCGTTGGATTCAAAATGAGAAGGGTCATTTTACCGCCGGCTTCAAACCCTTCGAACAAACAGACGAATTTGAGCAACAATTAGAAAAAGATTTACGTGCCTGGCTAAAGCGCCGCTTTCACCATGTTACCTGGCCAGAAAGTAAAGGCTCTCCCTACCGAGGACTTGATGTCTTCGACGAAGAACATGCCCCTATCTATTTTGGTCGACGTCGTGCTATCAATGAAGTACGCGCCCGTCTCATTGCTAATGAACAACGTGATGGTATCGGCTTTCTGCTTATCATCGGTGCCAGTGGTGCAGGTAAATCATCACTCGTCCGTGCAGGACTTATTCCCGCTTTAAAAGAAAGTAATCCACTCGAAGGGGTTGCCGGTTGGCGAACATTAGTATTACGACCCACTGAATTGGGAGCCGATCCTGTTCATGGTCTGGTCTCACAACTTTACGAAACGTCTGTGCTACCTGAGTTACTTGAAGGTGATTACCAGCAACCCAAAGAGTTATCAGAATTATGGACAAGCAGCCCCGCTCTTGCTGCTAGACCGATTGAATCAGCTTTGCAGCGCTGGGGGAAAACCCTTACAGTACAAGAACAATTTTCAACTGACGCTGACACTCGGTTACTGATTACTATTGATCAGTTTGAAGAAATATTTCTATTTGAAACTGAGCAACAAGTCGCCTTTCTCAATGTTATCGATAGTTTATCCCGCAGCGGTAAGATTTGGATTATCGCAACTATGCGCAGTGATTTTTATCCCCAATTATTCTCACAACCAGAACTATTGGCGCTAAAAGATGCTTCACGGCAATACGATTTAAGTATTCCACGCGCTCACGAATTGCAGGAAATCATCACTGGTCCAGCAAGTGCCGCCGGCTTGAGTTTCGAGCATGATGAGTCGACAGAGGGGTTGGAACAAAAACTTCTCGAAGATGCCGAAACTAACCCAAGCGCCCTGCCCTTACTCGAGTTTACCCTGGAACGCCTCTATCAAGAACGTGACCGTGAAAAAAAGATGCTTACGTTTTCCGCTTACGAACAACTCGGGGGTTTAAAAGGGGCGTTAACCCAAACTGCAGAAGAAACTTTTACCCGTATTCAAAAACGTTTTACTGATAATTCTGAGAATATCTTTGCTCGAGTCATGCGCGAGTTAATCGCTATTGATGATCAAGGAAAAGCTACCCGACGTGTTGCTTCTTATGCCCGATTTACTACCAATGCAGATGATCAGTTACTTGTCGACACACTACTTGAGAGCCGTTTATTAACTGGTTACACCGCAGAGACAAGCCTTAGTACACAAGCAGAAGCCGTGGTAAACATCACCCATGAAGCGCTTATCCATCACTGGGATCGCATGCAACACTGGTTGGAGAAGGACCAGGAATTATTACAGGTACGCGAACGCATTGCCCAAGATTGTCAACGCTGGCTCATTGAATTCAAACGCCGCGACATGCTTGCCACAACGGGTAAACGACTTGAAGATATTCGTTATCTAAAAAACAGCGGTTTACTACTTGATAATGAGACGACTGATTTTATCAATGCCTCTCTAACTAGAGCAAAGCAACTACAAAAACGTAAGCGACTATTGCAAGCCAGTTTCAGTGCGGTTAGTATCTCCGCGGCGATATTTGGTGTTATTACACTCAACTCACTCGACGAACTCTCTTTACAAAAAGAAAAAATTCGTGAAAAAGAACAAGTATTAATCAATAGCCAAGCTGATAGCACAGGCCTCATTGCTGAAGCAGAATACGCCAAAGCAAACCTGTTTAATAATCAACAAGATAATATTTCAGCTTTTAACAGTTACTATAAAGCAATAAACCGAGCCCGTGAATCGGGGCAAATTCGCCGTGGTAAGCTTGCGGCAGAAGAAGATCAACGTTCATCTAAAGATCAAGCTTTTGATCCCAATTGGTTAAGCAATATCTTCAGACAATCCACTTGGCACCTTACTGCGCTAAACAAGAATAATCAGCTTACTGACGGCAGTAGTTATTTCCCACTAGTATCACCTAATAAAAAGACTGCCATCATTATCACCAATGTTGAAAATGCGGATCGCAGTGCGAGCCTATACCGACTTAAAGACAAAAAAAGAATAACAGGCCCACTCCCCACGAATTTATTAGTAGGCCAATCCACCATTTTCGGCACCGCATTTTCACCAGATAGCCAACATCTAGCACTTATAGTCGAAAATACTTTTAACGTTAAAAATAAGCGAAGCGAGAAAACTTACTCTCTGAAAGTGATAGACACTGTTTCTGGTGCTATGACAGACAAAACAATAACCGAAATGAGTAATGACCTTCATGTCTGCTTTCTCAACAACAATCAACTCGTCGTTTCAGATAATCAACAAAACTCAGTACGATTATGGGACATGCAACAAAGCCAGCGGCTAACAGACTTAACACCAATCATACATACAGACGTACGCATCCATAAACTCGACGCCATTACAGATAACATACTGCAACTCAATAACAACCATCTATGGCGTCAACAGAGCAGTGGTGAATGGGAAAATATCGCAACGTTAGAGGACATAAACCCATTCAATCTAAATGGATCCAAACCTGCTCCCGTTATTTACAATTCCCAAATAGTCAATGTTGTCAGCAAATATGATTCTTGGCTGCCAAATTGGCTTCTCGACCTCATCTCCCTGTCGCTATCTAACAGCTATGGAACATCAAGCTGGATAACCAATCTATCGTTAATTAAAATCAGACCACAATTTGCCGTGACAAGAATTAGCGAGGGCGAAGTGACAACCGAATATATAGATATTCAGCTACCTAAAGCTATCGAAACCTCCGCAGCGGGTTATGCCAGCTTCTCAACTTTGCTTCAACGCTACGATAAAAATAACACTGTGCTATTTGTTGTCGCTTTTCTTAACCTTGAAGGCGATGAAGACACATACAGTTATAAGCTAAATCTGGCTGATACAATTTCTGTTGACCCACCAAAACTTGTGATAAAAAGTAAATCTTATGATTTTAAACTCATCACTGGTGCTGCACGAATAGGCGAAGATAGCGTATTATTCTCAGCCAGTAACGGTGAACTGTATGAGCGTTACAAAGACAACAACCCAATCCAAATACGTCCTGATGACGGTATTTTTGGTCTTGCCGATACTGGGTCAGAAATCATCATGGCTACAAAGTCTGGTACTTATCTGTTACCAAAAAACTTGTTGTCCAAAAATAGTACGTCCAATAAGTTCGCTTTGACAGACACTGCCAAACAAGTATTTTACAAATATCAAAATATATACAAAACACAATCAGCACTACCAAAAATATATTTCAATGACGAAAAGAATGTTGTGCAACTGTATCACCCGCATCAAGAAGTCAATCAAGAAAATCGTTCACGCAGAAGAGAAACTAACAAAGATATTGTACTTAAGCCTATAAAGCTAAATGATATTGATATGCTGAACAGATCCAACATACTCAGCAGTGTGATACTAAATAAAAAGGCCATTGGTGATCGCCACCCGTTCTCTATCTTAGCTGCTAACACTGTTCCAATCACGCCAACTAACGAAAACAAAACGCAGACAATAATTACCAATCAGCGCATTTCAACTGAGAATATTAAGCAAGTTAGTTTGGCAGCAAATTCAGAGCATTACACGACTCTTAGTGAAGATAATCACTTGCATATACTAAGCATGGGTAACGACCGCCTGATGAAAGAAGTTGGTGGCTTCAAGTCAAGCATTCGAAAAATAGCTACTGGCACAATTGATGTGGCGGCAACAGATACACGCGGGAAAATAAATATTATTAGTATCAACAGCAATAATCGCACCTCTTTTACCATTAGCAAAAAAATAAAAACAATGCAGGCTATTCAAGACAACGGAAAAGTCACAACCATGTCTAAACAAGACCTGCAAGCTGTTAACTCCGCGATAGAATGGCATCCTACACAACCACTTCTCGCTATTGCCAACTGGCAGGGAAGTTTCCATATAATCCCGTCAGAGACTGTAGAGAAAAATAGGCTGCCAGCGACATCAGCGATGCATAGGAGTCGAGCAGCAATTTCGACACTTAAATGGAACCCGGATGGTTCCAATATAGTCAGCGCTGATCGCAATGGCATTGCGAATATATGGACCGTACAACAAGTTAAGAATAAGCTCAAAATCAGCCATGCTGCACAACTGAAGCATGACAGCAGTGTCACTGCCTTAACTTATTCCAATGATGGTCAGTGGCTTATCACCGCAACAGACACTGATAAACTTTATTTTTGGCGTGCAGATGGCACTGCACTTGGCGAACCACTTGCATTGCAAGATATCCAAATTCGTAATGTGCATATCAATGATGATAACTGGGGAGTCATCATCATCGCTAAAGATGGTACACCCCACTTCCTTGAAGCCGGTGACCGATTTATTCCGAACCGAATAATGAGCTACTTTGACTTATTAACAAAAGATGAACTTTTTAAACAGCAGGCCGGAAAAATACAAGCCAAGGATAATAGCAACATTATTGATTACTATCGTAATCCACCTATCACTGATCGCACTTTCTGGACAGTTCTTGCAAATCAATTAAGTACCTGCGAGCAACAGGCTGACTGCAAAAACAGCAAGAACCTTGAAAATTATTTCATGTTCACACCAGAACAAGTCTATGGTGCACGCCAATGAATACATTATTTCGGCGCCCAGTTATCGCTGTGCTGTTACCCCTGGCACTTTCGGCAGTGGCGTTACTTGTAAGCTGGTTTGGCTACTATGAACCGGACAACACAGCAACGCAAAAGCATATCAGTGAGGTTCAATTTAAACGAACGGGAATTGACAAGCGTTTATCTGAGCAAAAAAAATATCAGCGAGACTTTGAGCGATACCGTGCACGCCTTGAGATTGAAAATCAGTTTAACTATTTAAACAACATAACACGCGTCTTGTTACGTCAGCTTGCAGATAATAGTGAAAAAGGTTTTTCGCTGGTGTCCATAGAGTCGAACAATGATCAACCCCTGAAAATCATTCTACGAGTCAATGATGATGAGCGATTTTATAATTTTATAGAAAAACTTGAACGTGCCCACACTACTGACAGATTAATCATTAGCCCAAAAACTGGTAATAACAAGCTCTTTACCGTAAAGCTTTATATCAATAAAACCTCGGGGGCGAAACTGTGATTAGCAAACTACTCGTTGACATCATTTTACTATTTCGTTTTTTTCAATCCCCCTTTATACATGGGCAACTGGTTGGTTGGAAACTTGTTGGTTTTTATTTCATTAGCATCTTCTTCTGCTCTATTACTACCTATCTGATTATTCATGAAACCTTCCACGATGATAAGCGCAGGGCTCAACATAAAGCACGCCAACTAGATAGTGAGCTAGTCAAAAAATCGAGTGTTGCCGACGACTACAGAAGGCTCCAAATAAATCTGGATGCCGCTTACGATGGAAAACAGTCCTGTGTTATTACACTCGGAAAAATATTAAAAGGCAAAAAATACAGCCTGGCACCTCAGATACAAAAAGATATTTATGACCAGCAATGGCACGACTGTGTCGATAAAAAAGCTGTTTTACAACGCGTAACAAAATATTACTCAGAAAATGAATCTGTTTTTGTTGTTTTTGAAAACCCTAGCAATGTCCTCGCGGCAGTCGCCCATACCACAAGAGAATTAAACGTTAGCAAAACATCCTATCGTTTAGGTGTCGTTAATACTGAAGACTTTTACATTGTAATACCTTTAATATTAGAGGCTAAAATGCCTTATGAGATACTGGCGAAATATATAGAAGAGCTAGATAACAGCTGCGCAAACTGTTTAATTAAATTAAATGGATTACTTTACGATACTTCCCGAAAATCGTATAGCACGACTATTAAACTAATACTTTACCTTGATCCCAACGATCCTAAGGGTGAACCCAAAATATGGGCAAAAGAAATTAAAGAAGGGAAATACTCAGGTCAAGATCTTGCTAGCTATAAATAGTGAGTAGAAAACTGAATTAACCCCACTTACCATCGATCCGTCCTTTCACCAACATTGGTGCATAAATAATAACAAATCCTGCAAAAGCAACCAGCCATAACCATTGCGCATAATGTATCAAACTTGCATATTGTTCTGCCATAAATATAGGCAATAGAACTCGTACTATCGCTCCTAGAAGTAATAGTGCAAAGATTATGAGTAATCCTCTTGGTGGTAAGAATACATTTCGACCGGTGTGCCCTAATGCGATACGCGCCATCATTCCTATTGTCATCATACCTATTCCTCCGTATGCAAAAGCATGTACAGATAACATAGGATTAACGCCACTCCAGTAGGACAGTACTTTTAAAACGAAGCCTATAATCAACCACGCATAACCGAGGTAAAGACTCCATAACAACGGTTTTTCCCAGATACCATGGCTGTACCAACCAATTAAACGCCAACTATGAAGCACTACAAGCATCACGGCAGTGATCGCTGAGGTGATGGCAGAAAGTCTAAATACTTCAACAACCATAAAAATAAGCATCAAGATTAAGCTAGCGTAATCTACCCATCGCGCATTACGTAATGTTACTGGGTAGCCCACCCCTTTCTCAATAAAGAATGGCAATACACGTCGACACATGAGAAATAGTAAAGAAACTATTGAATACAGTCCTGTATACAGTCCTATTTGAATGCCATTATCAAATAAATTAAATATTCCAGCGTAAAATACCGTATTTGCTATCACTAATAGAAAGACCTTGCTCCAGGTTGCCATGTGCTGCCACTGTCGAACTTTAATAATGGGATAGAGTAAGGCTAGACAAAGAAAACTGCCAAAAATTAGATCAGCGATAACCATCATTAAAATGGCATCAGGGTGTGGAACAAACGGTAATATTCTTGCGAGCAACCAACAGCTTGCAAGTAAAAGTAGTGGTGCCCCTCTTAAGGTATCAACACCCGTCCAATTACGTTCAGCAGTTAATAGAAAGCCTGAAATTACCGCCAAGCTATAACCAAATAACATTTCATGCGCATGCCACTGAGTTAGCCCTAATTCGCTACGAGGTAAGCTACCTTGATAGCTTAATATCCATAACCAAACTGACACCGCAACAATGGCAAAGATTGAACCAAGTAAAAAGAAAGGTCGAAAACCTAGATGATGAAAACCAATTTTGTAATGTTTAGGTTCTTCAATCTGCATAGTCATTGCAGCTTAATGTTCAGGTGTTGTGAAAGCATCTGCTGAGATGTTATGCATATTAGCGCCTGCCAAAAAAGCCATTTTACGTACTTGCTTAACCATGTCTGGGGACCCGCAAACAAATACCTTCCAAGCTTTAAGATCGGGGTGCTCTGCCAAAGCAATATCCGATGCCCTTCCCGCTTTATAGCTATTAACTACTTCACCACTGATGCAAGCATGATAATAAACATGAGCATGGCTTTGAGCGAGATCATTTAAAGTTTGATTCAAATACAATTCGCCACAATCGCGCACACCGTGGTACAAGTGAATAGGTCCAACATGTCCTTGATGCAATGCATCCCGTAATATTCCGATCAGCGGTGCTAAACCCGTTCCAGTTCCTACCATCAGAATAGGCTGCTCAGGTTCTCCATCAGTATAAAGGCAGTGACCATTAGGCCCTTCTATCTCAATATGCATCCCTTCTTCAAAATGATCAATAAGCCAATGGCTCATCATCCCATCAGGCATGCGTCGAACATGCAGTTCTATTAAATCATCTTCATTGGGTAAACTGGCAAGCGAGTAACTACGTATCCAACCTGCTTCATTCTTTATGTTAATAAATTGACCCGCATGATAATAAACAGGTACTGCCGCTTCTAAACGAAAGCACCACACCGTTGGCGATAATTGAGTTTTTTCAATCAATCGGGCTGAGACATAAACATCTTCGTCATCTGGCAGAGCCACTTCAAGATTGCTTTCTGTAACACATTGACAGGCGAGAAAATATTTAAGGTTCTTAAGTGCGGGTTTCAGATCTTTTTGTGATTTTTCTGTTGGCTCACCATCAAGGCAATGAAGCATACAGGTGTGACAAGCACCAGCACCACAGGAATACGGCACCTCAACAGCATTGCGACGCAATGTGCTGAGGACCGTTTCGCCGGGTTCACAAACAAAGGACTTACCTTGATAGGTAATCTCAGGCATGACAAATATCCAGTCTTATTTATTTAATACGTCATCCTTAGTACTGCCGGCGATGGCCATTACTTCACCTATTAAATCAGCAGGAACACTGAGTTCTTCGAGTGTCGCTTGCAAGTGACCTGCTACGGCATTGAAGTGATCTTCATTTAAGCCCTTTGCCACCAGTGGAGCGTGAGCAGTGCGCATATCTGTACCGGTGTAATTATTTGGGCCGCCAAAAGCCATTGTTAAAAAGGCTTTTTGTTTAGCATGTTGTGCTTCCATGTCAGTGGTTTCAAAGAAGTGACTAATACTGTCATCTGACAGAACTTTGCGATAAAAAATATCGACTGCAGCATCCACCGCACCTTCACCACCAATTTTTTCAAACAATGTGCTCATACTAATATTTCCTTATTTATATGCTAGTTTATGTAAGACTCATCAAATATGTATCTTGAATACATATATAATACGTGTAAGCTTAGAGGATCTGAGAAAAACGTCAAGCGAAAAAGTATCATGCAATTAACACGGCACACAGATTATGCATTGCGGGTACTTATGTACCTAGCAGCTAAACCGAAAGAGACTATATCCGTGGTTGAACTTGCTGAATTTTATAATATTTCAAGAAATCATTTAGTAAAAGTTGTTCAAGGTTTAGTAATGCACAAGTTTGTCATCACCACTAGAGGTAAAAGTGGCGGTATGCAATTAGCTAGTGATAGTAGTCAAATATCTATCGGCGCCGTAGTGAGAAAGATGGAAAATCACTTTAACCTAGTAGAATGTTTTGATTCTGGTCAATCCGGCTGTGTACTTGATGGCAGTTGCTATTTGAAATCCATTATTGCAAGCGCCGCTGAAGAATTCTTACAGAAACTCGATGATGTATCATTAAAGGAAGTTACCAAGCCAAAGCTTCGCGGATTAATCGTCTCACTTCAATGACAAATTTACTGATTATTTTTATTTAAACGAAAAATGATCACGCCAAAATTAGTTAAAACCTTTCTTAATCGAACTTTCGAATCGATAGTGATCAGAGATATGGTTGTGTTCATCAGACCAGAAAGTACTATTCTAACTATTATTTATCAGAAGTATAGCAACAAATTTTCAAAAACAGCCTTTTTTAGTAAGTTAAAGTGGCGTAAACATGCTATACGATGCTGTATAAATTTTTATTTCGCAAATAGAAAAACCTTGAAAACCAGACGGTTGACGTCATTGATTCGATGTTTATATTGTAAACATAAGTTGTCACTGATATATTAGCGCCCCTTCTAAGCGAGTCTGTTCCGAGGTTGTTCCATGTTTCAGTTAGGCTGTAAAAACCGCGTTTGTTTTCAAAATGAAATCCTATCAGGGTTAACCGTCGCTTTAGCGCTCGTACCCGAAGCGGTGGCTTTTGCTTTTGTCGCTGGCGTTGATCCCCTTGTCGGGCTTTACGCAGCCTTTATGGTTGGTCTACTTGCTTCAATTTTTGGTGGTCGTCCGGGCATGATTTCTGGTGCGACGGGAGCCATGGCGGTCGTCATGGTCGCGTTAGTCGCGGATCATGGGGTTGAATATCTATTTGCCGCAGTGGTGCTAACCGGTTTATTCCAGATTACAGCAGGGGTTGCCAGAATCGGCAAGTTTATCCGCATGGTACCCTACCCCGTCATGCTCGGTTTTGTGAATGGCCTGGCGATTGTGATTTTTCTCGCCCAGTTGCAGCATTTCCAAATAAACTCTCCTGATGGTGCGGCAAGTTGGATGAGCGGCACACCCTTGATAATATTCTCTAGCTTGATCTTAATGACTATCCTTATTATTCACTACTTGCCAAAACTAACCAGTGCCTTTCCAGCCTCGTTGGCCGCTATCATCGCCGTCTCTTTCCTGGTTATTGGCTTGAATATTGATACTCCCACAGTTGGTGACTTAGCTTCTATTGAGGGTGGTCTACCTAGTTTCCATATCCCAAGCGTGCCCTTATCACTAGAAACACTTTGGATCATTCTGCCTTACTCATTCATTCTAGCGGCTGTTGGTTTAATTGAGTCGTTATTAACATTATCTTTGATTGATGATGTCACCGACACACGTGGTCATAGTAACCGTGAATGTGTTGGCCAGGGCATTGCCAATACCGTTACCGGTGTATTCGGCGGTATGGGCGGTTGCGCAATGATTGGTCAAAGCATGATTAATGTTAGCTCCGGTGGTCATCAACGCTTATCTGGCGTCAGTGCTGCATTATTTCTTTTAGCCTTCATCTTGTTTGCTTCCGACCTAATTGAAGCTATCCCGATGGCGGCATTAGTGGGCGTGATGTTTATTGTCGTACTAGGCACCTTCGAATGGTCTAGCTTGCGCATTATGGGCAAGATACCACGCACAGATGCTTTTGTACTTATTTTGGTTTCAGCGGTGACAGTGATGACAGACTTAGCGATTGCGGTTGTCGTTGGTGTGATTGTCTCAGCACTCGCCTTTGCCTGGGAACATGCAAAACATATCAATATTAGAAGTTACACTGATGACAAGGGTTCTCGCGTGCATGAACTCAACGGTCCATTATTTTTTGGTTCTGTTAAAAACTTCCTAGAATTATTTGATCCTTCCAACGATCCAGATGATGTCATCATTGAGTTTCAAAACTCACGTGTTGCCGATCACTCAGCAATTGAAGCTATTGATAACCTCGCTGAAAAATATATTAAGGCTGGTAAAACCTTACACCTTAGACATCTTAGTGAGGAATGCCGTTTGTTATTAACAAAGGCCGGTGATTTAGTAGAAGTAAATGTACTCGAAGATCCTAAGTACCATGTCGCCGATGACCAGCTTGCCTGAGTTACACCCACAACTTGCTGAAGACTGTATCGAGCTTGGCCAACTAACACTCTGTCGGCTACTGCTTGTGCCTGACGCGAATTACCCGTGGCTTATTCTTGTGCCTATGCGCGATAGCATTCGTGAAATTCATGAATTAAGCGAAGATGAACAGCAACAATTAATGCGTGAATCTTCACTGATTTCTAAAATGCTTGTCGATGATTTCAATGCCGATAAAGTTAACGTAGCCGCGCTAGGCAATGTTGTACCACAACTACATATTCATCATATTGCGCGCTATCATGATGATGCGGCATGGCCAGCACCTGTGTGGGGATTTTGTGAAGCTCTTGCTTATCAAGAGAATGAACTGGCAGAATTTATTGCCAAAGTAAAAACCAAACTAGCGGGTAATTTTCAAAACTAATGCTAGATTAACTTAGTGAAACTCAAAAGGCCTTAGCGTCGACCAATACCACGATAAAGAATTCCTTGTGACGTAATTAATTTACTATCAAGACAGTTACGACCATCAACAATCACTTCAATGTCAAACTCGGCTAAATCCATTGATTTAAGTTGATTAATGTAATCATCATGATCAGTAACAATAAAAATTGCCTTACAGCCTTTCAATACCTTTTCTAAACTATCTTCAGTGTTGTGCTCACTAATCCAGCTATCGAAAATTTTCAATACAGCACCTTTGTCTTCTAGTAGCGTGCGAATATCGAAAAAAGGAGACTCTCGAAGATCATCAACATTTTTCTTATACGCCACACCTAGCACACAAATCTGGGTTCCTTTTATGGCATGACTACAATCATTTAAGGCATCTTGTAATAGCGACACGGCATAAGCCGGCATATTGTTATTAGTAGTTCTTGCCAATTGAATAATCTCTGGCATATAACCCGCTTTCATCGATGCATCTTTCAGCCACTCGGGATCGACAGCGATACAATGACCACCGACGCCGGTACCTGGATAAAATGGACCTTTACCAAATGGCTTAGTCGACATGCCATCAATCACATCGACAACATCAAGATTTAACACATCACTAATTTTTGCTAACTCATTAACGAAAGCAATATTGACATCACGAACGGTATTTTCCATCGCTTTGACAGCCTCAGCATCGCGGATTGATCGCATCATCGTCACGCTACCGAGAGGTGTTTTAGGAATACTGTATCCACCCTCAGAATCTGAAGCAGAGACTTTTGGTCTCATACTGCTTCTAATATCACGCACATCAAATAACTGACCACCTAAAATAGAGATGTAGAAATCTGCCGCCGCTTTAACGCCTTGTTCCGTCGTCGCACCAACAACGCGAGGAATATTTTCAGTTGTCCAGAAATGATCGCCCGGACTCACGCGTTCTGGGCAATGTGCTAATTGAAAATCAATACCAACTTTCTTATTCGTTTTCTCTTCAAGATACGGCAAGACAATGTCTTCACAGGTACCCGGAAAGACTGTTGACTCAACAACAACTAGATCACCTTGTTTAATATGCATTGCAATTGTATCGAGTGCGCCAATAAGTGGAGCTATGTCAGGATCATTATTACTATTAACAGGTGTTGGCACGCAAATAAGGAAAATATCACAGGCAGTCAGCGCATCGGCATTCGATGTTGGCTCAAGATTGCCGGTCTTAATCGCTTTTGCTAATAGCGTTTCGACTTTATCATCAACGATATGAGACTTACCCGACCTAAGCAGATCAACAACTTTCGGATTCGCCTCAAAGCCAATTACTTCATAGCCTTTCGTTGCGCATAGTGACGCCAGTGGTAAGCCAACGTAACCGAGACCAATCACCGCAATTTTTTTATTCAATGTACCCATTTTAATTTCACTTATTAGAATTTAATTCTATCAAAACCTGCTTTAAGTCAAGCTTCCAATCAGGTTGATTAATATCATAATCGAGTTTCAACTTTTCACTATTTAACACAGAGTTCATTGGCCGTTGTGCTGGCGTTGGATATTCTGCAGTGGTTATCGCCTCTACTTTTATCTGATTAGTTAATAAACCTAGCTCAAAAGACTGTGCGAAAATTTCTTGTGCAAAATCATACCAGCTGACCGATGGTCCGCCACAATAATGATACGTTCCCCATTCTAGCGCATGCGACTCACGATACTGCTGAGCGAATGCTAATAATGTTTTGGCAATCGATTGAGCCGAGGTCGGACCGCCCTTTTGGTCACCGACAACCCGTAACTTATCGTGACTCTCGCCAAGACGTAACATGGTCTTAACAAAGTTATTGCCATGAACACCAAACACCCACGCAACACGCAAAATAATATGTTGGCCTAAATTATTACGCACGGCCTCTTCACCTTGCCACTTACTTTGGCCATAAACACCCAATGGTGAAGCTTGATCTAATTCAGTGTAGGCAGTTTTTTTACTGCCATCAAAAATATAATCCGTCGATATATGCAGTAATGGGATGTTATGAGTCGCACAACTTCTAGCAAGGTATTCAGCACCAGCGCAATTGACCGCAAAGGCCGTCTTGATCTCTTCTTCAGCCTTATCAACCGCAGTATAAGCCGCCGCATTAATAACAAGGTTTGGCGACAAGCGTTCAATGCAAGATTCTACTGCTGATGAATCAGTGATATCGAGATCACGGCTGCTCAAAGCATGCAACGATATGCCTAGCTTCTTGGATTCACGAATGAGTTCAGAACCCACTTGTCCCTGAGCGCCTGCGACTAAGATACTAAAATCACTCATTATGGATATTTGCCTGAATTATTTACTTTGTTACGTGCAAAACAGCCAATAAATATCTATCGACTCGCTCCCACCTACCCATTAGTAACACCAAATATCAGGTGTACCTTATTGTTTTACATACAGTTTTTATGTTTTTAGCCAATCCGGCAATCTGGCTTAAAGCTAAACAAGAAAAGTCGTATTATGACAACATGTGCTTGATTTTGTAACAGCCAAATATAAAACAGAATCGGCAACTAATAGAGAAAAGCCAGCACTGCTTTCACGAACTATGAACTGCTTCATTAACGCAGAATATGGAATCATACACATGTCAGACACAACTTTTATTTATCAAGTGCTCACTTACGGAACCTATCTGTTTATCTTTAGTGTTGGCTCAATTGTTCTCTTTCTAGCGGTGATATATATCATTGATGCCACGCAAACCAAACAGGCAATCAGGAGAAATTACCCGGTCATTGGCCGATTCAGATATTGGTTCGAAGAATTAGGCACCTTTTTCCGTCAATACTTTTTCGCAATGGATCGCGAAGAGCTACCCTTTAATCGCGCAGAACGTTCATGGGTGTACCGTTCGGCAAAAAATATTAGTAACACCATCGCATTCGGCTCGAGTCGTGATCTAAAAAGTCAGGGCACTATATTATTTTCAAATTGCCCCTACCCCACACTCGATACCGACGCCTGTGAAACCACAGCAGTGACCATTGGCCCTTTTTGTGAATCTCCTTACACAACTAAATCATTATTTAATATTTCAGGCATGAGTTTTGGCGCCATATCAATTCCTGCGGTGCTGGCATTATCAAATGGCGCACGGATGGCTGGCTGCTGGATGAATACGGGTGAAGGCGGTCTTTCGTCTTATCATCTTGAGGGCGGGGCTGACATCGTTTTTCAGATTGGCACAGCAAAGTATGGTGTCCGTGATTCAAATGGCCAATTAAGTGATGAAAAACTGCGTGAAATTGCCAACCACAAACAAGTTAAAATGTTTGAAATTAAGCTAAGCCAAGGTGCTAAACCAGGTAAAGGTGGCATACTGCCCGGTAACAAAGTCAATGCCGAGATCGCGGCTATACGTGGCATTGAAATAGGCAAAGACTCTATCAGCCCGAACCGCCATCCTGACATAAATAATGAAAACGATTTGCTTGATGCAATTACCCATATCCGCAAAGTCACCAAGAAACCCGTTGGTATTAAGTGCGTCATCGGTGCTTATGGCTGGGTTAATGACTTATGCAACGCAATTAAGCAACGCGGTATTGAATCGGCACCCGACTTTATCGCTATAGACAGTGCTGATGGTGGAACCGGTGCTGCACCAATGAGTTTACTTGACTACATGGGCTTACCGATCAAAGAAAGCTTACCTATTGTCATCGATATACTCAATGCACATAATTTAAAAGATCGTATTAAGATTGTGACATCCGGAAAACTTATCACTCCTGCCGATGCAGCGTGGGCGTTATGCACAGGTGCGGATTTTATCACATCTGCAAGAGGGTTCATGTTCTCGCTAGGCTGTATACAAGCACTGCAGTGCAACAAGAACACTTGCCCGACTGGTATCACTACCCACAACAAACGCTTACAAAAAGGTTTGAATGTTGAATCTAAAGCAGAACGCGTTAAAAACTACGCCACCAATATGGTCCATGAAATCGGGGTTATCTCACACTCATGTGGAGTGAATGAGCCACGTGAGTTGCAACGTTTTCACGCACGCATTATTACAGACAAAGGTCGTTCTGAATCGCTCGACGATTACTACGCTGAATCAGATCTTGTAAGTAGACTCATTAACAAATAAATCTAGCGTCTTATAATGTGGTGAAAATATCGTACCTTATCGTTATGCTTATTTATAAGGTACGATATCAATAAGTCAAAGAGAGGTTGTCTACTCTTCTTGAGATGAAGCAATTTTGTGAATAGAAAGATCCGCACCATTGAATTCGTCTTCCTGAGACATACGAATACCTATTAGTGCTTTAAGCAGACCATATATAATGAAGCCGCTAATCAGTGCAATCGCAATACCCGCTAAAGTACCTATAATCTGCGGCATCATTGCAACGCCGCCTAAACCACCTAAAGATGTCGCGCCAAAAATACCCGCGGCGATACCACCCCAAGCACCACATAATCCATGTAATGGCCAAACACCTAATACGTCATCAATCTTCCAGCGGTTCTGTACAAGAGTAAATGCCCAAACAAATAAAGCACCAGCAACTAAGCCTGTGGCTAAAGCACCAAGTGGGTGCATGACATCTGATCCAGCGCAGACTGCAACCAAGCCTGCTAATGGACCATTATGAATAAAACCAGGGTCATTTTTACCCACAAACAACGCCGCTAAAATACCGCCTACCATTGCCATCAATGAATTAACGGCGACTAGACCGCTAATGCCTTCAATCGCTTGCGCTGACATAACATTAAAGCCAAACCAACCAACAGTCAGGATCCAGGCACCTAGTGCTAAAAATGGAATGCTAGATGGTGGGTGAGCGAAAATTTCACCGTCTTTTCCATAACGTCCATGACGAGAGCCCAGTAATAGTACTGCTGCCAACGCTATCCATCCGCCCATCGCATGTACAACAATAGAGCCAGCAAAATCATGAAAGCCAACAGTATAAGTTTCAACTAACCAGTCTTGGAGAAAAGTAATCTTTCCCCAAACCATGCCTTCAAATAAAGGGTAAGCAAGAGCAACCAACAAGGCCGTTGCAATCAGTTGAGGGTAGAACTTTGCTCGTTCTGCAATACCACCGGAAATAATCGCTGGAATCGCTGCCGCAAATGTTAATAAGAAAAAGAATTTAACCAGCTCGAAGCCGTTTTTATCAGACAAGATTTTGGCATCAGAGAAAAAATCAACGCCGTAGGCAATACTGTAACCAATAAAAAAGTACGCTAGCGTGGACGCTGCAAAATCAGTAATGATTTTAACTAAGGCATTAACCTGATTCTTTTTGCGAACTGTACCGACTTCAAGAAAGGCAAAACCAGCATGCATCGCCAGCACCATGATTGCACCTAGCAATACAAATAAAACATCAGTTCCCGAACTTAGCGATTCCATAGAAACACCTTAATTATAATTATTGATTAGTAAAAACGTATCGGCACAAAGCGGCTGATATTACCTTATGTCCTGCCCAACTATGGACAGGGGCTAGGATAAAATTACTCACACTAAATGTCCATGCGTATTAGTAACGAATTTTGCTTATTTTGGTAACCCAATAAATTCGCCAAACGCTGTTAAGTTTGACCATTTAGACGAAATTTTGCTGATAGGTCGTGATATATTGCCGTTACATATGATATTAATTGAAACAACACGTGAATAATAACGACATTGATCAGCAGTATATTTGGCACCCTTATAGCGCCATGAATTCTGATTTACCTGTCTTTGAGGTTGAATCAGCGAATGGGGTTCGTCTTAAGCTAAGCAATGGCAAGCAGCTCATTGACGGCATGTCATCCTGGTGGTGTGTGATACACGGCTATAATCATCCACAGATTAATGCCGCGATAACGGCCCAACTGGGAAAAATGTCGCATATTATGTTCGGCGGTTTAACCCACGAGCCAGCAATAGAGCTAACAAGAGCGCTATTACCATTAGTGCCCTCATCACTGCAAAATATATTCTATTCCGACTCAGGCTCAGTGGCCGTTGAAGTGGCCATGAAAATGGTGATTCAGTACTGGCATGCCAAACAGCAACCCCAACGGCAACGTTTTATATCGTTTCGAGGTGGTTACCATGGTGACACCTTTGCAGCAATGTCTGTTTGTGATCCTGTCACTGGCATGCATGGACTATTTGAGAATGCTATCCACAAACAGATCTTTGCACCACAGCCGCAATGCCGATTTGGCAACAACTGCATTGATGACGACATTGCTGCTTTTGAAGTCATCCTCGAACAACACGCCGCGCAAGCTGCTGCGGTTATCCTTGAACCTATCGTTCAAGGTGCTGGAGGTATGTGGTTTTATTCAGCCGGCTACCTCACCAAAGTTCGCGAACTTTGTGATAAATACGACATATTATTAATTCTTGATGAGATCGCGACTGGTTTTGGCAGAACTGGTGAGATGTTTGCTTGCCAGCATGCTGATATCTCGCCAGATATTATGTGTATCGGCAAATCACTCACAGGCGGTTATCTGACACTCGCTGCGACACTCAGCACAAATGATATAGCCAATGTTATTGACTCATCAGAAGCTGGGGTCTTTATGCACGGCCCAACCTACATGGCTAACCCACTCGCCTGCGCGGCTGCTATCGCCAGCCTTCAATTACTTAAATTTAGTGACTGGAAACATAATGTAAAACGCATTGAAAAAATATTTTTACAGGAACTCACTGTCTGTAAAGAGTTTACAAACGTAAAGGACGTTCGAGTGCTGGGTGCTATTGGCGTCATTGAAATGAAGCAACCCGTAAACATGAAAGAGATTACCCAAGCTTTTGTTGATGCTGGAGTATGGGTTCGCCCCTTCGGCAAGTTAGTTTACTTAATGCCACCTTTTATTATTAGTGATGATGACCTCAAGAAATTAACAACTGCAGTGGTCAACGTAGTTAAGAATATTAACTGATATAACATCGAGCGCGAGGTTAAACAATCAGTAGTCAATCTGACAATGATAAAAAGGCACAGCTGAACTTTAAATCAGCCGAAGAACTTCATCAGCAAGGTGAATTCAAGGCTGCTGAAGTAGAGTATCGTAAATCCATAGCCCTGAGACCAAGTTTTGCCCAAGCATACAATAACCTTGGCAATGTGCTTGAAGAACAAGGTTATCTGGACGATGCCATTGGTGCTTATCAGCAGGCACTTGCTTTACTACCAAACAACCCGATAATACTCAACAATGCAGGCAATGCTTTTCAAAAAGCCGGCAAGTTAACGCAAGCATTGACAACGTTAAAACAGGCTATTGCCAACAATCCAAACAATGCGCATGCCTACAACAATTTAGGCAATGTTTATACCGCACAAAAAGATTTCACTCTAGCAAAACAAGCCTTTGAAAATGCACTGCGAATTAACCCAACCTTATCAACGTCCTGGTATAACCTTGCAGGGTTACAAAAAACACAACACCTCTATCAAGAGGCCATCACCTCACTTAATCAAGCCTTAGAAATAACGCCTTCATTTGTTGAAGCACACAGAATGCTAAGCTTTCTTTATAAGACCCAAAAGAAGCTAACCAAGTCTATTGAGCACCTAGAATATTGCTTATCTCTATCAACAGATGATCTTGAATCGGCATCAAACTTATACCAACTGTACTGTCAGGCATTTGATTTTGACAATGCCGAAAAAATGGGCAAACATATTCTTAGACAAATAAGGAGCTCTTCTTCAAAACCGAGCACTACTCTAGCTATTCCATTTTCACTGCTTTCTTACACAATGGATAAAGCCATACATTTATCCGTTGCTCAAAAATTCTCACAAAAAATCACTAACAGCATCAGCTCAGACGTAAAAAAGTTCTCACCCACTCACCAACAAACACATTCACGATTACGTATTGGCTATCTCTCGTCTGATTTTCGTAACCACCCTTTAACACACCTTATATTAGGTGTATTGCAACATCATGATACAGATAGGTTCGAAATATTCTGCTATTCACATGGCCCCGATGATAATAGTCATTACCGACAGGCCGTAATAAACAGCGTCGAACACTTTATTGATATATCTGCATTGAGTGATTATCAAGCGGCTAAAAAAATAAACGCTGATGAAATTGATTTGCTGATTGACTTAAATGGTCACACTAATGCCGCTCGTCATGCGATTTGTGCATATAGACCTGCGCCACTACAAGCTACCTATCTTGGCTTCCCCGGCACCAGTGGTGCTGAGTTTTATGATTACATGATCACTGATGCTATTGTGACATCGTTATTGCACGAGCAATATTACAGTGAAAAGTTTCTGATCATGCCCAATACTTATCAGGCTACCAATGACCAGCAAGCAATTAGTGAACAGCCTTACCAACGAGAAGATTTTTCATTGCCAGAAAATGCCTTCGTGTTTTGTTCTTTCAACCAGATATTTAAAATCAACCGACAGACCTTCAATTTATGGATGAGAATTCTATCCAAAGTAGAAAATAGTGTCTTATGGTTGATTGAAGAAAATAGTGATGTTTGTAACGCCATCTGTAGCTATGCTGAAGAACAAGGGATCGATGCTGAACGGATAATTTTTTCCCACAAAATCAAGAGCAAAGCTAAGCATCTAAAACGCTTAGCCCTTGCTGACCTGACATTAGACACACTCATTTATAATGGCCATACCACAACATCTGACTCACTTTGGGCTGGCGTACCAGTACTAACCCTACAAGGTGAGCATTTCGCCTCACGTGTTTCTGCGAGCCTACTATTAGCGGCTAACTTACCAGAACTGGTAACAAATCAACTCAGTGAATATGAAGAGCTGGCCATCAACCTAGGCAACGCCCCTGACCGACATAAAGCACTAAAGCACAAGATAACCGACAATAAAAACAACGTTAACCTCTTCAATACTGCGCAATTCAGCCAACAACTAGAATCGTTATACACACTGGCCAATAAAAAGCACCAAAATGGCCAGAAACCAGCGCATATTGTACTAAATACCACTTAAACCATCTTAGTCCATAGGTATTATATAAGGTATGATGTAGCTGACATACAATAACTAATCTGAAGCGGCGGCTAATAAGCGACTAGACTTACTATGTCATACTTTCGACTTTCATTATTACTTACCTTCATTGCCGGTATGACTTTCGGTTATGGACTTAAGCATTACAAAACCCTCGTTACCGCTGAACAAACAACGGCAGCAATCACTGCTCCCACTATTCAAAAGAAATCCCCGCCGTTACCTGAAGCCGTTTCTTTACCAGTAGAAGTATCTAAAGGTTCTGCTTCATTAAAAGTAAACCTCTTCAACCGACAAGGCAGTTTACTTCGTCAAACTAGTGGTATATTACTGACAGAAAATCGTTACTTGGTTTTACCCTTGGCCTCTCTCGTTGATAGTTATCAGGTTCAAATCAGTTTAAATAACGGTGATAAACAATTAATTGGTCAACCTTTCGCAATTGATACATCAGCAGGGCTTGCCCTCTGGAAGCTTGATCTTATTAACCACGCTTACTATCCACTAGTAGAAACCGATGCACTGTTTTCCGGCAAAGAGTTTGTAGTAAAGGATAATAGTGCTCAATCGAGCGGTCTTGTCCTGTCGATCGCCTACGATGATCAAGAAGATGTTAATTCACTTTATTTCGCTAAAATCCCTAATCAACAACAGTGGCTAGGAGCCGCCCTACTTGATCCTGACTCAAATGAATTAATTGGATTAGTGATAAACAATATTAATAATGACAATACCTATTCAGTATTGCAGACCAGTAGCTTAATTAACCTACTAGAAGAACTACCTGACGAGTCCAATGCCACCTTAGCTCAGGCTTCAACATTCTATTACACCCGAACGGCTCTGGGGCAACTGCAACGTATTACACAGCTTACTGACGATCAACAGTGGCAAGAAGCTCTACTAAAAGCAAAACGTCTTAATTACCAACATCCGCAGTATAAAGATCGCGTACTCCCCTTAATGAAACTGTCCTTTACAAACTTGATCAATCAGGCGACCGAACTATCACGCCCTCAACTCGCACTTAGACTAATCAATCAAGCTAACGCTGCACTTGGCACCAGCACTGAGCGCTTAATTACCCGTACTAATATCCTCAATGAGATGAGTTTACATAACAAAGCAATTACTTCATTGAAAAGTGCATTGTTGAGCACCCCTGAGCAAGCAGACTTAATTAATCAACTTATTAGAAAGACTGTTTTCTTGAAAGCGAATAACTTAGCTGAGGACGAAAAGGAAAAGCGCATCTCAATAATCAAGCAAGCCTTACAGGATGACCCAAATTTCGACCAATACCATCGTTATCTTGGCAAACTATACTTATCATCAGGCAAGTTTGATGATGCACTGCACCACCTGAATTCTGCAGTAATTTTAAACGAACAACTTTATGATGAGTTAACGCCGCTTATTAACTTGGCTGCAAATAACCAATCAGGCACAACGGCAGCTGAAGTTCCTTTACAGATATCAAACAATAATATTTTTGTCTCAGTAAAAATTAACGACGACTCTACGCCACTTCGCTTTGTATTAGACACAGGTGCTTCATTCACGGCCTTGTCGGCTCAAACAGCAGCTTCATTGGGTATTACTACTGCTAACGATAGCTCGGTATTGAATCTGGAAACGGCCAATGGGCCTATTCAGGCGCCACTTGTAACCGTTGACTCAATTGCTTTATCCAGCGTTAGAATTGAAAACACTGATGTGGTGATTTTAGACACACTTCGAGGTGCAGATGGGTTATTAGGAATTTCATTCCTTAAACACTTCGAGTTCAATATTAATCAATCTGAAAGTACGCTAACGTTAAACCGCCGAAGCTTACAATAAGCAAACTTAAGTGTTAACGCACTGCAGTAAAAAACCGCTGGGCAGGAATTCCTAAACCGAGTTCATGAAAAGTAAGTATCAAGGTTATTTGCCACAACCCCTTCAAGGTCCCGTTTTTTTCAAATTTCCGAGAGTCTGTTACTACGTAATCATTTAAAAGCAATGGTTTTGTGGCTTTGAGCAATTGCTCACCAAACAGTAAGTCTTCTAACATAGACTTATTAGGGAAACCGCCCAATTTTTTAAACATATCTTTTCGCACAAACATAGCCTGATCGCCATAAAACACTTTCGTCCGTTTGCAACGAAGATTATGTAACCAGGATATAAAACGTAAACCCAAAGTCTTACCTGAAAACTGATGATGAAAGCCGCCCGCTTGAATAGCATGCTCAGACTCAAGCGAAGATATTGTTAGCAATGCATTATCAGGCAATAAGGTATCAGCATGTAAAAACAACAACCATTCGCCATTTGAAATCGCTGCACCAGCATTCATTTGACTGGCGCGACCTTTCGGGGCCGTTATCAATTTTATCGAGGCATTCTTGCTAGCAATAACAACAGTATCATCATCACTACCACCATCAACAATGATTACCTCATAATCACCTGCTTGATTAAAAATATTAGTAATCGTGGCGGGTAAAGCCACTTCTTCATTTAAAGTTGGGATAATAATAGAAATCATTATTCTACTGAATAAAACCAGTCTGGAATACTATTCTTAACACCGTTAATGTAATTATCAGCATCGGCGTCAAGACTAACAAAGACATCAGACATTTCATAAACAATAGATTCAATAATATGCATATACTCGTCAACTAAGACCTGCACACGAAGGCGCGATGTATAATCTGTCGAGACTAATTTCAATAGCGTTTTATCACCAAAAGACTGATGACTTTGCTCTTGCTTCAAGAGTAATTCGCGCATGCGATTGAACCCAACACCATGCATATCCATGCTCTTATTCAAACGCATCAAAATTTGCTCGCCAAACCCTTCTAACACGATTTGTTGACCTATCAAGCTTTCAATTAAATCTCCGCGAGTCAATGCAGAGTCTAATTTAGCCCTAAACTTAAGCAGCGACACAGGAGCTTTGTAGTGATGCTTTTCACTTAAGAAATCCGCCGCTTTCGAAAAAAAATTAGCATGAAAAGACTCTTGTTTCGCTTGCATCTTTAAGAATCTTTTCGCGCGGGAATCTTCAAACATTGAAACTTGGCGAAGCGCACAATCTTTTGCCAATTGCTCACCATATTCAAGGGCGATAAAAAGCCGTGTAGATTGGCGTTGTAACTCAGGTGTCATACCACTTACCTAGAAAAAATTTCACGGCGCTTATTCACTTTTAGAAATTGGCTGCTGCATCGTTTAATGACCAATCATAACTGTCGTCATTAAAGAATTCGATATTATTAAGACTTTTCGCCAACTCAGGCGCTGCATACTGTTGAAAATGTTCTATCGCCATTTTTTCAGTGGCGCCAAAATCGTCTAGAAACCAGCTATAAATACTTGAGACATTAACATTTTCACCCTCAACGGAGACCGCACGTTTATGGTTCACATAATCGCGAGCGGCCATATCCATTGCATTGTCCATATCACTAGCGGTATAAACGCGATCACGTAAGTTAGGGCATCCTAGCGATGCGCAGTTTAATACGTAATGCAAACGGGGGTCTTTCCAAATAGGTCGTAAAATTCGATGCTCAATATCGTTAAGTGACACTGTCTCACCGGCAATACTGAGCACTTTTTTACCCCAAGGACCATCTGCAAAGAAGCCTGGGGAAATATCAATATCTCGAATACTTTGTACTGGGTAATGCGCAAGGATAATATTGACGGTCACTGCATTATAAAGATTTACCCAATAGGCAAGTTGTTGTGACTTGTTAAACTCAGCGATAGCAATAGATTCGCTAGCGACAATATAGCGATTTAAAGCACGCTTATCGTCCTCGCTAACATCTTTATAAGAAACGCGACTAATGCCATCACTACCAGTCGCAACATATTTAGTCAGAAAGCTGTTCCACAAGCTATGATCAATTTCTTGCGTTGAAGATGCATCATGTTTTTGCCAGAGTGGCCACAGTTCTGCCGAAGGTGCGAATAAGCGTTCAAAAGCGCCTGCACTGGCCATGTTACTGAACATTAAACAAACGAGAATCACCCCAACCCGGTAGACTGGAGCAAAAATATAAGAACTGTGTCGCATATCACTAAGCCTGAATATCATTATCAAAACTATAAATTTCACCTACTACGTAGACGGCAGGTGAATTATAAGCATTAGGCTAGCAAGAACCAATATAGTTCCCAATCGACACAATGGGAATGTTCTAGAGACTTATCTGGATAAGCAAGATAATAGCAATGGCTTAATCAGGATATATAGGCAATTATCTCATCCATGCGCTGCTCAAATTGCTCAATGGCTTCTCCCTGTTCTCCAACAATGGCATAACTGCCAGTTTTTGCCGGTACAACCACACCACTAAAACGTAAGTCACCAATTTGAATGCGTTTGTCCAGACTTTCTTCAGGCATAAATAAAATGGTCACAGCACCCTTCGCGCCTGCCAGGATCATATGAGCGCCCAGCTGGTTTCGCATTTTGCAATTTCCCGCATAGTTAACATCACCCAATGAATCTTTCAGGTTAATGTCCAGCTTAGCCAGTATCTTGGCTGTGTCCGCGTGGGTAATTGTGTGCTTCTCGTGCAGATGTTTTTCTTCATCATAAATATGGTTTAAGACTAATCGATCAATGGTCACATCATTGTCTTGCATCTCAACACCGACGAATACACTTAGTGCTAGCACAATGCTTGCAGCGACAGCATAAAAACGTCTTTTTCTAATGTCTTGCTGAGCAACCACCGTGCTTTTACGCAACATGATCCGTGATGCCAAACCTTGGGCTGCTTCGACATTCATCGCATCTGATATGCCGTGTTCTAAGTTACTTTGCTGAGTCGTAAATGCGCGACAACCAGAACAACTATTAATATGATGTTTCATTTCCGCATCGGTTTTCGCGCTGCCCGCATAACCAGAAAGCATAACGGTATAAATCTGAGGAGTATGATTCTACCAATGCTTCAAATTGAACTTGTTTATTAGCCATATAGAAAGAGACCGCGTTTATAGAAAATTATTTCATTTATCAAAATATTTTTGAGCTCACACTAGGTGTGAATGTATTGGTCTATGGGGATGGTGATCCAGCGGTTGCGCTAACAGGCGCTAGCTAATATTTCAAACTGTTGAGAGCTGATAACCATTCAGCTCTCAGCTATCTAAATAAAGAGATCGAGTGCTTGCTCAACCGTTTCAGTTTGCGGTTGATTACTCGTTTCAACATCTTGGTAAGTACGTAATGCTTGTGCAGTACGGCCCTTTGACCCGCTCACTTGCACATAACTATAGCGCTGTTGATCATTGGCCGTTGTTGTATCGGTTCTTGCTGTTTGCGGCACAAACCGAACTGCTGGCTGCGAGCCAAACTCACGCGGGTCAGTGGAAGACGAAGGTGTAGCCTGAACAGGCGCTATCTTCTCGGCACTTTGGTCAGTACGAGACGGGCTATAAGGTAGCAATGTTTGAAGTTGAACTTGCATCCATGATCCTTGTTCAGGGCAGGTGCCAAAAATCTAGATAAGTATATGCACTAATCGATTTTTGTATACTGATCCCACTGTTCTAATATGGGTATAGTACTGATATTTCGCTTAATTTCCAATATCGATTATTCTTAGAAACAATCACTCTGACACTCAATTTCAAATTGTCAGTGATAAGCTTAATCAACACCCAATTTCTTCAGAAATGGGTGAGTACTTTCATGGAGGAGGTATCACATGGCTACTACAGCTCGTTCGTCTACAGCAAAATCCAAGCCTAAGACGGCAACTAAGACGATTAAAAAAAGTGCTAAAACTAGCACTAAAGCAACGACTACAAATGCAAAACAAGCTAAATCTAGTCGTAAATCTAAATCGACTAAACTCAATGACGTAGTCACTGCTGAGCAGCGCCAAGCAATGATTGAAGAAGCCGCCTATTTCATTGCAGAGCAGCGAAATTTCTCTCCAGGCAACACAGCGGATGACTGGCTGGCTGCTGAGACTCATATCGATAGATTAATCGCTTCTAACTAGCTCGACTCACTAATAATAAATTTTGTTAATTCACTGCCTGCTATCTAGCAGGCAGTTAAACCCTTGTTTCTATTAGGTGTATTACTTCAATAAATTGACATAATAAAAACTTATGGTATATTAGATTTATTGTATTTAAGAGTATTATTATATTCTTATTATTGTTTTCAATTATCTAATGAGGTCTCGCATGACTAACTTAATCAACGGTTTCCCACACGACGGCATTGTGACTATCAACCGAGTCATTATCAAACCAGAATACACAATTGATGACTTACAAGAGCGTGTTGCTGAGCTTTGTGAAAATGTGAAGACTTATCATTCAGAAACAGGTTTTGTCGGTGGTTTTGTTTGTCTGAACAGTGGTGAAGTTTCAAATGAAGGTAGCACAATTGGCCAAGCAGTAACCTCTAACCTTGAAGGTAAAGAAGCCCTGATTATTACCTTCTGGGATAACTTTATGGACCACGAAGCTTCTCACCGCAGTGAAACGTTCCAACCTTTGTTCATGAAAGTGCTTGAGCTCTGCGAAAACGGTAACGAAGAGATAGCCTACGACATGCTTTGGTCAGGCGCCGCCTACAACGCAGAAGAATCTAAAGCCGCACAAATAGCAAAAGAGAAGTACGCCGTACATTAATCAGGTTTTTAGCCGGGTGGCCAGTTCATTGCCCGCCCGGCTAGTACGTGCAAATGAATATGAAAGACAGTTTGCCCTGCTAATGCATTACAGTTCATCACGGCGCGATAGCCTTCTTCAGCGACACCGGCGTCATTAGCAATTTTCTTAGCCGCTAAATACATCTTGCCGATAAGCTCGGCATCCGTGTCTTTGATATCATTAATGGTCGAAATATGCCGTTTTGGAATCACTAAGGCGTGAAAAGGCGCTTGAGGACTTATATCCTTAAAAGCCAGTACATCTTGATCTTCATACAACGTATCCGGCGCAATCTCGCCGGAAACCATTTTACAGAATAAACAATCCGTCATCTTCTTCTCCAACTATTTAGGCCTATTAGTATACCCTCGTCAACGACAATAACTATTAACAAGTGACGCAGTGTCCAATGTCGGTTATTATGCAGCCGCTTTTTTAACACGCTGTAAAGACTTATGAAAACAACACTTCCTGTTCGGGTTGGTATCATCTCCGATACCCATGGCAAATTAGATCCCCGTATTGCCGAGACATTACAAGACTGCGATATCGCCGTCCATGCAGGCGACATCATGTGCCACAGCGTGCTCAGTGATATGAACCCCAAGAGCGGTGAAGTCATCGCCGTGCGCGGTAACAATGACACCAATGAAAAATGGTCTGACCACCACAATGAGTTACTCCAGGATATCGAATTTGAAGCCAATTTCATGCTTCCTGGCGGTAAAGTAGAAGTTGTCCACGGCCATCTTCATGGTCGCCCGGCCACCCTCCATGACCGTCTCAGAGAAACCTTCTCAGAAGCCAAACTCATCATCTATGGCCACAGCCACAAATTAGTCTGCGATACCTCTCACGAGCCGTGGGTCGTCAATCCCGGTGCAGCAGGCAAAATTCGTACTTTCGGTGGACCTTCCTGCCTAATCTTGGAGGCCAGTGAGGAAAACTGGTCGATAAAAGAGATAAAGTTCCCCTTATAAGCTAAAAGGCCATTGACCTGAGGACGTTTTTTTCGCAGCATAAGCAATAAGGGTAAACACACCTATTCCCACAAAAAAAATAACCAATGTGGAACGGATACCATGATTGCTAAATTTGATAGCTGGCTGCTAAAGAAAATATATCAGGCACTCGGCAAACCGCCATACCTCATCAGTTTATGGGGCGATATTCAAATTGGCCCAAGCCATGCCAAGGCCATTGCCCACGTCCATATAAAGCAACGCCGCACCCTTCTGAGAATCTGTATTAACCCGGAACTCTACTTTGGCGAAGCCTATAGTAAAGGCGACCTTACCCTAACAGGGGATCTGGTAAAGCTTCTCGAACATACCTATCGCGGCATTGCATCTTCCAAGCGCAACTGGCTACAAAAACTCATTGTTACCTGGCAAGCACGCCCTTGTAATAACAGTATCACCGGTTCTAAAAAACATATTCATCAACACTACGATCTCGGTAACGATTTCTACAGACTCTGGCTCGATGATAAAATGCTTTACACCTGTGCCTACTACCCAACACCCGAATCAGAACTAAGCCATGCGCAAACTGAAAAAATGCATCACGTTGCCCGTAAGTTGCAACTCAAACCCGGTGACAACGTCGTTGAAGCGGGTTGTGGTTGGGGCTCATTAGCTTTACACATGGCAAAACACTACGGCGTGACGGTTAAAGCCTACAATATTTCGCATCAACAAATCCTACATGCCCGTGAACAAGCTAAACTACAAGGGCTTGATGACAAGGTTGAATTTATCGAAGACGATTACCGCAACATTAAGGGACAACATGATGTGTTTGTTTCTGTTGGTATGCTCGAACATGTTGGTGTCAATAATTTTCGTGAACTCGGCGATGTTATTGCCCGCTGCTTAAAACCTGATGGACGTGGACTGATTCACAGTATTGGTCGTAACCAGCCGGTGAGAATGAATGCCTGGATAGAGCGACACATCTTCCCCGGGGCATATCCCCCCACCATTCGTGAAGCCATGGAAATTTTTGAACCGAATAACTTTTCGGTGATTGACGTTGAAAATATTCGTCTTCACTACGCGCTCACTCTACTTCACTGGTTAGAAAAGTATGAACAAAATACTGACCAGGTAGAGGCTATGTTTGACGAGCAATTTGTTCGTGCCTGGCGACTTTATCTAGCGGGTTCCATTGCCTCTTTCAGTGTTGGCGCCTTACAACTTTTTCAAATTGTTTTCTCACCAGGTAGAAGTAACAATATTTCGTGGACACGCGAACATATTTACAGCTCGCTTGAAAAAACTGACGAGGCCTCATGGAAAAATGTGATGTAGCCATTATTGGCGGCGGACCGGCTGGCGCCACCTGCGCTTGGCAACTTCGCCAACAAGGCCTTGACGTTGTCATTATTGATAAAAGCAACTTTCCTCGCGATAAAGTCTGCGCTGGTTGGGTAACACCCGCAGTAATGGCATCGCTTAATATTAATCTAGAAGACTATGCCAAGGGTCGCACGCTGCAAGAAATTCGTGCCTTCCGTACCAGTCGTATTGGCGATAATGATGTACACACACAATATAACGACATCGTCAGCTACGGTATTCGTCGCCGGGAATTTGATGATTATTTAATACAACGTTGTGATGCCCGCCTTCGTCTTAATGACCCAGTAAAAGAAGTCCGCAAAACTAGCGATGGCTGGGTCATTAATGATTCACTACAAGCGAAATTATTAATTGGTGCAGGTGGTCATTTTTGCCCGATAGCACGCCGCATCGGTGGTAAGACTGAAACAAAAGAATTACCCGTGGCAGCACAAGAAATGGAATTTGAACTGTCTGATGAACAGTTGGCTAATTGCGTCGTTGAAGCGGATACGCCCGAATTATTCTTCACCCCCGACTTAAAAGGTTATGGTTGGATATTCCGAAAAGGTAATTTTTTAAACATTGGTCTTGGTCGCCAAGATAAAAACAAGCTGTCATCACACGTTAACCAATTTATCGACATCCTTAAAAAAGCGGGTCGAATACCTGATGATGTCCCGAGCAAATTACATGGCCATGCGTATTTACTTTATAACTGTGCGCCGCGTGAAATGGTTAGCGATCACGTTTTACTCATTGGTGATGCAGTGGGCTTAGCCTATCCACAAAGCGGTGAAGGCATCCGCCCTGCGATTGAGTCTGCATTACTTGCCGCTGAAACAGTGGTTAAAGCCAATGGCAATTACTCAAGCGAGTCACTAATATCGTATAAAAATGCAATGTTAAAACGATTTGGACCTCGACAAAAATCTGGGATTAATCTTTCTTGGCTGATTCCTAACGGCATAAAACGATTTATTGCAGGACGCATGCTGTCGAATAAATGGTGTTCACGGAATATTGTGATTAATCGCTGGTTTCTTCATCTTCAACAAGCACCCTTATTAGGCCCGTTCGGCAGTTTAGTGAGTAAACAATAAACCTAGTTATTTTTTTGCTGAAGAAGCTGACAACACAGCACAAAAAAAGCCCGCCTAAGCGGGCTTTTTTATTTATTCTTTTTACAATTATTTAAAACGGCCGTGGCCTTTGCCACCACGATTACCGCCAGCATTAGAACTTCCACCACCAATGCTATTTCCGCCTCCACTGACAATGCCCGAGCCAAATGATGATGTCACTGCGCTACTTGCATTACCACCACCGTGGTTAACATGGATTTTAGCCTGTCCATTGCCATGAGAAACCGGACCAGCGCTTAAACTATTTCCACCGGCAGAAACAATTCCCTGGCCAAAACTACGACCGTTAGCATGTCCTTTGCCTTGCACTTTCGCTGAAGCGGAACCTCTTGAGGTTTGTTTGAAGCTTGCATTTCTAGCTTTCGCGGTACGCGTTGTAACAGGCGTGCTTGACTGCGTTTGTGTTGTACTGGTTGTAGTGTCTGTTTGACTAGTAACGGGTATAGGCCGTCCCGATTTAACCGCACTAATAACTGGACCAAGTTTGGTGCCGTAAACTTTGGCTATCTGTCCCCAACCTAAGCCTTCACTGCGTAATTGCAATACACCTTGAACTTCTACAATCTCACCATTACTCAAGGTCACTTCACCACCTAATAATGATGATCCAATATCCAGTGCGGTAGGATCAGTAATACCCAGTTGTGTCAGTTGATTTTCAGCTAAGCCTAAACTGATAAAAACATTGCCATGGCCTTGCTCACCAGTCGGCGGATTAATCGTCGCTGTTTCTGTCACAATCACACCATCGGCATCAACCGAACTGGTTGTAATGGTAAATTCTTCGCCATTACGCAAGCCAGAAACTGTTTCTTGACTGCTGTCACCGAGAAAGCCACTAAAGTCATTGCTGATTTTATTAATGACATTACTCTCACCCTGACTAATAGCGGTTGTTTCCATCACATTGGCTTGTTCAACCATGGTTGGCTCTAAGCCAGTGGTGTCCATTGTTGAAAGTGAATCTGTCTCCGCTAATGCGGGCATAGACAGCGCAGAAAGCACACTCGTGATAATTAATAATTTCATGGTTCGCCTCATTATCTTGGCAAAGTCGCATAAATCCGTTTATAACAAGCAGTTGCCTTATTATAAATTTCTATTAAACACCAACCATCGCCATTTCGGTTTGGATGATCACTTCAGTCGCCGTCGCACGGTCAAAAAAGATGGTGCCCTGTCGTGCAATGCTGCGTATCCGCGTTGTTTTTTTACTAACTTTCTCTAAGGTTAATTCAATTACATGATCCTGAGATTTAGCCGTGATTACCTGACCTTCTTTGGTTTTAGCTACAGACTCAACTTTGATCCCCATTTTCTTCAGTGCTTTTCTTGCGGCTTTATCTACTTTTTTCATTGGTGCCGTAAAAGTTCGATAGGCAACGCTGTTAAGACCGTAACCTACCCCTGTTGACGCACCAACGCCCAGCACCGTTAACGAAATAGGATCACATGCGGTCGAAAATAAGCTGCTAGACAACACCAGTGCCAACATGCATTTTCGCCCAAACCCTCTTGCCAAAAAACGCTTCATTCCTCTCCCCTCAACCATTGACATTATCCGGAGTGATAATGTTTGCCTAGAATGCCTTACAATAAAGAGAATAGACTAGTTCCTAGTATCACGGTGTGATGCTGTGCTCAAAAGCAAAACACTTAACATGTTGTTTTATATTGTTTTTTCAATTAAATAGTCAATTAATACCATAGTCACTGAGTTTTTATCAAATAATGACAACAAACAATAAACGAATTCGCCTCATACAGTTAACTGACAGTCATTTGAGCGGCAACGATAATATAACCAACCAACAAAGCCTTGAAGCTGTGGTTAAACTCATTGAGCAAAGAGAAACACGGGCTAACTGTTTAATCGCGACGGGTGATCTAAGTCAGGATGGCAGTGCGCAAAGCTACCGTAACTTCAAGCACGCATTAGCGCCACTGAGTCTGCCGATACATGTTCTAGCAGGTAATCATGATGCGCCGGCGGAGATGGCAAAACATTTTAATGAGGTCGACCATGTTCAATATGGAGACTGGGTGATTATTTTCGTTAGCAGTTTCGTTGAAAACTGCGCGCACGGTGATATATCAACCGCCGCACTTGTTCGCTTACAAACCTTGCTAACCGAGCATCAGAGCAGTTTTGTGATTATTGCCATTCACCACCCACCGGTGACGCTCAATAGCCAGTGGATGGATAATATCGGCCTAAAAAATCCTGGCGCCTTATTTGAACGGCTTAAGCCCTTTCAGAATGTGCGTGCCATCTTCAGTGGTCATGTTCATCAAGAGATCGCTATTAAGCAAAACGGTATTTTATTATTAACAACACCTTCAACCTGCCGACAGTTCTTACCGCAATCAGATGATTTCGCATTGGATACGCTCACCGCAGGCTACCGTTGGATTGACTGTCTTGCTAATGGCATGATTGAGACAGGCGTCACTCGCTTAAACTCAAAGGTTTAAAATGTTCGATGTTTTATCTTAAACAACCACTGTATTTTGAATGTACTGCCTGTGGAGCCTGTTGCACAGGCGGTACTGATCATTACATTGCTGTCAACAACAATGAGGCAGAATTAATACGCAAGCATTTAGGCGTCACGCTTAACTGGTTTCGTCGACGTTACATTGAGCACCTAACCCGTGATAGCTGGTCAATACGTTTGCAAGATGGCCAATGCGTATTTCTCAATCAACAAGGTCATTGCAAAATTTACAACTTACGGCCAACGCAATGTAAAACTTATCCGTACTGGCCAGAGCTTTTAGAAACGAAAAAAAATTGGTTAAATGAACGTAAGCACTGTGAAGGTATTAATAAGGGTCAACAAATTTCAATACGCCACATTAAGCGTCAGTTAAAAACCCAGCTTGATGCGGAAGATGATATTTAATCAGTAATAAAAGCAGGAAAAAATCTTAGGAAATAGAAGAAGTCAGTTCAGCATTATCATTAAACCGATGCCCTTCTAGCAAACAACGGCGTAACCACTTCTCCATAAACATATTCAGTTGCCATTTAATATCCGTGTCTAAGCCTCTATGCCAGGTATAAATCTTTGAGTGTGCCGGGCTATTTCCATCTTGATTTGCAATGGCTTCGGCGACGCAAGCATCATGATAAACCCTTACCCACAAATCAGGTGCTGCTAACGGAACTTCACCGGCGCTGAACATATGCGTTAAGGCCAGTACAGTCGTATAAGGACTATGTTCAAGAATGTGTAAATGCAAATCATCAACATCACCTAAGGATGAAACAGTGTGTTCATTTATCTCACGCAAGTTGGGAATCAGCTGTAAAATCAGCTGGTAATTACTTTCATGCAAACGTCGAAGATCGTGATTGCGCTTTTTGTTAATAGTGTGACTCATAATATAAGTATACTATCCATCAGCACACTTGCATCGTCAATCTATACAAACAAGCATTTTTATGGTGGGCGTTCGCCCCAGGCATGCAACCGAGCGTTCAACCGAGCATGAGCTTGATTGAGTAGCTGACTGACACGAGATTCCGTTACCGCAATAATAGAGCCTATTTCACGCAAATTAAGTTCAGACTGATAATAAAGCGACACAACAATATGCTCACGCTCAGGCAGGCTTGCAATCGCTTTAGCGAGGTTTTCGCGAAACCGACTTTCAACCAGTAATTTGCTCGGATCGGATTGGTTATCAACTAAACCAGGAAGGTATTCTTCTTTATCTATGCCATATTGATCCATGGAGACAATACAGGCATTATTTTCTTGCAAAATTTTGTGGTATTCATCGAGATCAATGCCCATTTCATCAGAAATTTCCTGATCTCTTGCATCCCTACCGGTTCGCGCCTCCACCACTTTAATCGCACTCGACAAATCTCGGCCGCGGCGATGAACTGATTTCGGTGCCCAATCATTCTTACGCAACTCGTCAAGCATCGATCCTCGGATTCGTATACCGGCATAGGTTTCAAATCGAGCACCTTGTTGCTTATCATAATTGCGACCGGCTTCAATCAGCCCGATCATCCCCGCTTGGATCAAATCATCAACTAGCACGCTATCAGGCAACCGTGCTTTCAAGTGGTAGGCAATGCGCTTCACTAACGGCGCATGGCTGATCACCAGCTCATCAATATTATCTGCGTATTCCGATATTTTACTGTTCGGTGGTTTTGGTATATCAGTCATTATTATTTCAATTACCCGTAGCGATAGAGAACCGGTAGAACTGGCTCTGCTGCAACAAACGGATCGGCAATATGACTGAGATCTTTAGCTGAATACCATGAGAAGAATGGAAACTGCCAACATAGTTAAACTTAGTTGATAATTATGAAAGACTTATCATTATCCTATCAGAAAGTAGGTGATTATGAGAGTGGATGTTGTCAACGTCCTTGTCAACGATTTCTACCTAGGGAATAGATAGTTCATCCATAAACATGAGCACTGTCTCATGTATTTACCTTACGCAGGCTGACGTAATATGGATTCACTTTTTTGTGATTTTTTTATAATTACCCACATCGCCCTGCAAAATCATCTGCTTACCATTTTGCACAAAGGCCATCGTCGCCACGGTTTCATCCCGGTAACGAAATTGACTCGGCGCTACAGCATAAAGTCGGGTTAATCGTCCCCGTCTATCACGGCTATATAAATGGCCGTCTTTTAGCAGCACTTCAAGCTGGTCGGCCTTTAACGCATCGGCGTTCAACCAGTTAAAGCGCTGAGTAATTGCCTGATAGCGACCAACTAATGGCATTAACTGCGCCACTGAAAGCAGCGCTTCTTTTACTGGTGGATGATTCTCGCCTTGGATAATAAAATCTTCCACTTCTTCCTGCATCAACGCTAAAGCGCGATTATTAAATGCATTGATGACTAAGTAATAACCAAGTTTCTTATCACGACTATAGCCATAGCGTGAAAGATAACCATCCGCATCACCGCCGTGCCCATGAAACACAAAGCCACGGTGACTACTGCTGTAGTTACCAAAGCCGTAACCGTATTCTAATCCCGCACGCGCCACCAACGTTGTCTGTGGCGCTTCCATTCGACGAATAGAGGCCGGTGAAAAAAGTTGTTTGCCGGCATAACGACCATTATTTAATAGCATTTGTACAAAATGGCCCATTTCTTCTGTGGTGCTATTAATCGCACCAAAGGCACGAAATAATACATGCCAATAAGGAATAACTTTATTTCCATCCGTGTCGTAGCCTGTTGCCAGATTTTTCTCAGTACGCTTATCCAGAACAAGACTGGCGCTAGACATTCTTAATGGCGTAAACAAATCCTGCTTAATAATACTTTCATAGCTTTTACCCGCTACGCGTTCAAGTGCCGCTGCGGCATAACCCGCTCCGACATTACTATAAGAAGAATGAACGCCCGGTCGCCATTGCGTTTGTCTTGGTTGACGATTAAATAACAAACTTTGCTCTAAACTCAGCGATGGATCGCTACTGGCAAATTCTGCGGCATTGAGATCTTGTAAACCCGCAGTGTGCTCGAGCAACTGTTCTACCCTGACAGGATGCGTTGTTTGCCATTGATTCGTTAATGGCGCTTGAGGAAAGTAGTCTGTTAACGGCTTGGTTAAGTCAATTTGGCCACGCTCTTGTGCTTTGAGTAATGCCAAGCCTGTAAAAGCCTTGGTGATCGAACCAATACGAAACACCGTGTTATCGCTAACGGGATTACTACTCAACCTATCACTAACGCCTAAAGATCCTTTATAAATTGTTTTATCAGGCGACACCACAACCAAGGATACCCCTGCCACATTATACTCAGTACGAATCGACTCAATATTTTCCATCAAGGTAGCTAAGGCAGCCGGCGAATAGGCGCCAGCATTATCCTCAGCAACAGCGAGTTCTGCGTTAAAAAGAAATAACAAAGTAACTAAATAGCGCATAAAAATTAATGCCTCCGTGCACCAGGTTCAACAACCATAATTTTTTTCCTCAGCTGCGCTCCTGCTGAAGAGTTATCCAAACGTATCGAATAACCGTCAGCCTTTAAACCCAGTTGTTGGTAAAGCTTCGCTAAACGAGGAAACTGATCAGAATCAATATACTGCCAATACAATTTGGAAAAAATAGTTGTCTTAGTAATCGCATCTAAACGATTCATCACTTGTTCCGATGACCACAACTCGCCACGTCTTAGGCAACACTTATTTAACGCCTCCAGTGCCGTATCAAGTGATTGCTGTCCATTCGACTGCTTGCGCAGCTCTACGTCCGCTAATAAGCCGATTGCCGCGCCACTCCAATACACTCGCATAAACAAGCCTTTGGCCATCATATTTTCTGAGGCCTGGGCTAAAGTCATTCCTTGAGGCGAGCCACGAACACCTCGTACGAAACCTTTATGCAACCTGTCCCAAGCATTGTACTCAGTCATTAAACCTGCGCGAGCACGCAATACATTTTGATAATAACTTGCCAGTCCTTCAGAAAACCAATGATCACGACCACGCATCACAGGGTGCAGTAAGTGACTTAACTCATGCACTAACACCCAATCGTCAAGAAATTCATCCAGTGGTCGAGTTTCATCAACATACATGTGCACGCCATTGCCACCGCCACGCATCACATGACCCCAAGGCACCGGTTCTCTATCACGACCAATCGGCACGATGAGCACTTGTAAGTTTTTTACTGGGAATTTTCCATAAGCCATCTGCAATGCATCCAGATTATGGTTTACCCAGACAAATAAATCCTTATCGTTCTGTTGGCCACGACCATTCAATACCGCGATATCAATAGAAGACTGACCAATTGTCCGCTTGCGTTGACTAAACTCTCCAACAACTAAACGCCCTTCCCAATCAATGGGTCTATTCGATGTTTGGTATTGATGGTAGTTGTTATTGCTAGCAATTTGTTTCCAGGGCGCTGAAAATTGCATAGACCCCGAATCAACCCTAATGTCAATAACATCCTGCTGCGGCTCAAAGTCATTCGGCCATAACAATAATTGATTTATCTCTACCATAATCTGGCGTGCAGTCGACTGGCGGTTAGTAAACCAGGGATGGGTAATCTGGCGGTTAAATCGCACCCGGTATTGAATACAATCTCCCCGGTCAATAGCGGGCAACCGAATACCTGAACTGTCAATTTCGAGTCTGGATTGATGATTGTTAGAAATCAGAATAGCCGATGAAATGTTTTTCACGATCGAACGATGATACGGTTCTAGTCGACTTGGTGATGAATTGGCAAAACAAGTTTCAACCTTCACGTATTTTAGTGAGTCTGAAAAGCTTAATGTATATTGATGGTTATTTTTTACTGCTGCAACCACATGAACAGACAGCAAGCCACCGAGCACAAAAACACATAAGACGACTATTTTATTAATACTCATAACCCACTACTCATAAACTAAAGTCACAACGGCAAGGTGTTGTTTAGAATATATATAACCACACATTTTATATCCACACCAGTAAAGCCGTTTATTGTGTTTTTCTTGCATAACGTGTATTTAATTCTAAACTAACCATAGCAACTTCATTAGTTTAGGTGCGAAGTCTCACGATAAACAAATAAAACACTAGCAATCGTCAGAATCCAAATAAAAGTAGCCATTATTATTCGATAGGTGAAGCATGGATGCGATAGACAAAAGTTACCTCTGGTTGCAACATGGCAAAATTAACAAATTGGTTTTGGCCGTATGTTGCTTTATTATTCTAGCCACCCTCATCACTGCCTATAAAGCCTTTATCTCTAGTCGCGAAGTCATTACTAGCCACATCAGCGACGGCAACCTACACCTCACACAGTCCTTTATGCGAATCGCTAAAGAAGAAAAAAGTGACGCTACTATAGCGACGGTATTATCAAAACTAAATAAGGCATGGCATTCATCAAGAAACCCTGGTGATGCCGGTTTTCTTTGTGTCGTTAACAGCAAAGGCATACTAACCCTACACACCGGAAATCCTGACCGAAATGGAAAGTTTGTCGGTGAAAAAAAACTCCACCCAGACAACCCGGTAACATTGCAAGCATTAGTCCAACTAAAACAAGATTGGGTGGGTCCGTATTTATCGGCTGCCGGCCAGGAACAAATTGCCGCATTTAGCTACATTCCTCAAATAGATTCCATGGTGTCCATACACACGCCCTTAAATGCTATCAATCAACAAATCAAAGAAACCACCCTGCCCTGGTTAATTGGTCTTATTTTTATCGGCGGCATTATGTTCCCACTATCGCTATGGCTATTAAATATTGCCTACCGAAAAGGACGCAACGAACTTAATCAAGCCAACGTCTGCCTCAACACTGAAGTGCATGAAAGACGTCAAGCTGAACTGGCATTAAAACAACATCGCGATGCATTAGAAGACATTGTTAATGAACGAACGCATGCACTTATTCAAGCAAGGGATGATGCCTTGTCAGCGACACATACTAAATCTGAATTCTTAACTAACATGAGCCATGAATTACGCACGCCGTTGAATTCTATCATCGGTTTTACCGATATCCTACGCACCGGTCAGGCAGGTGCAGTTAATCAGGAGCAAACCCGACAAATTACCATGGTCAATGATAGTGCGCGTTACTTGCTGGGCCTTATCAATGGGGTGCTAGATTTATCTAAAATCGAATCAGGTAAAATTGATATTGAAAAACTTAGTTTCCAGTTCAGTAGTTTTATACACGAAATTACCGAGTTATTTCGCCCGCAAATTGAAGCCAAATCACTAAGCATCAATTTGTCGCTTATCCATCTTGACGAACAACATCTCTATACTGACCGTAGCAAACTTGAACAAATTATTATTAACCTGATTGGTAATGCAATAAAATTCACGGAAGAAGGTAGCATAGATATCCGTTGTCGAAAATACCTGGGCGATGGCATCATTATTGAAGTGCAAGATACTGGCATTGGCATTAGCACTGAAAATCAAGAATTAATCTTCGGCTCTTTTCAACAAGGTGACACCACTACCTCACGAAAATATGGCGGCACAGGTTTAGGATTGGCGATTAGTCAACAATACACAAAGATGCTAGGCGGAAGTTTATCTGTTGAGAGTAAACCCGGCAGTGGTTCTGCCTTCTATATCGTCCTGCCACATTGCCTTAATGAGGACTACCAACGAGCCGTATAATTTTGATTTTTTACGCTCTTTTCATATAAACTTTTTTAAGTTTATATCCGTGTAAACTATTATTTTTTACTAATGAATTTTCCTACAAATTAGTCGAAAACCCCTATATACGCGCACAACACCTCCTTCCTATACTAATCCCGAAAGTAATACTCAACACTAAAAAAGGGATTCAAAATGAATAAAATTAATCAACTAGTTTGTGCAACATTAACAACAACTTTACTCTTAGCGTCGACTGGCGCAGTAGCGGGTCAAGATAAACGTGCAATCAGTGGCACTATCGCCTGTGGTGGCAACCACTTTAATCGCGTTGGCGGTACCGAAGCACAACGTTCAAGTTACATTATTCGTAACTTTGGCGACACGCCTATTCGTATTGATCAAATGACACTCTTCAATGCCTCAGGCAATATACTCTTCAGCGCCGATGGTGCAACACTACCTGCTTTCAGAAATTCGACACTGGGTCCAGGTGATAATATTTTAATGCCAAACCAAAGCGCACAAATTCTTTCTAATGACATTCTTGGTGAAAGTGGTCTGGGGCGTAATGCTCGCCCTATCACCTTAAAGTTAGACTGGGCAGCTGACACTAAGACGCTAATACCAAATGTTGGCCTTGTACGCTTCTCTCGTGCGCGAGTTCGTTCTATTGATCCGCTAACAGGTCAACCTGTTTTTAATAACCGCGAAGAACGTGGCCGTCATGCGAGTCAATGCCAAAGCACTGTGATTAACAAAGGCAACGATGACGACTAATCCTTTATATTCAATTAATTATTACCGTTATTCTCAGTAATTGAATCCGCTATCAATTTGGTAGCGGATTTTTTATGAGCGGATTGGTTTTAGCGACAGTCACATTGCAGGGTAATTGATCGGGATCAGAGTACTGCTTAGTAGAGGGTACTAACCGTGATTATCTTTCGTCATTGCGGATATCAGTGATGGTAGAAAGAATTTCATCGACAACTTCAACCACTTTGCCAGATGCTTGCACTTGGACAAGATTTAATTTTAGAGAAAGCAGTGGCTCAGCCAGTTCAGCAGGAGAACTGGAGCCCGATGCAATCGTTTGTGCATTCTCTTGTGCGGCACTAATGCCACGCTGAACACCTTGCACGCCAGCGCTAAGAATCGAATTAACCATATTACGTCGTCCTCAAGACCCCAACTTCATACTGCAGGTCTTTAAAGGCCTCCAAGTTTGGGGTTATACCCACCCACTAACTTTTACGTCCACTGGTGTAGAAACTTTAGGGTAATGTTTTACCTAGCTCTGAAACCTCTTTAGGAAAATACTTTAAATATTTGATTTATAAATATAAAGCAGTTTTATTTAAAGTTAATTCGAGGTTGGAGTTTACGTTTATTTCTTGCCTTTCAGCAGTGGCAAGGCTTTGATGTTGCCGTACTCGGCCATCGAGGCATCATAAATTTTAACTGACTGCATACCCAGGTTGCGCAATGTTAGATAACTTTGCGCCGCACGGTGGCCAGAGCGGCAGTACAACACCACCGGGGTATTTTTGTTATCACTTAGTCCATTTAAGGATTGTTTAAGCGTTTTGTTGTCTTTAAGAGTAAAACCTTGTTTGAAATCAACACTCTGATCCCATGGCCACCAGCGTGCACCAGGAATATGCCCACTGCGCGGGAATTTAGGCGAGCCAACAAACTCATCTTGAGTACGCACATCGAGTAGCACACTCTTCGAGTCGCCCTTTAACACCGCCTCAATGTCCGCCAGACTGGCTTCGTTACTTCGCGCCGTTTTGGCCGGATCGATTTGGTAGGCAGAAGGAATAATCTTAGTCGTGGTATTAACTACCTTCTTGCCGGCTAATATCCAGTTAACGATACCGCCATCTAATACTGAGACTTTAGGGTGGCCAATACGCTCCAGATCCCAAAATAAACGCCCGGCATGCAGGCCACCAATATCATCATAAATAATCACATGTTGATCAGCGGTGACGCCAAGTTGTCCCAGTACTTTGCCAAGCTGCCAATCAGGCAAGCGAACAGAAACTTTATCTTTACGTCGCGTAACAATCGCTTGGTAAGGCAAACGCACCGCACCGGGGATGTGATAGGCAACGTAGTGCATATCATCGCTGGTCATATCAATGATGCGGAGTTTTTTGGCTTCAGCAGGATCGCTGAGCTTTTTCGCTAGCCACTCCACGTCCACCAATACTGGCGAGGCCATTAATTGATTGCTAAACAGTGCTAATGCAGCGATGAAAAATACTGATAAAAACGACTTAGTTACTCGGCGTGCCATTGATCAAACCCCCTTAACTTCGATGCTGGCAGAACAAATTCGCTGCCAGTCAATAAATCCGATATTCTGTCTGTAGTTTATTCTCAACAAAAAGAAAATAATATAATCCATATGTCTGACTCCGCACTTTATCACAGCCAGGATCGCCGCGAACGTTTTTCCTGGGCGATGTATGACTTTGCTAACTCCGGTTATACCACCGTGGTACTAACCACGCTTTATAGTGCTTTCTTTGTTGCAGTGATTGCTCAGCAAGCCACCTCGGCAACTTTATTACTGACCATCGCTACCTCCATTGCTAACGCGGTGGTGTTATTCACCGCGCCGATTATTGGCGTGATTGGCGATGTTTATGCGCGTAAAAAACGCTTACTCATGGTCACCACCTTCGGTTGTATCCTCTTTACAGCATTACTTGCCCTACCCGGCCCCGGTGACATTGCGTTGGCGATGACAATACTGATTATTTCCAACATTATGTTCGCCAGTGGTGAGAACTTAATTGCCGCATTCTTACCCGAACTTGCTAAACCTGCTGGCATGGGTCGCCTGTCTGGCTTTGGTTGGTCGGTGGGTTACATCGGCGGTTTGATCACGCTGGTTATTTGCCTCGCTTATGTGACGTATGCACGCGCTAACGGCATTGAAGCCAGTGAGTTTGTACGTGACTGCATGCTCATTGTTGCGACTATTTTTGCACTGGCGGCCTTACCTACCCTACTGTGGTTAAAGGAACGCGCAACACCCGATACGCGCCGTCAACATGCGGTATTTAAAATCGCCTTCCGCCGTTTACAACGTACTTTCCAGCATATTCATCACTACCCTGATTTATTACGCTTCATGATCGCTTTAACCATTTTTCACTGCGGCATTTACATTGTGATAATACTGGCCGCCGTGTACGCGTCAGAAGTACTTGGCTTTAATGAAACCGATAACATCATATTAATAGGTGTGGTTAACATCTCAGCTGCTATCGGTGCTTATGGTTTTGGCCGTTTACAAGATCGCATCGGTTCATTGAAGACCTTGTCAATCACCTTATTAATTTGGTGCTTAGCCATTTTATTAATCACCACCAATCAAAGCATCATCGTTTTCTGGATTGCAGCAAACTTAGTGGGTATTGCGCTAGGCTCATCACAATCGGCCAGTCGTGCCTTAGTCGGCTTATTAAGCCCTAGTCATCGCAGTGGTGAGTTTTTTGGCTTATGGGGTTTGTGTATCAAACTAGCCGCAATTATTGGCCCGTTAAGCTACGGCGTTATTAATTGGCTCAATGATGGGGATCATCAAATTAGTATGTTGGTGACTTTAGGCTTTTTTGTGGCGGGTTGGTTTTTATTAAAAACAATTGACGAACAACGAGGCCGGGCACTGGTGGCACGACCATAAAAAACGGCCAGCCTAAAATAGGCTGGCCGAAAATGAGTAAAACACTAGCTCACCTGCAGCAGCAGATGTTAAAATCTTAATACTTAACCTTTACGCTCCATAATGCGGTGCATAACAGGACCAAGAATTAATTCCATTGCAAAGCCCATCTTGCCGCCCGGCACAACAATACTGTTACGACGAGACATGAATGAACCACTGATCATGTTCAACAAGTAAGGGAAATCAACACCCATTTCAGCTGGCTTCTTAAAGCGAATCACAACCATGCTTTCGTCAGGTGTTGGAATGTCACGAGCAATAAATGGGTTAGACGTATCAACAGTCGGTACACGTTGGAAGTTGATATCAGTCTTAGAGAATTGCGGTGTAATGTAATGCACGTAGTCATGCATACGACGCAAAATGGTATCTGTCACTGCTTCCGCAGAGTAACCGCGTTGGCTGGTGTCACGATGAATTTTTTGAATCCACTCGAGGTTAACAATTGGCACAACACCAATTAATAAATCGGTGAACGCTGATACGTCAGTGTCACCATCAACCGCACCGCCATGCAGACCTTCGTAGAACAGAACGTCAGTGCCTGATTCAATTTTTTCCCAAGGAGTGAATTGACCAGGGTTGTTACTTAAGCCTAAACGCTCATTGTGCTCAGCGGCTTCTTCATCACTGTGCAGATAGTAACGGCGTTCACAAGAACCGGTTTCACCGTATTCTTTAAACGTATCAGCCAGCTTACCAAACAGGTTAGCTTCAGGGCCAAAATGACTTAGCTGCTTACCGTCAGCGGCGAAATCTTCAATAGCCTTTTTCATGGCCACGCGGTCGTAGGCATGGTAGCTATCGCCTTCAATCACGGCTGGGTTAATGTTCTCACGCAAAAACAGATGCTCAAAAGCAACTTTTACAGTGGTCGTGCCCGCACCAGAAGAACCAGTAACGGCAACAATAGGATGTTTATCAGACATAATGGTCCCTTAAAATTCGAATTCGGTAAATCAAGCGGCAGTATAATACCAGAAACGTGAACAAACGCACGCTCACGAATATTGCCCTTTTTTATCAGTAAGTTAACTTTAGGCTTTTGCCCCAGCAGCCTCTGCTCGATGCTGTCTGGCGGATAAATCAGCCTCACTGGCACCGGTTATCGACCAGCCTTGGGTGTGGCGTTCGACCAGTTTTGCCATCATTTCTATATGGTCAGGCCGGTCATTCAGCGCCTCTATATAACGGTACTGCGAGCCACCATTTTCAAGGAATAGATCACGGTTTTGCATCGCCATTTCTTCCAGTGTTTCCAGACAATCGGCAGCAAACCCCGGGCACACCACATCGACACTGCTAACGCCCTGTTCTGCCCATTGCTTTAGGGTGGCATCAGTATAAGGTTTCAACCACTCGGCTTTACCGAGGCGCGACTGGAAGGTCAGCTGCCACTCATCGTCTTTCAACTCAAGCGCCTCAGCCAGCAGCCTGGCGGTGACATAACACTCACAACTATACGGGTCGCCCGCCATCATCATCGCCTTAGGTAAGCCGTGGAATGACATCAGCAGCTTCTCGCTGCTGCGGCCTTGTTCAGCCCAGTACTCCTTAATACTGGAGGCCAGCGCCGTAATCAAAGCCGGTTCTGCGTGGTAATCATTAATAAAGCGCAGCTCGGGTATCCAGCGCACACGTTGCAGCTCGTTAGTCACTGCATCAAACACCGCGCCGGTACTCGTCGCCGAGTATTGAGGGTATAAAGGCAACACCAACACCCGTCGCACACCGGCCTGACGTAATTTTGCCAGTCCCTCAGCAACCGAAGGCTGGCCGTAGCACATGCCCAGCTCAACCGGCAAATCGCCCAGAGTCTTGCTTAGCTGTGCGGCTAAGGCTTGACGCTGACGTTTGCTGTAAACCATTAACGGCGAACCCTCATCCATCCAGACACTCGCATAAGCCTCGGCAACATGACGTGGCCGCAGTGGTAAAATCACCAGCCGTAAAATAAACCACCAGATCAATCGGGGAATCTCAACCACTCTGGGGTCACTCAAAAACTCAGCCAGAAAACGCCTAACGCCCTTCGCCGTTGGTCCATCCGGTGTGCCCAAATTGCAGAGTAAAACGCCGGTTTTATCGGCGCCGTCGTGCTTGAACTGGTCCATTTTTATAAATTTTGACATCTAACTCCCCTTACATCAGCACAGTATACCTTGCCTTTGCCATTCTGTGACGGTGGTAAAAGCAAAATGGTAGGCCGCTGCTATACTTTATCGGCACTCTCCACTGAAGGTTCTAAAAGCATTATGACTAAACATTTCTCCTATTTCGTTATTGTACTGGCCACCTCAATGATGGTGAGCCTGACCAGCCCTTCGCTCCAGGCAGGCAATGGTAATGGCAAAGGTCCACCAGACCACGCACCCGCACACGGCTATCGAAATAAACACAAGAAGCACAAAAAACATAAAGAACACCGTGGTGGTGACGCTGATATCGTCATCAGCTCGCCCCGTCGTCACACACCGCCGCCTTTTGCCTGCGACCACAGCAGCATCAGCAACGCCGATATCGGTAGCGTCCTCGGTGGTGTGATTGGTGGCATTCTCGGTTCTAAGGTTGGCAAAGGTAAAGGCAACACTGCCGCGATTATTGCTGGTACGGTGATTGGTTCCATCCTTGGCAATAGCGTCGGTTCGTCAATGGACGACGTTGACCAATATTGCTCTGGTCAAACCTTCGAACAAGCGCCAGACAACCAACCCGTTGCCTGGGTCAATCCTGACACACAGCGCCAATACACAGTCACACCAACCAAAAGCTATGAAGAAAGAGATGGCCGCACCTGTCGTGAATACTCTACCGATGTACAAGTTGGCGGACGTTCACAAGAAGGCACTGGTACTGCCTGTCGTAACAGTGATGGCAGTTGGCAAATCGTTAATTAATGAATTAGATACTGCAGGGGCGGTGAGAGGGAAACGGCCAGCAGGATGCTGGCCATTCTTTTGCCTCGACCCATTGGAAATGGGTGAGGTACTCATAATGAAGCCCGAAGGGATTCTATGAGTGGTGATTATCAGCCTACTAAGAAACCGAAATTATTCACCGACTACTCCAACCCAGCAAAAATCCCATCGCGAATTTCTTCAACACTACCCACACCATTGATCTTCACATACTTCAGACCACTACCGTAGTTAGAATAAAAAGCAATCAACGGTTCTGTTTGCTCATGATAAATATCTAAACGCTTACGCACCGTGTCTTCGTTATCGTCATCACGTTGAATTAAGTCTTCACCGGTTTCATCATCCTTACCTTCAACTTTGGGTGGATTATAAATAAGATGATAAGTCCGACCCGATGCGAGATGCACGCGACGACCACTCATGCGTTTGATAATTTCATTATCATCCACATCAATTTCAACCACCGCATCAATCTCAACGCCATTGGCCTTTAATGATTCAGCCTGCGGAATGGTGCGCGGAAAACCGTCAAACAAAAAGCCATTCTTACAATCAGGTTCAGTGATACGTTCTTTCACCAAACCCAAAATAATCTCGTCAGATACCAAACCACCTGAGTCCATCACTTTCTTGGCTTCAATGCCCAGTGGTGTGCCCGCCTTCACCGCTGCACGCAACATGTCACCGGTTGAGATTTGCGGAATACCGAATTTGTCTTTCATGTAATTGGCTTGCGTGCCCTTACCGGCACCGGGGCCGCCCAACAAGATAATGCGCATAGTGATCTCTCCATTCGCCAAGCATTTATTTTTATGTGTCGAACATTATGCCTGCAGAAAGATCGACAGCGCCAGAAAGCACTATCAATAGGGCAATGGAGTGGCTTTATATCGTTTTCTATCTAGCTGCCAGGCCCAACCGCCGATTCAAGCTCATCTTTAACAGAATCTAAGGCCGCATTATCTGCACTGCTGACTTTTGAGACATTAAGTTGATCGGCAACATGGCTGTTTCCATGCGATGAAGTCGTCGACTTATTCGATTTATTTAACAGCGACGCATTATCTTCAATGGTCTGTTCAGTGCGATCAAAGCGATTATTAACACCTCGTGGGTTATCCGAATACTCTTTAGTGTTTTGCATAAAGGTCTTCAAATCACTGTTGGTTAAATCAGTGCCAACATTAATTGTTGTGCCATTTAAACCTGAGACATCCTGGCCAAGCAGGAACTTCATCATCTTGCCATTATCATCGAGTCTGAATTGATTGTGGTAGTCGGCAAGGAAGATTTTCATTTCATCGGTCTTTAAGGCATCTTTAACGCCTTGCGGGGTATTCGGGTCAGCAATAATTTTATCAATAATCGTTTGAACATGCTCAGCGGTGTCTTTCACTTCATTAGCAAAATCTTGGTTTAATTTATTTTTACCGTAGGTACTTTGCAATGCGGTGTTAATGGTGTTTATTTCATCTGTTGATAAAGCCATCGTATCGCCCTTGATTAAAATCTTGCTGGCGATAGAGTCATAAAAGGCCTTGCCGTCTGTTATCGTGCCCGAATTAATTAAAATATCTTTCAGCACATCCCTGGCATGTGAGTTATTAGCCAGATCAAGCTGGTTACCACCAAAGCTATAACCACTGTTAGTATCACTTGCGTTACCAGCGGCCGCGTGAACTATTTCATAGCCATTCGAAACGCCGCCTAACTCATTTTTTAGCAGCACTTCACCAATAACTTTATTAACGCCAGATAATTTATTTAAACCGTCAAAATCTTTCCATGTACCAGCCATAACAGTTCTCCCTGAGTAGTCGTTGATAACGTCGTTTTGTAGTTTAATCTTAGAATAGGCTTCTCTTAAACGTCAATCTATTTGCATAGAGATAGGTAGTAATTTATCAATCCAATCAAATAATGGCACACAGGCCATTATTTCTGCTGCACAAGGCCAGATGTCGTTGCACTAAATTCAAATTCTTCCTGCGTTACCTGCTTACTAGCACAATCCATAAAACCGGCTTGAATCACAATGCTACTCGCACCGTTAATACTTTTTAGCGTGTAATTATGTTTTAACAACGCTTTCGTTAACGGCAGTGTAGTTGCACGACCGCAACCTGCTGACTCACCATCATACTGTCCTTTAAATAAAACCGTTTGCGGGTATTCTTGATACAAACCCACTGCAACATAACTCAGCTCACCAACACCTTTGTTTAATGAGGTTTGTTTTAACAATAAGTAATTGCGTTGATTAGCATCTGACAACGTATCAAGCAAATAAGTACCATAGGCGATTTTATTCAACGCCTCATTCGGTGCCTTTAGCTTAATGGCGTACACACCCGTCTCGAGTCTTGAGCCAAAAACACTGGCATACAATATTTCTTTATCAACACAGGCAAAACCAATCGTATTCTTTTTGTCCGTAAGAAAAAACCGATCAAGCCAATTGATCAACAGGTTAGTTTTACTATCATCTAACGATTGCCATACATCATCGTCAGCATAACAAGTTAGTGTACTTTGCTCATTCGCCACACTACAGCTTGATAGGCACCATAAACAAAAAACAATAATTATTTTTTTCATGCCTCAACCCCATGCACTTTTTTAGTATCAGACACACTACCAAGATCTATTTCAGTCATAGCGTAGGCCTAAATAGTGCACAAAGAAATTAATAATATTTTTACGTATCGATTTATCATATTTAAATCCATTTAATATTGTACCTACTCAATAAAACCAAACACATAAGGACCAGGATCATCATTTTTAGAGATTATACGTGCCGACGAGTAACTGTAATTAGCTTTATCAGTGCCAGAAAAATAAACCGGTGGCGTAATAGACACCGCATGAGCAACACTACCTCCCTTCATAAATACCAGTAATGGACCCTGCTGAAAATATATTCCGTTATCAAGAAAACTTTTCAAAAAATCGTCACCAAATAAACGAGCACCGATAATCTCATTAATTTCTTCCTTACTGCTACCATAATTAAAGTAGAAAACCTGATCCCAGCTAAAGTTGGTTAATGTGTTGAGATGAATTCTAGTGTTACGCGGCCCTTTTTTAGATAACTCTGTCAAAGCAGTAACAAACGGTGATTCAAATAGATAAGGTGGATCACCCGAAGAACAGCCAATCATCATCAGTAACAGCGCAGGTAGTAAAACTACTTTGCATAATAATATTTTCACAACAAATACTCGCTTTTCAAGAAGATGTTAATCAGGGCTCGGGGCGGCAGGATAAGCGTATTCAGGCACCTCAGTTGTCACGTCTTCACGTGGCACAGAAAGTACAGCCGTGCCGGTCATGCCAACAGATTCTTTATCGCTATAAACAAGATCATCATTACGATCGATAACAACCATTTTACCATTCTTAACCGCTTCACCGACCAACTTAGCTAGTTCTTCATCAGTTGCGTCGGGGTGTGCAAGCGCTATCTGCCTACCCACCTCATTATTATGCAAATCCATCGCTTCCCTAGTCGCCGGGTTATTCGGCACACCTTCATGAGCCGTTGCAAAAGATTTAGCAAAGTCCTCACCAAATCGCTGTGTCATTAACGCATTCCAATAAGCATGCCTGAAGGCATCTTGATGGCCATCTTCACCGCCCTTGGGATGCACCAGACCGATGGCCTCATTATCATCAGGTTTATAATAATCATGCGACACTGATCTCGCTTCTTTGACCGTATCTTCAAATTCAGATAAACCCACTGCGCCTTTTTGAAACTGAAGTGTCTTTAATAAATCACTTTCAGTCTGCGTCATACTTTCTTTATTTAGAAAAATACCGCTGAGTATTTCAGGTGACGGTAAATATTCAGTCCTGGTATCTGACTTTACCTGATATGTGTTGACAATTTCATCAGGCGTAAGTCGTTCAGCCTCCGGGGTTGAGGTACTCCTGTTACCGCGCTTCACATCCATCACTATCACTCCCTGTGAGTACATAATCTAACTCTCAGCACTACGTTTTACACTAAAGACGTTAGACTTTAAAACTGTTCCGCTTCCAATTAATACAATTGGCTCATAAGGCAATTTCTGTCAATAAATAACTGAAATTTTTGAAACAACATCCGTAGGATTGATGACTAACACAATCTTCCGTGACATTTTCTTTCTCCTTTTTTATAAACCTTTTTTCGAATCCTAGAAACAACTACACCACATAGGTTATCTGATGTAAAATTCAATACATAAATATTTCAAGAAAAGCTGATAGTTATGCACAAAAAAATAATTCTAACACTCGGCATTTTCCTTCTGTTCGGCGCATTGTCTGGGTGCACGAAAAACATGGAAAGACTAACTTCACAAGAACTTAAAGAACGCGCGTTCGACGGCAAACTCCAATCATATGATTTTTGGTATTACGCTGGAGACAAAGAAAATGATTACGTTATCGTTATCGATCGCGGCACAAAACACTACTTCCTCGTAAGCAAAGGTAGTGTGGCGCTGCCATACAGCGCGTTCTCCTTCAGCAACAATAAGAATGACTGGAAAGTTTTAAAAGTGTACGAAATAGATTTTCATTAGTCGCTGCTCACCCATGTCACCCTGGTAATTGCCTAGAGCGGGACAGCTAAGGTATGCATAATGAAGCCCGCAGGGATTCTTTGCCTTACCGCCTATCCAGCTAAAGAACCATTTAGGTAACTCATAAATTAAACCAAAGCATTTGTAGCACACCGATATTGGCCTGAGCCGGGAGCGGCTAGGGTTGTCTTGACACTGGAAGTGTAAGGTACTCACAATGAACCTGTTAAGGTTCTGTGAGATAACATAATGAAGCCCGTAGGGATTCTTTGCCACAGACAATCAGTCAACTAGAAAGTTGGAGGAGCTGTATACTGGTTTTGCTTTTAGATAAGCGTGATTAAAAATTATTTAAAAGCAAGAAGAAACAGATCAAACCTATGGACGTGGTAAGTTACTTAAGTAGAGCGATCGCGTCATATGTTCGCCTTTACTGAAGCACGCCATTTTCTGGATCCGGTTCAGTACTGTTGGCATAGCTTTGTGCTGAAAAACCAAACAAGCTAAGACCGAAAAGCAATACAAACAGAGCTCGAAAACTTAATCTGCTTACGCCAACATTAGGTTTTTGATGATAATCCATGCCGCTCCCTGTTCCCGTTATCTAAGTTCCCTCAAGCTTAATGATAGCCACTGCTATCGCATAGACCAAGTTTAAAACGCGTTATTTGTCATTACTGGCTAAATTAATCTTCTTTACTTAACTAATTGGCATACAAGGCAATATTAATGATTAGGTTGTATTGATGAGAGTCTGGATTCATCGGTTAATAGCACAATTGCTTATTTGAGTTAATAGGTTTTGAGGAATTGAAGTAAACAAAGTTGCCCCATCAGAAACACCTTAAATATACATTCAACAATCTTTCTAAATCAGCCTTATTACTGTTTTTATAAACTTTTTGCTAAAAACAATATAAAAAACCAAAAACAATCCAAACAAGATGATTTAAATGGCATTAACCACTATTATTAGCGTTTATAGGAAACCAATCGTTCAAGGATAAGGACACCATGCCCGTGCAACACCGTTTTAACCTGCTCACGTTATTGCTGACTGCTTGTCTAATGGTACTCAGCTTCAGTGCCACCAGTAAAGAACTCTCACCTTATGAACAGCGTTATGTCACCCCCACTAAAAAAGGTGTGTTCCATAAAGATCGTAATATCTGGGTTTATACTTCAAGTTTTGCCAAGCGTTTTGGTATGCCCACACAATGGATTGATGACAGCTTAACCGGCGCTGAAGCGATTGCTTATCGAACTAAATTTACCGATGGGCTTAGTTGTGGTTTTTTTGGTGATCCCAATGCCTGCGTTGCAGACTTTGAATGCGCGTTCGATATTTACTTAACGGATGAAGACAGTGCCAACCTGCCGTGGAAGACCGATCAACCGCAGGGATTTCGCCCGTTTAAAATTTATCGCTCGGGACGTTTTCTAAGCTTATCAAAACAAGATGACAGGCGTTATGACAAAGTACGCAAACGTTGGGGAGCAGACACCAGTCTTGGCGGACTGAAATCAATTGTTTATGTGTTTGGTAAGCCGATTAAGGAATCACACGTTACAGAATCTGGACCTGCCACACCGGTAGAGTATGACCGTGAAATACTACCCGGTTTAGATTACTTGCAACTAGACGCCTGCTCAGTGTTTGGTCAAACCCACCGTGCGGGTTTTTGGTTTTTAACTCTCGGAAACAGAAGTTTTATGGAAACAGGCAAAGCACTGCATAAAGTCAGCATGCCCGACAACTTTATGCAGCGCGCCAAGGCCAGTTATGAACAACGTGGCGAACCACAAAGCCTGTCTACTAAAGTTATTAAACGTATCGAAGATGGTAAATTCCCCGGCATTAAACCAAACAAGAAAACAGCAACACCCAAAGCCACTGACGATGACAGTGATCTATACGGCGACTCATGGAATGAGTAATAACAATCAACACGGAGATGAAGACAATGGCAAATGAAATTGAACTCAGTATGTTGGCAACCGATGTCTATAATATTAAAGATGAACGCGTCGGTTTTGGTCGCTTTGAACCACTAAACAAAGGTATCGATAATAAAGAAACCGGGTTACGTTTACAGACCTACGTCGATCATGAGGCTAAAGAGATTGTGTTTGCCATTGGTGGCACAGATGAGCTTAAAGACTGGCCCGGCCCGAATAAAAACTTTGCCTTTGGTGGCTATAACGATCAATTTAAACAAGCGGTTAATGAGGCAATTAAGTTGTATAAAAACGATGACTACGAAGGGTATTCTTTTTCGACCCCTGGCCACTCTCTCGGCGGCGGCGTAGCGCAAGTAATCAGCCACACCTTTGGCTGGGACGGTCTCTCAACCGACGCCCCCGGTGCCAGTCGCGTAATTGCAAGCCAAGGCTATCTTGATCACATGAAAGAGCTTGGTATCACTCCTGCCGGCCCGGGTCATTTCATTAACTTCACTGAACGTTTTAGCCCTGTCTCTCATGTGCCACTGGCTGAGCACATTGGTGAAGTCATGCAATTTAATTTAGTCAGCGATGCTGGCAAATGGTTACAAGGTGGCTTGCTCATCGTTGGTGGTCCATTGGCAACCGGCATTGGGCTTCTTTTGGCCGGTAACGATGTACTGGATCAGCATGATAAATTTAATTTTCCTCGATACTTTATGAGTGAATTAAATCCAGATGAGATTGGTCAATACAACTATGAGAATGGCAAATGGTATGAACCCGCACAGGAAATGGCCGATGATTTAGAGGAAGACGATACCCCCGAGCGAGTCGAAGTTGATGCCGATGTCGCACAGTCCTTAGATGCTAAACGCGAACTGCTATTAAAAGTAATCGAAGACCAAAAAACCACACCGTTATTACAGCTGAGTAACAGTCATGGAATCGATGACGCTAACAATAAACCTGAGAAGGCATTTGTGGCAATGGGTAATCGCAGCAGCGTCAGTGCCGTTGAGAACAAAGCAGAGATAGAAGAACCGGCCAACGATTTAGCGTCGTTTGCGCCTTCTTAAACTAAGTTAACTTATTTATTGCATTGTCAGCTGCTCTGACCAGTTTGCTTCGGGTAAGAATTCGGCTTGTTCACGTATCGCAAGGGCTTCGCGACTATTTCCTAAAGAGCTTAAGATTTCGCTTTTTAATAATAAAGAACTGCGTGATGAGGCTAATAAGGCTAAGCTTCTATTAACGGCCTCAAGTGCGGGTTCGTATTCTTTGCGTAAATAAAGCACGGTAGCGAGGTTGTGGTGGGCTTTTTGGTAGGTTGGGTCAACACTGGCTGATTTTAGAAAGTGTATGGTGGCTTGATCAACTTCACCGGCTTGCACTAACACTACCCCGAGATCGTCGTGGGCTTCGGCGTTGTTGGCATCGAGTTCAACAGCGCGTTGTAAATCAACTCGTGCGTTTTTAAGATCACCATTCCAAATATAACGTACACCGCGTTTGGTGTAACCGACTGAGCTATTTGGCCGTAACTTAATAAACACCGATAAATCTTCAATGCCTTTGGCGACAAGGCCTAATCGTCCTTGTGCCATGCCACGCCAGAACCAGGCGTCGGCTAACTCATCATCTAACGCCAGAGCTTGCCCCATGTCAGCAATGGCGCGATCAAAATCACCGAGTTGAAAATATAACTCACCGCGTTGCACATAAGTGGCGGCGGTGTTTTTGCTTTTTTCTAATTGCTCGGTTAATTGTTTAATTTTTTGTTCGGTGGCGGTAAAACTATCAACGGCTTTTGTTGCAGTTGTGTTGCGGCTAGCAATTAAACTTGCTGGTGAAATATAGCCCCCCACTTCAGCCGACAGTTCACCAAAACAAGCTAAGTAAGTTTCGCTGTTCATTAGTCCGGCTGATTCTGTTCCGGGTGTGGTCAACTCATAATCTTCGAGTGAAATATCAACCTCACCATCAAGGTGTTGACCACTGCATTGCTCGTAGATCAATTCACCTGAGGCATCAAATTGTCGGAAGGCATTCAAGCCATCGCCTGCAGAATGGAAGTTAATCAGTGTTTGTACAGGCGCATTACGAAACGCTGGCAAGTAAGCAACCAGATAATCAACATTCAAATTGCCGGCATCGTCATAAATATAGACTTCCATGCTATGAACTTGTTGCGGATTGTCTGTTTCCCATTGAATAACGCTGAGTAATTTATCGGTTTCAACATCGATGTAACGGACTTCTTGATAGAAGTCTTTGCCACCGAGGTAGCCACCTTGTTTGTAGCCACCCGATGAACGGGTGGTGCGAATACGGTGTTTGGAGAGTTGCCATTTATGCAGTGCGTAAAGTTCGTCGGAGAAGTTGTTCCATTGCGTGACCTGCTTCTGATCGGCGGTCATTTTTGACAGGTTTTGTTTGGCGAGCAGTTGATTACTCGCGGCTAAACAAGCACAACTGATAACGATGATTCTAAATATTTTTTGCATTTCCCCTACTCCTAGTCTGCATCCTAATAGTAAGACAACTAAACAGAGGGGAATATTCCATTTTTTTAAGGGGAATTACCTGCTTCGGCTTTAGGCAGCCATTTGTTCCGCCATGGCAGAGACTTCATCTAGCTTGGATTCAATGATTTCTTCAAAAGCAGCGACGACAAACGCTTCTTCTAAGCCGAGTGAAGCAAGTAGTTCTGCGGGGATTTCTGTCTCGGAGGCATCACCAATATCAATGCGTTTAAGCAGAATATTGGATAATTGAATTAATTGTACATACACCGCATGTTCACCGTCATATTCAGCGTTGTGATGGTGACCAACACTGACTGTTACCGGTGCAGGTAAACCCCAGGCTTCCATTAACCAAGCGCCCATTTGTTCATGCCCCATGTCAACGGCTTCGCGTGCTCGGCCTAAGCCCATAACGCGTTGCTCAAGCATCACAATCGGTGTGTCGGGGTTAGCGGCAGCGAGTTTGTTTAATAAATAAAATTCTGGTTGGAATAAATGCCCGAGTAATAAAAAACCAAAGTTATGTAATAACCCGGTTAGGTAGGCCATGCCCGGTTGTGGTCGGTTGCCACTTGGCATCATCCGGGCGAAGCGTTGTGCCAACGTTGCCGTTGCCACGCTGTGTTGCCAAAATGCGTTTAAACCTAATGGCCCATCGGCTGGGTTTTTAAATGATTTACCAATCGCGATACCCAATGCTAGGTTCATCACCATATCAAAACCGAGCACCCGCACTATCGCGTCTTGAACGGAATTAATATTACCTTTGTAACCAAACAACGGCGAGTTGGCATAACGTAAAGTTTGCGCGGCAAGACTCGGATCCATTTGCACGATGGCGGATAAGTCTGCTGGCATGGCTTCGGGGTCACGGTTTAATTCTAAAATGCGCATGGCCATGTCAGGCATTGCTGGTAAATCATAAATGGCTTCAATGCGGCGTTTAATATCTGTCGAAGATGCATAACGCATGTTACTGACATTGGTATCTTCAGTAAGCGTGGTGAGTGCATTGGCATAATGGCCGAAGTGACCTCGTTCCAATAAAGCTAAAAAATCATTGGTGCGAAATTTTAAAACATCGGTGTGACTACCCGGCTCGATGTAAACTTCTTCCATGTCGCGAACGCTATTATCAATCAGCATGCCCATATTGAATGGTGCGCCTAAAGGTGGAATACAACCATATTGGCAACAATCGAACCGCTTGGAAAATGTTTGGTACTTGGCGACTTTAATATCGCGACCTAATACTTTTTGAATGGCATGAAAGTCCAGCACATGGGTGACGGGCAGCACCGCCATAAAATAGTTTTCGTCATCGGTAAGAATAACCGCACGTAACATCTTCGCATAAGGAATGTGCGCAACTTCGGCAGTTTCCTCAAGGGTGGTGGTTTTCTCATGGGGAATAACAGTAAATTTTGCATTACTGCTAGCTAAGAACTTACTAATTGTTGGCGAAACCGTCATTGTTTCTTCCTCGGCTATTGCGACATTCACGGCCTTGCCCCTTATTCATCGTGACAGAAGTCTGTAAAATCGAGCCCGGCTGCCCGTTTCACACTGTCTTTAAGTAGTGATTAAAAATATAGAACATGGGCATTTTTGCATGCGTGCATAGTTCACATATTCGGCAGATCGACACAAATAGTTAACAAAGAATTTCTATATCCATATAGGCGTTGCGGAATGGCTTAAACGGCCACGGCTAAGTGCTTGAAATAGACTTAGAGCCTAACTTGCAGGGTAACATCATTAACCTTTCAATTGACTAAATTGAGTAAATAAATGTTCAGTAACCGGGATCAGTTTTTTGCGCATGACGGTACCAATGGCATCCGTGCGGGCAAATACCGGTGTGGCAATGGCGTCAGTCACTTCTGCCAAGGTATAAATGGCCTGTATATCACTCGCCAAATCTGGGCATTGCGCTAACACCGCCGCGGCTTCATCAGCACTGTCCTGACAACGCGACTCAGCGTCTGCAATAAGGCGTTTAACATCTTGCTCGGCCTGGCCATGAGAGGTGGCATCTTCCTCAAGATTGATAACGGATTTATTTGAGAAATACAGGCCAATGGCGTTGAATAAAGCACACACCACTTCCTGATTTGCCGGTTTTTTCAAAATGGTTTCACAGGTTTGAATGAAGCCCTGACCGGCACCAGACAAGATTCGTTGTAGTTGCAACGCTAGTGCATTGCCATCATCACAGAGGCTTTTCAGTGCCTCAGTGTGTTGTTCGTTATCGGCGCGGGTTGGCAGTTCCAGTGGTAAGGCATCGGGCGCGGCGACTAAAAAACCGATTCTGAAAACGTTTTTCTTATTGCCTCGATCCCAGAGGTTTTGCCGGGTTTGCTGGTCAATTAAATCGCCTTGCAAGACCAGGCGTACACTGCGAACAATGGCATAAGGATCTTCTTCAAATGGCAAGAACTCAACCAGAAAATCGGCGAGCATTTTGCCCATGGAGCCATTGACGACTTGTTGGCTTTCTAGCATTCGCCGGGCGTGTTCTGCTTCCGGGGCTGCCCACCAAGCTAAGCGGGCTAATTCATTGGTTATGCCAGCGGCACACACCACGGCCATGACAGCCTCGGGTTCACCTAGTTTGAGCAGATCGGCGAGGCTGTCGTCTTTCATTTGCCCCATTCGGGTCCAGCGCTTCAAATAGACCGGGTAACCGCCGGGGGAGCCAAGTACGTGGCCTGAGAGCAATTCACGCACTTGTTTGATGTATTGTTCGTCGCGACAGGTCGGGTTTAGCTGAATTTGCGCCTCATTATCGGCTGAGAGGCCATAAACCATCATCCGGCCCTCATCGATACGCACCGCATCGACCTTACTGGCTAGCATGACATTCAAACGTAGATTATCTTCGGTGGACAGCGGCACAACAACACTCTATCTTTAAATAGTAATAATAAGAACAATATATTCGGGGGGAATTCTAGCAGGGATCAGCATGCAACCCCAATTGGTGCCCTATTTTAGTCTAGAATCCGGAAAAGAGATGGAACAGCAACAACAAGAAGGCTCGATTCAGTTCGATCTTGAGCATTTCACAGGCCCTGCACTGCCTGAGAACACGCTCGACCAATTGATGGGCTGGCATGAAATCATGCACAAGATTGGCTTAGTTGGCCATGATCCGCACCGTTATGGTGGTTTTGCCTATGGCAATATGAGTGTTCGCCACGCCAAAAATCAGTTTATTATCAGTGGTACTCAGACCAGTGGCCTGACCAAACTGACCCCTGATGATTACTCGATTGTCGAACAGTGCTTTCCTACCCGAAATAAAGTTGTTTCAACCGGCCCCACGCACCCGTCTTCTGAATGCATGACTCATTCGGTGATTTACGCCAGCCATTACAATGTGGGCGCGATTATTCATGTTCACAGTCCGTTAATTTGGCAGCATTACGCCGAGCTTGAGCTGCCCTGCACGTCGGCAATTGTGCCTTATGGCACGCCGCAAATGGCAACCGCGATTCGGGTTTGTGTGCACAGCCCAATAGGTTTGGTGGCGATGCTAGGTCATGAAGATGGAGTAGTTGCCTACGGCGTGAATCTTGAACAAGTCGGCACCATACTATTGAAAACACTGGCTCGCGCCTCATGTTTGGCCAAGCAGGCTGACTGCGTTAGTTAAGTTGGACTCGCTGTCCCCACGGCACTTTGGCTTTTCCCTTCACTAACCAAATCACTGGAAAGGCTGGCTGATATTCTGGAAACAATCCTTCGGCGTCAGTGAAGTAAATTAATAAGTCGGGAGCTTTACCTTGTTCATCTGCAAAGGTGAAGGCTGGCCTGAAATCTGTTGCCCCGCCGCCACTCATGTTCTCTGGCACGGCGAAAGTATCCCACGGTTCAAACAACCACGGCGCGTGTTCACTGACGTGATCATCACAAGCAATTAAATTAATCCGTGCACGCATCTGACCTTTAATGGCATCAATCTCAGACACGAATTCACTGACTTCGTGATCACTGATCGAACCGCTGGTATCAACCACCACACACAAATCCACTTGCGAACTACGCAAGCTCGGTAAGATGGCACTGCCTTCACGGCGTGAGGGTCGTTGAAAACTATAATCATCACGTGCCACCGCCGTCATGTATCTTGCTAACAACATTCGCCACGGTAATTGCGGTTGCAGTAAGTGATCAACTAAACGTGCCATCGCGCCACCCATCTTACCGGCTTGCATGGCTTGTTGTGCCGCGCCGGCTAAACGCTGTTGCCATTGCACACTTAAATCACTTTTTTCAGATTCAGTTAAAGGTGGCGGCTGTGGTGAACCACCGGTATTGGGATCAATCTCGGCTTCATTACCCTGTGACTGATTTTGTTGATCGGTGCGCGACTGTTCGCCACCGCCGCCCTTTTCTTCCTTGGGCTTTTCATTTTCGTCTTTGGGTTTGTTGCCACCGAAACCGCCTTTGTCACCTTTATCGCTGTCATCATTATCATCGGTTTCATTCTCATCGTAGATGTGATGATCAGGGGTTTCACGATCGTCAAGATCATCAATCGAAGGATAAATTTCTTCCGCGGTCATGCCTTCATAATCTGAGTTGTACAAAGTATCTGGCGGCGGCGTCATACCATCACCCATCAACAACGGATTAACCGCTAAATCACAGGCCAGATCCCAACGATGTTTGAGTCGATGTTGACGGCGGGAAAAATGCGACAACGCGCAATGCAGCGCTTCATGGGCTAATACGTATTGAGTTTGTTCGAGTGATAAGGCGTCGATGTAATCGTGATTATAATAAAACGTTTTTGCATCGGTGGCAGTGGTTTTGCACCAGTCGGCCTGCGCTTGCTTCATGGGCAAACGCAAGACTAAGGCACCTAAGAAAGGTTTATCTAAAATTAGTCGCGTTCGGGCAGCGGCCAGTTTGGTTTCAATCGCTTCTGACATTTTTTATCAGGCGTACAACATCACGTCAGCAATATCTTTTGCCCAGGTTGCAAACTGTGGCACGGCAAACATTTCTTCACCAACTGCACGGTGCATGTCAGAGACTAACATCACGCCCATTTCACGTTGCGGGAAACCGCGCGCGTAATCAAGAATGTGACCCCAGATAAGTTCGCTATCGCCAGTGCCTTTGGCACGAATAGCACGCCCGACTAATGAGGTTGCTACCGCATATTGCAAATCAATTTCTTTTGGCACGCTAACATCTTCACCGCGAATAATCGCGTCGATGTCAGGCATGTTAGCCAAGTTATCAATAAAGGCTTTTAACTCAATACCGGCTGCCGGGCCAACACAGGACTGCAATGCACCCAATAACAGTTCAGGATGATCAAAAAACTTTTGAATCCCGCGGTGAGCGAATTCCCATGACCGAGGTGACGGGAAAGCAACCGGGTTATGTGCTGGATCAAAATCGAACAATAATTCAGGACGAAAACGTAAAAAAGCAATCACCCGTTCGTCAATATCATTTTGATAAGCCCAGGCAACCCAGTCATCTAGATGAGTATCGACTTCGTAATGTGAAAAACGATTCGCCAGCGGTGCTGGCATGGTGTACGTAACCCCGCGATCACCTTGGCGGTTACCGGCGGCAAAGATAGCCCAGCCTTCTGGCACATGATATTCACCTAAGCGGCGATCTAAAATTAATTGGTAAGCAGCGGCCGAGACGGTTGGCGCGGCTGAGGTAATTTCATCTAAAAACAAAATACCGGTTTCACCGTGGCGTTCAACATCGGGCAAAATGGCAGGGATAGCCCATTCCACTTTATCGTCAATGCGAAAAGGAATGCCGCGTAGGTCAGTAGGTTCCATTTGTGATAAACGGATATCGATCACTTCAACTTGATGGGCTTGCGCAACTTGCGCAATCATTTGCGACTTACCTACGCCAGGCGCGCCCCACAACATAACGGGGGTGTGGTGACCATCGACGGTTGAACTGAACTCGCGCTCCAAAACTGCTAACAACTGGGCCGGACGCATGTGACCTCCATCCTTTATCTATAATATAAAGGAGAGGATTCTACCAGAAATTGCCACGCTGAGCTGCCAATGTACCCGCGTAGACTCTGGGGGTATCAATCAGATGATTGTTTGCGGGTAAAACGAATGATTTTGCGCCGCGCTTGTTTATCCGGGTGTTTGCGTGGCGCCGGGTTTTTCATAAAGTAGTCACGCTTCTGTGAGCGCATGGTTTCTCTGTCGGCAACGCTTTGTTCTGTTTCTTGGTAAAGTGTTTGGGCAATGGTCGCCGATCCGCGTTTATCATTTAAGCCGGTCACCATCACGGTCCAAATTTGATCTTCTTTCTGGATGCGAAGCTCATCGCCAATCTTTATCGCCCGAGATGCTTTAACTCTTTTATCATGTAAGTGCACTTTGCCGCCATTCACAGAGTCGGTTGCCAGTGACCGAGTTTTAAAAAAACGTGCGGCCCATAACCACTTGTCGAGGCGCACTGATTCGAGAGTATTTTGCATAACGAGGATTATGCATCAGCTTGATGCAGACCGCGAATGATTAAAGCGGTTAAAGAAGTATTTTAGAATAACTCGAAACAGCGTTTGGCGGCTTTAACGCGACGCAAGGCATCAATGCGTAACCGTGTGTCACGAATACGATCGGCTTCTTCGAAGCGTTTGTAGGTGGCATAACCCGGTATCGCATACCAAACAGGCACTTCAAAGATGCGTGTACGAACTAAAATCCCGGCTGTGCCGAGCCAAATGCCGGCGGCATTATAAGGATCGTCATAGAAATCAGGAATCACATTTTTGGTTAGCGGCTCAAGTAAGACAATTTCATTATCGAGTGTCACACAAGATTTATTGTTATCGTCAGGGCCCGGAATCGGCACGCCTGGTTTTGGGTAGAGGGCTATTTCAGGAAAGGGATATTGCTTGAAGGCATCTTCACTGTATTCGTTGTCTTGATCTTCATCATCACTCGGCTCGAGTTTACCAATGTCTGCCAGGCAGAGTTGACTGCCCACAAAAAACATTACCAAAACAATGATACTGCGCTTCAACATAACTCACCTCACCGACACTTACTATATAGAGTCGGCGGGTGAGCCTGTTTCTTGAGCAGTAAACTTAAATTAAATGCTTATTTATTCGCTAAGGCTAATAGCATTTCGTTTAAACGGTGAACAAATCCTGCAGGATCATCAAGTTGCCCGCCTTCTGTGAGCAAGGCTTGGTCAAACAAAATGTGTGTCCAGTCGGAAAACAAGTCAGTATCTTCCTGATTACGCAGTAGTTCGACAATGGCATGGCTTGGGTTAATTTCTAGAATCGGCTGCATGTCCGGCAAGTCTTGCCCGGCTGCTTTCAAAATACGTTCTAGGTTACCGCTCATGTCATTGGCGTCAGCCACCAGACAAGCAGGCGAATTAGTCAGACGATTAGTTACCTTCACGTCTTTAACTTTATCACCAAGCACTTCTTTAATTTGGTCGGTAAAGGCACTGTTTTCTTTTTCAGCACTTTCTTGCTGGGCTTTTTCTTCCTTGTCTTCTAACTCACCAAGATCTAAATCACCTTTAGCAACAGACTGCAGTGACTTACCATCAAACTCGGTTAAGGCAGACAACATCCATTCATCAACACGGTCGTGCATTAAAATAACTTCGATGCCCTTCTTCAGGAAGATTTCAAGGTGTGGGCTGTTCTTGGCTGCACTGTAACTGTCTGCAGTGATGAAATAAATCTTATCCTGACCTTCTTGCATACGTCCGACATAATCTTCAAATGAGACATCTTGAACATCCGTGTCGTTATGCGTTGAAGTAAAGCGTAACAGTTTAGAAATTTTCTCAAGGTTACCAGCGTCTTCGGTTGGACCTTCTTTAATCACATTACCAAACTCAGACCAGAAGCTTTGGTATTTTTCAGCGTCATTCTTCGCTACGCCTTCCAACATGGTGAGCACTTTCTTCACCGAACCGGCACGCATGCTGTCGATAACTTTATTTTGTTGCAGAATTTCACGTGACACATTCAAAGGTAAATCGCCTGAATCAACCACACCACGGACAAAGCGTAAGTACTGTGGCATTAGGTGTTCGGCATCATCCATAATGAAAACACGTTTGACGTATAACTTAATGCCGTGACGATTATCACGATCCCATAAATCATATTGGGCTTTAGCCGGCACGTAAAGTAGTGATGTGTATTCTAGCTTTCCTTCAACACGGTTATGACTGTGCGCTAAAGGATCTTGGAAATCGTGGGCAACGTGTTTGTAGAACTCGTTGTACTCTTCTTCTGAAATGTCATTCTTGGCGCGCGCCCATAAAGCCGAAGCGCTGTTAATCATTTCTAGTTCTGGTGCAGGTACTTCAACTTCCTTCTCTTCTTCACCTTCAGCGGCAGGCATCGGCGGAACAGGTTCAGACATCATACGAATCGGTAAACTAATATGATCAGAGTATGTACGAACGATGTGACGGATACGGTGGCCATCAAAGAATTCATCTTCGCCTTCACGTAAATGTAACGTGACTGAGGTACCGCGGTCTGTGCGTTCGATAGTTTCTAAGGAGAACTCACCTTCGCCGGCCGATTCCCAACGCACGCCTTCACTCTCACCTGCGCGACGCGTTTCTAATGTCACTTTGTCGGCGACAATAAATGAGGAGTAAAAACCAACCCCAAACTGACCAATTAAGTTGGCGTCTTTAGCTTGCTCGCCACTCATGGCATCAATGAATTTCTTGGTGCCTGATTTGGCAATCGTACCGATGTTTTCAATTACTTCGTCGCGACTCATGCCAATGCCATTATCAATAATGGTGACGGTACGCGCTTCACTATCGGTGCGAATTTCTATACCGAGGTCACTATTGCCTTCAAACAAAGCATCGTTTGAAAGCCCTTCAAAGCGGAGCTTGTCGCAGGCGTCCGAAGCATTGGAGACCAGCTCACGCAGGAAGATTTCCTTGTTACTGTAAAGTGAGTGAACCATCAGTTGTAGCAACTGACGTACTTCGGTTTGGAATTCCATGGTTTCTTTTGCGGCGGCAACGGTCATTTTGATATTTCCTCGTTATTTAATGGTTCCGAACTGGGGGCGAGGACGGACTTTTTCAAGCACAAATGGGTAAAATTATTGATACACTGAGCAAATGGACCTAAAAACAATCAAAACTAGCCCTTTTAACGATCAGCGTGCCGGCACTTCTGGGCTGCGCAAGCGCGTTAGCCAGTTCAAACAAGCGCATTATCTCGAGAATTTTGTCCAATCGTTATTTGATGTGCTTGAGGATTTTCAGGGTAAAACTCTGATTTTGGGCGGTGACGGACGCTATTATAATGATACCGCCATCCAGACCATCACCCGCATGGCAGTGGCCGCAGGATTTGGTCGTGTGTTGATTGGCCGAGGTGGCCTGCTTTCTACCCCGGCTTGCTCACACCTAATTCGCAAGACCGGCTCATTTGGTGGCTTGATTCTCTCTGCCAGTCATAATCCCGGTGGCCCTGACGGTGACTTTGGCATCAAGTTCAATACTGCCAGTGGTGGGCCGGCTCAGGAAAATCTGACTGAGCAGGTGTTTGCCCGCAGTTTGGAGATTGATCAATACAAGCTCGTCGAATCGTCTGACATCGAACTCAGTGCAACTACAACAATCAACATCAATAATACAAAAATCGACATTATTGATCCCGTTGAAGACTATGCCTTGCTAATGCAAAGCCTATTCGACTTTGAAAAAATCCGTGTTTTGTTAAATAGTGGATTCAGTGTTTGCTTTGATGCCATGCACGCAATTACCGGGCCTTATGCGAAAAAGATCTTAGGCGAGTGCCTAAACATCTCAACCGAGCAATTATTTAATGTAACACCGCTAAATGACTTTGGTGGTGGTCATCCCGATCCTAACTTAACCTATGCACATGAACTCGCTGAGTTAATGTTCAGCGATAATGCCCCCGATTTTGGTGCTGCCTCGGATGGTGACGGTGATCGAAACATGATCTTGGGCAAACACTGCTTTGTTAACCCCAGTGATAGCCTTGCCGTGCTTGCCGCCAACGCACATCTTGTGCCCGGTTACCGCAATGGATTAAAGGGCGTTGCCCGTTCAATGCCAACCAGCACAGCGGTTGACCGCGTTGCTGAGCAATTAGGTATTCAATGCTACGAAACTCCGACAGGTTGGAAGTTTTTTGGCAATTTGCTTGATGCTGGACGCATTACTTTGTGCGGTGAAGAAAGTTTTGGTACTGGTTCCGATCACGTACGCGAGAAAGACGGCTTATGGGCCGTCTTATTCTGGCTAAATATTATTGCCGAACGCAAATTATCCGTCGCCGAGATTTTGCAACAGCACTGGCAGAAATTCGGTCGTAATTTTTATACTCGACATGATTATGAAGGTGTGGATAGTGCAGCGGCACAAATGCTAATGAAACAGCTCGAACAGCAATTTACTGGCCTAAACAATAAGCAGTTTGGACACTACACAATAAAACAATGTGATAACTTTTCTTATCGTGACCCTATCGATGACAGCGTAAGTGAGCATCAAGGCTTGCGCATTTTATTTGAGAATGGCGCACGAATTATTTTTCGTCTCTCAGGGACAGGTACTCGTGGCGCAACCTTACGAGTTTATGTAGAAGACATCACAACAGATCCTGCACGGCTTGAACAAGACACCCAACAAGCATTGTTGCCACTACTACAAATTGCCGAACAACTGGCAAGTATCAAGCTTCACACTGGCCAAGACAAACCTACTGTCATTACTTAAACACTAAGGCAACTATTCGTTGCTGACGTATTAGGGCCTTAATTTATTCCATACACTCCCAAGAAAGCTCATTTTATAGTTAGACTGTTCTTCAAATCATAAAATAAGGTATTATCAATAGGTCTCGAAGTATTTGAAGAATCAGGAAAGCTTTATGAGTAAATACTTAAGCGTTTTTTTAAGCCTAGTTTTATTTTCACTACCAAGCACACTATTTGCTGAAGAAAACATCAATGTTATGCCGACACCTGATTGGGTCGTCAAAAAGCTTATAAACCTGACGCCTGAGGTGCCCAAGAATGAAGTCAAAGATGGTGTTCACTATCTACTCGTCGATACGCAGATAAACGTTTCTAAACAAGGTAACCGAAACTATTTTTATCATTACGCAGATTTAATCACCAATCAAAATGGCGTCGCAGACTTTTCTCAAATCAACCTTAACTATGACCCAACTTACCAGTCGATTGCGCTACATAGCTTAACGATATGGCGCGGCGGAAAGGCAATAGATAAAACGAAAACCTCTCGCATGTCCACGATTCAGCGAGAACAGGACCTCGACAAACTAATATACAACGGCGAAAACTCACTGCATATTATTCTCGATGATGTCCGCGTTGGCGATATTATTGAATACAGTTATAGCCGAATAGGAACTAACCCGGTATATCAAGGTATTTTTAGCTATAACGCCGACATGCAATGGTCAGTACCCGTTGCAGAATACTACCTGCGTATACTCTGGAACAAGAAAATTCCTCTGCAATATAAACTGCACAATAGTCAGTTACAGGTCAAAACGACTCAGCTTGCTAACAGCACCGAGTATATTGTCGAGGACAGTAATCTTGCCGCATTATCACTGGACGAAAAATCGCCAAACTGGTTTAGCCCCTACGCTGAAATTTACTTTAGTGAAACTAAAAACTGGTCTGATGTGGCCACGTGGGGTGAAACTTTATTTAGGCCTGCTATTAAAAGTACTGCACAAATCGAATCGATAGCCAGTGACATTAAATTAAAAACCAGTAATACAGAACAACAAATAGCGCTAGCTTTACAATATGTACAATCAGAAATTCGATACCTTGGTATTGAAATAGGTGAGAATTCACATAGACCATCAAACGCAGATATCACTTTAAAAAGACGTTATGGTGACTGTAAAGATAAAACGGTCTTATTAACATCGATACTTCGCGAATTAGGTGTTAATGCCTACCCTGCGCTGGTCAATACCTACTTAAAGAAAGAACTAAGCACGATTATTCCACAATTAAGCGTTTTCGATCATGTCATTGTACAAGTGGAACATAACAGAAAAACGTATTGGTTAGATCCTACACGGCAATATCAATATGGCAATCTGACAGAAATATACCAACCCGATTATGGTTATGCCCTGCCTCTTCGGACAAAAACCCAACAACTTGCTTCAATGCAATCAGATGACATTTCGATAGGCTACAAAATCAAGGAAACATTTGATCTGACGGCCAAGGACAATTCTGGAATAACGTATAGCATTGAATCAGAATATCAAGGCTTGGATGCGGAAAGACAACGTGATCGCATAGCTAGCAAAGGACTAAAAGAAATACAGGATGAGTATCTGGAGTATTATCAAGATTATTACCCCAGCACAACCCCACTCGATCCGACTGAATTTATTGACAACACTGAAGTCGGCAAGCTTTATTCTAACGAAAAATACGCTATTCCTGAGCTTTGGTACAAAAATGAAAAGAAGAAGAAATACACCGCAAAATTTTATACCAATGAAATAACGCCTTATCTAAGCACGCCTGATAAAAAATCTCGCAGTCACCCTCTTAAGCTTGCTTACCCGGTTAAGCGCCAACAAACTATTGAAGTTAAATTCCGTGACGACACCTGGAACTTCGACCCTGAAGAATTTATAGAGAATAATGCGTTTTTCACTTACAAAAGCAAAGTTAACTATGACAAAGAAACGCTTACATTAAGATTAGACTATAGTTATCAAAGTAACTCGAATTTCATTCCCGCTGAAAAACTAACACAATACATTGACGCCATTAAGCGCGCTAAAAATGACGCAGATTACAAAATATTTTATAGATTCCCTAAGGAAAAAATAGCAACCGACCCTGTTAAAGAATCGTTGTTGTTAATGCTAAATAAAATTGACCCATTTTATGCAGCCATTACTGCCTACACGTTACTACTTATTTTAACCATAATACTCTGGCGCGTTTATTCTAGTCAGCGCCCCGTCAACGCAGAAAGCATTTACTATCCTGTCTCTTTACCTAAATTCATTGCTATGTGGATTATCACCTATAGTATGTATTCAATTTACTGGTTCTATAAAAACTGGAAATACATAAAACAACGTGATAGTTCTAGTGCGATGCCTGCCGCGCGGGGCATATTTAATCAATTCTGGTACTACCCTCTCTACGCAGATTTACGCAAAGATAATACGCTACGTGAAGAATCGCAGCACCTGCCTGGCAAGTTCATTGGTGGCCTCATGGCTATCATATTCTTTGCCTCCGCAGTACTGATGAACGTAGATATCTTCGCCGCCGGCGCATTAGTTATTAGCACAGTACTCGTTCTCCCCTTGGCTAACTACATTCACCATATAAACAAAGATAACCAGGAAACGATTAGCTTTAACTCAAAATGGAGCTTCAGGCATTACTTAATGAGTATTTTGTTTTTGCCAATACTGTTATTGACGATTGGGAGCGATACCGGTTTGCTTGCGAATGAAGCAGTAATCTCAGGCGATAAACTGTATCGACATGATCTTCAATACATGCAGCGCAAAGGCGTGATAGAACCAAATGATGATATCGCCTATTTCTACAGTGATGCATTTTTATTAATTCGCGATGATGGTAATGGCTTTACTAATCGGCATGTTTTTTCATATTGGAATGAATCAGGTGAGCTAAATTTAGATACTGCAAAATATGAGGAAATCAAAGATATTGAAATCACCTGGGCTAAATCGGGAACCGAGAACACTATTATCAAGATTATTCGAAATGACGACAGTGATTTTTTACTTTATGTTTCGCGCTCAGATAGCAAAGACAAAATTTTCGTGTCCACCTTACTCGACAAATGGGAGAAACAACAAGCACAGTAATTACACGTATTTTATATTACTGTACTATTAAATATCGAAAGCAAATTGCCATAGAGCAAGGCAACGATAATAATTTTGAAGCTATACACCTAAGGAGTATTAATGAAAAACTTAACTATACGCAAAACAATAGCCATTGCGTTACTATCACTCACTTCAGCCAGCGCTTTCGCTGTGCCTAAAATCACTGGTTCGCCGACAATAGTCACGCCCGATTTACTTACATGGCCAAGTGAACTTGCTCAGGCCAAGCCAAACTTAACTGAACCAACAGCCAATCGTTTAAATGATCTCCATGGTCAAATTGGTCGCTGTGACATGGTCTTATCGACTGCCGGTAATTATCACATGGCACTACGTGAAATGTGGAAGGGATACTTAGACCAATACGCTGATTCGCTTGATATCAAAACAGCCTATTACACAACTAGCCCACCTATTTCACCAGCGCAAACAACTAATAGTGTTGTGCAGTTCGGTAACTTAAGTCTTAATTGTGTTCCACAAATTGCTGTCGGCCCTAAGAAACTGATGAAAAAACTGAATAAGCTAGCCGTCACTGATGGTAAGCCAACAAAAATTCTTAAAAACTATGGCAATGTCATGTTAGTTAAGAAAGGTAACCCTAAGAACATTAAATCTGTTTGGGATTTAGGTCGCGATGACGTAACACTAGTCACCCCAAATCCTAAAAAAGAAGCCGGTTCATTCGGTAACTTCTCAGGTTCTATTTATAACATTGCTAAAAATGATCCTAAGCCACCTAAAGGCATAACTGCTGAAAAGTTATTCGACAGCATATTCAATGATGATCAAAGCAACTGTGGTAAGGCCGGTAAAAAATGCCGCTGGGTTGCTGGTAAACGTATTATGCACCGTGAACAGCCTTGGGCAGTTTACTCAGGTAATGCTGACGCTGGCTTTATTTTCTATCATCTAGCGCTGTACTTTGTTCGCACTTTTCCAAATGAATTCGAAATCGTCCCACTTGGTGGCACCGCAGACGCACCAAAGCCGGTAAAAGGTAACAAAGTCGGTGTCTTGCAAGCTGTGCGCATCAAAGGTGACTGGAGCAAGAAGCAAAAAGCCGCTCAGGAACAGTTACTAAAAGAGTTTCAATCCGATGCTTTCACTAAAACCTTAAGCAAGCATGGCATTCGCCGTCCTTAATAGCTTCTGAATATAGTGCTGGTGGCAACATCAGCACTATATCCCTAATATTGCCCACCAGTCCCTTGCAATAATGTTAAAGAGTATTATGCTGCATTCTAATAGCAACAATGAATGGAGATGATTGTGAACAAAAAAATACTTATTCTTACTGCGCCGATATTAGTAATGCTCGCCGGCTGTGCAGGTAACCCCGGCAGCGGTGCCGCCAAAAATTGTGAAAATGGTCTGTCTGCCGCCTATAAAGAACTTAATTTCTCAAAATCAAAAGGTTTTGGTGGCTCTGTTGAATACACAAAAGCAGCCAGCTTACTCACCGCTGCCAAAGTTCAATTTGAATTCGGAAAATACCCTAACTGCATTAATAAGGTTAATCGCGCCAGGGCTTTTATCCGAAAATCACAGAAGTAACACTGTTACCAGGGCATTATACTGTTCATTTTATTCATAGGACGAGAAACATTGTAATTCATTACTGACATATCCTGGCGCATTTGATTCATTGACACATTCATATTGTGCATACCCACAACCATTTCACGCATAGACGCTGCTTGCTTATCAGTATTGTCTGAAACCGTTGCCATCCGCTGCGAAATAATCACCATGTTAGCTGAAATATCCTGCATGTTTTTTGCCATATGATGCGCATCTTGAGTCAAGCTATAAATTAGATAAAACCCATATCCTGCCAGTAATATAAAAGCAAACAAGGAAGGATAAACAATCATTTCCCAACGTCGGGCACTGGCGGTGAAGGCTTTAGACAAAGTCTCCATACTTCGCCCCATGCATTCTTCCATTGATTTTCGATCTGTGCTCTCAGCCTCATTATCAGCTGAGTCAAGTTCAGAGGTACTACTGTTACTACTCATAAAAAACTCCTGTCAAGATTCTTTCTGCGTTGCTTTATGCAATTGCCGTAAACGCTCGTTAATTCTTTCTGTTTGCTCTCGATCCATTCGACTAACCAAACGATGATAATAATCTGCTTGTCGAAGATCATTGATTTCAATCAATTGTAGAGCAACTTCTGCATAAGCTTTAGCTGCTTGCGGCCATTTTGCCTGAATATAATAGACATTACCTAACTCTCCCCAAGCATTGATATTGCCTGTGCTATTTTCGGTAACATCCTGATATAATTTTTCTGCTTTATTGATATCACCAGACCAGAATAAGTGCCGGGCCTTGTTAATTGACTCAACATCATCAGTGATTATTTCTGCCATGCCCATATGCGTTTCGTCATGACCAAAAATAATCAGTGCTGTTGCTAAAACAGCAATGAACGCCACTGCCATTAGCAAAGTATTCTTAATTGCCATAATAAGCTCCTTTTAGTCCGAAGTTATAAACCGTTAGCCTTGAACAGGCGCTTGCAGATTTCGCAAGTGTTCGTCAATGCGCTGCAACTGTGTTGCATCCAGCCCGGAGACGATATAGCGCAAGAACATAGCCTGTGGAATTTGTTGTTTATCTAACAACAACAAAGCAGCTTCTGTGTAGGCCATTGCCGCTTGATGCCATTTCGCTTGCAAGTAATAAACATTACCCAGCTCACCCCAATTGTTAGCACTTGTTTGCTCACCTTCAGAAAGGTGTTTATAAAGCATTTCTGCTTTTGGTAAGTTTCGCTGCCAAAATGCGACGCGTGCATCGCTAATAGTTAAATTTTCTATTTCTGCTGCTGTTAATGTCTGCGGCATTAAAGCCGGCATTCTTCTGTGTTGCGGGAATTCAGCCGGAACATTATTATAAAAAGTCGGATCTGGTAACGCATAAATGGGTGGTGGCGTTATCCTCCTCGCCGGCACATCAGCAACGACCTCATCTTGTACAGGTACATCAACATCTGAAGGGATTATTTCTGGCTCAGTTAGTTCTACTTCAGCTGTCTCTACCTCAGCAGCCTCTACTTTAGCAATTTCTACTTTTACCGGAACTTCTGCCTCTACTGATTCAACCGGTTCAAGCACGACCTTGGTTTCTTCGTGCTTCACGACTTCAGCTGTTTCAGTTGCTGAGTCAGGCATAAAGTCATGCATCCATGCCTGAATTTTTGTTGTCGCCTGCGGCAACCATAATGATTGGTAATACCATCCAGCAGCCCCAATACCACCCAATAATATCAGTAAGAAAAAGATCCCTGTCGATCCTTTCCTTTTCTCTATTGGTGCTTCTTCTCTATTAACTGAAGATTCAATAACCTCTTGCTCAATCGCATCGAGCTCATCTAAATTTTCATCAATAGTTTCTTCATTTTGTGCATCACTCATGATTTTGCACTCCCTTATTCATTGATACAGGGCACTGGCAAAGGCTTCGAATTCATCCGAGCCCTTACTTTTGCGCCATAATTCAAAAACGGCCAGCCCCTCACTCATCGAACGCCGATACAATGTCCGTTGGTAAAGTCGTTGTGGCAATAAACTTGCATTGCTCAATTGCGATAGTGCCATTTCTGTATCGTCTGATTCGCGTACAGCATGGTGTGTATCTGCTCTATTTACAAAGACATAAATACCCACTTCTCTCGATATTTCTTTGCGTGCATCTTCTACCATTTTTAAAAATCGTTGTGTCGCCCAGACATCGGGTTGACTCGGTGGTACCGGGATAATAATCCTGTCCGCAGATTGGATAGCTTTATTCATCCCGTGCGGGTTTGCTGCGCCAACATCAACAATAACTTCGACATCAATACCGGTATCGAAATCAGGATCTGTTGTCGCCAGTACATTTAGTTCTGGCTCCACGCCTTCTGATGTTCTAACTTTTGCTACATCATACAAGGTACGTTGTGGATCCAGATCGATAGCCTGTACTTCAAAGCCATGACACAGTAACCATATAGCGAGATTAAAACTAACCGTACTCTTGCCAGACCCACCCTTTAAATTTGCAATAACCGTTATCATTTATTAGTAGGCTCTTGCGTTTTTTGTTCTGATTGCGTTGGTTGTACTGCTGTTAAATCTGGTGGTGGTGGCTGTGTGCTACGTTTGTATCCTTTCGGGATGCTGAATAGATCTGCTGCGTGCTTACCAACCTTAATATCGCGCAGTTCACGTACGTAGCCATCAGGGTGTTCTTCACGTATGACTAATTTAAGCTCTGGATCATACCACTGTAAAAATTGAGTACGTTGTCCTTTAGCGCTCATTACCTGCATGCGCCACTTCTCGGCATCGCGTTCATTTACTGTTTCGTCGCCAAGTAAAACCATTTCAACAATTGAACCATTAGGAAAAAATTCACGTATAGGTAACTCACGTTCACGATCAATCCAGTGCAATGTATGTATCGGTCGCCCACGTTCAACGTGGCTGAATTCCCATTTTTCAGTTTCGATACCATTTATTTCTTCGTTACCCAATTTTCGGCAAAGTGTCCCCGGTAAATTCTCACACGGGCTATTTTCGTTAGCTATCCGGCGATCAGGAAATGCCGGCGCATATTGTTCTATAAAAATCTTTTGTTCTGGAAATAATAAAACACGCTTATTTTGTTTCGGATGAATAATTTCAACATAGACATTGCCATCTTGCTCATATTCATTACGAATTGCATCGTGAGTCATCGCAACGCGTGTTTGCACAGCACCTTCTGGTGTCAACTGCACCGCTGTTGCTGAAAATGGTTTACCTGCTTCTTTTGCAACCGCAACACTTGTCATCAGGCAGCACAATAATGCAGGAATTATTTTTTTTAGCCGAACCATTTTTTGTTCCTCACTTATCCATCTTGATAACCGGGTTCACGCCTTGCACTAGCGCAAGGCGTGAACCAACGGGTGTTACTTAGCCGGTGCTACTGGTGCAGCAGGTGCGGCTTGTGGTGCATAGCCATAAGGTGGTGGATAACCTTGACCATAGCCTGGAGGTGGTGGTGGTGGCGCGTAACCTTGTGGTTGAGCGTAACCTGGCGCATAGCCTGGACCATAAGCAGGTGCATAACCGCCATAACCAGGACCATAGCCATTACCATAACCACGGCCATAACCGTTTCCATAGCCATTACCACGGCCATAGCCGTTTCCATAGCCGTTTCCATAGCCGTTACCATAGCCATTTCCGTAGCCATTACCACGAACGTTACTACGGCCACCCATGCTGAAGGACATGTTACCGTCTCCCCAACCATCGCCATAACCATTTCCGCTACCGTTGCCGTAACCATTTCCATAACCGTTACCGTAACCATTATTGTTGTTACCCCAACCGTTGTTGCCCCAACCGTTATTCCATGGTGCACCACCGCCCCAAGGACCCCACCACGCTTGTGCAGTTGAGAACGGTACGGCTGCGGCACCAACGATCAATGCAGCGGCTAAAAACTTACTTGCTTTTTTCATAACAACTCTCCTAGCTTTATTGCAGTTCATATTAAAAATGACGACTGCTCTCCCCACATATATGCAGATGAAAAATGCGGGAAGGAACACTCATCATCCGTTTCATAAAAATGTTTACCAAAGGCCATTCGGCCAGCCGTTTCCAATTGCTGCCGGGCCAAAAGGCACCGCATTTTGATCTGCCCACCAAGGCAAACCATTATTTGTGCCGTAATAGGGATTCACTTGTTGAACATAGCGGCGATATTCAAACTGTCGTGCCTGTATCTGACTTATTGGCGCTGCATATTGACGAGGCTGTGGTGTATAACTCGTCAAGCGGCCATTACCAGATTGGTTACTGTAGTACTGCCTCTGTTGGTAGCCCCAACGCTGTGGTTGTGGCCGCCAGGGATTATATTGCGATGAATACCCATTGTTACCTTGTGTCTGTTGAGACATAAAGTAATCGGCTGCCTGTGCCGTGCTAACACAGCTCAAGCTTGTTAACACTACCACTAACAATTGGTAACTAAATTTCATTTTTCAGCTTGCTCTTGTTTTAACGGTGCAGGCGGTGGCTGCTGTGCCCAGGCCGGTGGATATCCCCAGCGTGGCATTTGTTGTTGAGGGTACGGTGGACGTTGTGCCCAATTCGGACGTGCCGGTGGTTGTGGTGGCTGCGGACGTTGTGCCCAATCCGGACGTGCCGGTGGTTGTGGTGGCTGCGGACGTTGTGCCCAATCCGGACGTGCCGGTGGTTGTGGTGGCTGCGGACGTTGTGCCCAATCCGGACGTGCCGGTGGTTGTGGTGGCTGCGGACGTTGTGCCCAATCCGGACGTGCCGGTGGTTGTGGTGGCTGCGGACGTTGT
>Ga0316205_10000111_pt1 | contig 177961 bp, 165 predicted proteins | sample 3monthpyrite_MG_FD_204941 | JGI IMG/M metagenome (GOLD analysis project Ga0316205, IMG submission 204941) | Microbial mat bacterial communities from mineral coupon in-situ incubated in ocean water Damariscotta River, Maine, United States -... | ecosystem: Environmental > Aquatic > Marine >... | reverse complement strand
TAAGTAAAATTGACACCAAGCTAAAGAAACCACAATTGTTAGTACTAGCACCGACGCGCGAGCTAGCTATCCAGGTTGCGGAAGCTTTTCAAGTTTACGCACGTCATCTGAAAAGCTTTCATGTATTTCCTATTTACGGTGGCCAAAGCATGGGATCACAGCTACGCCAACTGAGTCGAGGCGTACAAGTTGTCGTAGGTACCCCAGGGCGTGTCATGGATCATTTACGTCGCGGTACATTAAAACTCGAAAACTTAACATCACTGGTGTTAGACGAAGCCGATGAAATGCTTAACATGGGTTTCATCGATGATGTGGAATGGATTCTTGAACAAGCACCTGAAAAACGACAAATTGCCCTATTTTCTGCAACCATGCCCAAAGAAATCCGCAGAATAGCTCAAAAATATTTAAACAAACCTACAGAAATAAAAATAAAAAGCAAAACCAGTACTGTTGAAACAATCACTCAAGTATTTTGGCAAGTAACCGGCATGCATAAACTTGATGCTTTAACGCGAATTCTTGAAGTTGAAGAAATGGACGCCATGATAATTTTCGTGCGTACCAAAAATGCAACTGTTGAATTATCTGAAAAATTAGAAGCACGAGGTTATTCTAGTGCAGCAATCAATGGCGATATGAATCAAGCACAACGCGAAAAAGCCATTGATCGTTTAAAAAAGAATTCGCTAGATATACTGGTTGCCACTGATGTTGCTGCACGCGGTTTAGATGTGCCACGAATTAGTCATGTCGTTAACTACGACATTCCCTACGATACAGAAACGTATGTTCATAGAATTGGACGTACCGGTCGCGCAGGTCGCTTAGGTAAAGCGATTTTGTTTGTTGCCCCCAGAGAAAAGCGCATGCTTAGCTCAATTGAAAAAGCAACCAAACAACCCATTAAACCCTTACAAATGCCAACACGTGAAGACATTGTTGATAAACGAATTGAAGCATTTAAACAACAAATCACCGATACCATTGAAGCAGAAGATTTAGCATTTTTTGAAGAGTTAGTTGAGTCTTATCAAAACGCACATAATAATAGTATCGCTGAAATAGGCGCTGCTCTCGCTTTCTTAGCTCAAAAGTCTCGACCTTTACACGTGAAAGAAGTAAAAGTTAAACAAGAACGACATTCTGACCGAGGCGATCGAAGTGATCGTGGAAGTCGAAGCGAACGTGGTGAACGCCCAGCAAGACGCCAATCAGCCCAAACAGAAGTTGAAGCCGGCATGGTTCGTTATAAAATAGACATAGGCCATGATAACGACGTTAAGCCAGGTAATATTGTTGGTGCAATTGCTAACGAAGCTGGTATGGATGCAAAACTTATTGGACACATCAAGATCTTTGACAAGTTTAGCACCGTTGATTTGCCCGATGATATGCCAAAAGAAATCTTTTCTCATTTGAAAAACACCTGGGTATGCGGCAAAAAAATGAATATTTCTATCGATGGGCAAGATGCCGGTGATCGCAAACCAAAAAAATCTGCTGGTAAAAAACCAAAATCTGCAAAGAAAAATAAAGATTCAGGTATTCCAAAGAAGAAAAAAGCACGTAAGAAACCTTAAAATAGAGGTTAATACTTTTTTCAAAATATTAATCTTATAAGCAATCTACTACGCTAAATCCAATGTTGGCAATTTGTACAAGTGAGTAACAAACTAATTTTGTGCGAATTGCTGATTATCATTGACTTCAATAGCTCAAATCACATCAGACTTATTACCTACTTCTCAACTTTACTAGAAAAAAAATTGTATGCAAAACGACCTTTTTGATAGATAATAGCGCTATATCAAAAAAATAAAAAAGGTTTTCCATTGAACACAAGACTCCATCTAATTATATTATTTTCATTACTATTTTTTGTTAGTCAATCTGTATCGGCTCAGTATTCTGTATTTAATCATTTGGAAAATGAAAAATATATTGAGTTATATGTTGCTAAACCCACCATCAAAGATGAATTAGCTGATTTCAATCGTTTATCTCACACTGGTGTTATATCTTCACAATTCTTCTGTAAATCAGATTATTGTCTGATTGCTGAACTCCCTTACTCATACTCCAATTACGAAACAACATCTGACTTCTCAAATAAAAATATAAATGAAAGCAATTTTGTAATAGGAAACCCACGATTTGGAATTCGAAATTTTTTGAGTGAACAATATCAACTAGACATTTCACTTGTCTTACCTAATGTTTCAATAGATGAAGATTTTATTTCTGCTTACTATGGAATGCTGACAAGAAGTGATGAACTTGAAATGTTTGCACCTAAGTTAACATCACTAAGCATTGATGGCTTAGTTAATTTTTCTAGTAACAATATGATTCAACCTTATATTAAAATAGGGATGACTGGATGGAAACTTGAAAGTTCATTTGAAGACACTGAATATGAATTATTAAATAAGTATGATGTTGGTTTAGTCTTTAGTCCAAAGGATTTTTTGCTAACCGCTAAAGTAAAAGGGATAACGATCTTAACAGAATCTGATTTGGATTTTGATAAGAGAAATGTAAATAGTTTTATTTTGGCACTTAAACTCAAATCAAAATACCAACCTGGTATTTATTTTCTAAAACCACTAGATGCACAACAAGATAGTGTTAAATATACAATTGGAATCGGTATAGGATCTACATTCTAGGCGTTTATTGTATAAATTGGATTTTAACAATAATATTGCTCTAAATTAAACAAAAGCTATGGCTGTAGAAAACATCTCATTATTTAATAAATCTCCATTTGATAGCATAAACATAGGCTTCCTAGTTAATGGAATACTTTGCAACTCTTCGGCACTATTGAAATAAATCTAAAATTATTTATTTACAGTGATTCAACTAAAATAATAGCACTCGACTTAGTTTTCAACATGATTGTGGATATTGAAAACTAGTCGTTTTTCTCAATACACTCTCAGAGTTAATTGGCTTTACTATTTCCACATCGTTTTCAGTATTCGACACATTAATAAATCAAATTCAAAATAACTTTGATTGATCGCCATACGATGACATTTTACAATTGGGAATATATTAAATCACCTATATTCGATTTGAATTAATTCATTTAATTTAAAAACATTAAATTTCTATAACACTAAAAACCCAAAACAACCGATCAAATTACAATCAAGTCTAACCACAATCAAGTCTAACCACACAAACCTCACTTGAGTATGTTTATTAATTGACGCATATTCATTTTAAATTCAGTTAATAAAGAGATAAATTAACCACTAAATAATGGGCAATTATTAAGTCAGTAGTGTCTTTAATATCATGCTCAAAAATAGTCATTATAAAAATAATAATAGAACCAAATCTTTTAATAGGGGAAAACTGTGAACAAAAATACGCAATTTGCGCATTCTACTGCGCCAATGATCTTAGCTATTGCTACTGTTTTATCAGCATGCGGCGGAGGGTCAGTCAATAGTTTAGCACCAAGAACTTTGACTCTTGATCCAACATTATCTTCACCACAACCAGACACAGACGGAGTTGGTATCTCACAATCGCTTACCATCGCGGTAAAAGAAGAGTTAGATATATCAACGGTTACAGCAGCTAATGTTCATCTTATGCCAGGTGCCGGCCATGGTGCGATGAACAATGAAGACGAAGATGAAATGGGCATGATGAACAATGACCCGATTCCTGGGACAGTTACTTATAACCAAGTATCAAAAACCATTACTTTTACGCCTTCAAAAGCCCTAGACCAAGGCCGCATGTATCATGTGCATGCATCAAATTTGCTGCTCAAGGGCGGTAAAGAAATAAAGACTGGCGTAGATACCATTCAATATAATTTTACCACTATGCATGCCCATGAAATTAAACGCTTAGAATATTTGGAAGATGGCGTTACTCTGAAAGAGGATCGTAGAACCACTGTAGTCAATAACGAACGAACGCAACGAACACAATATACAGGTACTCGCGCCGGCGGTGTTATTGACTATATTCGAAAATATAACCAATTTTTACCGGGCACAGCGCTTCAAACAAGTTATTATACTTTAGATGAAAATAACGTTATCGGAAGATATGAACGAGATATTACTCAAAATGGTAAAACATATACTGTTCGATTTAATAATGTAAATACCGGAAATCAACAATTATATGAAGATGACGAAGTTCGTAATTTTTGGACGCCAGACATAGGTCATGGCAGTCATCAAATTAGTTATCAGTATGAACCAACAGATACCGCAATTTCAAAACTATGGCCTGCAACTGGCAACCCAGAAACAGATACAAATTTCGAGTTAGATGATGCTCAATTAATGGAAATGAATCATGGCGCCCCCGTTTCCGGAAACGAAAGCTTTGCAAATTTTCAACATCGTCATATTTTTTACGGTGATTTAGGTGATAACAAAGATATAGATTTTGATACCAATGGTAACCCAGCGCCTGTAGATGATCGTGTCGCAGTTTATCATACACGTGACATGAATAATTACTTACGAACCCTGGAATGGTCCTGGAATGGTTTAGATAGAGACAACGTTACGAAAAAAGGTCACGGAGCAGATGGAATATTGTTTACAGCAGATGACATAGCTTATCGTGTTCGTGTTTATATTTATAATACGCTTGGGCAAGTTGTACAGAGAGTAACTTATGAAGTAGAAGATAGAAACACGGCACCCTATGGCAATACTCGTACTGATTGGATGTCTATACTTCAAACAGATGGTTATGTTAATCACCAAACTACTTACAGTCCGGGCTTAAACTCCAATCTAGTTCATTCACATCGTAGTTATGAATATAACGGACCTGGTGGATCGCTCAATAAAGTTACAGTGAATCATACAAAAGATAATAGCACTGAATTATATCGGGAAGAAGTACGTTTTTATTCAACTCAAGCAACAGTTGATGGTAATACAGCAACATATGACAACTTGAATTAGTTTAATTTACATTTGATAATAAAAAACGGAGTTTTATACTCCGTTTTTTATTTGGAATAATTATTTGGAACGACTTAAAGTATTACCATCAGTATGTTCGAAAGTCTTACCATAAATATCTAAGGCCATGGTTTCAAAATAAGTAAGCTCATCACCGTCAATCGTAATATTATGATTAAACGCATTGGTACGCGCATTTTCTTGCATAAAAGGAGATTGAATAATTCCCCAATCTTTATCACCTACTGCCGCTTGAACATCCAAAACGGTAACAGCACCTTTTGTACTCGCCGTTCCACCCGCAAGCAAACATACACCACGCGGAATCGTCAGAGAATGCATAACCGTGCCGGTTTTAGAATCCCACATCCAATAACCCGTTTCATTATGGAAAACCTCGTTATTAGATTTTTTACTCACAACTTGGTGGTATCGAAGTGCCGCTAAGGTTTGAGATTCTGCATTGGTAACATCACCAATGGCTTCAAATAATATTGTTTCGTAATAATCTGTTTTTTCTTGGCCGTCGGGTTCTGGCGCAGTGTCTGTGCCTTTATCACCTTTCCAACTGCCGACCAAATTGGCTAAAGGTCCGTAATCTACACCATCAATAATATTACTCATATTAAGCTCCTAGCATTTTAATCTACTGCTTGTCATAAACCATAAAACTGCAATCAAATGGATTTTTATCATCAGCTTTATTTATCTGTCGACTGGTTTCCTTCCACTCATGGATATCAAACTCAGGAAACCAACTATCTGCTTCAAAGTCTGCATCTACATAGGTTAAATATAATCGGTCAGCCAAGGGCAAGGTTTGTTCATAAAAACTGGCTCCACCGATTATCATTATTTCATCAGCGTCACTCGCTTCTTGTAGAGCTTGATCAATGCTATGAACTATCACCGCGCCTTCACTTTGGTAATTTTTATCTTTGGTAATCACGATATTATTACGACCGGGTAAGGGTTTACCACCAAAAGACTCATAGGTTTTTCTACCCACCAAAATGGGTTTACCCATGGTTGTTTGGCGGAAAAATTTCATGTCAACGGGTAAATGCCAAAGTAACTTGTTATCTAAACCCAGTTCGCGGTTCCGGCCCATAGCCGCAATAATTGAAATCACACAGCTACCGGTGCTTTAATGGCTTCGTCACACTCATAATCTACAAGCTGAATATCATCAAATTTAAAATCAAATACGGATGTTATATCAGGATTCAAAACGAGTTTTGGCAGTGCTTTCGGTGTTCGACTGAGCTGTAAATTAACTTGTTCAAGATGATTCATATATATGTGCGCATCGCCCAAAGTATGAATAAAATCACCCACTTCTAAATTGCACTCCTGTGCAATCATATGTGTTAACAATGCATAGGAGGCAATATTAAATGGTACACCTAAGAATAAATCTGCACTGCGCTGATAGAGCTGACAAGATAATTTTCCATTGGCGACATAAAACTGAAAAAATGCGTGACATGGCGGTAAAGCCATATTTTCGATCTCACCAACATTCCAGGCAGACACAATCAAACGCCTTGAGTCCGGATTATTTTTTATTTGATCGATAACTTCAGAAATTTGATCAATATAACCGCCATCGGCTGCTGGCCAACTGCGCCATTGGTAGCCATATATTGGCCCAAGATTTCCGTCTTCATCTGCCCATTCATCCCAAATGCGCACATTGTTATCTTGTAGATATTTGATGTTGGTATCGCCCTTAAGGAACCATAACAACTCATGAATAATAGAACGTAAATGTAATTTTTTCGTGGTAACGACAGGAAAGCCCTGACTCAAATCATATCTAGCTTGCGCACCAAACAAACTAATCGTACCAGTACCAGTTCGATCCTCTTTTTTTTCACCGTCTTTTAAAACTCGCTGAAGTAAACCGAGATATTGCTTCAAAATCACTCTCCTCAACTGTCACTAACAAAGTGGACAAATACGCCCAGATACCACATAAACTCTAAGAATTTAGCTTTTTTGTACTCTTTTTTGTTTTGTTGTTTTTTGAGTTAGCAGGCTTAGCACGATAAGCAAGATATAAAAGCCCAGCACCAATAAATACCAATGGAACTGATAATAATTGCCCCATGGTTAACCAATCAAATGCAATAAAGCCTAAATGAGCATCAGGCTGTCGAAAAAACTCATTGATAAATCGGAAAAAACCAGTGCCTACCAAATAAACACCAGAGATCGCCATAGTGGGTCTCGGCTTACTCGAATAAAGCCAAATAATAACAAACAGCAGCATGCCTTCCAAGAGTCCCTGATAAATCATCGAAGGATGACGCGCTTCAGGCCCTACATGCGGGAAAACCATGCCCCAGGGTACATCTGTTACCCGGCCCCACAGTTCGCCATTAATGAAGTTACCAACGCGACCAGCGAAGTAACCTAGCGGCACTAAAGGCGCTATGAAGTCGATTGTTTGAAAAAATGTTTTATTGTATCGTCGACCAAACAGGTACATGGCGGTTAAAACACCAATCAAACCACCGTGATATGACATGCCCCCCTCCCAAACTCTAAAGAGCATTATTGGATCACCAATAAAACTGGAAAAGTTATAGAACAATACATAACCAACACGACCACCTAAAACCACGCCGAGCGCGCCATAAAAAATCATGTCGCTAACTTGTTCGTGAGTCCAGCCAGAATTGGGTTTAGATGCTCGAATTTTACCCAACCACCAGGCTAATCCAAAGGCAGTGAGATACATTAGTCCGTACCAATGTATTTGAATAAAACCTAAATCGAGGGCAACGGGATCTATTTTTGGGTAGGTTAACATAGCCGGTGATTTTAGCACTTTTGTCTAGGGCCGTGGAAAGAAATAATCACTCTAAAAGCGAAAATTTTCTTTCCGACTAAAAATCCAAACATGTTTGCTTTTTAATCTGAATCTTCGATGAATTCTTCTACAATTCGCTGCTCAGGTGTGCCTTTTTCAACGAAGGCTAATCGAATAGGGTTAACAATATTTTCTGGCCCTGAAAGATACATATCCAATTCCGTTTCTACCGGTGAGCGAGAAATTATTTCTGTAATCACATTTTTCAATCCATCATTGTCTAGCGACAAAAACATGGGTTGATATAAAAAAGTTTCCAACGCATATTCCCAAGAGCGACAAAAATTATCATGATAGTGTTGATGGTTATCCGTAACCAACCAGTAAAGGTGTATAGCTTGCTGTAAATCCAATGCTATAGCATGTTCAATAATACTTTTTAAAGATGCAAAACCGGTATTAACTGCAACCATGATAATTGGTCGCTCGGATTCTTCATCAAGAATAAAATTTCCCTCAGGGCCTTCCACAATTAAGGTTTCACCTGTTTTCATTTCATTAAATACATGCTGAACAAATGGATGTTTATTCTGCTTGTGCAGATGAATATGCAAGATCATGCCATTGCATGGACAACTTGCAATGTTTGCCATAAATGAATTGCCAGCATTTTGGATTATTTTAATTTTCTGGCCTGCAAGAAATCGTAAAACTCTTGTTCTAGGAGTGCGTAAATGTAACACAATATATTCATCAGCTACCGATTCAATCTTAGCCACTTTTACTTTTATTTTCTGTTTCGGAATATCCGCAGCGCTTTTTGCTTCACTTGCTTCGATAACACAGTCACTACTCGCTTTATAGCTACACATTAATATTGTATTTTGAAGTTTTTCAGCTTCAGACATGGTGAAATCATGATGACTAATTCTCTCAACGTCACCACTGATGATTTTTGCGCGACATTCACCACAGCTGCCATTTTGACAACTGTATGCCAAACTAATCCCTGAACGGAAGGCAGCATCCAAGATTGTTTCATTACCGATAGTTTCGAAACTATGGCCACTAGGTTGTAATTCGATTTTAAAACTCATAAATATTCACATACATCTCAAGGCTTTTGATTCATCTGCTGCAAAACCCATTGACTAATTTCATCAATCATTTCCTTATCTGATGAATTTGCTTCACTACGTAGTTCTGATAAATGATTTAATAAACCTCGAACGATATTATGATATTTATCAGCTTTTTGTTGTTCAACAACCATTTTTACTCGGGCTCGTTGTAATTGGTTGCTAAGATCAGTATTATCAGGAAGCACCGCATCCTGAACGCGATTGGAATATGCAGCTTTTTTTATAAATTCTAATTCAGCTTCAAATACACTGTTTACAATTGCGGTAGCGGGAAAGCAAGCTTTCAATTCATCAACATCAACTTTTCCTTCAAACGTTTGAAGGTCACCCGATTTAATTAATTTTTGCAATTGAGAGCGTTTTATTCCTAAAAGATGTATTGCCCTTGCAACATCAATAGTTCTAGCCACGCGTTACACCTCATCAGATGATTATGCTTTACACTCTTAATCTTAACATTATAGACAATTTAGTTTACACGTACTGTTATCGTTTTCAAATAGGCACTTTCTTCAATTGCTGGATGTATTGGGTGATCAGGCCCCTGATATCCATAAGACAAAACTTGTATTGATCTTTTTAGCTTACGACTTGCCTTCAGCAAACTATTTTGAAGATTGGCCTGACTCATATGATATGAACAAGAACTTGAAACCAATAAACCACCCGGTTTCACTAAATTCATCGCCAAACGATTAGCACGAATATAAGCTTGCTGCCCTTCTTTAATATCTTTCTTACGTTTAATAAATGCGGGAGGGTCAATAAACACAACATCAAAAACCTGTTTTTCATGAGACATGGCTTGCATAGCATTGAACGCATCATCACAAACTATTTTCACTTTGTCTTGTACATCATTCATTTCAGCATTTTTCACCAGTTTATCCAATGCAGCTTGTGATACATCAATCGCAGTTACTTCATTAGCACCGGCACTTGCAGCACAAATACTCCAACTGCCTGTATAAGAAAAAATATCTAATACGGTTTTTCCTTTCACTTGCGGCATCATATTTTTGCGGCTAATTCGTTGATCGTAAAACCAACCTGTTTTTTGCCCTTTTAAAACATCAACTCGATATTTTACATCGTTTTCTTCCAAACAAATATCTTCGGTAATTTCTCCTTTTACCAAATCAACCGTTTTTTCTAATGACTCCAATGTCCGACTGGCACTATCATTACGTAACACAATAGTTCTGGGAGAAAATAAATTCTCTAAGGCCCCCAGCATTTGAACTTTGGCTGCTTCTATACCTGCCGTATTAATTTGCAATACAAAGCAATCATTAAATCGATCAACGATGAGTCCAGGAATAAAATCACCTTCTGAAAAACAAAGTCGGTAATAAGGCTTGTCAAACATCATTTCTCGCAAAGCCAATGCTTGTGAAAAACGTTGTTCAAACCATTCTTGGCTTAATTCACAATTTTTATGTTCATCATAAATCCGGGCGGCAATCAATGAATGAGGATTTACATAAGCCGAACCCAGGTTTTTACCTTCGGAACTGAGCACATTAACAGTTTCACCTGGCTCAAAAGATTTTAAGGGTGATTTTTTAGTATCAATTTCATTGCTAAAAACCCACAAATGACCAGCTTGCAGACGTTTGTCTTCTCGACGTTTCAAATAAAGCGTTTTAAATGTCATATTACGTAACCGGCCTTGCATTATTAAATAACTGAAAAAAGTTATTGGTGGTTTTCTCTGTGAGTTCCTCCAATGAAATGCCACGTAAATCAGCCACAAACTCTGCAACATTTTTAACATATGCAGGTTGATTTTGTTTACCACGATACGGCACTGGTGCAAGATAAGGAGAATCGGTTTCAACTAACAATCTATCTATTGGCACTTTTTTAGCAACTTCTTGTAATTCTATTGCTGTTTTAAAAGTGACGATACCAGAAAGTGAAATATAAAAATCCATCTCCATCGCTGCTTGCGCCATCTCCCAGGTTTCTGTAAAACAATGCATCACCCCACGCGCTTGCTTAGCATCTTCTTCTTGCAGAATTTTTATGGTATCTTCTCGTGCTTCTCGAGTATGAATAATTAACGGTTTGTTACATTGTTTCGCAGCTTGAATATGTCGTCGAAATCGATCTCGCTGCCATTCCACATCACCTTCGCTGCGAAAATAATCCAAACCCGTTTCACCTATAGCCACAATATTAGGATTTTCTGCTTTTTTTAATAATTCATCTACCGTAGGCTCGTGTCCTTCGTCATGATTAGGATGTACGCCAACAGAGGCAAATACATTATTATGCTCTTCAGCGATAGTAAGAACATCTGGATAGGTTTCCCAATCAATGGATACACAAAGAAAATGGCCTACACCCACTTCTTTGGCATTATCTAAATAAGTTTGAATGGTTTGTTTTTCTTCAGCGCCTTTAAGGCAATTGATATGACAATGAGAGTCGACAAGCATTTATATCACCACGTGTTAATAATTAATTTAAATGTGACAAATTAGCACGTTTAGAATTTAACTTGGGTACATCGTTATTTTGCACGAATCAGGACACGGATGTCTCTTATTAAAACAATGCGGGTGCAATTGCCAAATGAGGGAGCATATAAAAATATGTGACCGATTGAGTACGACCAGAACGAATAAAAATGCGTTCAGGAAGTACTTAATGAAACCCAACGGGGTTCTTAGTACGAAATAACGACGCACCTAAGGCAAAAGACGAATGCGCTAGGTTACATGGTGTAAGTTGATTTATCTGACTTCAACAAACCTGCAAGAATAGTTTCAATCTTGGTTCTAGCCACACCATTGTCTTTGAATTGTACACCAATTCCAGGCGTTCTGTTACCCTGTGCAGCAACTGGTGTTATCCAAACTACTCGACAAGATACGGGTATTTTCTCAGCTTCGTCTGGTAGGCTTAACACAATAAATATTTCATGACCAATATCGAAGTCCTTAACTGTCGGAATGAATAAACCACCATTATGGACAAATGACATATAAGCTGAAAACAAGGCCTCTTTTTCTGCATAATTAATATTGAGAATTCCCCCACCACGAGTTTGACTCTCTTCGAAATTATTCATCATTCATCCTTGCCTATGTAGTATATTTAATCTTTAAGTCTTTTGGACACCTAAATGTGACCATTGCACCAATGTTTCCTCTAAAATCAGCTGAGCATTAACGTTTGATTTTTTCCAGCTTTGCATCTTATTAATGGACTCATAAAACTCGAGCATTTTAGATAATGCACTACGCTCACTTAGCTTTGTTAGCTGCACTTTTAAGTCCGGATTGCTCAGTACTGGCGGTGTTGGACTCACTTTTAGACGAATCATGTCTATTAGCCAGCTGATCATACAATATAACGTCACCTCTAAGTCCTTCTTTAACCACAAACTTGCGACTGCAACAGGGTTCTGTTTTCCATTTAATAGATCTTGTAAGGCAATAAACATCTCATCTCGCTGTTGCAGTGTCCCTTCATTTGCGTAAATAGCAGCCTGCAATGGGGCACCACCAGCAAGTGCTAAAACTTTCTCTGCTTGAGAAGCATCATTTATGTTCGATTGCAGCCAGACCAAAGCTTGATTTTTGGCTGGTAACAGAAATTCTTGCAACTGACATCGACTTCGAATGGTTGCAATTAATTTATCTGGTCGATGAGTTATTAAAATTAGTAAGCAACTTTCAGGGGGTTCCTCTAAGGTTTTTAGCAAACTATTGGAAGCATTCAAATTCATTAATTCTGCCTGTTCTACAATTGCGACTTTTTTAACCGCAGAATGAGGCTTTAAACTCACATTGGCAATCAAATGACGAATTTGATCCACACTAATATCACGTTTATCTTCAGGCTTAGTGACATGATATAGATCTGGATGATTACCAATATTTAACAAATGACAGGCATCACATTGTCCACAGGCCAAACCTTGTTGAACATCATGACAAAATAAGCGATACACAAACGCCTTAGCAAAATTAAGTTTCCCAATACCTTGGGCGCCACTAAACAATAATGCATGAGGCATTTTTCCGGAAATTATCCGACTTTCAATTGCCGGCCACATGCCAGTTTGCCAGGGATAAAGTCTCACTTAACTAATTCCTTATCTAATATGCTTTGAATATCTTGCTGTACTTTTTCAAGCGCTTGTTCAGCATTTAATATTCGATATCGATTGGGGTACTGTTTTGCCATCAAAAGGTAACACGCTCGAACGTTTTCAAAAAATTGTAATTTTTCTTGCTCAAATCGATCTAAATCAGCACGCGCATTTGCTCGCTTCATTCCAACTTCTACGGGTAAATCAAAAAGTAACGTTAAATCGGGACGTAACTCTCCCTGCACCCATTGTTCAAGTAAGGCAATGCGATCTATATTAATCCCTCGCCCTCCTCCTTGATAAGCATAGGTTGCGTCCGTAAAACGATCACACAAAATCCATTTGCCCTGCGCAATACCGGGTTTAATCACTTCCGCAATGTGCTGGGCGCGTGCAGCAAACATGAGCAACAACTCAGCATCATCATGCATTCCCTTATGATCGGGATTTAATAATACTTCCCGCACTTTCTCACCAAGTTTTGTTCCACCGGGCTCACGAGTGACAATAACTTGCTGACCCGACTTTTCCAGATAATCTTTAATAAAAGCAATGTTTGTCGATTTTCCACCACCTTCACCACCTTCAATCGTAATAAACATTCTTAATCCTTACTCTTTACACTTGCGGGTGGCGCACTACGATAATTTTTTTTGCGCTGACGTATTTGATATTTTCTCACCGCTTTATTATGCGCTTCTATGGTTTCGGAAAAAGAGTGGCTACCGTCACCTTTGGCGACAAAATATAGCGTTGTATCTTCGTGGGGATGCAATGCAGCATTAATTGCAGCCACTCCGGGCAATGCAATCGGTGTTGGTGGTAATCCTTTTCTTCGATAAGTATTGTAGGGTGTATCCTTTTTTAAATCTTTCTTACGTAAATTTCCTGTATAACTATCACCCATCCCATAAATAACTGTTGGGTCGGTTTGTAAACGCATTTTTTTCTCTAAGCGACGTACAAATACACCAGCAATTTGCTTTCTTTCATGTGCAACACCCGTTTCTTTTTCAACAATGGAAGCCATGGTTAGAGCTTCGTAAGGCGTTTTATAAGGTAAATCTGCTTTACGATTCTGCCATTCATTTTTCAAGACTTTCTCCATGGCATCATATGCACGCTTAAGAAATAATTTATCTGTACTACCAGCTGGAAAGTGATAAGTATCTGGTAAAAAACGCCCCTCTGGATGCTCTCCCGGATGGCCAATACTCTCCATTATTTCCGCTTCAGATTTTCCTTTCAAACTATGACCTAGTCGCGTATTCGCACCCAACGCGACTAATAGTTGCTTAAAACTCCAACCTTCAACAATTGTAAAAGGATATTGCTTAACCTTGCCTTCAACAAAAATGGTAGCAATATTGCGCGGTGTCATACCAGTTTCAATGATATATTCGCCAGCTTGGATACTGGTTTCCCCGTCACTAAATTTTATCATCCATAAAAATAAATAAGCATCACTGATGATTCCTCGAGACACCAGAGTATTTGCTACACTGGATAAGGATGCGCCCGAAGGAATGGTAAAATCGACATTTGTTTGTGAAAGATTGATGGGCGTAGAAACGAAATGATTATATGACTGCCAAAACCAGCCTAAAAAAATACTGGCCCCTAAAACAGCAAATCCAAATAACTTAAAAACCATCCCCATCACGAAGCCGTCTTCCTCCGTAAGTCCGGTGTGCAATTTGGAGAAAACCCTTTTCTCATTAAGTAAATATTCATACGTTCTAAATTATTTTCTGTTGTAAAAATCGAGTAATAGAATTGACGTCATTATATGTAGCAAAGTTATGTTCACCTATTTTTTTTACCGGCCAAATTCCAATCAAACTATTGCACATGAATATTTCATCTGCCTCAAACAAACTTTTCTCATTTATATCGCAAATATTAATATTCATGCTTTCTTCTTTTGCTGCATCAAGTATACGTTGTCGTGTAATACCGGCAACACCACAACGAGACAAATCGGGTGTTTCTAATTTGCCGTCTTTCACCATAAATAAGTTACTCATAGTACCTTCGATGACTATGTCATTTAAGTCAAACATCAAACCTTCCGCATATTTGCATTCCTGCCACTCATGACGGGCTAATACATTTTCCAAACGGTTTAAATGTTTCAATCCCGCCAGTAAAGGCTGATGAGCAATTCGTGTCTTACATAAATATAACTCTATCCCTTCATCTGCATTTTGTGGATTAAATTCTGGCCAAGCAGATTGACTCAATATACGAGTGGGTTTTATGTCTCCAAATTTATAACCACGCTCACTTTCACCACGCGTATAAATTAACTTGATTACTTGCTTTTGCAGTTTACTATCAATTAATGAACGAATTTCTTGAACCAATATCGACTCATCAGGTGATGAAATAAAAAGTCGCTCACAGCCAGAGGATAATCGCTGCCAATGTTTTGACCAGTGCATTATTTCACCATCTAGCACTGCAATTGTCTCAAATAAACCGTCACCAAATTGCAGCCCCCTATCCTGACAGGAAACTGCAGATACTTGCTCACCATTTATAAGAAACTTCATCTATGTAACTGCTCAGAGTGTTTCACCGCGTTCAGCATACCCTTGGCTTTAACTCGTGTTTCCATCAACTCTTTATCCGCATCAGAATCTGCCACGATACCTGCCCCTGCTCGGATATGCAATTCTTTACCCGACTGAACAATCGTTCGTATAAGTATATTTAAATCCATATCACCATTACGATTTAAATATCCAAGTGAGCCTGTATAAGCTTCTCGGGGGGCTTTCTCCAGCTCAGCTATAATTTCCATACAACGAATTTTAGGGCACCCTGTGATAGTCCCTCCTGGAAAAGTTGCTGCAATAATATCACCAGGCAGTACACCAGATTTTAATTCTGCTCGGACATTGGAAACAATATGATGAACATGTTCATAACTTTCTAAAACCATCAACTCGTTAACTTCGACACTGCCGGGTACAGCAATTCGACCCAAATCATTACGCTCCAGATCAATCAGCATCACATGCTCTGCACGTTCTTTCGGATGAGCGATTAATTCATCTTGTAATTGTTTATCCGCTTCTAGATCGAATTGACCATCGGAATTTCGATACCGAGGCCTTGTTCCAGCAATAGGCCGTGTTTCAACAATATTATTTTTAACAGAACATAATCGCTCAGGCGAAGAACTAATAATTGCAGATTCATTAATACAACAAAGTGCAGAAAATGGTGCAGGGTTAGATTTTCTTAATCTCGTATATAATTGAGCCGCACTGAGTTCTTTCTGTAAATGAATTTTCCATAAACGCGATAAATTTACCTGAAATACATCACCTTCAATAATGTATTTTTTTATTTTATTGACTGCTTTTAAATAAACATCTGGATTTTCTTCGGTAATCTCATATTTAAGCAACAGGGCATCCAAATCTTCAACTTCAGAATTCTTTGGAATATCGTCTAACAACATATCTAAATAATCACTATAACCTTCTTCAGCAATACACCAAGTTTCTCGTTTTTGTTTATCTACAATAATCGCGGCTGGAACTCTACAGGCGTATGCTATTGGCAGACAACTTGGTTGATCGAGTGGTAAATCAAGTACTGGCTCGATTTCTTGTGCAAGCTCATAGGCTAAATAGAGAAACCATCCACCCCGAAAAGGTAAATGACTCAACTCTATCTCTTCAATACTTTCCTCGTTATACCAGTCATTCAATGCCTGTAAAAACGGCTTAGAAAGATCAATATCGAGATCAGATTTTAGTTTTTGTAATTGTGTTAGTTCGAGAGTTTCTTGAGGAAATGCAAATAAAATATCGTAGCGATTATTAATTGCGTCATTGATAACACTTTCTAACAAGAAAGGGTAACGATGTGGATTTTTTTTATGTATCGATAAAAGATCAACTTGGTAGTCCATCTTTTTTTTTGTTGAGCTCATTTTTACCGAGCCTAATTGAAATGAATGGGTGCTTTCACACCCATATAAAAAATTATAATATAATTGCTCAGTTTGATTTTAAGATGTTCGATTACAAAGAAAAAGCGCGGATTTCACAATTGTGAATAGGCACTTTTGGCATAATAAATCGAGCATATCAAATGTGAACTGAATAGCTATATTTTACGTAAAACAATTGTCCCATTAGTACCACCAAAACCGAAAGAATTTGATACGGCTATATCAATTTTCATTTCACGGGCAGTATTCGCTACGTAATCCAAATCACATTCAGGATCTTGATTAAAAATATTTATTGTTGGTGGCGAAACCTGATCACGAATAGCTAAGGCTGTAAATACAGCCTCAATACCGCCTGCGGCACCTAACATATGTCCTGTCATCGATTTTGTAGAATTCACTGCAATCTTATATGCATGATCTGCAAACACCGCTTTAACTGCATCAGACTCAGCCTTGTCACCGGCAGGTGTTGATGTGCCATGTGCATTTATGTATTGAACATCTTCAGGATTTAAACCTGCGTCTCTCAACGCGCTCTTCATGCAGCGTTGCGCACCTTCACCAGCAGGTGGCGGTAAAGTCATGTGATGAGCATCGCCACTCATTCCATAACCGACGAGTTCACCATAAATTTCAGCACCGCGTTTTTTAGCGATTTCGTATTCTTCAAGAACAACAACACCGGCACCATCACTCAAAACAAAACCATCTCGATCTTTATCCCAAGGACGACTAGCCGTTTGCGGATCGTCATTACGCGTTGATAATGCTCTTGCTGCAGCAAAACCACCGAGTCCTGTACAACTGGTTGCCATTTCTGCACCACCAGCCAACATGACATCTGCATCACCATACATTATCTTACGTGCGGCATCGCCAATGTTATGCGTACCAGAAGAACATGCTGTTACGATGGCAAAATTCGGTCCTTTAAAACCGTACATAACGGAAAGGTTACCCGAAATCATATTGATAATATTGCTAGGTACAAAAAATGGAGAAATTTTTCTTGGGCCACCTTTTAGGTAATCCCCATATCCTTTTTCGATGCCGCCAAGGCCACCAATTCCAGCACCAATCGCAACACCAATTCGTTCTGCATTTTCTTCCGTTACTTCCAAACCTGAATCATTGATCGCTTCAATAGCAGCAGCCATACCATAATGTATGAAGGGTGCCATTTTTTTCGCTTCTTTCTTTGAAAGATAATCAGTTACTTCAAAGTTAGCGACATCACCCCCAAATCTGACAGGAAATTTTTCGACGTCCATGTGCGTAACCGGACGAATTCCACTTTTACCAGCAAGTGCATTTTCCCAGTTTTCAGCAACAGTCAGCCCTAAAGGCGAGACCGCACCTAAGCCTGTTATTACTACGCGTCTTTTTGACAATTTTAACTCCTTACTACCTACCCAGGGTTTACCAACTCACCCTGCACTACATTGATCTAAATTTAAAAATAATTTCAGCTAACTAAAAAAAGGTCGCAACTTGTAACAGTCAACGACCTTTTATAAAGTCTATCCGCTGAGGATTATGTTACAGAGACTAACTCGTGTGAGCTTTTACGTAATCAACGGCTTGTTGAACTGTTGTAATTTTTTCAGCTTCGTCATCAGGAATTTCACACTCAAATTCTTCTTCTAACGCCATAACTAATTCAACGGTATCTAGCGAATCAGCGCCTAAATCATCAACAAATGAGGCTTCGAATGTCACTTCATCATCTTTTACGCCCAACTGCTCAACGACGATCTTTTTGACTCGTTCTTCGACGTTGCTCATAGTGTATATTCCTCCAGGATTATTCGGTATATTTTCAATGGTGCGTATTGTATTGGAAAGTTCTAGGCAGTTCCAGTGAATACACACCCCATTTTAAAAAAAAATAACAAATTACGACTATTTTAACGAAATCAATTACTTGATTACTAAAAAACACACTAAGCCACAAAAATATTGTACAGGTTATGACAAAATAAAAACAGTTAATGACTATTTTAACGTCATACCCTGGTCAACAAACATGCAACCTCTAACTCATGTGCATGCCGCCGTTAACATGCAAAGTCTCTCCAGTAATGTAAGCGCCAGCAGGAGAGGCTAAAAACGCCACTGCATTTGCAATATCTTCAGGTGAGCCTAGGCGATTTAATGGAATACTTTTTAGCAAACCTTCTTTTTGTTCTTCTGGTAAACCTTTGGTCATGTCAGTATCAATAAACCCAGGCGCCACCACATTAACGGTTACACCACGTGAAGCAATTTCCCTAGCCAAAGATTTTGAAAACCCCATAATTCCGGCTTTGGCTGCAGCATAATTCGCCTGCCCTGCGTTACCCGTAGCACCAACAACCGATGCAATACTGATAATACGACCTTGTTTAGCTTTCATCATGCCACGCATACAAGCTTTGCTAACGCGAAATACAGATGTGAGATTAGTATTTATAATATCGTCCCACTCATCTTCTTTCATACGCATTAATAAATTGTCGCGAGTGATGCCCGCATTATTGACTAAAATTGTTGGCGCCGAATAATTTGATCCAATCTCTTTGACCAATGTGTCTATCGCTTCAGCATCAGTAACATTTAAAACACTGCCTTGACCCTTAATGCCATTCTCTTCTAGATATTGAGAAATCTGATTCGCGCCATTTTCACTGGTAGCTGTACCAATTACTGTTGCGCCCTGCGCACCTAAAGCTAAAGCAATGGCTTTTCCAATACCGCGAGTTGCACCTGTGACTAAAGCTACATTATTTTCCAAAGTCATATTCTTTTTCCTTTTATCCGAGTGCTTTTTCCAAGCTTGCATTATCAAAAACAGGAACTGCTGGGGTTCTTCTTGAAATTCGTTTACTGAGTCCAGCTAATACTTTTCCTGGACCGCATTCAACAAAATCTGTTACTCCCAACTCCATCATTTTATTCATACAATCCACCCATCTTACTGGCTGATATAATTGACGTACTAAAGCATCTTTAATGTGATCAATGTCATCAACAATACTGGCATCAACATTATTAATCACCTGAATCTCAGGTTTCTGAAATTCAATCGATGCTAATCGTTGTTGTAATTTTTCTGCAGCAGATTTCATTAACGCACAATGTGAAGGAACGCTTACAGGTAACAATATTGCTTTTTTAGCGCCCGCTTCTGTCGCTGCTTCAATGGCACGATTTACTGCTATTGCGTTACCGGCAATAACCACCTGACCTGGGCTATTAAAATTAACTGCCTCAACAACGTCACCTTGAGCAGCGTTTTCACAAACTTTCACAACAACATCATCTTCTAATCCAAGAATGGCCGCCATTGCACCTTCACCAGCACCAACTGCATCTTGCATAAACAAACCACGATCTCGAACGAGTTTAATCGCTTCACCAAAATCAATAACACCTGCACAAACCAATGCCGTGTATTCTCCCAAACTATGACCAGCCATCATTACAGGCTTTTCTGCTTGTTTTTCATTCCACACAGACCAAACTGCTACACCAGCTGCCAACATTGCTGGCTGTGTTTTATCAGTCGAATTTAAATCATCTGCAGAACCATTTTGAACAAGATCCCACAAATCATAACCCAAGGCATCGCTAGCTTGCGAAAATGTGTTTTGTACAACTGGGTATGATTCAGCAAGCTCAGCCAACATACCAATAGATTGAGATCCCTGGCCAGGGAAAATGAATGCTTTTGTCATTATACTAATTATCTTTCTAAACTTTGAGTAAAACTGAACCCCAGGTAAAGCCACCGCCAAATGCTTCCATCATTACGGTTTCACCAGATTTTATTCGACCATCACGTACCGCCACATCGTAAGCTAACGGAATGGATGCAGCCGAAGTATTACCATGTAAGTCCACAGTGGTAATCACTTTATCCATGGGCATTTTTAATTTTTTTGCTGTTGCTGAAATAATTCGGATATTTGCTTGATGAGGAACCAACCAATCTATTTCCGATTTATCCATTTTATTGTGAAGTAATGTTTCGTCAACAATAGAGCCTAAAGTCTTTACAGCTGTTTTAAAAACTTCACTTCCCTTCATTTCGATATAAGCTTCGGCATTTTGAAATGCCTTGTTATTTTCAGAAACACCGCCACCAACTGTTAAGAGGTCTTTATACTTACCATCAGCATGAATATGCGTCGATAATATACCGGTTTCTTCACTGGCTTTTACTACGACAGCGCCAGCACCATCACCAAATAAAACACAAGTTGTACGATCTTCCCAGTTTACTACACGAGAAAGTGTTTCAGCACCAACGATCAATGCACACTTAGATGCGCCTGTTTTAATAAATTTATCTGCGACGGATAACGCATAAACAAAGCCAGTGCAAACGGCTTGAATATCAAACGCGGGACAACCATGTATTTTGAGCTTTTCCTGTAACAAACAGGCTGTACTAGGAAAAACCCGGTTGGGCGTTGTTGTAGCAACAATAATTAGATCGATTTCAGAATTTTTTATAGAAGCTGCTTTAATTGCTCGTTTTGCCGCTTCAAAGGCTAAATCAACTGTCGTTTCATCACCTTCAACTACATGTCTCTGACGAATACCGGTACGTTCAACAATCCATTGATCGTTAGTATCCACCATTTTTTCCAAATCAGCATTGGTCAGAACTTTTGGAGGTAGATAACCACCTGTCCCCACTATACGGGAATACATTAAACAGCGCGCCTTTCCATTAATATTTTTTCAAGTTGAGTTGAAATACGTTCTGCAACATTATTATCGACTTCCAGCATTGCCGTTTTTATCGCAGTGGCAAAAGAGTATTCATTTGCACTGCCGTGACTTTTAATCACAATTCCCTGAAGACCAAGAAAAGTCGCACCATTATATTCCGATGGATCAAAACGTTTTTTAATCGCCTGCAATGCCGGTTTTGCCACAAGCCCACCTAACATTGCTCTCGGTGAGTTTTTAAATTCTGTTTTAATAAACTGGCCTATCATTTTCGCTATGCCTTCACTGGCTTTAAGTGCGATGTTGCCAACAAAACCATCACTAACAACAACATCAACATCACCAGTATAAATGTCATCACCTTCGACAAAACCAATGTAGTTTAGATCACTTTCAGAAATTATTTTAGCGGCTTCTTTAACTGTCGCGTCACCTTTCATTTCTTCTTCGCCAATATTAAGCAAGCCTATACGCGGTCGTTCAATATGGTCGATTGCACTAACGAGCGTGGAACCCATGACTGCAAATTGAAATAAATGCTTTGCAGACGAGCCTACATTTGCACCCAAGTCTAGCATGTGAGTATGGCCACGCATGGAAGGTAAAATACTACAAATTGCCGGCCGATCAATGCCCGGCAAAGTTTTTAACACGTAACGCGCGGTTGCCATCAATGCACCGGTATTACCAGCACTAACACAGGCGTCAGCAGTCCCGTTTTTGACAAGGTTAATTGCGACTCGCATAGATGAATCTTTTTTATTTCGCAAAGCTTGCGAAGGAGATTCATCCATTTCGACGGTTTCAGAGGCATGTTGAATACTGAGGTTTTCACCTAAACTGGCGCCATGCTTATTCAGCTCAGCAGACAAAACCTCTTGGTCACCAACAAGCACCAAACGTAGGTTATTGTTTTCTTTCAGCACCCGCAAAGCTGCGGCAGTTACCACGGTCGCGCCGTGATCACCACCCATTGCGTCAAGAGCAATGGTATGACTCAAGTCAATAATCCTTTATTGGTCTTCTTCTTCGTAAATTTCTTCTTTTGGTACCACGACCTGAACACCACGGTAATAACCGTCTGGGCTAATGTGGTGACGAATATGTGTTTCACCACTAGTGGGATCAATTGAAAAAGCCGGCGCAGTTAACGCATCATGAGCACGACGTGTGCCTCGTTTTGCGCGTGACTTTTTACTTTTTTGAACGGCCATTCTAAACTCCTTAATTCAACGTTTTTTCAAATCCATCAATACTTCAAAAGGATTCTTTTTTGAGGTCTTGATTACAACTTGTTCGGTTTCTGTAGACGGCTCTATGCCTGTTTGACATATCTCCGCCGGATGCTTCACTACCATCGGTAATAATAACTCAAGTTCATCTTCAATTACTTCGATCAATCGAAGGTCTTCACTATCATCTTCTATCAATAAGGGCTCTTCACCGGGTAACAATCCTTCAATTTCGGCTTCACAAGATATTAACCCCAAACGGAACTGGTGGTTTATCTCCTGCCTCATTTTCTGTAAACAGCGTTGACATTGTAATACTGCCTCGCCTGTCACATTACCTTGTAAAAACATCCTTTGCCCATGCTTACCAAACTCTAGCTCAACTTTCACCTCACCAAAAGGAGCAACCAGACGATCGAGTAATCGATCCATTGATTCCAGTTTCAGTAGCCCTGAGGTTCGGAAACCTCGAGTTGCTGCATGCTCTGGATTTATAGATATAGGCATTCGATCGGGCATGGGGGCGCAATAATAGTTGGCGAACAGGCCACTGTCAAAAGAAAGTCGAATAAAATCCGGACTATTTTAACAAATAGTGAAAAAAACAGGAAAAACTTGACTTTAGGGCACCAGATACGGTGAAATTTGATCGCTGATTGAGGTTTACGGAACAATTGGGAACATATCCGAACAATCAATTGATTGTCGGCATATTATAAGCATATCAATGAATTAGCCCAAAACTGGAACATGGAGCGGTCTCATACACACATTAAGGTCGCAAGATTCACTGTGTAATTACGGGAAAAACACTTGATCAAGAAAATACTTATCGCCAATCGAGGCGAAATTGCCGTTCGAATTGTACGCGCATGTGCAGAAATGGGTATAAAGTCCGTCGCCATCTATGCAGAACCCGATCGGCATGCCTTGCATGTTAAAAAAGCGGATGAAGCTTACAATATTGGCCCTGATTCCATCGCTGGCTACCTGAATGTACACCGAATCGTCAATTTAGCCGTTGCAACAGGCTGTGATGCACTCCACCCAGGTTACGGCTTTTTATCTGAAAATCACGAATTATCAGCCGCTTGCAAACGTAGAGGGGTAAAATTTATTGGCCCTAGCGCAGAGGTTATCCACAAAATGGGGGATAAAACCGAAGCGCGCAAGGCAATGATTGCCGCAGGCGTACCTGTAACACCCGGCACTGAACACAATCTTGCAGATTTAGATGAAGCAATCAAGGTTGCAGAAAAAATAGGCTACCCGGTTATGCTTAAAGCCACATCTGGCGGCGGTGGTCGAGGTATACGTCGTTGTGATGACCTTGAAGACTTAAAAAAAGGCTATGAACGGGTAATATCAGAAGCAACAAAGGCTTTTGGCTCCGCTGATATTTTCATGGAAAAGTGCGTGGTTAATCCTCGCCATATCGAAGTACAAATACTTGCAGATAGCCACGGCAATGTACTTCACCTATTTGAACGAGATTGCTCCATTCAACGCCGTCATCAAAAACTCATCGAAATCGCGCCATCTCCACAAGTTGATGACAAACTTCGCAAGAAATTAGGTAACTATGCGGTCAAAGCAGCAAAAATTGTAAAATACGAAAATGCAGGCACTGTTGAGTTTTTACTAGATCATGAAAACAATCTGTATTTTATGGAAATGAACACTCGATTGCAGGTTGAACATACAATTACCGAAGCAATTACTGGCGTAGACATTGTTCAGCAACAAATTCGTATTGCTGAGGGTAAAGCCCTGCCCTATAAACAAAGTGATATTCAAAAAAGAGGATATGCTTTGGAATTTCGCATAAATGCGGAAGATCCAAAAAACGACTTTTTACCAAGCTTCGGCCGCATCACGCGATATTTTGCCCCAGGTGGCCCTGGCATCAGAACTGACAGTGCCATTTATAGTGGTTACCAAATTCCGCCCTATTACGATTCCATGTGTGTCAAACTCACTGTATGGGCGCTTACATGGGAAGAAGTCATTCGTCGATCCCAACGTGCATTAAAAGATATTAGCGTACACGGCGTTAAAACGACCATCCCTTATCAAATAGAAATTTTAAAAACAGCAGAATTTCAAAGTGGCAAAATCGACACAGGGTTTGTAGAAAGCCATCCAGATTTGGCAAACTACTCCCTGCGCAGACCACCACGAGAATTGGCAGCCGTTATTTCTGCCGCAATCTCTGCCCACTTACGCGCATAAACCATTAGGCTAGGAGAAAGACACAATGCCCAAGGTTCACATAACCGAAACGGTATTACGAGATGGACATCAGTCATTAATTGCAACCCGCATGCGTACAGAAGACATGCTACCGGTATGCAAACATCTAGACCAAATCGGCTTTTGGTCATTAGAAGTCTGGGGCGGTGCAACATTTGATGCCTGTGTTCGTTTTTTAAAAGAAGACCCCTGGGAACGCTTACGCCAATTACGACAAGCACTACCCAATACTCGCTTACAAATGTTGTTACGTGGACAAAACCTTGTAGGATATCGGCATTATTCCGATGATGTTGTAGAAACCTTTGTGCAAAAAGCAGCTGACAATGGTATCGATGTTTTTCGAGTTTTTGATGCATTAAATGATTTACGCAATTTAGAAACTTCTGTAAAGGCCGTCAAAAAATCGGGCAAACATGCACAAGGTGCAATCTCTTACACCACTAGCCCAGTACACAGTATCGAAGGTTTTGTTGAAGACGCCATAAAACTACAAGAAATGGGATGCGATAGCATTGCCATCAAAGACATGGCTAGCCTTTTAACACCAACAACGACATCAGATTTAGTTGAAGCGTTAAACAAAGATATTTCCATTCCGCTTCACATCCATACACATGCGACTGCTGGGCTTGCCTCTATGTGCGAATTAAAAGCCATTGAAAAAGGCTGCCTACACATTGACACCGCGATTTCATCATTTGCAGAGGGTGCAAGTCATCCTTCAACAGAAAGTATGGTAGCGGCACTACACGACTCAAAATTCAGCACGGGATTAAATCTCGAAAAACTTCAAGAAATTGGATTTTACTTTAAAGAAGTGCGAAAAAAATATCATCAATTTGAAAGTGAGTTCACTGGACAAGATACTCGCGTTCAAGTTAATCAAGTCCCGGGTGGCATGATTTCTAATCTCAGCAATCAATTGCGCGAACAAGGCGAATTAAAACGAATTAATGATGTGCTTGATGAAATCCCCCGCGTAAGAAAAGATCTTGGCTATCCACCACTAGTGACACCCACATCTCAAATCGTAGGTACTCAAGCCGTACTCAATGTAATGACTGACGAACCTTATCAAACCACAACAAATGAAGTTAAAAATTATTTGTTAGGACAGTATGGTAAAGCCCCCGGCGAAGTCAACGAACAACTTCGCCAACAAGCGGTACCCGGTGAAAAAGTGATTGATGTAAGACCGGCAGACTTACTTGCACCGGAAATGGAAAGCTTACGAGAATCCAGCAAAGAATTAGCCGAATCTGACGAAGATGTACTCACCTTTGCTATGTTTACGGATATCGGCCGAGAATTTCTTGAACAACGTAAGGCTGGCACACTAACACCTGAAACGTTAGAGCCACCCATAGCAGACAATGCAGCAGTATGCGGTGTCGCACCCACAGAGTTTAACGTCACAATGCATGGTGAGACTTATAACGTTCGAATCACCGGATCAGGTCATCGCTTCCAGGCTGAACGACCATTTTATTTAACCGTTGATGGCGTACCTGAAGAAATATTGGTAGAAACACTTTCAGAAGTCCTCACAGAACCCGCAGCTGGCGGCGTAGCCTCGAGTGCTATTTCCGCTGGTGCTGGTGGTAGTGGCAGCAAACGGCCAAAAGCAAAAAGCCCTGGACATGTTACTACGTCCATGCCCGGTACAATAGTTGATGTGTTAGTTAATGAAGGCGATAGCGTCAATGCAGGTGATGCGGTATTTATTACAGAAGCCATGAAAATGGAAACTGAAGTACAAGCACCTATTGGCGGAACAATAAAAGCGATTTTTATCAAAAAAGGTGACACCGTAAACCCGGATGAAACTTTAATTGAAATTGAATAGTCTATGCGCCAAATTGTTTTAGCTTCAAGCTCCCCTTTTCGCAAAGCACTTTTACAACGTTTACAACTGCAGTTTGAAACAACGAGTCCGAATGTTGATGAAACCGCTCATTGCGATGAACCATCGCCAGATCTCGTCATACGCCTCGCAATCTCAAAGGCGCATGCAGTGGCAGAACAATACCCAAATGCCCTTATTATTGGTAGCGATCAAGTTGCCGTTTGTGATAAGCGCATCTTGGGAAAACCGGGCAATTTAGAAAATGCCACTCAACAACTAAAATTTATCTCTGGAAAACGAGTCACATATTACACTGGTTTGTGTGTACTTGATGCAACAAGCAAAGAATTGCAACATGACCATGTGAAATTCTTTGTAGAATTCCGTCAACTCACAGATGAAATGATTGCAAACTATTTATCTAAAGAACCTGCCTTCAATTGTGCAGGCTCATTTAAATCTGAATCATTAGGTGTCGCACTAACACAAAGCATGTCAGGCGAAGACCCTACTTCACTAGTAGGATTACCCCTCATTCGACTAACTCAAATGTTGGAAAAAGCGGGTGTTAGAATTATTTAATTACCCGTTTTTTGCACCCCAATTCGAATAAAGATTCTCTTCACTTCCACTCCGAAAACAAACTCGCAAACTCCAAATTCCAATATTTAGCTTTAATTAAGCATTACATTGCTTGCTCAAACAAGAAGCTATCTTTCTTTTTTAGAAAAAAATGTAAATTAATCACATCCAAAAGCCAATCATTCAACGTATCTCTTCTGAGTTTATCAAGTAAATCCAAAAAACTAACACAAGGAGAATAAAATTATGTTGAGAAACAAGAATAATTTGTCACGAAGTTTAATTGCAGTCGCAATTAGCAGCATTATGATAGCTAGCATAGAAGCTTCCAGTCATCGTGAAGCGCCTTATATTGCTGGACAACCCAGAGTAGATTCAACAGATTTTTATATGTTTAATAGTTATGAACCAGGCCGAGAAGATTTTGTTACTATTATCGCCAACTACATTCCATTACAGGACGCTTATGGCGGACCCAACTATTTTGCGATGGATTCACGTGCAAAATATGAAATTCATATTGATAATGATGGGGATGCAAAAGAAGATCTTACTTTTCGCTTTGATTTTGATAATGTACTCGCTAATAAGAGAAAAGGTATAGAACTCAATATTGATGGAAAAAAAGTTTCAGTTCCCTTAAAGAATATTGGCCCAATTTCAGCTGAAGACTCTGAAAATTTAAATTTTCTAGAATCTTATAAAATCGATTTCATTCCAAAACGCCAAGGAAAATTAAAAGCACCAGTGACACACACAGAAAATGGCAATAAAACATTTTCAAAGCCTTTTGATTATATTGGTGACAAAACTTTTACCAGTGCTGAAGAATATGATAAATATGCGATGAAATTTATGCATACTATAAACATTCCTCATTGTGACAACCCTGGTAAAGTCTTTGTGGGTCAACGTAAGGACTCTTTTGCAGTCAATCTAGGTGAAATATTTGATTTAGTAAATAATGTTCCTATCGAAGGCGACAGTAGTCCCGGAGCAGGTGATGCTGGCGGTTTTCCTGGTGGCATCACACAATCCGACCTTAATGATGATTTAAATGATAAAAACATCACCACAATAGCGTTAGAAATTCCAAAATCTTGTTTAGTTGGTAATGGAAACGGCGTAATTGGTGGTTGGACTTCTGCCAGTTTGCGGCAAGTCAGTATTCGAAATCCTCGAGGTAACTTCTATTACCCCGAAATTTCTGGCGGCGCACTCACACAAGTCTCTCGCCTAGGCAGCCCATTGGTCAACGAACTTGTTATCGGCCTCAAAGAAAAAGATCGTTTTAGCTCAAGTAAACCGAGAAGTGACAATCAATTTGCAAAATTTGTTACTCATCCAACATTACCCGCACTATTAAATATTTTGTTTAAAGATGCAGTTAATACGACGTTGGGTTTAAGTGGTAATGATGCGATTGCTGATCTTGCGCCAACCAATTTCCCACGCGCAGATCTGGTCGCAGCATTTTTAACTGGATTTGAAGGTGTTAACCAAATGTCCACGGTTAAAGCCGCTGAAATGTTACGTTTAAACACCGGCATCGCAGCTGTGCCAGCAAACGAACAAAGCACCTTTGGTGTTGTGGGTGATGACTTAGCAGGATTCCCTAATGGCCGTCGCCCGGGTGATGATGTGGTCGATATTGCATTACGTGTCATGATGGGTAGATTGTGTCATGCAATACCTGTTGCAGGTGAAGCTACTCATTTAGGCTTATGTTCGCCAGAAGACGCCTCAGTAGGTACAGTGCCATTTACTGATGGCGCACCAATTAATGCAAGCTATTTCAGCGAAAGCTTTCCTTATTTATTAACGCCCATTTCAGGCTCACCAAATTAAGGATTTTTTTAATCATGAATAAATCAATTAAAGTCAGTATTTTGGTTGTATGGGGGTTCGTTATGTTAGGTTGTGCGAATAGCGACAATGAAGAACCAAGCAACAAAGCTGAAAATGAAAAAGTATCATTCAAGGCAATTACAAATACATGGTTTGAACAAGCCCTGGATGATCAAGCCCCTTCACCTGAAGATGTTAATTTTGATCTTGATGCTGATGAAGATGAAACAGCATTTGAAGGACTGCTAGAGGAAAATGTTAAAGAAGAAGTAATATAATTTTTATGTTACCTCTAACAATAAAAAAAGGAGAGTTATTGATAACTCTCCTTTTTTATTTTTTCAATTTAGCACTACAAATGTTTAGCGCATAGTACCGGGGGTCATAAACATCGAAGATATGGCATCTGCTGCACTGACTCCAATACGCTCAGCAAAACGATCCAAATAATTTGGTCGTGGCGTAAAATTTACAATCTTTTCAACACCCACAATTTCTCGGGCTACATAACTGGAACTACCCAATGCATCAACCAACCCCAGCTTTACACTGGACTCACCTGACCAAAATAAACCCGAAAACAGTTTTGGATCATCTGCTAATTTATCACCACGGCCTTTTTTAACCACATCGATGAATTGCTGGTGTACTTCATTTAACATACCTTCCATAAATTCTTTGTCTTTTGCTTTTAATGGGGAGAAAGGGTCAAGAAATCCTTTGTTTTCGCCTGCTGTTATCAAACGTCTTTCCACGCCTAACTTATCAATAGCATCAACAAAACCATAGCTGTCCATCAAGACGCCAATGGAACCGACAATACTTCCTTTGTCAGCATAAATTTCTGTGGCACCAGAGGCAATGTAATAAGCTGCTGACGCACAGATATCTGAAACGACCGCATATAATGGTATATTGGGATATTTCTCTCGCAAGCGAAACATTTCGTCATTGATGTATCCTGCTTGTACCGGACTTCCACCAGGACTATTAATACGCAAAATAACAGCTTTAGTGTTTTTATCCTTAAACGCCATCCTCAATCCACCAACGATCGTATCTGCATTTGCGGCTGAACTTTCTGATATCGGTCCAGACAAATCGATTAGCGCAGTGTGCTCCCCGAGGGAATAATCTGTTTTATCAGAAGGAATATACAAGGCTAATATTCCTAATAAGTACAAGATAAAAACCGATTTAAAAAAGATATTCCAGCGACGTGTTCGTCGTTGCTCATTGATCGCAGAAAATGCTAGGCGATTAATTAAATCCTTCTGCCATTCTTCACTTTCAATATCTGGATTTTTACTTTCTTTGCCAGATGCTTTTGTTTCAGCCTTTTGTTCTACTTGCGGCTTAATTTGATCAGACTCGTTTTGCTCGGGATTTTTTGTCCAAGGATCTGAGCTTTCTTTTGCTGAATCAACATCTGCTTGTTCGTTTTCGGGTTTATCTGTCATAGGTTTATTTCTCTTATATATAGTTGTAGCTACTTAAGCCACGCTTCCAATTCTTTAGTCTGTTCCAGACAAACTTGAGGATTATGCTTGAACAAGCGATCTTTGTCATGTGCTCCGCAGGCAACAGCAACACTATGCACATTGGCGTTAGTGGCCATTTGCAAATCATATTCCGTGTCGCCAATCATCAATGTATCTTCAGTTTCGACACCGAGATAATCCATAATATCCAATATCATTTGAGGATGCGGTTTTGAGTGAGCTTCGTCTACGCAGCGGGTATAATGGAATATCTCATCAAAACCTGTGCGCTTAAGAGATTCATCAAGACCTCGCCTACCCTTACCTGTTGCAACTGCCATAAAATAGCCCTTATCCGATAAGGAACGAATCATTTTATCCACGCCTTCAAATAACACCGATGGGAGTTTATCAGGTGAAAAATAGTAAAATCGATAACGTTCAATAAACGCTTGCTGAGATTCTTTTGAATCAAGCTCAGGAAAAATACCATGAACTGCTTCGAACATTCCCAAGCCAATCACATTGTGAACTTCATCAGCTGTGGGAATATGCAACCCGACATCTTTTGCTGCAGCTTGAAAACAAGACACAATTTCCTGTTGGGAATCCATTAAGGTGCCATCCCAATCAAATACCAATAACTTATACATGTTAATTCAAATTACTTATGACTTTTGTTAACTGCTTATCCAAAGGTGCCACAGGATTCATAATCTCGCCACTTTGAGGATGTTCAAACCGCAAACTGCGAGCATGTAAAAACAATCGTTTTAGCCCTGTGCTTTTCATGGTTTCATTAAATTTTGGATCACCATATTTATCATCCCCTGCGATAGGATGATGCAAATGCAGACTATGTACCCGAATTTGATGCGTTCGGCCAGTAATAAGTTTCACATCTACCAAAGTTGCTTGAGAAAAAACCTGCTTAGGGTAAAAAAGAGTCGTTGCAGACTTTCCTTCGTTTTTATCCACACAAACCATTCGCTCACCGGTTTTCGTCACAAACTTACGTAACGGCGCTTCCACTCTAATTTCCTTACCTTCTAATTGGCCTTTCAATAAAGCCACGTAGGTTTTTTCCATTTGATGGCTTCGCAACATTTCATGAAAGGCACGAAGTACGGATATTTTTTTTGAAATGATCAAGCAACCCGACGTATCCCTATCCAGACGATGTACTAATTCCAGTCGTTTTTCCTTTGGATATAATTTGCGCATAGCTTCGATGACACCATAACTAATGCCGCTTCCACCATGAACTGCCATACCTGTGGGTTTGTTAACAATAATTATCGCTTTATCTTCATACATTATGGCGTTTTTTAAGCGCAATAAATCACCTTCAGCACCGTCCGGGATAGTTTTTGCATCAGATACTCGAACTGGCGGAATTCTGACAATGTCTCCAATAGCGAGTTTATAAACTGGCTTGGTTCGCCCTTTGTTAACCCGCACTTCGCCTTTGCGAATGATGCGATAAATGTGAGTTTTAGGAACGCCTTTCAGGTAAGTCATCAGAAAATTGTCGATTCTTTGTCCAACATTAGACTCGTCAATTTCAACATGGTGAACTTTGTTAGCCGTGTTCTGCATTTGTTCAAATTTGGGAATTTCACTCATTATGGCAAATTATGCTCGAATATTAGGTATTTAAGAAGTTTTTTTTAAATGTTCTTGATTTACAGTGGCTAGACGTGGTAAATGTCAACCCGCTAACAAATTTTTATCAAAATGTGGCAAACGCGTTAAAACATTGTTCAGGGAAGGCACAAGATTAATCGCGAATTAAAAACCACATTTTTTGTAACGCATCTCATATAAACGATGCGGGAAAGATTATACCGAAAGCTAAATAAATAATGGATTTTTCTTGTTCGCAATATTGCTTGAACAAGAGTTAAGATTAACAAACAGCTCAATGTATTGCCGGTATTTTAAACATATACCAATGTCATATAGACGACACGCCATATAATAATTATTCAAAACTTAGGCTATAAATTCTACGTGACATCAGACAAATGCTGAATCGCTATGACCATCCTCCCGGTTATTTGCGGCAACTCAACATCTGTCTAAAACTCAATAACCGGCTTATTGAGCTCAAATAATATAGAGTAAAATATTTAATGAAAAGAATGCTATTTAACGCAACTCAGCGTGAAGAGTTGCGCGTGGCTATGGTCGATGGCCAGAAGTTATACGACCTTGATATAGAAACAACTACCCGCGAACAAAAGAAATCAAACATTTACAAAGCAAAGATCACTCGCATTGAGCCAAGTCTCGAAGCAGCTTTTGTAGATTACGGCGCTGATCGCCATGGTTTTTTACCACTCAAAGAAATCTCTCGTAGTTATTTTTCCAAGCCTACAGAAGGACGTGGCCGACCAAATATTAAAGAGGTCATGAAGGAAGGCCAGGAAATAATCATCCAGGTTGATAAGGAAGAACGCGGAAATAAAGGCGCAGCTTTAACAACTTTTATTAGTCTTGCAGGTCGTTACCTAGTTCTAATGCCAAATAACCCTCGTGCTGGTGGTGTTTCCCGTCGAATCGAAGGGGATGATCGCGCAGAAATCCGTGATGCCATGAGTAAACTGGAAATCCCTGAAAATATGGGATTGATTGTTCGCACAGCAGGTGTTGGTAAAAACACAGAAGAACTGCAGTGGGATCTGGATTACCTCGTGCAACTGTGGCAATCCATTGATAAAGCGAGCGCTGAAAATAAGGCGCCTCTGCTAATTTATCAAGAAAGTAATATTGTCATTCGTGCTATACGAGATTATTTACGTAAAGATATCAGTGAAATTCTGATCGATGATGAAGAAACATACAACAAAGCCATTGAATTTATGCAGCAGGTCATGCCGCATAACATATCAAAGATTAAACATTATACGGATAACGTTCCTTTATTCGTTCGTTATCAGGTTGAAAGTCAAATTGAAACGGCGTTTCAAAGAGAAGTTTCTTTACCCTCAGGCGGCTCAATTGTACTCGATCACACAGAAGCTTTGCTTTCTATCGATATTAACTCTGCACGAGCAACCAAAGGCGGAGATATTGAAGAAACGGCTTACAACACCAATCTTGAAGCTGCCGAAGAAATTGCTCGGCAATTACGCTTACGAGATAGCGGCGGTTTAATCGTCATCGATTTCATTGATATGACACCCGTTCGCCACCAACGTGAAGTTGAGAATCGTTTACGTGACAGCCTTGAAACTGATCGAGCCAGAGTTCAGGTCGGTCGTATCTCTCGCTTTGGTTTACTTGAGATGTCCCGCCAACGCGTGCGACCCTCTCTTGGTGAACATAGCCAGGTGGTATGCCCCAGATGTAGTGGTCAAGGTGTCATTCGCAGTGTTGAATCACTCGCATTGTCTATTCTTCGAATTATTGAAGAAGATTCAATGAAAGATAATACCGGTAAAATCATCGCTAAATTACCATTAGATGTCGCTACGTTTTTACTCAATGAAAAGCGTAAGGACATCAGCGATTTTGAAGGATTACATGGTGTACAGGTTGTATTGGTACCAAGCCCAAATCTTGATTCACCCCACTACGATATTCAGCGTTTAAAAACGACGGAATTAGGGGGATTCCACAGTGAAAAATCCAGCTACACTCATTCTGAACCAAAAGAAGATCCTGAGTTGGCAACCACATCAAATGCGCCGATGCCGGTAAGCCAAGAGGCGGTTGTAAAATCAACAACACCTGTTGTACCCAAACCTGCTGCAGATGAAGCAAAAAGTGGTTTTATTGGTCGAATTTTAGGGTCATTTTTCGGCTCAGAGGAAAAAGCAAATCCGCAAAATGAAGCTGTAATTTCTTATACTGCGCCAGGACGAAACACACCACAAAACGCTGAAAAAAGTTCAGAACAGCGTAATACTCGCCCGCGTCAAAACAGAAATGGAAATGATAATAAACGTCGTCAACCTAATCGTAACCGGAATCGTAACAATACTAATGCGAACGCTCGTCAAAACACTGCGACGAAAGATGCAGAGAAACCGGAAACTGTAGAAAACAAACCAAAACAAAATGCTGGCAACAAACCAAGAAAGCAGCCGCAACGCAGCCGTAATCCAAGAAACAAAAAACCAGATGCAAATAAACCCACTAATGTTGAAGCTACAGGTCAAACTACGCCATCAACAAACGAAAATGTAAACACGGTGAAAGGCCCACAAGACACCAAAACAAGTGCTACATCAAATCAGGCCGCTGTTACTGACACAAACTCGACTGCGTCAACGTCAACACCTACTGTCGCGCAGATAGAATTTACACCACCTTCTCTGCCAGCAGTTAGCCAAGTTGATACAAAACCTCAGGCAAACCCTGAAATTTCAACTCCGTCTCAAAGTAGCCATTCAGAGCAATCTGGATTTAACAAACCTGCAACTGAGAGCCAAATAACACCCGTTGCTGAAAACGCTAAAAAACCAAACGAGGCGTCTGAGCAAAATCCAGCAGCAAGTGCTGAAAATAAAGATGAAGCGGATAAATCACAAAGACCACGTAGAGGTCGTCGTGATGCCAGAAATCGCCGACGTTACCGCGGTGACAAACGCAACAATCGTAACAAACCGAAGACAGAAGCTGAAGGCGCTAATCCAAATGCAGATTCAAACCCAGGAAAAGTAAGCCAAGCTCAACCTAATCAGAGCGATTCGACGCCAAACTCAGATTCAACGAGCAATACACCTGCTGCAGCGCAAAGCAAAGCAGCAACTGAATCAAGTACCGAATCAAAATCTTAATTTCTTATTGAACAGCCGGGAGCGTTTTGCTCCTGGCTTAATACCACATCATAAAAACACAAAATAACCTAAAGCACTTTTACCAACCGCGACAGATAACATATAGGAAAATGTCGCAATCGCAAAAACACCAGCAATTATCCTAATGTTTTTAGTCTTTCCCCGCTTTAAAGCAATCGTCCCTAATACAATATATAACAATAAGGCCAGTACTTTTGCTGTTAACCAACTATCAAGCAATGGATATTGGCTAATTTGAATAGCCAATATAATTGCACTAACGAGCAATAGGGTATCAATGATATGCGGAAGTATTTTCACCCACTTTTTTTGCAGCATGGGAGATTCAAATATCATCCAAGTGTAACGCAAAATAAAAAATAAAATACTGCTCGAAACTGTTATCAAATGGATGCTTTTAATCATAGATTAACACCTTAAGCAATTTCATCACCTCCACTCGGGCGAAATTGATAACGCAAATAATCGACAAAACAGTGACAAGCATCATTTACTGTAAAAACACCAGCCAATCGATCATCTTTCATAACTAGCGCTGAACCAATATGATGGTTTGCCATATAGGAAACTACGTTATCTAAAGGTTCATCCATATTGACTTTATAGACATTTAAAATGCAAACATCTTTTACCGTTTGTTTGCTTTCACTCGCCAACTCTTTTGATTGTTTAATATCGTGTGCTGAAATAACGCCTGTCAACTTACCATCTTGCTTTACGGGTAGATGATTAATATCATGCTCAAGCATCATTTTCTCAGCGGCGACAAGTGTTTCATTGATATCTATCCAATAGGGAAATGCCGTCATAACTGATTTTATAGTCGGAATTCGATTCATAGTTGTACCTCTCACTATTTTATAAATATAGATCTCTCATAGGTATATTACCATGAGATTTTTGATTATTTCTGCTTAATCAAATATTTACAATCCACTTATCTATTTCAACATTAAGTAAACTAACAATTTTCAAATAGTTCACCTTTAACTCAATTTCTGCCATATTTTTTGCATAGTAAGCTGATAACGCTTTTTATTTATCTAGTAAGGACTTTTTAGTATGCATTTCGATTCAGTTCGTAATTATTATGAAAAACTCGTTAGTGAACGAGTTGCTCAAGTCGTCGGACGTAAAGTTGTTGATAATGACTATCTTGAAGATGTTGCCTGTGTCACTTTAAACCATTTACCGCCACGCTACATACGTCACGAAGTTGATATGATATTTTACCTATCTCCTATTGAGCGAGAAGAAATGGTTAAAAAAGTAGATGATGCCATTACTGATGCTGTCGCTTTTATCAAAGAGAATAAAAAACGTAAAAAATAATTTATATCATTAACGTCACGCAAATTATAAATCTAAGTCATTTGCTACGGTGATAATAAACGATTTGCCCGTTTAATAATCGATTCATTGACCGCTCTTAATTCCAGATCAGTTTCAACTAAAATATTGGATTTTGTTGCCAGCTGTTTGGCTTGTTTAAAATCTCCTTGCTCAAGACGAATAACAGCTAATCGCTGCCATAACATGGGATCATTTGGAGAAATATTAATGCCACGTTCAATATAATTTGCCGCAGCTTCAAATTCTTTTGCATCAAATTTGTCCTTGGATTTTGTTAAAAATCTCTGAACAATGGGAGAAGTCTTATATTTTTCCCTCGGGGGTGGTGGAATCGCAATAACACGATCATCATCTTTTAAGCCAGGTAAAGCTGGCTCAACAATTACCGGCTCCAACACTGAAGCAGGTTTTTTTGACGTCGTACCACATCCCACAACAAATAAAGCAAAAGTGATAATAAATGCTTGCCATTGAAATCGGTTTACTAGATTAATCTTTAACACAGGATGCTCCATTTCTTATCTTTGGAAGATAACCAGAAATAAACGGCAATACAATATCCGACGCACAAATAACTTCTCCTTTCTTATGCATAACTGCATCCAGTTTAGCAAAACTCACTCCTTCAGGAACTGGCATATTCAATGATTTTGAAGAAGTTCTAGCAATGAGCTCTGTCCAAACCTTCAAAGCGCCACTACCACCTGTTAGGCCAATGGATTGATTATCATCATCCCCTAACCATACTACAGCGACTTTGTCTCCAGTAATACCAGCAAACCAACTATCTTTATAATCATTGGTTGTGCCGGTCTTACCTGCTAGCTTAAAATTTCCGCCTAACTTTTTAGACGCATATCGAGCGGTACCGGAATTTGCTACTTCTTCCAAAGATTTTAATAACAAATAAACAGTTTCTGCATCAATCGTCTGCTGCACCTTAATTGGATACTTACTAATGACTTTTCCGTTAGCTGTTGTCACTGTGTGAATTGCACGTATCGGTGTCTGTATACCTTGCTCAGCTAAGGTTTGATACATTTGTAGAACCTCTAACACAGACATACTACTTGCGCCCAACAACATAGATGGATATAAATCCAAATCGCGACTAATTCCTAGATCTTTCAAAGTCTGCCCAACATTCTCTAAGCCTAACGTCATACCCAACCTGACGGTTGCTGCATTATATGAATTTGCTAACGAACTAATTAAGGAAACTTCGCCATGGAACTTTTTATCATAATTTTGTGGTGACCAATTCCCACCATTGTCCAATTCAACCCGAATCGGACTATCCTGTAATAAACTAATAAGATTATATCTTTCAGGTTGCTTTAACGCCGTTAAATAAACTGCGGGTTTTATTAATGAGCCCACATGGCGTTTAGCGTCCAAAACACGGTTAAACCCTTGAGCACGAAAATTTCTACCACCAATCATTGCTCTTACTGATGCGGAACCCGTATCGGTCAACATAGCAGCCACTTGTAATGTACTTTTCTTTAGCCTTGATTTTTTATCGAGTTTAGGTAACTGTGCACTGACGGCTTGTTCAAGTTGCTTTTGCTGCCAAGGATCAATTGTTGTAAATAAACGTAATCCTTCACTACTTAAATCCTCAGGACGATAATCAGCAGTTAACTGCCGTTTTACCAAATCAATAAATGCAGGATAACGTGTCATTCCACTGGGTTTATTACGACTAACACCTAATGACGATTGATCATAATTCATGACATTTTCAAGCGTCGTCAAACCCAACTTTTCCTGGACTTTTAAGACGACATGGCGCCGTTGTCTCGCCCGCTTTTCGAATCGACGTGGATCATAATAGCTTGCACCTTTTACCAATCCGACCAATAAAGCGATTTGACCTTGATTTAATGCCGCCAGAGGTACATCAAAATAAAATTGAGCCGCTAAACCAAAGCCATGAATAGCTCGATTTCCGTCCTGGCCCAAATAAATTTCATTTAAATATGCCTCAAGGATTTCATCCTTTTCATAATGCCACTCAAGTAACAAAGACATTAATGCTTCGTTAATTTTTCGAGTAAAGGTTTTTTCACTGCTTAAAAAGAAATTTTTCACTAACTGTTGGGTTAACGTGCTACCACCTTGTACTCTTCCACCTGCGCGTATATTTGCGACCAAAGCGCGTAGAATAGATAAAGGTGCCACACCGTAATGTCGATAAAAATCGCGATCTTCAACAGCAAGTAATGTTTCAATTAAACTATCTGGCACATCCTGCAGCCTAACCAAAACCCGATCTTCCTTCTTTTTTGGATAAATACCACCAATAAATAAAGGCTCAAGGCGCCATAAATCCAACACTTCACCGGTATTGACGTTCCAAATACTATCGATCTTATTTCTTTTAAACTTTACTTCGAGAAAAATAGCAGTTTGATTTTCGTCCCAAAACTGAAATGGCCGCGTGTGAATATAAATACTTTTACGCTTGCTGTAATAACTGCCCTGTTTCTGACTTTCGTTTCGATTGTAACGTAGTAATTTTAATTCATAATGCAATTGCTCTTTACTCAATTGCTTGCCAGAATATAACTCAAGAGGACGTGCATAAACTCTTGATGGCACTTGCCAACGTTTGCCCTCAAATTGTTCTTGAACACGCTCATTAAGTGTGTAGAGATAAGCGGCAAATACTAAGAGTACTAATAACAATACTTTGAGAATTAATCCTGGATACTTACGAATTCGTCTATTCTTTAGATTAAATACTGCCAATGATCCAACCTTGTAAAAAGTCCATTATTTTGTAAACGATTTATATTCCAAAAAAATCAACACTGCGTTAATATTCTACCTGAATTTATATAACATTTAAGGATTTGATTCATGACTCAAATTAAGAACACATTCGTTTTACTCCTTGGCTTGGTGGTTTTCGGTTCATTTTCAACCGTAATTGCTGACGATTCAAATCCTAGAGTACGAATGAGCACAACTTCTGGCGACATCGTACTGGAATTAAATGCAGCACTCGCACCAAAATCGGTTGAAAACTTTTTAACCTATGTAAAAGACGGATTTTACGATGGCACAATATTTCATCGTGTTATATCTAACTTCATGATCCAAGGTGGCGGCTTTGATAAAGATTTTAAGAAAAAAGCAGTTAGAGCCTCTGTTAAAAATGAAGCTGATAATGGATTGCAAAACACCCGGGGCACTATTGCGATGGCCCGAACTAGCGATCCACATTCCGCAACTGCGCAATTCTTCATTAACGTTGTCGATAATCAGTTTCTCAATCACCGCTCAAAAACTTCACGCGGTTGGGGATATGCTGTATTTGGTAAAGTAATAGAGGGCATGGATGTCGTGGATAAAATCCGCAAAGAAAAAACCAAGTCGGGCGGCCCATTTCCTAAAGATGTACCTCAAAACACCGTTGAAATTAAATCAATGACCTTAGAAAGTGCTAATTAATATTCTTAAACAAAAAAAGCCCGGTTTTAATACCGGGCTTTTTTGTTAAGCTTAAGTTAGTTTAGAAATTTACATTGAGACCAATACTCGCATTATTCGCTATATAGCTTAATTCCATACCAATAGTGCCTGCTTGAAACATACGGCGATACTTTGGTTTTAGCATATGGGCAGCACCATAATGTAAAAGTGCTGTTGCCACGAAATAAGCGTTGACTGTCTGAACTGAAGGACATTTACCCATGACAGGATTTGTTTCGTAATATGCGCCTGAACTACATTTACTCGCTATATCCAAAGTCTGTCCCCAATCAGCTAAATGGGTTGTAAGATATGCTACTTCCCAATAGGTATCTTTTTTAGACCAAGCATTGGCTGCTGGCGATAGGAAAAATAATGTTAAAAACAGAATTAAAATATAGCTCGAACGCTTTATCATTTTTGATTCTCATATTATCTTGTCTTCTTGCTTAAGAATTACGTCCGAAATTGCTTGTATATTAGGCGAACAAATGGCAACCAGATCACAAAAAATTGGCAAAAAATGGAATATGAGATAAGCATCACAGTTTCTAGACAAAACCGGTTGACCCAGTGTATCCTGTTGAAATTAAACAATATTACTTAAATATGACAATAAAAGACTTGTTTATTTTATGGTTTAATGCCTCGAACTTTTAACATGGGTACGTGGAATGAGCGTTGCATCACCCATAGCGCTAAACATGAATTTAATAAACAGAAACGATGGGAATTATCTTTGTGAATTTACAGTCCTACTAAAAAGCTGCTCACGAACAGACTCTTTTTCTGGTCAGCACTATTACAAATCTAAGGTCAAATAATGAATATCAGCTTTAAATATAGTTTTGGTTTTTTACTAATCATGCTCTTGGCGTTTTCAAGCATGGCAATTCAGGCAGAAAAAGCACTGGACGCTAAGATCACCAAAATTAAAATAAACCAAAAAATGCTGGTAAATAAAAATTATACAGCCAAAATTACTGTCAGAAATACAGGCGCTACAACTTGGACCAAAGGAGGTGGCTTCGCGATAGCAGCCACTTCAAAAACTAACGATCTATGGAATGTACCAGAAACAGCACTTGAATCTAACGCCCGAGTGAAGCCGGGCGAAACAACATCTTTTAATGTCAATGTTAAAGCACTGTCACGTACAGGCATTTACTCATTACAATTTGAAATGCAGAAAAATGGACAAACATTTGGCGATAAAAGTAAAACTGAAAATATTGTCGTAGAAACTCGCTCAAATCGAGTTAAATTTATTTCTCAGTTACTTCCAAATACCATGGCTGCGGATGAAAGTTATTCGATCGTTGTTCAATTCAAGAACAATGGAACATCTACTTGGACCCGTAACAAGGGTTACAAACTCAGATTAATTTCCAAAAAGAAAGTATGGAATATTTCTCGCGTAAAAATGGCCAAAGGCGATATTGTTCCACCGGGTGATATTGCAACTTTTCGCTTTAAACTCAAAGCGCCCAGCAAATTGGGTAATTACCCCATTCAATGGCGTATGCAAAAAGGCAGTGTCTATTTTGGAGAAACCACACCCGTTCAAAAAATTACTGTCACGAAAAGCAAAGTCAAAAAAGGTGCTGAATTTGTCTATCAGAATGTCCCTGGGCTCAACAAATCTGGAAAGCTATACGCCATTCTCAATGCAGGCGATGTCTACCCTGTGACGCTTACATTCAAAAATAGCAGTAAAAAAACCTGGAGACAGGGGTTAATGGCGTTAAACGCTCAAAACCCCGAAAACAATATGACATGGTCTGTAGATCGAGTGGAATTGCGTAAAAATGAAAGCATAAAACCCGGCGGTATTAAAACATTCAACTTTAAAATCATCACCCCACTAAAACCGGGTATTTACAATTTTCAATGGCAAATGGTTGAAGGTTTTAACAACTGGATTGGAGCAAAAAGTGAGAATATTGCCATTACAGTCAAATGATAATTTATGATTATTTTTTCTGCAAATATACATAAGTTTATTAAACAATTGATAAACTTATCAAAAAATGATAGACAGCCGATAGTTTTTCGGTTCTAATTACTAACGATTCATTGTACGTTATCACGGATTCCCTAGTCGCATCCTAAGTTTGTGTTCTTCTGCGTGTTACCTTGATTAATTTGCAATATTTTTACTAATATATTTATTGAGGTTTTTAAATGTCTTCAGGTACAGTTAAGTGGTTTAACGAATCTAAAGGATTTGGCTTTATCTCTCCATCAGATGGCAGCGCGGACGTGTTTGTACACTATTCATCAATCCAAAGTGGCGGTTTTCGCTCTTTGACTGAAGGTCAAGCCGTAAGCTTTAAAGTTGAAAATGGACCTAAGGGTCCTCAAGCAGCTGAAGTTAGTGTTGACGCATAAGTTATAAAACTAAATTTCTGAAAAACCCTGCACGGGAAACCATGCAGGGTTTTTTGTTCCTCTTCTTACAATCGCATTTGAGAAATATACATGAAACGAATATTTGTTGGCAGCCTACCCCTTGAAGCCACTCAGGATAGTGTAACAACATTATTTTCGGAATTTGGCAAAGTCCGTTCCATTGAAGTCGCCCGAGATATTTTTACAGGAAAATGTAAAGGCTTTGGGTTTATCGAAATGGAAGGACACGAAGCTCGTGCAGCTATTGCTGGGTTAAATGGTAAACTCTTTGGTGATAAATATCTTAAAGTAAATTTTGAAGAACCTCGCAAAAGAGGACGCCGATAATCCCATGGCATTTTTTATCACTAATTGTAAAGTAATATAAAAAATATAAATTACGATAACAAAATGAATAAGCTACGATTACGACATTTAACAGTGATAATAAAAAAGCAATTCCCCGTTAAATAATCGAATTAAATCGCACAGCCCCTTCGATAAAAATTTAAACATGAACGCGGTTAAGCAATCTTAAGATCGAACGCTCTATCAATCCGAACTAGCGTAGTGATATCAAAGATACCCTACGTTTATTCTTTAAAATAATTCATATTGATCTTGAATAATAGATTCCATAGTGCCACCTAGTGTAGACAGTATGGCATCAGCTATTGGTGTCAATTGTTTTTCAATATAGTGTTCATAATTTAGCGAAGAAGTTTGACATTCGAGTGTTTCTGGACCATTTATTGTTATTACATACTCTATCCAACTGGCATTTTTGTAACGTGATGGTTGGTTATTTTCAGAAAAATAATTTTCAGCCTTTATTGCTGCTTGTGCGTGCGGAGGAATATTTTTTTGATAATCTGAGAGCTTTTGCCTCAAACGTTTTCTGTAAATGAGATCACCATCATAATACCCAGCTTTTAGTTCAGAAACAAACCCTCGAATATAGGCTTCATAGGCTTGATCATTAAAAACTCTATTATATAATTCTTGTTGAAAGTTTTTTGCTAACTGAGTCCAATCAGTCCGAACCGTTTCCAAACCTTTAAATATAATTTTCTTATCACCCCTTTCATCTTCAACCATACCCGCATAACGTTTTTTACTACCTTTCTCAGAGCCACGAATAGTAGGCATAAAAAACTTTACAAAATGTGTTTCATATTCCATTTCCAAATAAGAGTCTAAGTTATATTCTTCAAGTAACACATTTTTCCAATATTGATTGATTGAGAAAACCAATTCTTTACCAATAATTCCAGCATCTATATTAGTATATGTTTTCCCTAAAGCTACAAAAACCGAATCCGTGTCACCATATATTACTGAATATCCCGCGCCTTCAATAATATCAACCGTTTGTAAAATAACATCATGACTACGCTTGGTGATTGAACTAGTTAAACGAGAATCATGTATACGACAACCCAGTGTTCCTAATACACCGTAAAACGAATTCATAATAATTTTTATTGCCTGCGATAAAGCTTTATTTTTATCACTTTTTGCCTGATCTCTTGCCTGCCATAATTTTTCAATAATATCTGGCAAAATATTTTCAGTCTTGGAAAAACTCGCGCCATCGTAGCCAGGTACAACATCGTCTTCACTGTTATTCAATGCCACTATGCGTGCATAGGGATCAACCTTAAATGTGCGAATTATACTAGGGTACAAACTTTTATAATCCAAAACCAACACACTATGATGCATCCCTGGTACTGAATCCATCACATAACCACCTGGCGCACTCAGTCGTCCTTCATAATCACCAATATTTGGAGCGATATAGCCTTTTCGATGTAATCTCGGTAAATAAAGATTATCAAATGCTGCAACTGAACCACCTACCCTATCCATTTCTAATCCAGTTAACCGTGCACGTTCAATTGCAAAATTAACCAAATCTGTATACTCAAAAATATCCCAGACTAATTGACAATCTTCTAGATTGTAAGCAGCCAGAGCCAGCTTATCTTCATTAAATTGGCGTCTTATTTCTTTAGCTTTATATAGAGGGTCATGATTATTGGTACTATGAATTAGTTTACCTCTACCCAATAATTCATGGCCTACAGATTCCAACGAAAAACTTGGGAAAGAATAAGTAGCACTTTTTAAGGTATCAATTCCATCTAATACAACCCTACCAGGAATAAGTAAAAAATAACGATCATTGGTATTCTGTTGTTGTCTCCATAATATTTTCTCATTTTGTCGGCCAATTGCTAATGGTATTTGTAATTCATTGGCCTTGTTTTGCAAAAAACGAAAATCAAAATTAATCACATTCCAACCAATAAATACATCAGGATCAATTTCATTAATCCATTCAATAAACCGATACAATAATTTTGATTCATTTTCCAAGAATTCAATGTCAATATTTTCTTTACATAAATCCTTATTGTCACCGACCATCAATACACGTTGAACATCTCTGCTTACAAAAGCAATGGAGTACAATGAGTTTTTTTCATAATCCGTTTCGATATCAAATGACATCACATTAAAGCTGGGTTTATATTCTCCCGAAGTAATTTTTGGATTTAAATATACAGAAGCTGACTCCTCTGCATGGATAACTACAGGACCAGTTAAAAATCGTTCCGTTAAGTAACGCTCAGCTGGACGAATGTCAGATTCAAAACAGGAGATGTTATATCTCTGAAGAATATCTCTACCGCGATAAAATTGTTGTTGTGACTGAAAATATACACCTGAAATAGGCTCTGACTCAAAATTTCTTAATTCAAGTGGCTTTATCTCTACATGAGGCATACTGTTCAATAAAGTTTTTGCTTGATATTCATCATTTTGCTTTATGAAAAATAGTACTTTCTGGCCACTGATTACAACTTTTAAAGGACCATTATCGCTAGAGAACCAAAATTCTAGCTGCACACCATGTTTAGTATCAAATGACTGACGTGTTAATAGAAATGCTTTTATCACTAAAACTGTATTACATTTGTCATAACGAAAATTAAATAGAGCTCGGTGAGGCTATAAATGAACAAGCAAAACATATTTTAGCATTGGATTAGTAACCAGTATTCCATAACACTTGTTTTAATAAGCTATCGGTTGTACTCAATCGCTCTGCCAGGGTCTGAGCAATATTATAAATAAGTTTGAAACCAATATCAGGATTTTCGAAGATAAACTTCTTTAATTCATCTCCATCAATTCTAATTACTTCAACCTCGCCCACAGTACGCACAGTAGCGGAACGATGACCGCCACAAAGCCAGGCAATTTCACCAAAAATATCTTTGTCCAATTTTGACAATGAGACTTCATGACTGGTAACTGAAGAATCATTACTCACTATCTCTACACTGCCTTTGCATAATACGAACAGGTCTGATGCATCATTTTTATGCTCTGAAATCAATTCCTCACCGTCATCCAAATCCATTTCTTTCGAGAAAAGTGATATTTTGCCTAATACTTCATCATCTAGATCTTTAAATACACTGACTTTACTTAATTCAACAATCATTTAGTACTCCATCACAGTCGTTATTGCCTTAATACTATTTGCCTTTTGGAAAATAAAATACACGTATTTAATTTTAGCCTACAAACTCGTTTTAGGAAAATCTGGAATCGAAAAATAAAACGTTGCCCCTGCCCCCGGTTGACTTTCTGCCCAAATTTTCCCTTTATGACGCTGAATAACACGTGCGGCAGTTGCTAAACCAATTCCTGTTCCTGCATATTCGTCTCCAGTGACAAGACGCTGAAATGGGTTAAATAATTTTTTGTAAAAGACCATATCAAAACCAATACCATTATCCTTTACAAAAAACACCTTTTCTTTATCTTTAATTTTGACACCGAATTCAATCTTTATCAGTTCATTTTTGCCACTGTATTTCCAGGCATTAAGTATTAAATTATCCACAAGTACTTGCATGAGAGATTCATCTGCATAAACAATCAAATCATCCTGAATTATTATCTCTGAATTTCGCTCATCAGGACTAGGCTCTAGTTCAGTTAAAGTAAATTTTGCCAAATTTGTCAAATTCACTTCATCTTTTCGGAATGTACCACGATTTACGCGAGATAAATTTAATATATCATCAATCAATCTACCCATACGTTCTGTCGCATCACATATTCGTTTAAACGTAGCTATTCCCTTCTCATCCAAAACATCTACATAATTTTCTTTTAAAATATAGCTAAACCCTTCAATGGAACGCAATGGACTACGAAGGTCATGGGAAACAGAATAAGCAAACGATTCTAATTCTTTATTGATAATTTCTAACTCACTTGTACGCTTAGCAACAAGCTCTTCTAAATGATCGCGATGATTTTCCAATTCCTTATTGGTTTTTTCTAGATCTTGTTTAGACGCTGTCAGGCTATCTGTCATATTATTGAAAGTACACGCGAGTTCGCCAATTTCGTCTGTACTATCAATCGATGCACGATAGGTCAAATCACCTCGATCAATACGTTGTGCAACACTTGTAAGTGTTAATAATGGTTTACTAATAATATTAGTCAATACATAGGAAACCAATATAACAATGAATAAAGTAGCAGAAATTACAACTACTAAATAAGTAATAAAATTCGTTATCGGAAAAAATGCCTCAGCTTTATCAATTTTAACGACTAATCCCCAGCCCGTTTTATTGATATATCGCGTAGAAGCCAATACATTTTGATTCCGATAATCGATTGCCTCTGTGTATACTTGAGACTTATTTGAAATGGCATTTACAATAGGGGTCTGTTTATTATCAAATGATACATGACGTCGCAATGCTGCAAACTTGTCAAATCTTAATGGCGCTAAAAAATCAATGTTGTTTGTTTCGAGGTTTTGTCTTCCCAACACTGTTTCACCCGTTTGACCTAAGCCTGAGTAATCATTCAAAGATGAAATCATATTATTGACATCTAATTCTATGAGAAGCATTCCAATGACTTTATCATCCATTGTTAGAGGACCAGCCAAATATAATTTTAATTGATTTTCAGAATCAAGGTAAAAATATTGTGCTGTATTTCTAGTTAGACTCGGCTTAAAGAAATCAGTTGATTGATGGTTTAGTCCTATTCTTTGAGGCAATGTAGATGTAATAATATTACCATGGACATCAAGAACCGAAATTACTTCAAAACTACTAATTGAATTTAATGCATCATTGATGATGAGATTTATTTTCTTAAAGTGTTGTGTTTCTGAAGATTTTAAATAATTATTCAAACTAATTCGTAATTGTGTTCTACTGGAAACCAAACGAATTCTTTCTAGATTTTGCTCAACGATATCTTCAATTCGATGTTGTTGAATAGCAGATACTGAACGTAAATGATCAAGAACTTCTTCCTCTAATACACTTTTGGTATAAACATAATAAAAAGTACTGATAAATGTCAGCAATAAAAGTGAAAAAACAAGATAAGTTAAGCCAAGTTTGGTGCGTATTTTCATAAATTATATTGTTAGCGTCAATTTTTCATAATTTAACGCATATAGGCATAACCTTCATCATTTTGTAACCTGACAATTTCAGCATCAGCCATAGGTACCATTGTAACAAAGCCATGAATATCCGTTGGATCATATTTCATCACTCTTGCCGCCGCGCTACACATACGAAACTCAATGGAACTCCCAATAGTTAAACTATTTGCTCGTTGCATCCGCTTTTGGAACTTAACATAGTTATCGATGGTAAAAAAAGGAATAGCATCACCATGAATTATAACCACAATTGAACTGTCAAAAACATCCGAATCATAGGTTTTGAAAAGCAAACTAACTCTGTCCAAAATATTATCCAATTCTTTGGGATTCCCAGTAGTTAGATCATAAAGCAATTTCTGTGGTTTATATTCTAAATCCAAAGATTTAGCATGTCCCCACGGGGCATTATTTTTCTCAATCGCTAAAATATTAGAACAATATATCATCGTAAAACAGAACAACAAACTGACAGTTTTTATTATTTTCATCGTAATCTCGCTACCCCAACAAGATGTAATCTCTCTTAATCTAGATTACAAGTATTATCATTTTTAGTATATTGAGATTAACACAATGAACGCCCAAATAAAGAGACCAGTATTATTTGTTTTAGCTTTATGGGTAATAACCATTATATTTATCCAGCTTTAATGCTGATTTTTTGATGAATTGAGGTATTAAAATCACATCTAACAATTATTACAGTTTAAGAAGTTCTGCCTTTAGGTTTTTGCTTTGTTGGGTGTTTCTTTTTAATCGCTTTATTCGGCGATGTTTTTTTAACCGACTTCGGTTTTGACTTAGTCTTTCCCTTACCTCTATCAGACCCCGACTCTTGTTTATCTTTTTGTGGTCTCACCTTTCGTGATTTAGTTGGATTTTTTTTAGCGACAACATCTTTTTCTTGAACCACCACTTTCTTTTTAGGTTTCTTTGGTTTCTTCTGATTTTTCGGTTTTAGCTTCATCATTGGAACATCATGTCTCGGTTCAAAACCATCAACTAGTTCGCGTGGAATCAGCTTTCCGATCAAAGTTTCAACCTCAGCTAATACATCTGCTTCATCTGCTGAAACCAAAGACAATGCAATGCCCTTCTTGCCTGCTCGACCTGTTCGCCCAATACGATGGACATAGTTTTCTGCGACATCGGGCATGTCAAAATTCACAACATGAGGTAAATCTGAAATATCGATACCCCGAGCAGCTAAGTCTGTCGCAACCAACACCTTAACCGAACCATCCTTGAAGTTTGCCAGTGCACGTGTTCTTGCACCCTGACTTTTGTTTCCATGAATAGGCGCTGCAGATATATCACTTTCTTCCAGGTGGGCAGCCAGTTGATTAGCACCACGCTTGGTACGTGTAAAAACCAGTACTTGTTCCCAGTTATTCTTTTGAATCAAATGCACCAAGAGATTTTTCTTCCGACGTTTATCCACCGGATGTAATAACTGTTTAATTGACTGAGTTGTTGAATTACGTGGATTAACATCTATTTCAACAGGTTTATTTAAAAAGCTTTTCGCCAGCGTTCGAATTTCATCAGAAAATGTCGCTGAAAACATGAGACTTTGGCGTTTTTTCGGTAAGTAGCCAAGTATCTTGCGTATATCATTGATAAACCCCATATCCAACATTCTATCAGCTTCATCTAATACCAAGATTTCAACTTGGTTCAGCCGCAATGCATTTTGATTATACAAATCCATCAATCGACCTGGTGTAGCTACCAAAACATCCACTCCCCGTCGCAATTTCAACATTTGAGGATTGATTTTCACGCCACCAAATACTACTGCTGATTTCAATGTTTGATGGGTGCTATATTGCTTAACACTCTCTTCAACTTGGGCAGCGAGTTCTCGCGTAGGCACAAGTATCAGGGCACGAACAGAATTAGCCTTCGCAGCTTGGCCTTGGGCCAGCCGATGAAGTATAGGTAAGGTAAATCCAGCTGTTTTCCCGCTCCCCGTTTGCGCAGCGGCCATAACGTCTTTGCGCTCAATAATTGAAGGAATAGCCTTAGCTTGAATTGGCGTAGGACTGTCATAGCCTTTATCAATTAATGCCTTAAGAATTAGCTCGGAAAGACCAAGAGAAGCAAATGTCATAGTTATAACTCGTGAAAAAAAGTAGCGCATTTTACCATAGATAAGTGATGAATATTGAAGCAGCGAAAACTAAATGGCACTTATCTGGCAGAAATAGTTTTATCAAACCCAATAGAAACAATTACTTACAGAAACATAGCATGAAAAAAGATGGTTAAGAAAAGTTCTATTTAGCCAATTTGCGTTATTAAAACCAATCAAATGGGAACTGGTTATGCAAATATCTCCCTCAGACTCAGAAAAAGCACTACAAAAATGTCAAAGATCTAAAAAATAATAACGTTGAAGATAATCAGCGGCCTGAATATATTCCAGCTAGCAATACCGCTAATAAAAATCAGCGTGCTGGATAGGTAGAGAATACGATTGTCATGAATCCTATGAAGAAACAATATCAACCGCATTCTCCACTACTGACCCATCAACACTGTTGAACAGGTTTGAGTCAAACCAAGTTTTCTTTTGATTTAAATACGAATAGTAAAAATGAGTGTTGGTTTGGCAATTGGGTCACCAACATTGTAATTTTTTTGACCTGAGTTTCTATTTGAAAAATCCATTGTTTGCTGGCGAACATGCCATAATACTACTGCGATAATCAATGTAATATTACTGTTAAGATTATTATGTATTTTATGTTTCAATATGATTAACGGGAATAACAAAATAAAAAACAGAACCATTGGGTTTGTTTTGACGAAACCCTATTTCACCATTATGCTGCTCAATTAATGCTTTAGAAATTGCCAATCCCAATCCTGTACCACCCTGGTTACGGGTATTACCACTATCAGCTTGCGAAAAACGCTCAAATATACGATTTTGAAACTCCTTCGCAACCCCCGCCCCATTATCCTTAATCGACACTCTGACATAATCTGGTGATTCTTTTTCTATTTCAATTAATACATCACTATTTTTCGGGGAAAACTTAGCAGCATTCGATAAAAAATTAGTCAATACTTGGGTAATTCTTCCTTCATCTATTTCAACATTTAATTTTTCTAAGTCACTACTAATAACAAATTTAACAGAATACTTTTCAGCATAAGGTTGATTGGATTCCAAAGTCTTCTTAACAGTTTTTATTAAATCCACACTGTGGAAATTAATATCCATTTTACCAGCTGATAATTTGTCAAAATCTAATAAATCATTGATCAAATCAATCAACCGATCACTATTACGTGAAGCGACTTCCAAGACGGTTTTAGCTTTATCAGGTAATTCCATCAAAACCCCGCCACTCAGCAAACCCAGTGAACCTTTGATTGCTGTAAGTGGAGTTCTCAATTCATGACTAACCGTAGATACAAATTCTGATTTTAATTCGTTAGCTACAGTTTGGGCAGTAATATCATGAAATGTAGCAACTACTGAGTCTACTGCACCACTATTACTATTAATAATTGGCCGAGAATTTATAGAAATCCAAGTTATGCTGTCATCAGGTTTATTAACTCCCATAATGACATTATTTTGTGCTTCACCGGTAGCGAGAGTAACCATCGCCGGATGTTCATCCCCTGGAAAGGGACTACCATCTTCATGAATGGCCATCCAACGAGGGTCAATCGAAGTACGTCCCATCATCTGGTCTTTAGTCAAACCCAATATTTTTTCTGCAGCATCATTACATGATTCAATAAATCCAGTTTTATCTTGAACCACAATCCCATCGGACATACTAGAAATTATGGATTTAAAACGAGCCTCACTTGTTAGGATTTTCTCTTCATTCTTAAGTCTTTCAGTAATATCTCTCTCTATGGCAGCAAAATGGGTGATCTTTCCATCATCATTTTTTAAGGGAAATATTTGCATATCAAGCCAGTATTCAGTGCCATCTTTTGCATAATTTAAAATCTCAACACGAATGGGTTGATGAGCAATTAACGCAATTTTGATGTCTTTTCGTGCTTCGGCAGAGGTTCCTTCACCCTGTAATATTGATGGTGAACAACCAATAACTTCTTCTTTTAAATAACCCGTGAGTTTTTCAAAAGCCTCATTAACATACACAATCTCAACATCCCCAGATTCAGTTGAATCTGCCGATGTCACAATGACAACATCATTTGTGTATTTAACAATATCAGAAAAGGAAAATGTACTCATAATGGCCTATAAATTAGATTATTAATTCCTGATATATCGACTTCTTAAATGAATTGCTTAAACTTAAATTTAGTCTAAAAACTGGATGTGTAGCCTATAAAAACACACATTGTCTTTATATTTAAAAAAGCCATATGAATGCTTGTAATTACAAACGTTCAATTCGATAATGATTATCGACAGGGAATGGTCCAGAATAGATACTCTGGGATTTGTCAGGCCATTGAACAGTGACTTTATCAATACTCGATTCGTCTCCTAAACCAAAATAGGCAATCGCTGGATCAAAGCTCATGTATCCACCGCTGGCTTTAATTTCTCTAATTTGTTTTGACTTCCCATCATTGTAGGACACAATAATTTTTGCACCTATTCCGTGATAATTTCCTTGATGATCAATTAAACTAAATGCAATGCTATGATTCTTACTTGTTGAATGATTTTTATAGACTTGTACTGGACCTTCTGCAGAATTACCAATAATATCCAAATCGCCATCATTGTCCATATCCAAGAGTGTAAAAGAAAACAGCCCAAAATCTGACGTTAATCCAAAACTAAATTGTTTTTGTTCAAATCCCATACCTTGATTGTTTTTCATCAAAACATTCCAGCCATAACCACTTCTTCTCACTGCGCCTTCGGCATTAATGACGTCTTGCCAGCCATCGTTATCTAGATCGGCAATCTTTCCATTCCAGGTCCACCCACCAGGGTGTTTAAAGTCATTCACTTTATTGAAAGTTTTCGAGCTTGAGTTAAATTGATGTAACATATTACTATCATCTTGAGGAATAGACTGAGCGAAATCCATTTTGTTATAGCGCCGTTGTTGATTCTTTAATGCCTGACAAGCTGCTTGCAATCGTTCATCTTGTTGAAAATTCGCCTTACAATTCTCAATCGAAGGATTTTGAGTAACCAAATTCCACATTACTGCCAATAAACAACTCTGTTGTTTTGTTCCATTATCGAGTTGATAACACTTATCGAAATCAATATTCCGCTTTTCATCAAGAATATTAATATAGTTTGACTCACGAACAGTGAAACAATTATTTTGATACGCCGAATCTTTAATTGACAAGCAAGTCTGGCTTTCGCCTTTGAAGTTTGTGTAAACCAATGGTTCTACTTCATCAATCGCATCTTGCCCCACATCTTTTCCAACAACTGTGGTTCCACCCGTAAACATATCTAGTTGCAAATCATTATTTATGTCTCCACTATCAGCGCTCATGGAGAAAAATGGCGTGTTTGTTATAAAATTACTTCCTTTGACTTCTTTAAAACCAGCAACAGTTCCTAGCAATAATTTGTCAGGAACAATAAAGTCATTGGCAAAATAAATATCCATATAACCATCATTATTGATATCAGATACCAAAGTAGACATGGTTTCACCTGATGATTTTTCCAATGAAACATCTCTAAATTCACTACCACCGTTAAAAACAATGGAATTATTTCGTTGTTGAGATAAATGATTCGAACCAGTAACAACGCCTAAAGCCATGTTACCATTGATAATATCTAACAAGCCATTTTGATCAATATCAGCAAAACCAGGACTCACCGTAAGCAATGCATTGTTATTGGGAATAGAAATTGGGTTTTGAAAATCAAAATTCCCATTATTATTATTGACAGCATAATTCCCGTGATTAAATGTAGTAAAAAAAATATCCAGCCAACCGTCATTATTCATATCAACAAATGCAACAGCAAAGACTTGGTATTTCTTGAATTGTACTTTCGGTTGCTCCTGGATTTTAAAAGTTCCACCTGTATTTTTATATAGAATAAATCCGTTATTTGAACCGAATAAAATATCCGGCCAACCATCTTTATCATAATCACCCGCTGCTGTTCCACGGCCAACCCAAAAAGGATCAGTATAGTCTCGTATTCCGTATTGAAAACCCTTATTCAATCCCACTTCATAACCTTCAAGCCGTTCAAAGGGTGATTTGACGCTTAATTCAGATTTCACAAAAGGTGCTACTGAAACAATACCTTCATTATTTTTCTCTAAAGTAACAAACTTTATATCTTCTTTAACTTCAGTATTATTGATAGATTTTGTAAATTCTTTTGCTGATTCTTTATTTGACTCAAATTGCTTAAAATTTTGAAACTCATCAAGTTTAGCTTGAACGTAAAATGTCTGATGTAAGTGGTCAGCACTTAAACCAACAATAAATGCTAAACTAAAACAAAAAATCATCAAGGATATTGCCCATTGCTTTGACACACTGGACCACACAACCATCATTGAAAAAATACTCACTATGCCAAGACTACACAATAAAACAAGCACTATAGGCTCAGCCAAACCCTGCGCATAGAATGCATTAACAAGAATGACATCAAAAGCAATGGGAATTGGTAACAAAATACCAAACAAGGCAGCTAATAAAATTTCTAACGAGCCAACTTCCGTTTGAAATATTGAATTTGGTAGTAGATGAGACAGCAATGCACCTAAAAATCCAGCCAATAACATTAGTGGAATTAAGCGCACTCCGATGAATAGCAATTTTTGCCAATAATCAGACACTGTTCCTAAAATCGCTTTATTCCATTTCTCTTTTCTAGAAATAACACAAGTTTCATTTGGCGATTTCGCCAACCAATTTAAAGCGCCGCTTTCAATGGGTTTTAAGTCACCACGACTTAATAGTTTGCCAATAAGTGGGATCCCAACAAATATGCATACCAGTGTGAATAATACTTTGATTACGCCCATGTAAAATGGAAATAAGGTAAACACCATGGTGAGCACGATGATATTCATGGTTGGCGAACTCAGCATTGTCGCCATAGCGAGTTCCAATCGTCTAGATTCTAATATGCCTTTAAATACCGGCGCAGCACAATTAACACAAACACCCAACGGCGTCCCCAATAAAAAGCCATAAAAGGTATTTCTAAATCGACCCGGTTTATCTGGCAAATTAATATAAGAAAACAATGTGAGAAATGCAGCGCCTAGCCCAATCCCAAACGCCATTCCCTTGAGATTACTATTCACCCAGTTGATAGTGGTTAAGAGTATTTTTTTAAAAAAGGAATCTGATTCTTGAACTGGAATGAGTGGCCAAGGTGAAAGTGTATCAGCTACGCTTCCGGAGTGTGCCATAAGCGATTTGGCGTTTAAATCTGGGTATCGAGAGCTCAGCCAAAAGTACAAAATACCAATGGCTGAGAATAAAACTATTACAACGGACCGCTTAAATTTATCCACCGAAACATCGCTTATTACAAAAGACTGCTATGCATCCTAGATTATCAAACTTAAAAGTCCGTTTATACTGATTTTCCTGAATTGATCAAACGACTTCAGTCGTCCCCTCCGCCGCCACCAGCTGCACCAGCACCAAAACCAGGAAATCCTGGAAATCCGCCACTTGCACCACCTCCTGCATTCGCACCAGGCAACACAGCAGGAGCAGCGACAAAAGCAGGAACATTTGTACATTGCCCACTCTGAACTGTCATCTGACTACACAAATAGCTAGTTGCTGCTTGTATTTGTGCTGGAGTTAACGTCTTAAACTGTTCAGGTGGCATTTTTCTAACATCTTCCACGGGAAAATTTAATCGGGTAACTGCTAAGGTGAGTTCAGCATCACGTGCCGTTCCAGTTAGTACACCACCTTGCGTGTCGCTCATAGCATTCAAATCTACATTGAATCTTGCACGAGAGATATTTTGGTTTAATCTCGAATTATGGCACTGTGCACAAGCTTGTGTAATAACTTGTTGTCCATCTAAACCAGCCATTACATTAAAACCAATATCAGGCAACATAGAATCAAGAAAAACATCTCTTATATCCGGTAGATCTGCAGCCGCCAACGTCCCATTAACAAATGCTCGATAGGATGCAGTAAGTGCTGCCAACTTGGTAGAATCAGTGACTTTAACATCATGATAAGGTACAGGTATTGCCTGCCCCAACACCGTATTGTTATAGAGTCGTTGCCAAGTTGGACTAATACCAGGGATATCATTATTTTCGGGCTGACCCGGTGAACTATTAGCAACCTCCGCTTCAATCCTACCTGAAATAAACTCATTAGGCTGATTAAAACCATTACCTCGAACCAAATCTTCCAATTCAGCAGGATCCGATGCATCGATTAATTGCGCTGGAATTCCTGCATAGTCTTCCGCAGTTCCATGAGCAGCAACGAAATCATTTAACAACGCAACACCACCAGGGCGATTATTTCTAAAGAAATGTGTCCAAGGGTTACGTAATTCTTGCATTCGTAAAATACTGCCAGTACCTGGACCAGCAGGTTGATGACAATGCAAACAATCCACTATCGTATTTTGTAAATCCGTTTGACTATAAACCGTATAACTTACCCAATTGCTTTCAATCGCAGGTGTGAGTAAATCACCCGGTGTACAACTATCCGTGAGATTACAAGCTTGCTTAAAAGTCACCAAATAGAATGTCAATTCTCCAGTTACTGGATCAGAAGCTGCAATCTCTGCAAATTGATCGCCTCGTACAAACCCCATAGCTACAAACCCAGGATTCGGTGCCCGATTACCATTAACACGTACTGGCGGCGTAAAAATTATTGCGCGTGGATTTATCGCCGAAACAAAACGAGAAACTAAAGATGACGAATGCCCTGTTAATACGAATGCAGGATTGCCTCGTCGACCGTTATTACGGCGCCCCGTTGCATTCGGGCTCACGAAGGACAATCCCAAAGCAGCTTGCAAGTCAGTCAAGCTTTGAATTTGTGGAGGAGCTCCATTACAAAAGGTATCTCGTATGACATTATTAATATTTCCAGCCTGTAATTCAGCACATAATAATGCTATTTGCTCTGGACCTTCTGGCAACCCATGCACAGGATCAACTACAAGCGTGCCATTTGTAATATTGAAATTCTCAATGACATATTGAGCAATATCTGCTGCACAAGGGCCAACGCAAACTGACGGATCATAAGGCGGCATTGTACTTTCAATTAAACTGGTCAACTCTGCTAATGTTGTTGTCTTATTCAAACCAGGCATTGCGGGCAGTGCCGGCATTGCAGGGATAGGAGGTATAGCCGGAATAGCAGGTAGATTAGCGGAAGCCGGAATAGCGGGTCTAGCTGGAATAGCGGGTGTAGCTGCTTGGGCCGCTTTACCATTTCCATCTAAACCATGACAATATGAGCAAAGTTGTGCGTAGACATCTGATCCAACATTCGCGAGAACAGCCCACTCTTCGACAGCTGTCTGTAAGGTTAATGCATCTGCTCCACAATCAAATGTCACAGGAACAGCAGTGGGATCAAGAACAGTCCAACAATTATGGAACGTTGTTTGTAATTTCTGAACGATTCTAGAATTAAAAGGTTGAATCAAATCAACACTACCCGAATTATATAATTCATTAAAGGCAATTAGCGGATTTGGATCTGAAAAATACGGTAATGCTGGAACAGTTGCGGTTTCTGTATGACACGATGAACAATTGGCAACTAACACTGGATGAAGTGTTTGAGAAAACTCTGTTTCTGTAATTGCTCGATTGGTAATATTTGGAGACAAAGATTGGTAAGGCAAATATTTAATCGCTTTTTCTGCCTGGCTTTTTCCCTCTGGAGCCTGTTCTGTGCAGCCTGCAATAAAAATCATACTAGCCACAGAAAACCATGTAATAAACATGGCTTTAAACTTCATACTATTCATATTTCCCCACCTAATTATAATGCACATTGCTCAAATACCTTCTCTTCAGTCTTACGCTGAATGAAAAATAAACAATGAATATTAGAATGCAACCCACACACAAAATTATCAATAATTTTATACGAGCATAACTGTTTTAAATGAATTTTAAGTTAAAAAGTACGGTTTATATTGGTCGTTTTCCGACCTTAATACTTACAGTAAAGAGCAGATCTTTTATGGTGGGGAAGAAAAAATAAAATCTAGAAAAACAATACATAGTAAAACTTCGACAGATACAAAAAACCATGCGAAAAAACATGGCTTCTATTTAAAACTTTTACTCTACACTTACGTTAATTTTTGATTTTCCGCATCCCTCAAACATTTTTTTACTAACATGAGAATATCATCGCGATTAATTGGTTTATTCAAATACGCTGCTGCGCCTAATTCACGCCAATCTTTTAAAAGCTCTTCGTTAGCTGTCAAAATAATACACGGAATGTATGAAACTTCTACATTTGCCTTAAAATCAGAAAGAACTGACCAGCCATCTTGATCTGGTAAATTAATATCTAATATGATGCTATCGGGTAACTGCTTTTTCGCAACTTGTATTGCCTCCTCACCATTTTTTGCGTGCAGAATAGAAAACCCTTTTCTATATAGAATTCTTGCCAATAATTCTCTTGTTGCAGGATCATCATCTACTATTAAAATAGTACTAACTTTTTCCCGACGATTCGTATGATCCCATTTGTCTTTTGAATCTTCTCCTAAACGAAATTCTTTCGGAGATGAAATATGTGCTTTCCGAGCTTTTTGAATTTTATTTTTTGTTTTTTCCGTATAACTTTCCACATCAGCATTAGATACTAATAGTGGCATATAAATTCGAAATGAAGTTCCTTCGCCGAGCTTACTTCTCACCGTAATATTTCCACCCATCATACGGCAGAAAAACCGGGTTATCGATAAACCAAGCCCTGTTCCACCATATACTTTTGTTGTTGATATATCTGCTTGAGTGAATTCCTCAAACAAACCGTCCATTTGTTCTTCGTTCATTCCAATGCCGTTATCTTTCACTTCAAAATATAGCCATTCGCGATCATCGCTATTGTTAATACAAATATTCAGCTCAACTATTCCATTAGATGTGAATTTTGCTGAATTACTGAGTAAATTAAATATGGCCTGCTTTACCTTCGTGGCATCAGCATGCATGGTATTGACATTTTCATCCAAATTAATAATGAATTTGTTATTATTTTTCTCAACCAAAGGGTATATTGTGGATTCGATATCTTTCGCAAATTCTGCAATACTAAACGTTTCTAAATATACATCCATTTTACCCGCTTCAATTTTCGATAAATCAAGAATATCACTAATTAGATTTAAAAGATGTTTACTGGCGTTTTGAATTTTATTTAAGTCTGGAATAAATTTATCGAGTTTTTCATCTGTTAAATCTTCTTCTAAAATATCGCTATATCCCAATATGGCGTTCATAGGTGTTCGCAGTTCATGACTCATATTCGCTAGAAAGCTACTCTTTGCCCGACTCGCTTGTTCAGCCGAATCAAGTGCATCTTCCAATCTCGCATTAGAGTCCCTAAGCTGAAGCGTAGCTTCATCAATTCTTAAATGAAGTGTTGCATTTAAATTTTGTATTTCTTGCTGAGAAGATTGAAAACCATTCGTTACTGCAACAATGGCATTGCTCAGCTCATCGATTTCCCTTGGAGCGTACCGATTAGGTTTCTCAATACTTCCTTGAAATTTATTGTTTACCAAGGATTGAGCGCCTTTAACTAATTGTTCAATAGAACCTGTAATCCAACGCGAAAATACAAACCCAAGGAAAAGAGCTAGAGCGAGCCCAAAAATGCCCCATCGGAATTGTGAATAGATCAACGAAAATACCTGTGCTTCTACTTCTCCTTTCGGCTGAGGTACCATGACTCCCCAACCCGTATCAGGAACAGAAGTATAGCCCACCACCATATTGTCTTTAACAAAGGGAGAATAGAATTCACTTGTGCCCGTTTTCCCTTCCATCATAAACTTGACGACACTCACTTTTGACAGGTCTTTTGCCTCCTTTGCCCATGCTGGATTTGGGTGAGCCATAACAAATCCACGCTCATCAACAATTGCGGAATGACCCATGGTGCCAAATTTTATCGCCGCTTGAAGCTTTTCTATAACACCCATATTTACTTCGGCAACGAGAATACCGTGCAAATTATCATCAGCACCCGTAATGGGTTGCGCCATCATAATGTAGCGCCCCTCAGATACCGGCGTTTTTAAAAGGTAACCAAGACTAATTTCTTTTGTATTAATCGCCTCCTTAAACACTCTATTTGATGCCATATTCGAATATGAATCACGAGAATTAAAATCTTGATTGATAGATTCGATGACATCACCATCAGGTGTTACCCATGTCAGTGACTGGAAATTTGGGTAAGCGTACAAGGTATTTACAAAAAGTGCTGCTTGATGATGACTATTCGCGTCATAGCCGTCTTCTGACAATTCAGCCGCAATGAGTTTTAAAAGTGATTTATGCTGATTAACATAAATTTGTAAGGGTGAAGCCATATTTTCCGCAAGTAATCGATGTTTTTCATCAATTTCCCGCCAGGCATTATCCCAAGCAGCCTGATACAATTTTACCGCCAAAAAACTGATTGGTATAAAAGCAGAAAAAACGAAAGCGATTATCAAAGAATGCTTTATTGTTTTAGATTTAAAAAGGCGATCCCAAATACCACCTAATTTTTTAATATTAGACATGAATTTTTAACCTAGCTCCAATATACGCATCTATTGATATTTACTAGGTACTAATTCGGTTACAAGACGAAATACTAAAACTGCTTCAACACTTAAACATCTATCTCAGTTAATTAAATAAACGAAAATTATTTTTTATATCAGTTACTTATGTTATCTTTTTAGCAAACGTTTATGGCGTATATCATTAATTTGGTATCGTATCGCTGTGAATCATCTAATAAAAACTAGCTATACCTAATTAAAATTTATCAATGAAAGATTAATTCTCCAATTTTAGGCTTATTTAGGCTGAAATATTGCCAAACATAACAAGTTTCTCTCTTATCTCACTGAAAAATCAATTATAATCCTGGCAATATGGAAAAGTTTCTCCTATAGTATGCTTAGCGACAGATTTTGTTAACGGCAGTTTCGGTTAATGCCTACGTGTTACACCCATGAATTCCTTGTTTCAATACCTGTACGCACTCAACTGTTCAATTTTTTAAGGTGGAAAATTAATATGGCTTCAGGTACTGTAAAATGGTTTAACGAATCAAAAGGTTTTGGCTTCATTACTCAAGACGACGGCGGAGCAGATGTATTCGTACATTTCAACGCAATTCAAAGCTCAGGTTTCAAAACCCTAGCTGAAGGTCAAAAAGTAACCTATGAAGTAGAAAACGGTCCTAAAGGACTTCAAGCTAGCAATGTTGTAGCAGCTTAAGCCAGACCTTATCGGTAATCCGATTTAAAAAAAGCCCGCATAAGCGGGCTTTTTTTTGCCCCTCAATTATTACACATGATTAAAGGCCGTAAAATTGAAAAAACTAAAACACGAAGCGGAACTAGTAAAAGCCGCCATTCTTGCGGGTGTCAAATATGGCGAAGATCGTGGTGCTGTTGAATTTGAACCCACAGATTCAGCAAAAGAAAAAATAGAATATATTTATCGATTGTTAGTACACGATAAAATCATACAGGCCTTACCAGAAGATCAAGTATCGCAGAAATCCATGCGTCACAAACTTGCTTTATGGCATGCCAAGCAATTACCGAAAGATGATCCCTTGTTAAAATAAACAAGACATCATTAGCTTAAAATGAAAGATCTAAATGCTAGAAAAAATAAACAGCAGAGATTACTCTACTGTTTATTTTACTTTTAAAAAGTACTAATGAGCATGTCCATGAGATACTTCCTCATCTGAGGGCACTCTTACACCAACAATCTCCACATCGAAATGTAATTGAACACCTGCCAAAGGATGATTACCATCAATAGTTACTTCATCCCCTTCAACTTTCTTTACTACAATATTATGAACTGCACCATCTGGCCCTTGAGACTCAAAACCCATACCTGGTTCAACCGTTTCTACACCCTGAAACATTCCTTTATCAACGGTTTGTATAAGTTCCTGCATGACTTCACCATAACCTTCTTCAGGTTCTATCTGAACTTGTAAAGAATCACCTTCAACTTTACCCACCAATGCTTTTTCCAATCCAGGAATGATATTGCCAGCACCATGCAAATAAGCTAATGGTTCTGCACCCTCAGAACTATCAATCACATTTCCTTCACTGTCAGTCAATTTATAATGCATACTGACAACCAAATTATCACCAATCAACAAAGACATCATCTCTCCTTACTTTTTCTATATTTAATTAATTAAAACAATTTTCGCAGAATGAATTGCTCATCTAGGAGAATGTCCTATCCACCACCCACGAGGTCGCTTAATCTGCGTATTTTACATGTCTGTTTGACATATCCATAGGAAATCAGCTTAAAAAACCCATAAATTTAAGTATTTATTTAATAATAACAGGGATATTAGGCGAAAAAACACCCATTGCAAATAATCTATAAGTGGCTATACAACAACTTTGTATTCAAAGGCCAGTTAGAAAATTACCAAAATGAGGCAAAATTTTAGCGAAATCTCATTCTCATACTGAAAATTATCTTTATTTTATAACCTTTGTATTATTATTTGTGTCGCGACTTTGTCGAATCAGTTCATCATTCGCAAATTCCAAATTTGATTTAGACAACCTATCATAGAGAACAACATTCACTGTAGCAGCAAGATTCATACAACCAATAGTGGGAATATAGACAACTTCATTTGCTTTTCTTATCACGTCTTTACTAATACTACCGTCTTCAGGACCGAATATATAAATAACATTGTCAGGGTGTTGAAACTCAGGTAGCGGTATCGCACCTTCAACTAGCTCTACACACACGATTTTTACATCTTCAGCCAGGTCATCAAAAAAATTATCAACACCATCAAGCGCTATCGCTTGAGCAATATTATAGGTATCAGTGTTAAACTTTGCGGCTATTGAGTAACGTTTTCCTGTATAACATACTGAATTCGCTTGAAAGCAGCCAGCAGCTCGCATTACCGAACCGACATTAGAAGGACTTTTAGGATTTGTTAAACCAATAATGACATTGGACTTATTCATTGATTCATCTCTTCAACCGATATGATAACTCATTCAGTATATCAGCTTTGAAAATATCAATAATTATAAAAAACTCAAAAATCTGTGCAAAAGCTGCAAAAAAATAGGATAATCACTCATTAACCATTATCCTGAGATTAAAATGCGTCGTTTATCTTTTATATTTTTCATAATATGTTTCACGTCCGCCTGTGATGTTGGCAATTCCATGCGTGAAGCATCCAAGAACAATCCAACCAGTCATGCTAGGGTAATTGCTGCAGATAGTGGGTGTATGGGATGCCATGCTGTTTCAGTCACAGTTGTTGGCCCTGCTTGGAAACTTGTCGCAAAAAAATACAAAAACGAACCTGGTGCCAAAGAATTTTTAATCCAAAAAATAAAAAAAGGTGGTAAAGGTAATTGGAATGAAATGAACGGCGGAAAAATAATGCCAGCCCATGAAGATAGAATGTCTGACGAAGATATATCAAAACTAGTAGATTATATTTTAGCGCTGTAAGTCAATCAGCTCTATAGAAAGCAATCTATTCAATAAATTAACTAGAAATCGGTAATTCAAAATAAAACATACTGCCTTTTCCTAACTCAGTCTCAAAATTAAGTTGCCCACCCATCCTCTCTACTAATTCTTTGCTAATAGAAAGTCCCAATCCAGTGCCGCCAGATTTTCTTGTGTCCGAAGAGTCACTTTGGGTAAACTTTTCAAATATCTTACTTTGAAATTCCAAAGGTATTCCTGGGCCACTGTCTTTTACAAAAATCCTCACGACATTCTCGCATCTAGTTATACCAATGTTAATTTGCGATTCTTCGGGAGAAAATTTAGCGGCATTTGACAACAAGTTCGCCATTACTTGTTGAAATCGATTCTTATCTACTCTTACCATGATTTGATCAGAACAATCTTGAACGATGTATTCTACTCGATATTTTTCAGCGTAAGATTGGTTGTCCGAAATAGACTGCTTTAACAACTCAGATAAATCGAGATTTTCAAAACGAAAATCCATCTTACCTGTCGTTATTTTTTCAACATCTAGAATATCGTTAACAAGAAGCAGCAATCGATCAGAATTACGTGAGACAACATCAATAAGTGAATCATATTGCGACTGTGTAAACTGTGATTTTGCATTTTTAAGTAGCTCAACTGAACCAAATATTGCCGTCAAGGGAGTTCGTAATTCATGACTAACCGTAGAGACAAATTCATTTTTTAAACGTTCAATCCGGCTGTCTTCAGTAATATCTTCTAAAATCGCAACACCACCTGATATTTTTCCGGTTAAATCATAGCTTCCACGACAATACATTCTTATTGGTTTATCACTATGCGGAAATATAACTTTAGTCGTACCTTTATATTGTCCAATCTGTCCAATTAACGAATTCCGAATCGCAGCTGTAAATTCTTTATCTTTAATATCACTCAATAAATTAACTCGCATTAGCGATTCATCACTTACTTCAACTAAGTCACTTGCCATATTATTTTTCGAAGTGATTTCCCCCTCAGGCGTATAATGTAAAATTCCTAATGGTGCTGAATTGAAAATATTTTGATATTTTTCTTCACTTTGTTGCAATGCATTCTTTTGTGCCTCTGCTTCATATCGAAGCTGTATATTTTGAAATGTATTACCGTAGTTTTTCATTGCCAGGCTAATAACTAAAAAATAGTAAAGTATAACCATGCTGCCCATGGCATATCCAAACTCTGTATCAACCATAAAAAATCGTGTGGCTAATGGCGGCAAAACACACGTTAAAAAAATGAGTACCGTATGCTTGCTATAAGATAATGTACTTATTGCTCCTGCACTCATACCAGCAATGATAAATCCTAAAAACGCCTGATGAGCAACTGATTGTGAAGAAAAGAGAAAGACACTTGTACTACCCCAGACAATTGCAGTCATTACTACACCAACGGTATTGATGTAACTCCATCGTTTATCTGATTTAAGCCAAAAACTGGAATGATTGTAAAATAAATAAGCGATACCGCGAAAAACAGTAGCAAACATTAGGCAGGCAAACCAAACTATTAGTACACGCTGATCAATAGTTGATCGCTCCACATAAACCAGTATGCAACCATTGATTAACGATGCCACAATAGAAAATGGCAAGGCAGCATATAATAGTTGCACTTGCTCATTAAACACTATTGCATTGTTATGCTTTAATTCCAAATCAAGAAATTCCAACATGTATATTGAAGGTTATCTCATAGTTAGCGGTTCCATTAAGTGATTCTAGAGTTGTATATTTATTGGTTTTCAAATTAGTCCAAAATAAATTGAATCAATCAAAATCATATAGCAACAAACAAGATTAGATATCCAATATTAAATAAATATCATGACTTCTAAAACCTGTATATAAATTGTGAACTGGTTAACTTTAGTACGGCGCACCCGCTTACATTATTGACTAATATATTCAAGCTAAATAGTGAGCAATCGTTATATTCTTTCAAGGATGAGAGTACCTAAAAATTAGATAAATTCTATCTGAGCAACCTAGTGATACATTTCATGGGATTGATTCTAATAAACGAATTCTGGCGGTTTATATGGAAAATAAAAAAGAAACATTGTTAACAGTTGAATTGCTTGAATCTACATTCAAAAACAGTCCAAGCTTACCGGTAATGCCCGAAGTCGGTAGACAATTGATTGCACTAAAAAGTCAGGAAGATGTTGAAATGACTGACTTAATCCATTTAATTGAATCAGACCCAGTAATCAGTGCCAAGATAGTCGCTTATGCTTCTAGTCCATTTTTTTCATATCAAGGTAAATTAGAAAGCGTTAAAGAAGCAATTCATCACGTACTCGGCATGGACATGAGTATGAATATTGCCCTAGCTATGGCCGTCGGAAAGCAGTTTCAAGGACCATTAAAAGGCCCTGTAGGCGCCCTATCAATTTGGAGTCACTCTGTTTATTGTGCTGTGCTATCACAATCTATTGCAACCAAGATTTCTAATCAAGTAGAACTAAAAGCGGGTACAGCTTATCTTTATAGTTTATTACACAATATTGGTTTTCTTGCACTTGGACATATGTTTTCCCAAAATTTCAGCGTATTTAATAAATCCGTTGAATCTGATAACGAAGCACCCCTCGATATACTAGAACAAAATATATTGGGCGTATCTCATACCAAAGCGGGAGGTTTATTGATGGCATCTTGGGACATGCCAGAGGAGTTTGGTATTATTGTCGAGAATCATCATAACAGTGATTATTCTGGGCCATATGAGGTCTATAGCCACATTAGCTACATCGCAAATGCTTTATTAAAATCAATTGATATTGGTGATGCTTCAGATATTTCCTTACCTTTACATTTATTGGAAAAATATAATTTAAATGAAGCTGATTTAAATGAAATGTTGGAAATTGTTGTTCAATGGCAAGAGAACCTAGATCACCTCGCTAGGCAATTAGTTGCATAATTGATTTCCAATGACACGTGCAAAATATGACATTTTATCAAACTTGATTTTATGATGGTATGTTAACCAGTTAACATTTGTCATGTAGAACCAATTACAAAAGCAGCGATTTTATTAAAGCAGCTCCCATTCGACTCGTTATAGTTTACTCAGAGAGAGAATTACTCAGAATTTAGTGCAATTCTAAGTACTCAATAATCAAGTACTTTTAAATGAATAGCTTGGGTTTAAACAAAAAAACTGGTGTTTATTATGACAATCGAAAACGAAACGTTACTCACAAACGAATTGCTTAAATCAAGCTTCCAAAAGAGCCAAGATTTGCCAGTGATGGATGAAGTCGGAAATCAATTAATCGCATTAAAAGGTCAGGAAGATATTGACATGCGAGAGTTAGTGGAATTAATTGAATCTGACCCTGTTATTAGTGCAAAGATAATTTCATATGCAGCCAGCCCATTTTTTGCGTATCAAGGTAAGCTAGAGAATGTGCAAGAAGCCATTCTTCATGTGCTAGGTATGGATATGAGTATGAACGTCGCCCTATCTATGGCTGTAGGAAGTCAGTTTAAAGGCCCACTAAAAGGTCCTGTTGGCGCTCGGTCAATATGGGGGCATTCTGTGTACTGCGCAGTGCTTTCCCAATCGATTGCATCAAAGATTACCAATCAACCTGATCTAAATCCAAAAACTGCTTATTTATATGGTCTATTACATAATATTGGTTTTCTTGCTCTCGGGCATATGTTTTCTGACGAATTTAGGTCATTTAATAAAACCGTCACGTCAAAAAGTGATGTTCCTCTCAGAGTGTTGGAGAAAAAGATTCTAGGAGTAACTCACACTAGTGCAGGTAGTCTACTGATGAAATCCTGGTCCATGCCAAAAGAATACAGCATTATTATGAAAACGCATCATAATAGTGAATATACAGGACCCCAACAAGTTTACAGTCACATTAGCTATATTGCGAACGCATTACTAAAAACAGTCGATGTGGGTGATGCTTCTAGCGTTGCATTACCTTCACATTTGCTGGAAGAATATAATCTAACTGAAAACCAGCTACAAGATATGTTAAAAATTGTAGTTCAATGGCAAGAGAATATTGATCATCTTGCACAGCAATTAGTTGCATAACAACGCGCATAAATCAAAACAAATACTTAAGTGTAGTATTAAACTTCTTCATTGAAATATATTTGTAATAATTATGCGTTAGTTTAAATTTGTAACCAACTCATCAATCCATATTCCTACCAAAAAACCAGCTATGAATAACTTTAAGATATTTTAATAGTTGAGTTTTTCACTAAAGATCTATTACATTTCAAATTTTTATTTAGTGGCTTCACTAAAAAAAATACTCCACTAAAACTATCAACAATTAAAAAATAATTTTTAAATTTTTTATCACAATTTTTAATTTTTGTTGTGCTACAATAATTATATAGAAGTATTTAAGCAGATTCTAAATTCACACTTTCAATCTTTTACAGGATGAGGAGATTATAAAATGAAACTTTGCACAAATTGTGGCTATGAGGGAAAACCCATTAGACAAAAATCAGGTGCTTTTGCGATTCTATTCTTTACTTTGGCAATAACCACGACGTGGTCATTGGCAAGTCAATTGTTTTGGATAGCATTACCAATCTCAGCGATATCGACAGTTTTATTTGTTTACTGGTTCTTTACCACAAAATGTCCTGAGTGTAAAAATGTAGCTATGGTTAGCAATTTAAGCCCAGCAGCTAAAAAATATCGAGAAAATCCTCACACACCAATTAGCAATGTGGTTTACAGTAAAAGAGATCCTGAAGCAGAGATATACATAAAAGAAAGTTAAAACATGTTGAAAAGCGGCTGCATATTGTAGCCGCTTTTTTATGAAATCAATTTATTCATACTTAGCTTAAGCCAGGTAAAATAACTCCTATTTGATCCCAAACAGCTCAATCGCATTTTTCCATCTCAGATGATTTTGTACTTCATCAGGTAACGCGTTGATCCATTGCTGATGAAAACCAAACAATTGTTGGTAATAGTCCCACCCATCATCGGCTTGATCCCAACTTTGTGTACGCGTTACTCGCCACACTGGATCAGTTCCGATAAGGAAACGATGAGGAAACTCAAGCACCAACTGCCTCCATCCTTTCAAGAGTTGATGTTTATCATTTGTTAAACCACCATAACGCCATGGGTCTCTGGCGGAAAAGTCAATCCACACATTATTACAAGTTTTAATAATACGTCGAATATGAGATGGCGTTAATACTCCTCCTGCATGGGCAAATAATATTTTAACTTCAGAATGAGTTTGACAAATATCCAGAAAAAAACGCTCATTACCAGAGTCCACATGGATTAACACAGGAACTTTGTATTGAGATGCAAGACGCATTAAGGAAAGAAAATTGGGATTGCTAACTTTGGGCGGTAAACCAGCCATAAAGTGTATTTCACCAATTCCATAATAGTCTTTTTTTGCTAATCCTTTTTCTACTTTTTCAACCAACTCTTTATCCAAATACCAATCACGTTTTCCTAGTTCATGGGTATAAGGGCTAAAAATAGGAATTATCCATTCCCCACCCTTTTTTCTAAGCTCAAGCGCTAAACTTGTTGGTGTACTTGAGACAACTGCTATTTGGGTATTGGCAGCCTTCAATTTTTCAATGACTTCTTCAGCAGTGATAATTTCAGCATGATCCCAATTGTAATGAATGTGAACATCCGCAAAAGGTAATTGAGCAAATGTCACTTTTGCACAAAAAAAATGGAGAAATGCCAAAACAATGGATATCACATTAATACGAGTTTGAACTATAGTTTTCATCATAAAAGTAACTTACTAATTATGGAGCAATTGACTTTGTCAAATTGAAGTATGTATATTACTTCGAGTAATATTTATTATTTCAAAGGATTTCTATTTCGTACAGTTTAATACAGTAATTAATAGCATTGCCAATTTTTAGAGAAGGAAATACATTCGACAACCATCAAACCAATTTGAGTATTTCTCCCTCTTAAAGTGTGTTGATTTAGGAATACAATTATTAAAACCAAATTCTGAAATTTTAAAATGAATAAGGCATTTGATAACCTGAAGACAACATTTCCTATTTGTTGTGCTTTATTCCCCAAGGTGAATCGACCATCCACTGTGTTAAGTCATTGTTGTTCACTGGACGACCCATAAAATAACCTTGCCCCATATCACAACCCATTTTTTTTAGGCACTCGTAGGTTTCTTTATCTTCTATACCTTCTGCGATAACTTTAAGGCTCATGTTATGAGCTAGATCGATAGTGGATTTGACAATAGCCTCATCGTTTTTATTATTAAGCATATCCATAACAAATGAGCGATCAATTTTTATTTCGTCGACAGGGAGACGCTTGAGATAAGACAGTGAAGAATATCCGGTACCAAAATCATCAACTGACAATTTGACACCCATCGTATCCAGTTCCGACAGAATTTCCAACGCCTGTTGCGGGTCTGTCATCACAGCAGTCTCCGTTAATTCTAATGAGAGTAAAGAAGGAGATACTTTCCAATCGCTAAGTGCTTCACTTATGACATTTATCACTGACGAATCTTGAAGACTCAGGGCGGATAGGTTAACAGCAACACCAAGTGGAATATTCTGGTGGTTCCAGTAGGCACACTGCTCTAGGGCACGGTTAAGTACCCATGATGTAAGTGGCTCGATAAGTCCAATTTTTTCTGCCAAAAGTACAAATTGGTCAGGAGGAATAAATCCGCGTTCAGGGTGGAACCAACGAACTAGTGCTTCTGTGCCACAAATTTTTCCTGTAGCGAAATCAATTTTTGGCTGGAAATGTAAATCCAATTTATTGTTTTGAATAGAATCTCGCAACTCATTACCAAGCGTCAGATTCTCCAGGGCGTGCTGATCTAGTTCTTGGTTGTAAAACGTGTAATCTTTCTGAGATTTCTTAGCGTCATACATGGCAATATCAGCGTGTCTCAATAACGTCGTTGCATCTTCACCGTCTTGAGGATACATACTAATCCCAATACTAATTCCAACGTTAAAAGTATGATCATTAATTTCAATCGGTACTGCCAACAATTCGCAGACTTTCTTAGCCACGGCGATTGCACCTTCTATTGTTTGAGCGGTCGGCAGTAATGTAGCAAATTCGTCACCCCCAAGACGTGCGATAGTATCATTTTTGATAAATGAAACTGTATCTGATTGTCGTAACGATTTTTTGAGGCGCTCGCCCACTAACTGTAGAAGTTTATCTCCATATTCATGACCTAACGTATCATTAACTTCTTTGAATCGGTCTAGATCCATCATCATGACGCAAAATCTTCGCCCTTCACGTCGCCCCAATTCTGTCAACTGAATAATTCTATCTTGAAATAAAGCGCGATTAGGTAGTTCAGTAAGACTATCTGTAAAAGCCATATCCTGAAGAGATGCATAGAGATCTTTAAGTTCGTTTGTCATTTCGTTAAAATCTTCAGCCAATTCACGTACTTCTATATTACCCTTGACTGTAACTTGTTCTCCAAGATGAGATTTATCCTTACGAACTTGACGTAATTGCTGCGTAAGATCACGCAAAGGTTTTACCGTTGTATGTTGTAATAACCACATGACTAACAATACTGTAATCCAAGTAACTAAAACAGCTATGAGAATAATCATGAAACGTGTTTGAGCCAGCTTTTCTAATAATACTGTTACATGGCTGGCAACTTCAATGCTAAGTGCTACTTCTGATTTATCTGTGTAGATAGTATCTTTTGCCAATAAAATATCAGTTTCAGTATCCGTTTTAGGCCAATTTGTAGATTGATATATTATTTTTTCATTAGGTAATCGAATTCTAATCGGCACACGCAATTCATTTTCCAAATGTCGTAGGTTATGACTTGGTTCTGTTACTACCTGAATATAACCTTTAGGATTCAACCCTCCGATGGCAGAAATCACTGAATAAAAAGGCTTACCATTGTAGTTACATAATTGTGATAGTGGCACCACACGTTGTGCACCCGTTCGTAAGCTCGCTTGTTGGATAAGGTCAGGACATATTCTTGTGTTTTGAGGTATTAGACTGTTACCCTCGCTAGATTCTGCAATATCTTGAAAATTAAGATCATAAATATAAAGTTTCTCTAACCTAACAATGTCGGCAGTCACATAATATTGAAAAAACTGTTCATTTATCTCCGTTAGAATAGATTCATGATGTCTCGCTTCATAGGCTTTCTTAAACCGTTCCTCTGCCGCAAGTTGAATACCGAGTGTTCCAGATAAGGATTCGAGATTGTTTAGAATATCGTTCGCTTTGATATCTGCTAAATGTGCCAAAGCTTCACGCTGATTCTCAAACGTTAGATCACGAAAAATACTGACGGAAATAAGAGAAAGAGCGATAGCCAGGACACCCATTACAATGATAACGGTTGTAAGCGTGGCGCGGATAGATAAATGTTTTTGAAATGTATTTCCAATCATTAAAATCGAGTCTTTATTGTGCTTATCTAAAATATTTCCGTGGTAATTTCTGGATCTGCATTTATCCAATTGAAAATAATGGGTATTAACTGTATAGCGGCAAACTCGCTGTTATCTGAATCTTTGTAAAATTTTGTTGGCGGGTTACTTGGTAACCGATCTTATTCTAATCCAGAGGTAAACGAACGAGTGTAATTTTTAACCAATAATCGATTTCAATTTTAAGCACACATTAATACTAATAACAGCCTTGGGGACAATTCATTTATTACTAGAAATGAAGTTCGATTACACCTGCTTTGATTATCACCGTAAGCGTTAGAGGAATTACAATATAAGACAACTAATGTAGGCTTTCAGGATATGACAAAAATGGGATTAATTGGATAAACTGTTAAAATGAAGTGTTTTGAAACATCACTTATCGGCAATGATGTCCGCTAGAATTTGCGTTAAACCACTTTACGAAACTGCTAAATCTTCATCAGTAGTTTCCAAAAATACATCTTGAAATTGCATTCTATCTTCTTCTATCAAAGCGACGCTAACCACTTCATCACCTACTTGAGGACCATAAGAGTTCCAACAAGTACCAGCACGTTGAATAGCTACCACTGTTCCTAGATTATCTTCAGCTAGCAATTTGTCTTGATAAGCCACTAATGGATCACAGTAGTGACCATTGCAGGTATCCGAACGAAGCTCCTTAGGTAATGCGCAACCTGTGATAGTTTGATTGATACAGGCACCAACAATTGATTTTGAACTAATATGCGATAAATAGATTTCTAGAATGTCCTGGGCAGTTAATTCTGGATGTAACTTTAAGTATCGCTTGATTGAAATAGCTGAAAGATAAGCATGTTCTTTGCCTGAGGTACAGCAGCCTCCTTTGCACATACTACACAACTTATCACTTATCGTTCGTAGCCCAGGATTTTCGAAAAATTTATCTTCTACTTTAGTTAATATATTATGGACATCTTGGCACTCATCAATATTAGTTATTGAGTTTTCTGTTTGATTTGTAGCTTCTGAAATTATCTTGATCAAATGTTTCTTATAAGAATTGATTCGATCACTTGAAGTAAAATCAAGCGTTGAGAGTCCTGTAGGTATCATGACTACATAGGTATTACTTTCTATTAACTGAGGATTTTTATTTCTGACTAATTGCAATATTCTTCTATTTTCACGGGCTTCTCTTTCCTTAGCCTCTTCGATATATTTTTTCTTAATTGCTTCTTTTTCTCGACGCTCATGATGAATTTTTTTTTGAAATTGGAGATGTGATTGAAACATCCCAGATGTCATACTTGACTTTTGACTCATGATTCTTCGGCAGTCAAATGATTGACAAACCAAGAACCCAAAATCATTTATTTTAAGGGATTCTGGATAACTTATTGTAGCATTACAAACTTCGCATTTAAGCGTATTAGAATAAGGGACTGCAATATGCTCATTGCTCATAATAAGTTTTCTAATTTATGATGATTGTACTGGATAATATTAGATTGTTAACAAATTTTTAAACAGAAAAAATATAAATTCAAGAAAACCGGTTCAACGAAGCATTATTATCAATGCCATATAAATAAATGTCCGTTGAACCAGTTTTATCAGTATTACTTACGCACCACCAGTTGGTACTTGTGAAAAAGCATTCGACTCGACAACGCCTTCCACTCGGTTTTTTAGCGCCAAATTCATGTTGTTAAAACTTTTTTCAAGTGTACCTTTTATAAAAGGAAATACCAGATATAACAACAACCCACTGAATTTCTCACCCTGACTAAATCTAACATTTCCGCTTTCCGTTTTCTCAACCCTTAAGGAATGAATACTATCAAAAATTTTCGGTTCTAAGATTTTTGAGACAAAGGAAACTGATTTTCCGTTATCTATACCTTGAATTTCTAGATTGATAGTCATGGATTTAGAAAAAGGCAATGCAAATGTAGCATCTATGAATGATCCTTCTTTAAATTCACCAGAAATGCTAGTAATCGATGGATTCCAATCAGAGTAATCATTCAAGCTTGTTAATGTCTTCCAAACTTCGTCAACAGTTCCATCAATTTCTATTTCTGTATCCACTTTGTCAAAAGTGTGTAAGCCTAATACAAACAATAATGCGATTATAAATACAACAGCCAAAATAAAAAAAGTCAAAATATAACCTCCCAATTAATTATTTTAATGAAGTGTCTTTTATACATTTTTTGAGCAAGATACTTAAGTCAGCGGTTATATAACCCATTTAGTAAGCCCCATTGCTACTTAAAGACGATTTTTTTACAGACTTGTAGATAAAAATTATTATTTTGTTGCACAGGTATAGTACTCAGAAAACAGAACAACATAAACTATTATGTTCAAATTTAGCTAAATATGCATACAGTATGTTTTTAATCGATTTTTTGGTTAGAAAACAGACTGCATATAGATTCACATAAATTGCTTATCAAATCGGTGTTGATGAAGGTTTCTTAACCTAATAAGAACTATAACGCTAGGTGAAATTCAAAAAAGGCTAGATAGGAGGCAAACCAAAAAATGACAATGAATACATCACCTTGATTTGCCTCAAATCGGTTTTTCTCTAGTCTTTTCTAAACTCAATAGTAATGTGCTGTTGATCGGCACTCCCGTCAACAGTAACGATAATTGCTTTGGATATACGCTTAAAAAAAGCAGTGATTTGTGTAATTTGTCGATGACTTATTTGATAAAACACATGATTATAAATTTGATGTACAACTTCCTGCAAAGAGAGTGTTGTTACGTTACATAACTCCACCAAAACATCTTGAGAGAAACAGCAATTAACGGAACCATTTACATCGCTTAACTTTCGTCGAAAAATAATATAATTTAAACTGTCACTTTGTGAAGGTATTGGATAATTATGATCATTATTGAAGGTATATCCAAACTTTGAAAACTCAAATCGATCATGTATTGATATGAAATGCTGAGACATATGAAACCTCCCCGTTTCAAATAATTAAAGGGGGCAATACATCGCTGGGATGTTCATGCAGCCACGCCTTAGCGAAATTGGTCGAATAACACGGTGCAAAACGTACTTTGTTTAGTGCGTCCTGTAATAGCCAAACTTATTGAAATAGTTTTTTGATCGTCATCTACGTGACATTTTAGCTAGCGTTATAAATAGAAAACACGTACTAATATCAAAAAAATTTATGAAAATAGAAAATTTTGATCAGCGGTAAGTTAGAATTAGATATCACGAATGTGATATAAATCGAAACCCCGTATAACTAAATATATGCAATAGTTGATAGTTTTGCAAGGTTAATTAATAATGTATTCTCAAAGGCTTCTATAAGTATTAAGACGCCTTTGCCATTGGAGTAACAGTTTGGTTTCTTCATTAGGTGCATTAGCTATTCTACGTGTTAGCAATAAATCAGCACTGGTGATGAATTCTTGTAGTAAATTATCTGAATTTCCTTTCATATTATCCAAGACCTGTAACAACCCCCATCCCTGATTATTGTATCGATCACTAGCTAAAGTACCGTCACCTTGGAAAACAAAATAATCCAGCAATGCATAAATTCCATTTTTCTGCATAGAGACATGGTAAAAATTTTCGTATAAATGCATTTTTGCAAAAGGACTTTTAATTTCTTTTAACATGTTAGGTAATGCTGCTTCTAACTTTAGAATTAGAAATTGAGTTTGTTCAGCAACATTATCCTGTAAAAAATAACTCAACTGACTTTTAAATACATCATGCTTAGAAGATAAATAGTCATCCTTAGATGTCCATGGTGGATACTTCACATTAACCAACCAATTTGGCAATTGATTAGATTGGGATAAATAACTCAATAGATCATTAAAACTTATTGGAGAGGTTTTTTCACTTTCCGGATACCAAATAAAATGAGCGACGCCCAATGAAGCATTGTTATCAACATTTCGCCAAGAAATTAGATTGACCCTATTACTTAGCCCTTCATTTTTCGCAATTTCATTACCAATAGTTCTAGCTTCGGATTCGCTTATCACAATTTCTCTTGGCTCAATATAAAAATAAGCAATTACGGCCAATAAAAAAAGAGAAACAAAAAAGAATGTTATCCAAATGACAGGAGTAGAATTGATTTTCATGGTGTTATTATTATCTATCCACTAATATGGAATTTGCTAATGATGGAAATTAGCTACTTTTTGGTGTACAGATTTTACAGCTTGTATCATTCATCTGGCCCATATTTTCCATTTCCTTTTTTGCTTTATATTGTTGATAGCTTTTAAGTACCATAAAAATAAAAAATGGAAAGGCAAACCCTAATACAGACATAAAAAGAATTTCATATTTAAATAAAAAAGCACCAATGGTTGTACCGGACAATAAATACACATAAAATATTGCATGGCATGGACAAGTCAACGCCGCTAATAAAGCATTTAAATATACACCAAAACTTTTACTCTTCGTTGTTATCACTGTATATAAACTCCTATATCATAAGTTAATAATACTCCAATATAGCAAAAGAATGAAGTAAAATAGCCTCATATTTTGGCGCTTATCATCTACTCATTTCGGCATACCATATACAAAAAAGTAGACCTGGTTCACATGACTTATATTTAAATAAACCAATACATATCAATAAGATAAGTGAGTTGGTGAACATGATTTTCAAAGCTTGATCTAATCGAATCAATTAATGTGATCAATAACAATTCTAACAGCTACCTTTATCCGATTAATCCTTTGCCAAACGTTTACTTGGTTAAGACATAAAAAACCTTATTTTATATTTAGTGTTTTATACAATACGAGAGGTTAATTATGACTAAAGGCTCGACAGCGAACTTCGATAGCTCAATTCAATTTAATTTTGAGTTAATTACGCAAGCATTGAACTTACTCATTAAATATACAGATAAAGCTAAGACAATGTTCGGGAATATTGTGCAAGAACATCTTATGCTGTTAATCATAATAACTATTTTGATGCTGTTACTTCATAGTGCACTCAAAACGACAAAACAATCTTTGCCAAAACCTCGGGGGAAAAAATAAATCCCAAGAGTTTCTCATAATCGGTAATGCTCAAACTTGAATTTACGAATAATATTTTCACTCGAGCGACTAATTTTTTACATCTTAAATCTGAAGGAAATCCAATAAAACACCAGTTCGTTTTTTGTACGAAATAATGTTTTAGTGAACAATCAGCTTTTTTTCACTAGTCTTGATTTGACAATAAAATCATCAATTTATCGTCAACATTATGTTCAATAAAAAAATACTGGAAAGTTTATTGCACATAAGTAACCCAATGTAATAGAGATTATGTCCAAACTCTGACAAAACCACAGCTCTAATAACATCAACAGAAATGTAAAACAGGTAATTTTATGAATAAAATCTTTCCAAGTTTAATGATTTTATTAGCAACACTCAGCATCACGTTACCAATAAATGCATACGCAGGTGATACCAAATTATTTGGATTTTTACGTGCTGGTGCGGCGATGTCATTAGATAATCATGAAGTAGAAGCTTATGAAAGTGTAGATAGAAACGGCGATTTAAGTGCTTCAACTTTTGGATTCAATATATCACACGAAATCAGCTCAAACTTACGCATTGCTGCACAATTTTTCTCAGCAGGTTATGAAGAAAATTTTAATACCCATCTAGATTGGGGATACGCATCATTTTCGCCTACTGACGACTTTACTCTCAATGTTGGTAAAATAAAGTACCCGATTCTTTTGTATTCTGAAGTTGTTGACATAGGTAATGTGTATCTTTGGACAGCTCCGCCTCAGGAATTATATAGCGCGGAATCAGAAGGTGCTTTTCTATATTTAGAATCATTTTTGGGAAGTAGTGTCATCCACACTACGTACCTAGGAAAATATGAAGTTGTCACCCAGGTTATTGCTGGCAATGGTTCTGTCGAAGTAGGTGCACATGGTAGTGAAGAAGGCAATGGTACACTAGATAAAATGATTGGTGGTTCAATTTCACTAAATGATGATTTTTTTACGTTAAAAACGGGATTCAATCGATATAATGCTACTGGAATTTCAGCACTGCACAATCGCGATATACATGTCATATCCCTAGGTGTAAATATTGACTGGAATAATTTAATATTTACTACAGAATACGTTAAGGGGGTCGTAAGTGATAATAGTGAAGCAGATACCAACGTATTCTACGCTACATTGGGATATAGAACTGGCGCTCTAACACCTCACATAAGCTATTCAAAACTTGAAGCAGAAGAAGGACGAAACGTATTTATCACTGGATTAAAATATCAATTTTTACCTAGTACTACAATTAAACTGGATTATCTTCAAGTAAGCCCGGAGGCTGAACATGGCGCCAGCCATGACGAAGAACCAGAGTCTTTTGGAATTATACGCGGTGCTTTAGATTTTGTATTCTAAATAAAGGGGGGGCAGCAATGAAAAACTCACATCTAACATTTTATTCTATTATTTTTTTAACACTGTTCGCCCCTCAACTTTCATTTGCTGAATTGGCAATAATTGTCAATCCTTCATCAGATATCTCATCAATAACGGCTAAGGAAGCTAAACGAGTATTTTTAGGAAAATTGAAGACAATTAAAGGAGAAAAATTGATTGCAGTTGATCAAAGCGAGAATATGGAAAGTCGAAAATTATTTTATGATACCATCATTAGAAAAACAGAATCTCAACTTAAATCATATTGGTCTACTCGTATTTTTTCAGGCAAAGGTGTTCCGCCAACAACAGTGGGCAATGATGATGATGTCAAAGTTTGGGTATCAGTAAATAAAGATGCTATCGGCTATGTGGATAGCACTAAGATTGACAACTCAGTTTTTGTTGTTTATACAGTCAAATAAAATACTCTTTATTTTTTCATTCAATAAAAAATTTGAACTATTGGTATTTAGTGACACTGTTTCTCCCACCCTCTTTTGATTGATATAAAGCTTCGTCAGCTTTTTTTACAATTGTGTTAATTTCATCACCATCTTCCAGTTGAGCTATACCAAAACTTCCAGTTACTGTAAAATCTTCGTTATTTTCGCCTTGAAACTGATATTGCTCCAGTTTTTTTCTAACTCTCTCCAATACAATACTTCCATCATTAGACTTTGTATGAGGTAAAATAATACAAAATTCATCCCCTCCATAACGGCCAACTATGTCTTCTTCCCTAACTTGTTGCTTTAATATTTGAGCAAATGTATTTATAACAAAATCACCTACTTGATGCCCATAAGTATCATTAACGTATTTAAACTTATCAATGTCACACATACAAAAACTAAGATCATATTTATGCCGATTTACAGATTTAACTTCGGAATTGAGTCGATCCATTATCGCCCTGCGATTAGGAACGGCTGTAAGACTATCATAATGAGCCATGTGATTAAGTTGATCAGTAGATTGTTTAATGCTTCCTGCCATTGAATTCAAAGCATTAACTAATGATGAAAATTCATTTTGCGTATTCGAGTCGATTTTAAAATTATAATTACCTTTCTCTACTTCTTGTGCAAAATTCATCAGATTTTGTAACTTCGAACTCGTATTTCTTACTATAACAATACTACCAATACTGAGAAATAACGAAACGAATAAAAATGAAATGGTTACTGTAATTGTTGAATTTTGGATTTCGTTACGTGTATTTACAACAGTGTTTTTAAGCTGTACTTCAATCTTTTTTTCATAAGTATCGAAATATTCAAATAATTCATTTCTATGATCAACCGTTCTTTTAATTAATGGCGTAGATTCAGCGCTTGATTTCGACATCATTTGAATTGTCATTTCAAATACACTGGGAATATAATCGTCAAGTAAATGTTGTAGCAACACTGCTCTTGAGTTATCTAAAATCAATAACTCTTTCGTTGCATTTTCGATTAAAATTTTGTTTTCTTCAGCTTCTTCAATTAAATCAACTTCATCTGTGATAACCGCTTCTTCAAGTTTCTCGGTCAAACTATTGACTTCATTTTGAACTAAGGCTAGATGTTTAAGAATTGGTTGATAAACTTTAGTAATATTTACTAATTGATTTGATGCCGAATTACTGTACCAAATGATCAATAACATACCCAGTAGAAATAATAAAAAGACTAAACCACTGAATGTTGGGATAAGCCACATACGTTTGACTATATTCATATAATTAATTTCACTATTTTAAGCTAGGCATTGCATTAACTCTAATTTTTAAAAATAACCTATCATTTCTATTTTTGAAAGCTACTAATTATGCTTATCGAGTAGGTTTTATTGCTTCTCAAAGAAAATATGCGACAAAATCAAAAATGCGTTGATTCTAGCGACTATGAAGTTACCTTTTTAAATGAGAATTTAAAAGTTATATTGAATTAAGACATCTGATAGAAATATAAGCAATTCATATTCCACAAATATTCATTTTTATCATGCATAAGATAGCATTAATTGCTCGATAAACAAGCATAATGAGAATCTAGTATATTTTTCACCAAAGGGTTTAAGTGAAAAATTGGTTAACCCAAGTGTTGTAGATATTTATGTCTAGCTATAGAAATATTTTTAATCCAAAAGAACAATGCATGTTGCAATATTTTTAATCACTGCTTGCAAAAGAATTAGACATTAAAATTATTTTTTCTGCGTTAGCACTAATTTCTTTCTGAATTGAGGAATACTTTCGGGTCCAAGGACCATACTTAGCTAAGCTCTGAGGTAATTTTTTGCGAACCATTTCAGTCTCTGAAAACGTTTTATAACTACCTTGAACCACAACATACCAGCTTTTATTTTTTTTAATTGAATGAAAATAAGATAAATCATTATTCACATTATTTGCTTTAATAAAACGTTGAATCTCTTTTTTATTAGAACTACCTATTAGCTGGATTGTATATTGTTCAGGATTCTTTGCGAAAACCCAAGAATCCACTGCTTTTCTTTTTTTCGTAGAAGGCGTTTCGACTAGCTTTTCTTCCACAATTTTCTTAGTTTCATTATTAATCGGTGCTTTTTCTTCTGTATTCAATGCCTCAATGACATCAGAAGACGTTGATGCACTTGTATTAGCTAGTTTTATTGGTGAAGTTGCTTCAAGCTCATGTTCTTCTACAAATAATTCTTTTTCAGTTGAATCAACAACTTCAATTTCAACAAAAGGCCTATCAATATTTTTAATTTCATTGGGTGTCTCGCTTTTAACTGTAGATATATTAGCTTGATCAACAACAAATCCCTTTTGGTTTATTGGCAATGGTAAATTCAATGGCTGATTTAGAGAATCGTCACCGCTAAGTACGGTTTTTTCATCTTCTTCAGATGGAGACAATATTAAAGTGGAAACAACAATAGCCATCAAAACAGAAACAGTAAGAACACCAGGCTTGGTAGACAAATGCGCAATAGCTTGTTTTTTATACATCATCCAATTATTTTTACTTCCCATCATATTACCCTCGATTTTCTAACACCCAGGTTGATCATTTAGTTGCTGTTAAAACAAACTATTCAACCATAAAATCTCTCTCAACAACAAACAAACTTTTACATTCCAATAACATGAAATAATACAAGAATCTTATGTAGCATTTAACCAAAAGTCAAAAATCCTTTTCTCATACATGTAATACTTGCATAGTCAAATTGTACTCACTACCCGAATTGAGGTTAATTATCATTAATTACTATCTATCAAGTAAAAAACAAAAAATCGAGCTATTCATCCTTTTGTTTCGTAGGTTGATGTAACAAAACCATTTGAATATGCCAGAGTTGAAACATGTTGAAGATTGATTTGATTTGGCGTCTTAGCAAAGAGTGGTATCCCTTCACCAAGTAAAACAGGCAATCTTGTGATAGTCATATCTGTAATCAATGACTCATTAATAAAGGATTGTATAGTTTTGCCTCCATCCACATAGAGTCGTTTACAATTCTCATCCTCTAATTTTGTAATAAGTTCTTTTAATGGTCCAGAATACAATTCAATTTTCTCGACTAACTTTTCAGGAACTTGCTTAAGCGTATTGCTTAAAACAAAAACTCGTTTTCCTTCATAAGGCCATTGTTCAAAACTCATCACCATTTCCATAGCTTTTCGACCGATAATCATGGCATCGACTGAGTCAAAAAATGCTTTGAAGCCAAAGTCTTCACCTTCTGGTGGTGGCTCTCCCTCATGAAGCCAATCAACACTACCATCAGATTTCGCAATAAAACCGTCTAAACTGGTGGCAATAAAAACTGATGTCTTTATTTTAGCTGTTGATATCATGTATATTTCTCAATGTCATATTTACTGCCATCCAATATACCATACCTTTTTAGAAACAATTTCCAAATATTCAAAACTAACCTAGCGTGCAATCACAGATAATTAATACGACAATCTCACAAATCACAGCACCTTTCATATTTCGATTATTTTTTGTAACGACTCTTGAATAAATCGAGAAATTGAGAGAAATAAGTAGATCACGCTGGGTAAAACACTAAAATTAGATGCTAAAATAGTTGTAAATCAGTTTGATATGACAAAAAATTTCAAATTATAAGCATAGAACTCCTATGAATTAAAAAGGCTTTTGAAAACGAGTTAAATTGGCTTTACTGTATTCTTCTCGACTCTGATAAGCCTCATCTAGTTTTTTAGTGTTCGTTGTTAAAGTTTTGTATTCATCTGAACCTTCGTTTAAGGTTCCCTCTTGATTGTAGCTTTTTAAGAATGAAAGATATTGCCCTACTTTTCGATATTCCTCAAAATACAAGCCTAACATTCCCAAAAGAAATCCAGCTCTAATACTTGGTTCATTGTTAAGATAAGGAAATATTTCTTCTAAATGATTGGCCGTTTCTTGCAGGAGTGTTTGTGCTTTTTCCTGTTGATTATTAGTCATCAGAAGTTCTGCTTTAAACATACGATAAAAAATGGATTTTCGAGCAGTATTATAATCTCTTCGCTTCACATCCTTGGCTTTCTCAATACTAAAAATAGCGTCGTTTGTCATAATGGCCAAATCATATGATATAAGCGCTTGCTTCACATTTCGGTTTTCGTTAAAAAAATTCTTAAAATGTGATTCCAATATAGCTTTTCTTTCTGGTATGCTTTTTATCCATTGCTCAGAAATCGCTTTTGCATCAAAGGGTGGTCTATTTAAATCCTTTTTTCCTGTTTCTTTTTCAAAGTCACTTTCATAACTTGAAGCAAAATAACAATTTGGACAAACCACAATTCGAATCAAATTATAATCACAAAAATCTCGACCGGGCATAGCTTCAACATAACTGGGCACTTCGAATATGTTTGCTCTCGTTAGCATAGAACGACTTTGAAGGACTAGAAATGGAATATGTTCTTGTGAACACATGCGACAGCTTACTGAGACTATTCGTAAAGAATTTTTTAACACAGTCGTATTGTCTTCAGTTTTGACTTCTTTTGTGCTTTTACTTTGATGGATTAACTGCACGACACCTTGACTGGCTTCCACCATTTCATTAAATTTTATCTTCGCATAGTATGCCTTTGGATCGGATTTCTTATGGCTATATGACTCAATAACAGCTTTGATGGGACGAAAAGGAGAAAAGCCCTCCGTTCCTTTATCCTGATATAAGCGCAGAACAGCATTCTGATAAGGTCGTACACCGAAAGTAATTCTGGCAACACAAGAGGTCATAGACAAGTTACTAACAATGACTTTTTCTCTTTTAGCACCGACCTTTAATTCTGCAACAATATGTACTTCTCTTGCGTCACCAGACATTCCAATCCTTATGCGTTAAAAAATTCGCTTATGGTAATCTCAGTGTTTACAGTATTGACCATTCTCTTGTCAAGCCCGATCAAAATACAATCAAAAAATTAGCCTTGAGAATAGCTAAATTAAGATATTACGTAGCTGTGTACTACATTAGGGATAATGGCGTAGGCTTCAATTTGAATTATGCTGGGAACTTAGTAAAAACCTTTTTATACTTTCATTCTGATAGATTTAAAGGCATAGGTATTAAATTCAGAACTGCTCACCCCATAATACGGCGAGATGGAATTAGTTTATGGCAGAATCAATGAAAATATCAAAATTTATTACCACCAACTTCCTATAGATAATGAAATATTTCCTGAATTTTCATTGTCTATTTTATAATAAGGAACATTCAATCCCAATATAAAACTAGTCTCATCCGATATTTTATGGCCATAACCAGCCAAGCCTTGGCCTTTTATACCCCAATGAGTTCGCTGTTTTATATTGTTATCTACTAAATTAACACCCAAATCTAATAGTATTGAACAAAAATCATCATGCACAAAAAATCCATTATCGTTCTTAATACGGACTTTACTTATCAAGTAATTGTGGCGCTTCAAACCTGCAGCTAAATTTCGGGTCTTAGCATTCTCAGTTATATTTGATCGAGAGTTACCATTATAAATATTAGAAGAACCAAATGACGTTTGAGCATCCCGAGTATTTTTACTGCTAGCAATCACACTTATCGGGCTAATCAAATAGATAAAGATAAGCGTACTTAACAAAAATTTGATATCAATATCACGTTTAAGTGGGCATTTATTGAACAATTGATTGGAAGATTTATCATCTATAGATTTTTGCAAAATATACCCTGTATTTTTGTATTTCAATGAATCATTACTTCGATAAGGATTTGAATATTTTGGTAGTTAATCTTATATAAATGAATACAAGCTGACAGACATAAGAAGAGCGTTAACCAACGTTGTTTAGACTTTACGATTTAGTTTTTTTAAAAAATTTCACTGCAATCATATAGTATTGAGGAATCCACATACCTCATGACTGCTGACGTATTAGACATTTCGCAATTTGTGTGTGGTTCCAGCTTATACGCCTACATTGACATGAAGACTTATTATTCGATCATCGGAATTGGATATGGGTGATGCATCGGAATCTACATTAACATTTCTTCGACTAAATACAATAAACTACGCATCAAATATTCCACACATCATCATAATTAACATCAAAACAAATTGAATCAACAGCCACTATTTCTTTTATCGCATAATTTTTATCATCGACTTGTCGAATAGACTTTGAAACGACTTGCTCACCAATATCTTCAGAAATGACTCTTACTACAGGTGCGTTAATTTGCTTGCCACGCTTAATTACAATACCAAGCTCTTTATTTTTTAGTCTCACATAACAGCCAGGCGGATAGAGGCCAAGAATTTTTACAAATATTTCAATAAGCGTACCCTTATCTGTATTATCTTTTTCAAGAAAAATATCCCGAGTAGCAACGTTTGCATAAATAGGTTCTCGATAATTTCGACCCGAAACTTTCGCACAATAAACATCACTAAGGTTAATAAGCAATGCGCCTAAAGGTATATCTTTTTGATGACAAGCATTAGGATACCCAGAGCCATCAATTGATTCATGGTGTTTTCCTACATATTCCAGCCACTCAGGATTATTTATTCCCATCTGCTTTAACATTTCAACTGAGTCTGTAGGATGATCATGAATAATCTGTTTTTGACTTTTATTCAGCGGCTTTGCTTGGTCCAGTAATTCATCTTGCATAAAACCTAATGAAAGGTTCATCGTTAAAGCCGCGCCTACTAAATAGCTTCTTTTTTCAGTTGACCAACGTAGATGAGTAGCGGCCAGCTCACATAATATAGCAGTGTGTAAGGCATGTCTTACCGCGTAATTGTCATTTGTATCTGTTATTATCTTAGCGATTGCTGCATCTGGTGATTTTTTACAAACACTTTGCAGACGAGCAATTGAATTGATTAACTTAGAAGAGGCTGTACTGCTACTGGGATATTCGCAAATACTTTGTAGCGTATCTTCAACGCTTGATAAACGTTGATGTGGAAATGTTATTTGTTTATTTACATCTTTATCATTTTGGGTACCGTTTGAAATTGCTGCAGACTTTAGCGCTTGATCAATTGTAAAAACCTCCGATACCTCAAGTATTTTTTTAACTTGTGCACTCGAGAGCACAACACCTTTTTCTGCAATTATATTCCTCTTTCGATTATAAATCGGGAAAAGTAACGGCTGATTCGCTTGGATGGCGGATTTTGAAAGCAGAACGAGTTTGCTTTTATTCATTTTAACTACGGCTCTTCCACTGTGTTTCCTAACTGCAAAACACAAGATTAATCGTCATAAGATAAAAATACCCTAAAGATATTTGACTGATATCTTTTTCCTTAAACTCTCAATAGCAAGAAAACGGCCAGGAACTAAACTTCAATTTTGCCAGAGACCAAATGGTCAATTATTAATCTAAATATGTTCAATTCTAAAAATACTCACTGCCGGCACGCTAGCAAACAACCCTCAATGAGCGTAATATTCTCGCTACAAAAAATTGAAACCATATACAAAAATATAAAGGAAGCAAAGCATGGGTAAACGTTATAACAATATATTAGAATTAATAGGTAATACACCTGTTATTCGTATTAATAAGTTAGCACCAGAAGGGATTAATCTTTTTGTAAAAGTAGAGTCTTTTAATCCCATGGGATCTGTAAAAGATAGGCTAGCTTTAGGGGTTATTGAAGATGCAGAAAGACGTGGCGAACTAAAGCCAGGGCAAACGATCGTTGAAGCCACCAGTGGCAACACAGGTATTGGCTTAGCAATGGTATGTGCAGAAAAAGGCTATCCACTTGTTCTTACCATGGCCGAGTCGTTTAGTGTTGAACGACGAAAGCTGATGCGCTTTCTTGGCGCAGAAGTTGTTTTAACACCGGCAGCCAAAAAAGGCACGGGTATGGTAGCAAAAGCAGAAGAACTTGCCAAAAAACACGGCTGGTGGCAATCCAAACAATTTGAGAACCCAGCCAATGCTGAAATGCATGTAAAAACCACGGCAAGAGAAATTATGGATGATTTTTCTGATACCCAATTAGACTACTGGGTAAGTGGCATGGGAACAGGTGGCACAGTTAACGGCGTATCACGAGTACTTAAAGAAGAAAGCCCTAATACTAAAATTATCGTCTGTGAACCTGAAAATGCGGCACTCGTTGGTAGTGGCATTCCTCAACCTCATACCGCTGATGGATCCAACCAAACTCACCCTTCTTTTAATCCTCACCCTATGCAGGGCTGGACTCCTGACTTTATCCCCAAATTAGCGGAAGAAGTGGTGAATGCGTTAAAAATTGATGAATTACGATCCGTTAAAGCAACTTCTGCAATGAAATGCGCTAAAGATTTAGCTCAAAAAGAAGGCATCTTTGTAGGTATATCTGCTGGCGCCACTTTAGCCTGTGCTCTAGAAATCGCTGAAACGGCAAGTAAAGGTAGCAATATTTTGTGCATGTTGCCAGACACTGGCGAGCGATATTTATCTACACCATTATTTGCTGATGTTAGTGTAGAAATGACAGAATCCGAAACTAATCTTTCTCGTTCTACACCCGGTTATCAATTTGAAGAAGAAACAGAATCAGCTTAAGTAAACATAAGGGGAAGCTTAAATTCAGCTTCCCCTTTCCAGTTTATAATTGAGCTTTATACTAATTCAATATTGTAATATCCCATTTCTAGCTATGAAGATAATTGATTCCACGAATCTCTATTGACTCATTAACGTTAATCGTTTGATTCATTTTATATGACACAATTAAAATGTATTTTTTATGCATTAATTAATATATAACAGACTGAAAATGCATTTAAACAGGCCTGCTCTTTTTCTTAAATAACAAGACCATCAAGGCTGGTGTTAGTAAAAAGTCAGCAATTAAAGCTAATACCACTGCAGAACCCGTTAGTAATCCGAAGTATTGAGTATTTTTCATTTCAGCGGCAAGAAAACTGAAAAAGCTCATAGACAATACAACACTGGTAATAAATATTGCCCTTCCAGCAGTTTGTAGTGTTTTATGAATAGCTAGTTCAATATCATTTGTTTTATCTAAATACCGACGTAAATTATGCATAAAATGGATAGTGTCATCAACAACCAAACCAATGACGACACTTCCCATCAAAATAGTTGAAAAATCCATGGGGATTTTCATCCACCCCCCTATTCCAACCACAATGAAAAGCGGCACAAGATTTGGAACCATACTTATCAAACTAAGTCGAAAATTACCGATAAAAATAAGCATTAATAACGTTATGACAATAATTGAAATGGCATAGCTTTTAACCATACTCGTCAAGGTGTTGCTAATCATCTTCACTAATAAACTCATTTCACCAGTTACGGTTACTTTTGCATTCGGAAAATTTTTCTGAAAATGCTGATCGATAGTTTTTATTAGTGGTTGATATTCAACTGCATCTCTAAACCGTGCTTTTAAACTTAAGCGAACCATTTGATAGTTTGAATCAATCATTTTTTCCAAATCGTCACTACCTGAACCTTCAAATAATAATAACTCTTGTGCTACCAACTGCCGATCATCGGGAATTAAATACATCGCAGAATTGTTATTGTTTAAAGCTTGATTTATTTCCTTAACAATCGTGCTAAGACTCCAACCTTTAGTAATATCGGCCCCATCATTACTTAAACCAACAGCGTAGGAAATAGATTTATCTAATTGTCTGAGTAATACAGGATCATATAAGCCATTTTTCTCTCCAGTATCAATAACAATTTCCAACACCATAGCACCGCCTAAGTGTTTATCTATATACTCACTCGCTACACGGATGGGTTTATCTTCAGAAAACCATTTAAGTGCATTATGTGATAGTTTTATTTGGATAACGCCTACACATGCAATGAGAACAATTATCATTGAAATAGAAATAATTTTTCGAGGATGATTACACGCAATATCTGCGGTTGCTTTTATACAACGTCCCATCACATCCGATGATTGGTTTCTTATTTCATTTACCTTTGTCACTGGAAATAAACTTAATAATGCTGGCACGAGAAAAATAGTGTAAAGAAACATAACCAAAACACCAAGTGCACCTATTAAACCAAATTCAGCTACAGGGGCCACATCTGCAATTGAGAAAGACAACAAGCCAGCTGCAGTGGTAATACTCGTCATCATAACGGGCAATGCGGTATGTCCCATGGCATAGGCAATTGCCTCTTCTTTGTTTCCCTGGTGCTCTCCAGGACTATTATAACGCTGATAAAAAGCCGCTAATATATGAACAGCATCAGCGACGCCAACAACAGTAAGAAAAGTGGGAATAATGGTCGATACATTATTGATACTAATATTCAAAATGGGAAACAACCCCATGGTGGTTAATGTTCCCAATGCAACAATAATCACTGGATAGATAACACCTGACATGCGTCGAAACATAATAAACAAAAATAAAATAATAATAACGTAGCTAATTGGCACCAAGGTAGTAATCGTTTTTTTAAGACCTTGATCAATAGCATCAACAACAGCTGGAAATCCTGAGATATAAATTTTTGTTTTATCATCTTCATAGTCAGCAACAATTTGCCTGATAATTTCGGCCATTTCAGCAAATTGTGGATTACTTAAATGTGCTTTTTTATTGCTGGCATCAGATTGTATTTCATCAACGTTTTCAAATTCCGCCATTATATCGACATTTTCCTCATCTAAATAAACTTGAGGTTTTATAATTATCGCCGTCGTTTTTCCATTTTCAGATATTAATAAGTTTTTATAGAATGGATTTGATAAAACCAATTCACGAAAATTTATTAAGTCTTGCTGATTTTTTGGCCAGTCTTGTAATAGATCCTCCACAAATAACGCATCTTTATCACCATAGGTATGACGAGCATTAATCAAACTTGTCATTTCTTCAATAAATGGCACTTTTTCTTGCAGCGTTTGATGCAACTCATTCAGTGTCATTAAAAACTCAATATTAAATACATCAACCGGCTCAATGGCCAAAATGATTGATTCATCTCTACCAAATTGCTCTCGAAATTTTTCATAGTCAACTAGCGCACTATCATTTTTAAGAAAATACGCTTCGTTACTGGTATCGATTTTTAATTTGGGTATTTGGCTAATAAAGAGAAATGTACACAGCAAAACAAGCAAGATGGTCTTAATTTTATGAAGAAATAATAATCGTCCCAACTTAGAAAATTGTTGCTCTAATGTAACCCTGACATTGCTCATGCATTCTCCAAAAAAGATATGTAATATTTCGTAATAGTAAACTAACTAAGAACGACTACCTTAACAATTCACTGCAAAAATACCGAAAGACGTAATGAATACACTCATTTTTGAAATTTCACAAACATTTATTTTTTTAAAATAAATGAACTAAAATACGCCGGAATACGTCGATCCAAAAAATATGTGGGTTTCCAAAAATTATTCCCCTCTATAAAGCCCACGTGTCCTCCTTTTTCGTAAAGCTCTAGTTTAACGAAATTACTCAATTCATCTTCTGTTGGAATTGATTTCAATGGTGTAAATGGATCGTCTCTGGCGTGAATAAGTAATGTCGATGTTTGAATATTCTTTAAATACTGTTTTGCACTACATATTTTATAATAGTCCATTACAGTGTCAAAGTTATTTAATGGGGCTGTTGCTGCATCATCAAAATCATACAGATTTTTTGCATTTAACGCTTTTTTTAGATCTATAGGACATTCCCTATATTCAAATTTAACTTGTAAATCATATTTCAAAGTTTTCATCATATATCGTTGATAATTTTTAGCAAAACCATTATCAAGATAAATTGCAGTCTCATATAAATCATAGGGTACAGATATCACTACTGCACTTGTCAACGGATTATTGCGTTGATAATTACCTAAATAATTTACCAAAATACTTCCACCAATAGACACACCTATAGCAAAGTATTTTTTATCAGGTTTTTCTTGAATTATTTGATCGATTATGAATGCGATATCATCAGCTTTACCAGCATGGTAGCTAAATGGTTTTTTATTTGGTTTTCCCGATGCACCACGAAAATGAATAAAAACAGATTCCAAATTATTCAACTGCATAGCACGCATTAAAGAGCGTGAATAATGAGACTCAATGGAGCCACCTAAACCATGAAGTATAAAAACCACTCCTCTACTGCTGTCATTATTCGGCATTCCATTGCTTATACACAACTCTAAAAAATCACCATCAGGTAAAGTTATCTTCCTCGTATTGAAAGATACTCTGGTTTTATTGCGAAGATAGTTTGGCCATATTGTCTGGAGATTCGGATTTAGTAACCAAGGATTCGGCTGGAAAGAAATTGTCATTTATCATCTTACTTACTAATTTAGTAATAATAATCTTAATAATATATCCAAAAGTACCTGAAAAATTGAAATAACACACATACAACAGTCATATAAGCCGAGACTTATTAAATCTGTTTAAATACTACTGATTGATACTCAATTCGATTGGCTTGAACTTAGTTTATCGAGCGAATCTACTTATGATTCTACTTCATCTCCCGCAGCTAGCGTATTTTCTTCAGGACTAATATCTTCGCCTTTTTCAACCAATTCTTTTAACGCTTCATTCATTGAATTTAACATCGGCAACACGCCATCTTCTATGTTACGACAGAACAATGGTGCAAAAATTCCGTCAAATAATTCTTTATGGACTAAACGAGTTCCAGTTTCAATTTCTTCCAACTCAAATATTTTGTCATTAGTAAATATAAAATTAGCAACCATTTTTGCTTGCCATCGAAAATAAGTGGGCTTTGTCAATTCCGTTATAATAGGCGAATATTTGGGGCCATCTTTACCTTCTTTGCCACGCATGGTAATACTCAATGTGGATCCGAGGGTAGTATTTCCACTTGCTTGTATAATAATGGGACTCCACTCTGACCAATTATTAATATCTGTAAGAATATTCCAAACTTTATCTACAGTGGCATGAATTTCAATTTCAGTTTTCACCTCTAACATAACGCATCCTTTTTTGTGTTCTTTTCTCAACCTAAGAATATTACTATCCAATTTAGCAGCATAGAACAACTAATTTAAACATATGTTTTAAACATATTCATTTTTAAACAGACAATGCTACAGTGATTAATAATAGACCCCTAGTTTTTAATTTTCCAACTTTAACCAACATAGCCTACTACATTCCAATATTAAAAATATCTACTTTTAAGCTACTACCCCTTTTCAAAGAGTTCTATTTTAAAAAGTACAAAATTAAATCGAAATCGTTCTCCTCCATTATGGATTATTATTTTGGAGAATCAGAACTGACTCCTGACACAATGCTGTCAGTATTGATGTAGTATACTTTTCAAAGTACAAGGAAGTATTTAACTAAGTGGCCACTTAGACATCACATATATTATATTTAGGAGAAAAAGTATGGGTAATCCATTTATACATGTCGAGTTACAAACACAGGGACTAGGACAAGCAAAAGAATTTTATGGAAGCTTATTTGATTGGAAATTAGAAAATTATCCGATGCAAGATTCTGCAGAGCCATACATCGGCGTATCTGTCGGAGAAGGAACTGGAGGTGGTATGACTGCCCAACTTGCACCCCAAGCACCTTCAGCCTGGATGCCATATGTTGAAGTGAATAATGTAGATGAATTTACCGACAAGGCCTTAAAACTTGGCGCTAAACTTATTCGTGAGAAAACAGAAGTGCCTGAAATGGGATGGTTTAGTATCATTTGTGACCCCAGCGGTGCAACACTCGGTCTTTGGCAGAATAAATAAAATTATAAACAGCGCCATTAACATAAAGTTAGTGGCGCCGTTGATATGAGTCTCTATGCGTCGCGCTGATCGATTATTCCAAATAGTTCAATACATACGTTCAAGAAACGTAACAACTGCTTCATGGCTAGCTGAAGTATTAGAAGTGTCTGAACGAACAGTTTATCGCGATATTCAAGACCTTATAGTCTCAGGCGTGCCATTAGAAGGAGAAGCCGGTATTGGTTATATCATGCGCCGAGGTTTTGACTTACCACCACTCATGTTTTCAGAAGACGAAATTACGGCATTAAGCTTGGGCGCTCGTATTGTACAAAGCTGGGCTGATCGAGACTTAGCCAAAGCGGCACAACAAGCGCTAGATAAAATCCAATTGGTTTTACCAGAGACATTAAGCAACAATATTGAATCTACTCCGTTATTTTCCCCAATGGTGCGCATATCAACAGAAATAGCAGATTTATTATCCAACATAAGACAAGCAATTCATCAACAGCATAAAATTAAAATTGATTATCAAAGGGTTGACGGACAAAAATCTCATCGTGTACTTTGTCCTTTGGGGTTATTTTTTTGGGGACAAGTATGGACACTAGGCGCCTGGTGTGAAAAACGGAATACTTTCCGTTGCTTTCGTGTGGATCGGATACATTCCCTTGAACTGAGTAAGGATTCATTCGAATTAGAAGATGAACGCACCATAAGTAAATTTTTTGAGTTTATTCAAAAAGAAAAAGTAGAAAAATATGATATTTCTTTGCCTGATAGCGAAATCATTTGTGATAGTTAATTAGCTCATACAAATTTCGCCAAAACTTAAGCCGATTTCTCCCCAGCCTGAATCTAATATGAAATCATTGATAATATAATTTCACTCCATCTAAATATAACTGATTAACTTAATTGATAAGAATAAACGATAGTTTTTTGTATTAAACAAACTAAATGGCGCATATCATTATTAATAATTCTAGCAATATTTTTGCAATTTTAATTCTACTCAGTATAGTCATGAACTAACGGACAATATTCATACACTACTAGAGTAAAGTTCGTGTTACCATCAGTTCATGAATATGACAAATAAAAGCGTTGTTGAAGATACGGAAGACCCTTTAGCTTGGAATGAAACATTACTTAAGTATTTAATTATTACCACATTTAGTACTATATTTTTTCCCGTCATTTTATTTATTGCAATTCTATTTAAGTTGATACTCGAAAAATCAAATTAAGTAGTCAATGAATTGAACTTCTGACTCAGATGTCACACACATCAGCTGCGGTAAAATAATCCTTCTTGACAACTTGCAAATAAAGCCGTTTTCCATAAAAAGTATCTTTCAAGAGTAAGCGTTATTAATCCCATAGCTTACTAGCGTAAAGAAAAGGACTAATTCCTAAATATAATACGTGAATGACCGATAAACTGATACAATAGACAGCATTATACAAGATTATGGCACACCTCAGTCAGTGCCCACCCTTTGCGGATTCTTTCCTATAGCACGGCAAGTCTCAAAAGTACTTAAAAGTTCCTACCTTGACTGTTTCGGAGTTAAATCCGAACAGGGAGCGACTAATAAGTGCAACAAGGTAGACAACCGATGTTAAGCGTCAATCGATCCATTTATGGATATACCCTAAAGCTATCAATGACATTGCTTTCTACCACAAATTCAATCACCTACACTGACTAACCAGGTCGTAGTAATACTTATCAATTTACCAACACTAATCAAACAATTATGGAATATTTCATCGTACGGAGATAATTATGACCGAATCAATAGCCGAACCTAAAACAGTTGCCTTGTACAAAGTCGTTTTTATCGAACAAATTGACCCACCTACAGGTGTACTTGGAGATTGGTATCGTTATGTTATACAACGTGGAGAATCGAAAATTGAAGGCCAACACGCGGGTGGATTAAATGATGTCACTGAACATGCAGAAACTTTCGCTGAATCACTCAATGAACGATTATCCAAAAAATATCCGGCTTATGGCTCACAAGGTAAAAAATAGAACTAACTCGCTTACGTTCTGAAATAGTTGCATCAAATCAATACACGGAGAGTAAAAGCGCTCTTCGTTTAAATTCTTCAATGAATAGCACTGACAATAACTATTATATTGCTATCACAACAGGAGACTTCGTGTCGAATTACCTAACCAAGCATGAAACTATAACTGTGAATTCAATTAACTACCAAATTCATTCTTTAAAAAATCGACAACAATTTTTTGATTATAAACAACGTGCAGAAATTTTAGGAATTTCGTCAGCGACTTGGTCACTTTTCGGCGTAATATGGCCATCATCACATGTGCTTGCCAATATCGTCAGTAAATTAGTGTTAGAAGGAAAGCGCATTTTAGAAATTGGATGTGGCATTGCACTTTCTAGTATCGTACTACATAGAATGGGCGCCAATATCACAGCAAGTGATTACCACCCATTAACCAAAGAATTTCTAGAAAAGAATACAGAAGCCAACAATTTGCCACCCATGAATTATCATTCTGGTAATTGGGAAAAAAAAGATAGCCTTGGAAAATTTGATTTGATAATAGGTAGCGACATTTTATATGAACCCATACACCCAGAAATTGTTTCGCAGTTTATTCAACGTCACTCAGGGGAAGATACACAAGTAATTGTGATTGACCCTAATCGTAGTAATCGATCTGCGTTTACTAAACGCATGATAGACCTTGGGTTTAGTCATAACTTCGAAAAATTTGAAACACGAGATGAAAACAATGCACTGTGTAAGGGGCGAATTTTACACTTTCAGTATCAAACAGTTTAAATAATGCTGCATTATAATTTTTTCAATAATCGACAAAAAAGAAATCAATTTATTACGGAGTACATATGAGCGATGAAATCAAAGAAGTGATAGCAGAGGACTTTTCAACGATATCACAAGATAAACTGCCTCATCAACTTATTGAAAACACACTGATAATATGGGGCGGTGGTGGTATAAAAGGCACCAAATTTAAAAACCTCATGGTTAAGTATGCAGGTTGGAAAAGAAGTAAATCCACATCTTATACTAAAGATCCGCTACAGGCAGCCTTTGCATTTAACAATATCCGAGATGCCTTTAATAGTTGTTCAAATGCAGAAGAATTAAAATTTAAATTGGAACCAAAAAGATGAATCTATTCTATAGTTAAGAATAGATTGAACAATAAATTTCACACGTAGAAATAATTGGCCTCTTGAACAGCTGCAATCATTTTTACATCAAAAAATCAGGTGTTATATGAAACCACAAATTATCTATATTAAGAACCTTCCTATATCTTATGACGAGGATAGAGTTTTTCAACTTTTTTCCGCTTATGGAAAAATTACTAAAATAAGCTACCCCATTGATAAAAAAACAAATCAAGCAAAGGGTTATGCAATAATTAGATTTGCAAATTCAGAAGCAGCAGAACGAGCGCTTGAGAAAAATGGTGAAGAAATTGAAGAAAAGAAACTTGTTGTTGAATATTCTAAAGATCAAACACTAACCGACATCTTTAAACCAAGGGGAAACGAATAACTTATAAAAAAATATAATTATAATGTTGGATTTATGTAAATGCTAAAGGTTGATTGACTAATCTAAATCTGAAAGCCCCCTATTTATCCTGTCCCAATTCATTTGATTAACCAACAACCTTTCAACAAAATGACTCTGCTCGTGATTACGAATTATTAGAACGAATATACCGCCCGCCAAAATATTCACTAACAATTCATTTTTCTCCAAGCGATTAAAACAACTCCGCTAATTTTTCATGTACACATTATGTAACAAAAATTGAACAAAATAGAAAGCTAGGAGTCGTATGCAGTATGGTCTGTCCCAAATTACACTCTTCAGATATAATCAACTTCATGTCAATACAAGTAGCTTAACGATGAAAACCAACACAATTATTATATTATTTTTATGTCTGATTTCGTCATATGCATTCGCACTCACACCAGGCGAAGTTGTGGAAGGCAAAGTTTTACGTGAAGCAAAACTTTATGGCTTTGGTGGCGATGTTCGTCATTTGTCTGAATTACGTGGAAAACCACTTATCATAAACGTTTGGGCTAGTTGGTGTAAGCCTTGCCGTGCTGAAATGGGATCGTTAGAACGCTTGTTTCAGCGCTATGGTGGAAAAGAGTTTAATATCATCGGAATCTCTACCGACGATGATAGCAATGCCGCCTTTAATTTCATTATACGTTCAGGGGTTACCTTCGACAATTATGCAGATTACCGACTTACAATGGAAAATATGTTAGGCGCCAATACCATTCCTTTAACTTTACTCATTGATGCCAATGGAAAAGTACTTAAAAAAGTACGAGGTTTTCACCGATGGGATACACCAGAAACTATTGAGATGATTGGCTCTGTATTTGGTACTAAACTGTAGCTGCCTTCAATGACAAGCATGTACAGCGATTGAAATGAACCGAAGTAAGTTTTTGCTCTACTATTTTCAATTATAATATTTTAAATGCATTAAATAAACTAGCGATACTCTGAAAATATTAAATTCCATTCAAGCAATAATTCGCTAATTGTGAGTGAATGATATGCGTAAAATTTCTTCTATTTTATTGACAAATACCCTATCTCAGCGGTAAACACACTTTTCTCCTCCTTCTTGGCCTAAGTAGTTTGAAATACATACTTTTTTAAGAATTAATACTAAATTTTACGAAATAAATGCCGATTTATTATTAATCATGGGAAAGTATTCTGGTAGCTAATTATGCAATATATATTTATTTGTTTATTAATGTTTAGTGTTTCATCCGCTTTTGCTGGAGGCACCCTAGTGGTAAGTGGCACAGGGGATAGTCAGTCATTTTTACGATCTATTGCTGTTTTGTTCGAAGAACAATATCCTGGCACTTCTATAAAAGTACCAGAAAGCATTGGCTCTGGTGGTGGAATCAGAGCAATTTCTGCAAATAAAATTGATCTTGCTCGAACAGCTAGAGCACTGAAGAAAAAAGAGCGTACTAAACTTATAGAATTTGGTATTGCAAAATCACCGGTCGTTTTTGTAACTAATCAATCTGTTGTTGGTGTAAACAATATCAATACCCAGCAATTACTCGATATTTATAAAGGCCAAATCACAAATTGGCAACTATTAAATGGCCCAGATCATAAACTATACACGATAAATCGAGAGACGAGTGATTCTTCTCGTAAAATACTTAATCAATACATAAGTGGTTTTGAAGATATAGAGTCGAAAAGTAAAGTAGTAGATAGCACGCCTAAAACAGTAGCGATCTTAGAGAAATACGACTATACAATCGGGTATTTACCGCTGAGTGAAGTAAAGAATAGTAATTTGAAAGCATTAAAATTTAATAATGTCGAAGCAAGCCCAAACAATGTAGAGAATGGTAAATACGCATTAGTCAACACATTTTATCTAGTTTCAAACATTAACCCAGATGGCTTAACTAAACAATTTTTAGATTTTATTTACACACCAGCAGTGAAAAAAATAATACTGAGACATGGGTTGACACCTTTAAAAAAACCACTTCATCTGCCCTAAATGTTATTCTTTAGGCTACTTAGGCAATCAATTTCAGCTAAGCTCCTTGCACTGCAATCAGTATTGATTGTTGTTATCGTCACAATCGCAGTATCTGTGAATTTTCTATTTTTAGAAGAATATATTACCGAAATACAAAGTGAAAGACTACATTCCAACTCTGAAATAGTGTCGCTCATTACACAAAATGAACTGACAGATATTCATAACAAAATAAGAAGCATCGCAACAGACCCAATTATTGAAAAATATGTTGATACCTTTAACCCAAAAATATTGATAAAACATTTTTCTAAATTTTCTAGTTTATTTAGTTCGATTTCCTATATAAATTCTTCGGGAGAAGAAGAAATCAAAGTTATAAACGGGAAAGTAAGTGATAAACTTGAAATCATCAGTGACGACTTCATTTTTTATGAATCACAAACTGAACCCAACAGGTTATTATTCTCAGAGCCTAGTTATATACTTAATAGTACGATACTGAATATGAGTTATCGTTCTATAAATTATTTTGACGAATTCCTTGCTTATATTAAGGTGACATATCCGGTAAACAGATTAAAAACAAAAATTGATGAACTCCGAATAGATAAGTCAATTAGAACAATAATAATTGACAAAAATGATACTGTAATTTTTTCTTCATCTAAAAAAATCCTTATAAATAAAATCCCAATAAAGATGCGGAACAAAGATTTTACTACTGAAACGCATACTAAGAATATCTCATTATTAAAAAACGATGTATTCAAGGATTCAACCTTAGTTTCACAAGTTTTGGTACCAGAATATGAATGGCATATTATATCCGCGCTACCAGACAGCTATATTTCCACAGAATTAAATAAGGCCCAAAATATATTGATGAGCGTAACTCTATCGATGATCATTATCGGCATACTAATTTCATGGAAATTTTTGAAGAAAACAATTAAACCTATCTCACTACTTAATGATTTAACGGAAGAGATTTCACAAAAAGGTAATATCGATGAACGAGTCAACTGGGATTCAAAAGATGACGTGGGAAGGCTTGCAAAATCTTTCAATCGGATGCTGGACCAGCTTCAAAAAAGCAATCTTGAATTACAAGGTGCGAGACAACATGTAGAAAGCATCGTAAAGGTTATCGTTGATGCAGTTATTGTAACGGAACCTTCAGGTCTAATTATTAGAGCAAACAAAGCCGCAATTCAGATATTAGGATTACCTGAAGTTGATATCGTAGGTCAATATATACAAGAACTACTAAATACGACAATAGACTTAGTTGAAGATGAAAATTCTGATGATTCAAGAGAAATTAAAAATCTGGATCTATTTATAAAAAACAAACATAAAGGAGAGTTATCTTGCATATTTTCTAGATCATCGATATATGATATTGATGAAAATATTCAAAATTTCGTTTTTGTTATTAAAGACGTGACAGAGTTGAAAGAAGCAGAAGCACATTTAAATCATTTGGCAAAACATGATGTATTGACAAATTTACCCAACCGACTGCTATTGTTGGATCGAATGGAGTTTTTAATGTCTCGCTTGCCTTGGCATGAGCGAATTTTAGCTGTTATGTTTTTGGACTTGGATAGATTCAAAATAATAAATGACACACTAGGTCACGATGTGGGGGATCAATTATTATTAACCATAGCCTCCCGGCTCACAAAATCTGTTAGGTCCGGTGATATCGTAGCAAGATTAGGTGGAGACGAATTTGTAGTAGTCTTAAATGATATAGCTCAAAAAACAGACGTTGCACAAGTAGCTAAAAAAATTATCGATAATATGAATGTTCCCGTAAAACTTTCAGGTCAGGAGTTTGTGATAACCACCAGTATCGGAATCAGTCTATATCCAACAGACGGTAATGATCCACATCTTTTACTAAAAAATGCTGATACAGCCATGTATCGAGCAAAAGATAATGGCCGCAACAATTACATGTTTTATTCTTCGCACATGAATGCTGAAGCTCGAGAACAAATGTCGCTCGAAAATGATATGCGACATGGCATGGAACGAAATGAATTCGTTGTATTTTATCAACCATTGGTTTCTTTAAGTTCAGGAAAAATTGTCGGAGCGGAAGCTCTTTTACGTTGGCAGCATCCAACCAAAGGCATGATGTCACCCATGAAATTTATACCATTAGCTGAAGAAAATGGATTTATTGTCACATTAGGAGAATTTGTTTTATCAAGTGCATGTTGTCAATTAAGCAAATGGCACGCTGAAGGGTTTTGCGATATTTCTGTTTCAGTGAATATTGCTGACCGTCAGTTTAAGTACACAAACTTACTAAATATAGTCAAAAGTAACTTGACCAAGTATAACTTAGAACCAAAATTTCTAGATTTGGAAATTACAGAAGGTGTACTCATGGATCAAGTAGAGCACGCGAATGAAGTATTGCAGGAATTTAAATTGATGGGAGTTAAATTATCCATTGACGATTTTGGAACAGGTTACTCTTCGTTGGCACATTTGAAAAAGTTTTCAGTGGATACACTTAAAATTGATCGTTCATTTATTTCGGACATCCCAATTGACAAAGAAGATATTGCCATTACCAGCGCTATTTTACAGATGGCCAAAGTATTGGGATTATCTGTTGTAGCAGAAGGCGTCGAAACTAAAGAACAGGTGTTGTTTTTACAACAAAAAGAATGTGAAATTATGCAAGGATTTTATTTCAGTAAACCTGTACCAGCAGAGGAATTTACAAATTTACTCATCAACAATGTTACTCTAGAATCGCTTTAATTATATTTCTCTCTTATAGCTTACTTTGCATAAGAATACACTAGAAAAATAACATCTTCATATGGAGTGTCGCTTATATTTTCATTCTTTAACCTTAATCAAAATACCCAGAAAACTCACTGTGATTTATAAGTACTTTATTGTGCAAGATAATTACTTAACGTACGTTGATAGGTTTTTGCTTGTTCCGGATTGGAGGATGTCAACATTTGAATAATGGCTACGATCAATTCGCGTGGTGCACCTTGCTGGAAACTGGGGTCATCAGCCATAATCTTAAATAAATTATCCATTGCAGCATCTAATTGGTGCTTAGCAATTTGACAAATCGCTAAATCAAATCGACTTTGATGATCATCCGAATTCGTTAATAGGGTTTGCTGCAGACTATCGATACCTGCTGTTTTAGATGCAAGCAAGGCAAATGTCAATTGCCCATTCAACGCCTTACCTGCTTCACTATTTCTATCTCGTTCAGGTAATTTTTGAAATAACTCTTGTGCTTGATCCAAAGTTTCAATATCAATAAATATTTGAACCATATCCATCGCGACTCTAGTATTACTTGGATGCTTTTGAATCGCCTCTGTTAACAGTGTTATTGCACCTGCAGTATCTCCAGAAATATGTTTTGTACGTGCTTCTTCCCTCATAATATCCGACTCATGAAAAATACCTAATGTTTTCAATAATTCACGGGCCTCAGGCTCATTTAACTGACCTTCCTCTGTACGAATGTCATTATCTTGATGAAATATCTTCAATGTAGGTACATTTTGGATCTGGTATTCCTTACGCAACTCTGGTTGTTCGTCTATATCAACTTTTGCAAAAATAAATTGCCCAGAAAATTCTTTTGCGAGCCCCGAAAACAAATTATCAGAAATGAAACACGGTTCAGACCAAGCCCCCATAAATAGGACCAAAACAGGTAATTTTTCAGAGTTTTGAATAACTGCAGTGGGGAAACTTTTTTCCGTTACTTCAAAAATGTAAACATCTTGACTCATATAAACCTCATCAATTTTTAGCTATAGGCCGAATTATACCCTAAAATTGATAAGTTTTAATATTAAGACCTTGCGATTGACTTAATCATTTAGCTTATCTGAAAACCGCCCTACTCGACTTTTAAATCACTTTCATGACTAAAAACTCTAAGTTGTTGAGTAATAGGGTCCATAAAGCGTAATTCTTTTGCTAAGAGCTGCAAGGGTTTCGAATAATTATCAACATCTCTCGGCTGTAATGTAGGATAAAACTTATCGTTTAATATTGGAAAACCTATTTCTTGCATATGTAAACGTAGTTGGTGTGTTTTTCCAGTAATTGGGTTTAATTCAAATAGCGCTTTATCATCAGATTGTGCAAGACAACGAATCAAAGAATAACTATTCGGCTCACCTTCGGTCATCTTCATGAGAAAACGTGGTTCAGATCTCACTATACGGTTTTTAATAACCCATTTTTGACCAACAAGATTTTCTTGTTTATCTACTTTAGTAATCGCTTGATATGTCTTATGTATTTTTCGAGAACTGAATAAATGATGGTAAAGATGACGATTAGAGGGGTCGACTGAAAATAACACCAAGCCTGTCGTAGCCCGATCAAGCCGATGTATAGATTGTAAATGATGCAGCTCTGTTTTTTTACGTAATCGGTTTTGTAAACATTCTTCAATATAAATGCCTGTAGGCCCTACTGCTAAAAAAGGCGGTTTATGGGCAACCAAAATATGCTCATCCTGAAACAGAATTTTCTCTTCAAACGGAATGACTGGCTCAACGCCCACTTCACGGTAATAATACACACGCTGTTGCGCTTGAAATAATGTGTCAACACCAATTAATGATCCATCGTGCCAATGCACATTACCGCTTTCTATACGATGACGCCAAACCTCAGATTTAATATTTGGAAATTTAACAATGAGATATTCTAAAACACTGCTTACACCTGGATTGATCTGCGGTAAGCTAACTTTTGAAGGATATTTCGATATACTCATACTTTTTTAGAATTCACTAATGACCAGTCTTATTTTATGCAAAAATAAGTCAATAAAACAATTTCGATTTTTGCGACATAATTAGCAAAATTTTATAAAAAATCCCCAAGATTGTACGCGAAGAAGCGCCAACTTCGGCAATGATATGAGTGATAACAATTAGTATAGCTACTTATTTCCTCTTTTTCATTTAGTTTTCTAGATGTGGAGCATTTCGACTATTCTGGAAATAAATCAAATTAATTTTTATGTAAATTCCCCAGGAAAGCTACCGTATTAACTTTTACAGTAGTTTATCTTGAGACTCAACTTCATTACGTGTCAATTAAAAACCTTCCAAAACAATTTTTCCAATTGATTTACCCGCTTCTAATTCTTCATGAGCTAATTTCAGATTATCAGCATTGATAATACCGAGGTTTTTACCAATCGTCGTTTGAATATAACCTTGATCAACCAAATCCGCTACACGATTCAATAATTGACTTTGTTCGTTCATATCAGTCGCATGAAACATCGAACGAGCAAACATAAATTCTATGTGCAATGATTGGCTTTTTAATTTGAGTTTCATCACATCTAGCGGTTTACTTGGATCGTCAATCATTGCAATCTGACCAAAAGGTGCAAGCAACTCTGGATAATACTCGAAGTAAGAGCCCGTACTATTTAAACTTGCAATATGAGTTGCTTGACTGAAACCCAAAGCTTCAATTTGCGTTAAGAGCGGCTTAGTGTGATCTACGACATAATCAGCTCCTAGCTTTTCCACCCAGGCTTTTGAGCTTTCCCGTGATGCAGTCGCGATAATCGTTGCGCCGGTAATAGCTTTAACGAGTTGAATTAAAATAGAGCCAACACCACCAGCTGCACCTACAACCAAAATAACTTCATCAGATTTTTCTATTGAGCCTGGTGATTGTTGCTGTATACACAAATGCTCGAACAATATTTCCCAAGCTGTAATTGCTGTCAATGGTAGCGCAGCTGCTTCTGAATTAGATAAGCTTTTAGGCTTAATACCAACAAGACGTTCATCTACCAACTGGTATTCTGCATTACTACCTTGGCGATTGAGATCACCAGCGTAATAAACCATATCTCCCGGTTTAAACTCTGTAACCATTTCACCTATTGAGACAACTTTTCCCACAGCATCCCAACCAATCACTTTATAGTTACCATCAGTAGAAGAGAAATTCTGACGAATTTTATAATCCACTGGATTAACAGCAATCGCCTTAACTTTAATAAGTAAGTCGCGTCCAACTGCACTCGGTTGAGGTAATTCGATATCCATTAATGACTCAGGGTTATCAATAGGTTGTGCTTGAATATATCCAATGGCTTTCATCTTTTATCTCCTAATGAATTTTTACCTGAATCAATAATAAGACTTGATTAGTCGCTCGTAAACAGCATAATGCGAGAATCATTATCAAATATTTTTTGACAATATGTTACTAAAAGACTTAAAAGTTGTACTTAAAGTAGCCGAATTTCGCAGTATTACAGCTGCTGCAGCGAGTTTGGATATGCGCACAGCGACAGCCAGCGCAGCGTTAAAACGAGTAGAAAACAACTTAGGCTCAGAATTGTTTGTCCGTACCACTCGACAGCTGCGGCTCTCGCACGCGGGAGAACGATATCTTCCTCAGTGCGAACAAGCCTTGCTCATGCTTGATCAAGCCAAACAGAACATGATAGATGACCTGGACAGCGTCGATGGTGAATTGCGCATCGCTCTATCATCAGATCTTGGTAGAAATCTGGTTGTACCCTGGCTTGATGAGTTTATGGATATCTACCCCAACATCAGTTTAAAAACCAATATCAGTGATAGCAACATTGATTTTTATCGCGATTCTGTAGACATTGCATTACGCTACGGCTCTCCTAATGACACGAATCTCTATGGCTATAAAATCTGCAATGTCCCTGGATTACTCTGCGCGACTCAGTCATACCTTGAAAAAAACGGCACACCTAAACATCCAAATGACTTACTCACGCACAACGGACTGTTTTATCAGCTTTATGATGTCACCCATGATGTATGGAAGTTCACCCACAATGAAATTGAATATCAGGTTAAAATGAATGGCAACCGAGCATCCAATGATGGAGACCTCGTAAGACGTTGGTGTATCGCGGGTAAGGGCGTTGCCGTTAAATCCTGTCTCGATATGGCCAATGACTTGCTATCAGGAAATGTGATAAGCGTCATGTCCGAATTCAAACCAAGATCAACGGAGCTGTGGCTTATTTGCCCCAGTAGGCAATCAATTACACCAGCAGTTCGTTTACTCAGAGATACTTTTAGGAAAAAAAGTATCAATATTCTGAAGCAATTAGTTAAAAAAAGTATTATAGACGATACTGTTCTTTCCCAATGTTAGATATTTTAACTAAATTTTTCAATTGCAATATATCTACATTAATGTGGCAAAAAATGTAAAATGCAACTCATTCTTGATCGTGTTTTAGCGTGAGGACATCAAACGTTTTTATCCAACCAGAGCCGCACGCTCAATCCATGTAGATAAAATGATTTCACCTACCTTATCAGTAAATTTTTCTGCATTTACTTAGTATTAGTCATACTTATATATTGATGATTATGCTCTTCATGAAAATAATTTTAATTATTACTTATTGACAAGTAAGTATTTTCTTTTAGTATAATTCACTTAGAGGTCAGGGATAGGTCTCACTATTAATTAATCTATAAAAATATCTATACAGGGAGTGTATAATGAGCAGGTTATTAAATCCCCTCTTATAAGCTTCAATACACTGTCAATAGTTTTTCTGGCGAATATGCACCACATTGAGGCAAATATTTTGAACAATAATTATAAATTACAAAAAACAATCTTTGTTTTAGTCACTCTTTTTTTATTTCAAACAAACTTATCTTTAGCAGCATTAAATTCTGAAGAACACACCTTTGGTTACGTTAAAACATTTGGTTCTTTAAGTGATATCAATAAATTTAGCGATATAGTTAATGACGTCGAAACTGATTCAAATGGTAATGTATATCAGTCAGGCGCTTTCCGTTTCACTGTCGACTTTAACCCCAATAAAGCAATTAGCGTTAAACGATCCGGTTATTATAACGACGCTTATGTCTCCAAAACGAATGCTGATGGTTCCTTCGCGTGGGTGTGGCAAACTGAAGGATTCTATGGAGCCTACGCTACTAGTGCTATCGCTGATGCTGATGAAAATGTGTATGTCACCGGTTATTTTAACGGTAAAACCGATTTCGACTCTGATCGAAATGCTACAGAGTATAAATACTCTCGTTACAGTTGGGATGCGTTTTATGTAAAGCTTGATAAAGATGGTAATTTACTTTGGGTAAAAACACTCAACGGAAACAGAGATGAATTTGCTCGAGATATTGCTATCGATAAAGATGGTAATTTATACATAACGGGATATTACAACGCCACTCTTTTAGATTTCGACCCTGGTTTTTATACGGTAGATTGGCAAGCAATTTTAGGATACCCCACTCTATATGTGACTAAAATTAATAGTGATGGAACTTACGGCTGGACTCATCGATCTGGTCATATGGCTGGGACTATTCAAGGGCAAAAAATTGAAATCAGCACCCAACCGGAGGGAAGCTCTGACTTAATTTATGTTGCCGGACACTTTTCTGGCACAATTAACTTTGATGAAAATGATCGAGATTCTGACACAGATCTGCAAACTGTGATTTCCAATGGCAGCAACGATGGATTTCTTTTTCAACTCAATGATCAGGGAATTTTAAATTGGCTACGGACCATAGGTAGCACAAGTACAGACGAGATTAGTGACATTCATACAACTAACTCCGGTGTTTATGTCATTGGAACGACAATCGATGAAACTATCTTCGGTGATGGATTGATCGAAGAAACCTTGGGAAGACCCGGTGGTAGAAATGCGTACTATAGTCAATTTAATTCAGACGGAAGTTATGTAAAAACAAAGATTTTACCTAGTACATCAGCTAGCACCAGTTTATTTATAAGTGCTGACAATAACGACAATGTATATGTTTCAGGTATATTTTCTGAAGCAACAGATTTTTATTCTGGCTCGGACCCAATCGCATCAGACATTCGTGAAATAGACGGTTATTCCAATGTCTATGTTTCCAAATATTTACCCAACGGTGATTCCTTATGGACCAAAACGATTGCTATCAATGGCAACGAAGCACTTAGCGGTATGAGCCTTACAAAAAATAACCATTTATATCTTACTGGGAGCTATAGTAACACTGTGGATTTTGATCCTAGCTCGGACAACGAATTCTCTAAAACCGCATCCGGGTATAAAGATATCTATTTACTCTTGTTAACACCCAACCCAGAAGAGTTTTCAGATTCGACCGATAGCACAACACCAGAGACGCCGGATGACAACGCAAACCTTGAAGCTCCTAGTCAAAATTTAACACCTGGATCTATACAACCCGGTTTAAGTTTTTTCTTCCTCCGTTCGCACCCTTAAAATAAAGGTATGTCAGTATGTATATGAGTTTATTGATGCTTAAGGTAAATACTTAATAAATATTCAACATACTAAACTTGACTATTTCAGAAAAATACTCGTAGTGAATGTTCCGAATAAGATTAAATCACCATACTTAGCTTATTCGGGACCATCCTACCCTCTCTTCTACAAGAGGGTTTTCAATGAACCTGATATTCCAAATGCGAAACAGATTTTTAAGCTACTAAATCACCATTATTGTCCATGTCAGAACTATTAACTAAAGGCCCTACATCTATAGTATATTCGACGATATCGCTGACATTCATAGATGCTTTCATTTCACCACTAAATATAAAACCGAAAAACTTCAACATAAAAAATATTAAATTGAGCTCTTTAATATTTAATCAAAATTTGTGATCAATGACTTTAAACATAATCGCTTTAGGTTTCGAAGAGGTTTTGTAAGCACGAGAGGAGTTGAACCCTATAGTAGAACCTGCTCCCATTGATAAAGGAATAAAAGCCGCTCCAAGGTCACTTTCGGTTGCAACTGCTAATGCAGTCCCAAAGACAAGACCAAGTGCTGAACCTAGTAAAGTTTTCGCAAACGAACCTGTTTCTTTCTTGGTATTACCAACTAAGTATGTTCCCGCTGCGGCTCCTATCGGTGCAGCGATAATACCACCGAGCAGTTTGTCACCAAGACAATCAAAACCATCATTCTCACCACAAGGCATTATTACTGCGCCTCCCACAAAAAACAATATTGAGCCTAATGCTCCAGTGACAACCTCACCGGCAACTCGCCCATGATTTAACGGTGGAATACTTGTTACTCGATAATCAATCTTCTTTTCTGGACTTTTGTTTCCGAGAATATCGACGCTGTCAAAACTCAAATCGAGCTCATCTTGTGTTTGAATTGTTGTTTCTTCAGATGATATATTTTTTGGTATATCCAACTTCCATAGTTTTTTATCAAATATAGTGCCGTTAAAAGGGCTGTTAGTATCGTTTGATAAATCATCTGCATAAACTAATGTGATGTTTCCGAATATTAATAAGACTAATACCAAATATTTGTAATTCATAACTACCTACTCGCTAATCAATGAATTTGCAGTATGGAACTTGGAAGTTTCTCTTTCAACCAAGAAAAACAAGGAGTTATATTCTGATACTTTCAGTATTGCTAGCTGATACCTGAGGATAAAATGAATGAAAATATGACACCTAACCCAAAATTTTATTTTTTGACAATATTGGCTATGAGTAAACATTTATATTGTTAATACCCACTCCAACTAACATCTGTATTGCAATAATTTAAAAGCCTATAACTCGTGAAAATGACTGAATCCAAACACCTGTTTGATATCCATATTGACAACAATAAAGCATTTCTAACTCAGTGCAGACTTACTATAAACAGGCCTGCTCTAAGCTTTAAAAAATTATTTTGTCAATCTAAGTTAATGTAAAAAATAATTTAACGACTTCAGCAGTCATTCTATTGATAACATTGAACTAACTGTTCTCGACAGTTAAGTATTTCTCAATATCCACGTCAATAATTATCAATATCACAATATACAAAAGCGTTAACGCTCCCTTAACCTATTAATAGTAAAGTGCCGCCAATTATCAGCTTACCAACTCTAATACCTGATTAAGGAACCTTAGAGCGAACTATATATCGCATTTTAAAATTAGGAGACATGAAAATGAAAATATGTACAAACTGTGGATACGAAGGAAAACCAATCAAACAAGAATCTGGCGCATTTGCAATTCTATTTTTTACACTAGCAATAACAACCGCTTGGTCGTTCGCAAGTCAGCTGTTCTGGATTACTTTACCTTTTTCAATAGTATCTACAATTTTATTTGTTTATTGGTATTACACTACAACATGTCCAAAATGTAAAAACGTTTCTATGGTAAACAATTTTAGCCCAGCAGCTAAAAAATATCGTAAAAACCCACACACTCCCACTAGCAATATTGTTTATAGTGCAAGAGTAACGAACTAAATTACATTAGCGAAAGTGTTTTAAAAAAGCAGATACATAATAAAGTATCTGCTTTTTTATGCGAGAATATATTTTTATTTGTAAATATTCAAACACTAAGAATCATTTTAAGAACCCTCATAACTACTCACTTTGCCCCCCACAAACGTAAACAAATTTATAATGTAATTATTTGATCAGGCATATTTCCTGACAGCGCACTATATAAATTAGGAAAACAACCTATAACAGCACCATCAACCAAACCATCTTCGATCTCCCTTTCTTCACAACATTGATCACAACCCATCAACAAAATATTTTTTTCTTTTGCCAATCTAGATAATCGCTCACCAATTGGATTGCCTTTGAGCAAGACATAATTATTATCTTCAAAAAAGAACATTCCAACAACATCCACTCCATGACCATTCTCTTCAAGCTGAGGTAAGATCATTTTTCCTAATTTAAATGATACTGTATGACCTTGTGAAGAAAATATATATGCAACTTTCATTTTAACTCCCTATTTATTTAGAATATCGTATATTTAAATAAAAAAATCAAAACGCAATAAATCCCATTTCTTATTAACTACTAAGCCGAAAAAGAAATAGTGTTTTAATGAAGTTGATTTTCATATCATTATTTGGCCATTTACACTTGAAATCAACAATCGCTTTCAAGCTAAACGAGACCTTGTTCTTGTCTCATCATACATCTTTATGCATTCCAACCTAGTTACATCCTGATATTCATACAAGTGTATCGCCACATAATACTTTAAGTATTGCTTCAAAGCACCTGTCATTTTTGCATTGCGAGCTAAATCAACCTCAGGCATTGTATGTTTATCAAAAAATTATTGTTTTCAATTAAAGACACTAAACATGAAGAATTTATTAATAATTATCTTGTTATTATATACACCAATATATGGAAATGCATCAGAGTTGAATTTGGAAATAGACGACGCAAGATCTTTTACTGCAGACAAATCAATGGATGTTTTTCTAGATGAAGATGACGAAGAAAGTACTTTTGAAGATTCAACGCCTTTAACAGCAAAACAAATAACCCATGGTGTAGCTGGAGGAATTATTGGAGGATTAGTTGGTGCAATTGTAATATCCAATATAGCAGTAGCATCAGCCGATTGTGAAAATGATACTGAACAAGACCTTTGCAGAGGTTTAACCGCATATTATGGCGCCTTAGTTGGGCTCCCTGTAGGCGTAGCTTTAGGCGCTAGTATTGCAATTTCGTATTCACAAGTAGATAAAACCACATTAGTTACAACAGGTTTTAGATTCTGATGTCCATTAAAGAATAATCAATAATATCTTTTTAATTTTTACGCATAACAAATACGGCATATCCTTATTCACTAACCGAAACAAGCATATTCTCAAAATACCTCATACAATAGAAATTTTCATTACAATTTTGAAAAACCTACGAGATCACAGAATTATTACGTATTTCAAGAAACAAAAAATGGAGTTAGCACAAAAATACGTCGGCCCTCATTAAGCAAAGGTAAAAACGATATCGATTGCCTAGCTAAGAATCAGCGTTTTATTCTAAAAGTATATTTACTATATTGGCTTATTCTGACTATGTCATAACACCAAAATAATGAGGCTTTGCGGCACGACTATCATTGGTTTTTTGATGCTGATTACGAGGTTTTGTGAGATTAACATTTTTCGCAACTAAGCCTCTATTATCAACATAACACTCAAATTCCACTAAGGAACCAATTTTTAAATACTGACAATTTACAAGATCCGTTTTACGGACCATTATGTCTGGTCCAGATCCATTATCAAGAAATCCATATTCCTTTTCACGAAACCACTTTTTTATTACTGCTTGCAAATGACTATCTCCCTATTTTTGATTTAACCATTTAATTATTATTGAGAGCGACCAAAATTAAACTTTCCGAAAATACATGCGCTTTAATGATACTAAAAACATGAATTACTCTCAATGCTCTTTGAATTCCCACGAGAGGTCGTGGGAATCAATTAATCATGAATAGCCCTAATATTACTGAGAATTATTTAGCTTTACTATTTTCCACAACAAATTCAGCCAATTTCCTAGCGCTTTCACCTTGAATATTTGGAAATGAAGGCATTGTTAAGCTTCCACTTAATACCTGATTGGCAACTTTATCAACATCTTTCATATCCGCACTGATTTCCATCACACTTTCACCAACTGGTGAGTGACATTCAACACAAGCAGATGCAAATATTTCTTTCCCACTCATTTCAGCCGTAGGTGAAAATTTATTACTGCCGGAGCAAGCTGTGGCTAATAGTGCTATCGCTGTTAAATATACTGAGTTCTTAAGCATTTAAATCATCCTATTTGAAAGTAAAAATTATTGATACTGAATTCTATCAAGATAACGTTAGAAAAAAAATGAGTACTAAGTATAAGGGCTTTCGCCTAATCTACTGGTATTTTATGAATGCTCATACTTACATAGAGGAATAGCTTTCATATTCCAATCTTTACAATCACATAACGACTTCATAAACGATTGCTATCTCTTCTTATGATAGTGACCGCACACTCTTTTTTTGTTAAAAAATGACACCAGCATTAGTCGAGACAATATTTTCGGCCGGATTGAAATACATGTGAGGATAGTCCGGCTTACGCTTTTGAAAAGACAAAATAGAAGAGTTCTGAATTACGCCACCATCAATATTGATCGCCTGTCGAATAGTTTCATTCTTATACCAACTATCACGACCTGCCAATACAGTTGGTAAATAAACAATGAGAGCGGCAGAAATTGATCGCGTCGCACTTTCCCACAAATAACTAGGAGTATGATCCACAGCGTAGTAATCAATAGATTCAAACTTAAACATCGGTTTTTTAAAGGTAGTTGGTTTGGCAAAAAAGAACCCCATTCCCTCGTCACAACTGATATCAATAATGAGACTATTTGGCTTGAGGCAGGCGCTTTCGGATTCGGTAACAAAGTCGGTAGGATTTTCAGTATCTTGAAAAGTCCCGTTTACGATGATATCTGCTTCATTAATTAGCTCAGTCAGTGGCCGCGCGGTTCCATCGTGCTCCACCATCACCATGCGTGCCTCTCCTTCACAACCTGATCGAATTCTAACATAGTTACAATCAAGTACTTCTTCCCGTACTTCGTCTTCAGGGCGTTGAATGCAGATAGTGATATCTCTAAAACCATGAGCTTTAAGAGCGTATATCGCACCACGACTAACTGCACCGAAACCAAAGATGATTGTTTTACGTTGATTACCGTAATGGCCGTCGATACCTTTAAGTTGCAAAGAATGTAGTACCGCACAATAACCAGCCATTTCATTATTTTTATAGAACGTATGGCGGCCAATATGTCCGCTAGGAGACCAAATAAACATATCTTCAAAAGCGATGAGCGTCTGTTTACGATCGAGTGCCGCTTGGGTGATGTCCCGTTGCTGCACACAATGCACATAACCCCAAAGCGTTCCGCCTTCACGAAGTTCCTGCAAATCAGCTAAAACCGGCTTGGCAATGATAACGGTACCAATGTCGGCCAATAATTCGTGGCGTGTGGCAACACCACCCGTCAGAGTAGCAATTTCTGTATCTGTAATACCAAATGGTTCACCATAACCTTCCTCAAATATCATCTGACGACGAATTACCTCGGGAATACGAGACAAATGCTCTGGATGGATAGGAAACCGTCGTTCATCTTCTTTTTTTGAAGTCCCAATAACACCCACTATTGAAGTATTCATTTCGTTGCTTCCTTGTTTATAAAATTGAAATGTGAGGGATTTCATGAGCAATTAATCAGTTTCGCCAATAGGCTTGCTTTTTTGTGCTCTGCTCTGTCGAAGCCGATCCAAAGTTAGAAGACAAATTCTATAACAATGACTGAAAGATCAAGCCTAACAGCATAATATACAGGTGCAACGTCCTATGTCATGACGCCTCCCTATAATCGAAAAAATCGACTAATTGAAAGATCAACCAAAAACCAAGGAGCTCATACTATGAACATATCTAGCACTATCACAATAAACTTGGTGAATGATGTCTTTCAAATCACCCTGATAAGGTCAATTGGAAGCCGTTGAGGTCAGGAACTAGCGTTCCACAATAAAGACTATATATAGATGAACGACACTATTTTCTATTCTTTATAAGTTGTGTTTGCTAAACCGGAGGAGTTCAGATACGTTTTTATAAAATATCAAAACTCTAAAAAGAGGCGATAATTCCTATAATAGCCTACATGATACAAATGGTCTTTATTAGAATTTCTAAAAAATCAACGAGACAACGCGATTATAGCAGATTTAAAGAGGACAAGCATAACAATTAATCTACCCCCATTAAATAATTGGTTGAAGGATATCTAATCGTGTAGTCAACATTTGGTACAAATAGTTAATACACTAATTTAACTCACATGATTTCACTAACAAAATCAGTCATAAACAACCATTATACGTTACTCCTTTAGCCGCTTGCTCAATCAAACCAATACATATCCATGACATCCAAGACAATATAATTAAGATAAATCTGCCTTCGCACAATAGCTTCCGATCGTTAATGACGATACAAACAACGCGATTAACAAAGATAGAATTAATGGGTAGATTCGATTACGTTTTTTTAGACAATTGGAATGGCGAAAGCCTCGCTCCACATAATCGAGTAATGAAACACAATAAGAATGTCAATCTGACAAAGCTGCTACAACTCGGCAAATTGGCTCTCAATATACCTTTTCAACAATTGTTTATAACAATGCTCGGGTCCCAATTCATGTTTAATCACGTATGAAATACATATTTTGCAGAAAAAAATACCCACCATTGTACATTTTGTATTAAACTAGGCATTAACTTTTTTGCGTCACATTTCAAGGAATGAAAATGATTAAAAAAGTCCTTAGTAAATTAACGCTAACGATATTGTGTTCGTTTTATCTAAGTATCTCGCACGCGAATGAAACTCTCACCTTAAGCATCCACCCATATAAATCTGCCACAATTTTACACAAAGCTTTTGAGCCTTTGACTCAATATTTATCAAGTGTGACAAAAACTACTATACAGCTGCAAATTGCCAAAGATTATCAATCTCATATCGACTTAATTGGCAAAGACAAAGTTGATATCGCTTATATGGGACCCGCCTCCTATGTGCAACTAGTCAAGGAATATGGAAAAAAGCGTCTACTAACCAGACTTGCGATTAATGGCAAACCTACTTTCAAGGGAGTTATTGTTGTCCCGTTAAAAAGCAAAATCACAACGTTACAAATGTTGAAGAATACTCGATTTGCGTTTGGTAACGCTGCCTCTACCATGAGTCACCTTGTGCCTCGCTACATGCTATTGAAAGCGAAAATACCAATTTCGAAATTAAAAAAATACGCTTTTCTGGGTAACCATGAGAATGTTGCACTTGCTGTTCTGTCAGGAAATTACGACGCTGGTGCTGTGAAAGAAGAAATATATTTCAAATATCAATCTCAGGGACTTAGAGCCTTAGCAGAAACCCCATCTTTGTCGGAACATCTATTTGTTGTAAATAATAATCTACATTCAAATCTAGTAAAAAAACTTAAAAACGAAATGCTTAATTTACACTCGATAAAAGAAAACATTCTTATTTTACAATCCATAAAAAAAACAGCAAGTGCATTAGTTTCTGTTAAAGATAGTGATTATGAGAATTTAAGAAATATTTTGGAAACATTAGATACTGAAAATAAATAAAAAGTAGGATTTTCATGGATCAAAAAATTGTTTACCGTACAAATAGAAACATTGTTATCGCATTCGTTGTAACACTGCTACTTTTAATAATTATTGTTGATGCGTTTTTACTTAACCAACAATACACAAAAATGCAAGTATTAGCTAAAGATAGAACAACACAAAAGTTACAACTGGCTACTAATTTTTCTTATGAGCCTATACTGAAACATGATTATGTTTCGGTTAAACGATTTTTAGAAAAATGGGCAAACAATGATGAAATGTTAATAAGCCTACATGCTATTATGGAAAATGGCTTTACATTAGTTGATATAAGCAAAGATATTGAATCAACAAATAGCATCACCGTAAGCAAAGATATTACACACGAAAACAAAGTACTTTTGACCATATCAGCAACTGAAGATTACTCAGAAATTAATGACAGCATTACAGATGATTCAATTATTTTATTTGTTATTTCTACTTTAATCGTATCAATCGTAGGATATTTTTTATGGTTGGTATTACGTCGTACAGCAATTAAACCTTTACAATTAGCTATTGACGACCTAATTCAATCTGAAAAAATATTAGAAAAACGTAGCAAGCAGTTGGAATTAAGTAATCAGGAGCTTGAATCATATAGTTATTCAATTGCTCACGACCTAAGAACACCACTAAGATCCATTACAAGTTTCAGCCAAATTTTAAAAGAAGATAGTTCAAACAAGCTAAACGAAGAAGAAATCGATTACTTGGATAGAATCTATAATGCTGGAACATTTATGTCTCAGCTCATATACGATATTTTGGAATTATCAAAAATTAGTAGAGAAGAAGTTAATTACACACTAGTAAATTTGTCACAAGTTGCTAATGATATTTTGCTATATTTGAAAAACCTATGGCCAAACGTTAAATTTACATTTGAAATCGAAGATAATGTATTTGTGTTAGGCGATGAAGCATCGTTACGGTCTTTATTGGATAATTTGATCAGCAATGCATGTAAATTTTCTTCAAAATCCCCATCACCCAAAATTGAGTTTGGCGTTCAAAATAGATCTATAAATCCGCCAGTATTTTACGTTAAAGACAACGGCACAGGATTCAATTTGAAATACGCTGAAAAAATATTTACACCATTTCACCGGCTGCACAAAAATTCACAATATGATGGGACCGGCATTGGTTTGGCGACAGTTAAGCGTATTACTGAGAAACATCATGGAAAGGTTTGGGTAGAATCTGAAGAAAACAAGGGGGCAACTTTCTTTTTTACATTGGGCAACCAAGCTTTGGAAACTTCAATACCTAAAAAAGAATTAGAAATCAACTAACTTTTTCAATTAAATAAGATATCTTAGCAGATATTTACAAGCGATTTATGCAACTGAACTCAGCCACACAATTATATTGTTATTGCAAATTTCTATTGAAAAACCCATGAAGATTATTAAATTTATCAACGCAACGATAATAACACTACTATACATGGGCGGTTCAACACTAGAAATTCTCTTTGATTTTCCTCTATTTTCTTGCAGCATTTTTTCCCCACAACGCAATACCTAGAGGCTGCTTATCGACTTGAATGAATCGAATTTTATTACTCATAAGGTCAATGACACTTATACCATCCCAACCTTCCGTAAAACTATTTCCCCCAGTTAAATACGCTGTCATATTATCGTCACTCAACACAACTTGTTCGTGGTCCGCATGAAGCGGAATATGTGTTTCCCTTCCATCATGCAGATTTATACCACTAAGTACTGCAGCACCGCTTACCTCACCAGCAGGACCGGTACCCACAACAAACAAGGTAGAAGCATCGTTGCTCAATGCAACACCGTGCTGGTGTGTTTGAGCAGAAAGCGAAATTTGCGTTTTCTCTCCTGTCTTCGGGTTCAATTGCAATAGAGTACGCCCTTGTATCGGCAACAAGAGATCTCCCTTTTCGTTAATAGCTGCATAATGTGGTTTGGCAAATCCTCCGTAACCCAGTGGTGCCACATCAAACACCCGCAACGAATGATCATTTAAATTATAAGCAGTCACCGAATATGAATCGTGATCAATACTATAAATTTCGTGTCCTTCATTACTAAACAATACTTGAAAAGGTCTAATACCTATTGATACGCTTGCCATCACAGTTTGCGATTGCGTTGAAATGATCTCCAACTGACCAGCACGTTGGCCACGATTAATACCCACAGCTAACGTTTTTCCATCCACAGAAATCGCAATACCCATCCCACCTTGCCGATATTCGCCCCATTGCGCGCCAGCCAGGGAAGTTTGATAAGGAATCAGTGCAGTGCGCAAACGTGATTGAATATCGACAACCGCAACACCTTCCGCAGTGGCAACATAGGCATTTCCATCCTGACTAATGACAACACCGTAAGGAGCACGACCTACTTTTACCCGCGCGATGACACCTTTAAGTGAATCCACATAAGCCAAGTGATGATCCTTGAATTGGCTGACAAGTAACACGTCAGAACTAGACGTTGAAGACTCGTTGCTAGCATTCACACAGCCACTACAACTCAAGGTAATGAAGAGGAGTAATTTCGGGAGCCAACCCTGACGGGCAGACTCCATTTGTATCGGTTGGCGTGCTTGCATGACTACGCGCCAATCCTTTGCAGGCCCTGCATAGCGCAGGCTTCATCCAAGTGACCACCCGGTGCGCCACCCACACCGATACCACCAACACGCTGACCATCGATGACAATGGGCAAACCTCCACCAAGAATCACCATTCTAGGATCCATGTCGCGCAAACCGTTAAGCGCGGGATTCTCTGCAATGGCCTTAGCCAGAGGTGCTGTTGCTTGCCCCATGCTAGCGGAGGTAAACGCCTTGCCGAAGCTACTGCCAACGGTATGAGGACCAGCTGCTGGGTTGCGTACCTGTATAACCAGTAAACCACTACGATCTACCACGGCGACACTCACCGCATATCCATCTCGACGACATTGCCGTAAAGCTGACATCGCTATATTCTTAGCTAACGCTAACGTTAACTGAGGCATTGCAGCTGAAGAATTAGCAGGCATATCATCTGCGTGAACAGAATGACTGAAACTAAATGCAGAGAACAATGCCACTGCCGCTAAAGTTCGTACACTTTTTGTCACCCCAAATACATTACTTATTTTCATCTTATTATTCCTTTAATTGTGATCGAGTATTCGATAGAGAAAGCTTAGTTGCTTTGCTATGATCTGTGAAATGAATAGTAATGATTCAAGTATTCACGAAATCAATAGTAATCTGCCGCTGCGCCGGCTTGATCTCAATCTATTGCTAATTTTTGATGTGCTAATGCAAGAGAAAAATGTATCTCGGGCCGCTGACCGCGTTTTTTTAAGTCAGTCTGCCATGAGTAACGCATTAAAACGTTTACGCGAGATGCTCGACGACCCAATCTTGGTTCGCGGCACCAAGGGTATGCAGGCAACACCCCGTGCACTTGCCTTGGAAGCACCAATGCGCTCAATTCTGCAACAAGTGGTTCGCACTATCGAGCCCGTACAACCTTTCGAATCAAAAACATCACGAGCGCGATTTATCATTGGCATGAGTGACTACAGCGAAAATATCGTTCTACCGGCATTAGCTGCGCGCCTACAGCAATCAGCGCCAAATATTGAGCTTGTTGCACATATGTTAACAACTGAAGACCCTGAACCTTTATTAGAATCTGGCTTACTGAATATCATTATTGGTGTAGAAGAATACAGCAAAGCATCAAATCGATTACGCTCTGAAAGTTGGATCAGCGATCGCTTAGTGTGCTTAGTCAGTCAAAATCACTTCTTCGCTAACCGTCAACATTTAACTCGCAAGCAATTCGTCGCATTACGCCATGTTTATCCCTCTCCCTTAGGCCAGCGTACAAATATCGTAGAAACTTGGCTAGCCGAACAAGACTTACAAAGATCCATCGCAGTCACAACACGAAGTTATTGGGCCGCTGCACAAATTGTCAGCGAAAGCGAATATCTATTGAGTGTTCCATACCGCGTCGCAACAAAACTAATGAACAACTTGCCACTTTGCCTTCTTGAACCACCTAAAGGGTTTCCAGGTTTTCAATTAAACCTCACCTGGCACCCTCTCTATGAAAGCGATTCTGAAACTCAATGGATATTGAATCAAGTGCGTAAGTTGTCACTATAGAAATATCCTATAAAATACGATGATTTATTTAATCATACCCATTGATAGCTTGAGCTATGATTCCTGGTTGATTAGCAACATTATTAATACATCTTACTTGAGTCCGGAATAATACTGAGCAATAATAAATAATGGATTTTGAATGGGTTGCTATTGCGCTAGGAGATGTTGCCTGGATCTCCCTGGCTTTTGCGCTAGGTTTGCTAGCAAAACTAATTGGACTACCACCATTAGTCGGCTTTCTCGCAGCAGGTTTCATGCTCAATTACTTGGGCATCACAAGCGGAGATGTGCTAGAAAAACTTGCCGACCTAGGTATTACACTACTGCTTTTCACTGTTGGTCTAAAATTAAATATTAAAGTATTAATACGACCACAGGTATGGGCAGTGACAATGCTGCACACCTCAATAATCATTGGCCTTTTCGGAACCGCCATTTTCTGCCTGGCTTTGATGAATATCTCACTTTTCTCCAGTTTAGATTTCAAACTTTCACTAATGCTTGCCTTTGCTTTAAGTTTCTCAAGTACCGTTTTTGTCGTTAAGTCTTTAGAAGATAAAGCCGAGATGAAATCCTTACATGGGCGCATTGCTATTGGTATTCTGGTTATGCAAGATTTAGCAGCTGTCGTATTCCTCGCAGCTTCCACAGCTAAAATTCCTACGATGTGGGCTTTACTCCTATTTCTTCTTATCCCACTACGGCCGTTGTTTCATTATTTACTTGAAAAAACCGGACACGGTGAGCTGTTGATTTTATACGCTCTTGTTTTGGCGCTTGGAGGAGCCGAACTCTTTGAACTTGGTGGTGTTAAAGATGATCTTGGTGCATTAATTATGGGATTGTTAATTTCAACTCACCCAAAATCTACGGAAATGGCGAAGTCCATGTTAGGTTTCAAAGACCTATTCCTCGTAGGATTCTTTCTTTCAATTGGTATGGCAGGTCAACTCTCAATAGAAACATTGATCATCGGGTCACTGCTTGTACCATTTATCTTTATTAAATCAGCACTTTTTTTTGCATTGATGACACGCTTCAAACTACGCGCACGAACCTCGCTATTAGCAACATTAAATTTAACTAACTACAGTGAGTTCGGCCTTATCGTTGCTGCAATCGGAGTTTCGAATGGTTGGATGCATGGAGATTGGTTGGTGACCATTGCCATCGCCCTATCACTCTCATTTCTTATTGCAGCCCCACTCAATAGTTTTGATGACAGAATCTACAGTCAGTTTCGCACTTTCTGGATACAATTCGAGCGAAAAGAACGGCTACCAGACGACACCTTATTGAATACACTCGGTGCAACCATTGCCGTTTTTGGGATGGGGCGAGTTGGTAGTGGTGCTTACGATAGAATGCGTAAACTACATGGTGATACAGTGGTCGGTATCGACTTTGATGTTGAATTAATTAAAAAACATAAAAAGCTTGGGCGTAAAATTTTGCATGGCGACCCAAGCGATGCCGACTTCTGGGAAAAAATAGAACAAGACCACAGTATAAAACTGGTCTTATTAGCGCTACCAAATCTAGAAGCTAATCTAGATGCCTTACAACAACTACGAGAAATATCGTTTCCTGGTCGTATCGCTGCTACGGCAAAATTTCCTGATGAAGTGAAACTATTACAACAGGCAGGTGCAACCCAAGTTTTCAATATTTATACAGAAGCAGGAACAGGGTTTGCTGATCATGTTGAGGGTAATAACTAAATTTGATTTGCCTACGATTAGTGAATGAGTATATCCACAAAATTATTGCCTTTAAATATCGATTACAACAAAAAAACTACGGCTAATAGCCCTTAAAGTTCTAATTAGTTAACTTAAACAAATACCGCTTACTCACCGAAATTTTACTGTGTATTAACATTAAATTTAATCTTGTACTGTACATTATAGCGAAACGATTACCAATTTTCACCGAGACAATCTGTCAATGAAGCATAAATAGAACAGAACACTCTTTAGCGACAAAACTATCTTTCAAAAAATGTGGGAATAAACAATGATTAATTATCGCGGACCAAGTACGCTTTTATATGGCTTGCTATTAATATTTTTAGTATCAGGATGCGAGCAAAATTTGCATAATAGCAAAAATCTATCCGAAACATCTCTCCAATACCAACCCAGTGCGCAGAATGTATTCAATCGTGCAATTGACCAAAAGAGATTAAACAATATTGCATGTTCGACGCAAGATCAATTCTTGTTTAAACCAGATGAAAAAATCGCACTGATTGTTGGAGATACACAAGTTGTCGATTTAAATTCGTTTAGTACAACAGAAACGGGAACGGCTAACTTAACCTTTCATTATTCTGAAAGTTTATTATCCGGCAGTGTTGTATTTACCGAAACGGAACCAACAAAAGTTCATGTTCATCAAAGTTTTGCAGGTCAAACCGGTGATTTGATATTTGCACTCGTCCAAAGTACCACCAATCCAGCTGTGTGGAATATCGAATCAACAACTGATCCCATGACGGGAACACTGTCTAATATGATTGATGTAGATACATTATTAGCAGGTGGTTACTATATTAACGTTCATTTTGGTAACGAGGTTAATTCACCTACCTTACGCGCCCAAATAACAAATGACAATATCAAGACTCAATTCGCGCTATTGGTCGCACACAAAGGAATAATTACCACTGCTAGCGGATTTTCGGGAGTAAGCATTAACGAAAATAAATGTAATATTTCCGCTTACATAACCTTAACGGATGTCGTTGATGTCAGTGGCGTTCATTTACATATTGAAGATGAAAACGGTACAACCAGCAACAAAATCATTCTCGAAGCAGACGATAGTGTAACGGATAAAATGGTTTATAAAATTGCAGATGCAGATCAAATGCTCAGCGCATCAGATATTGAAAATATTAATGCAGGCCATTGGTACGTCAATGTTCATACGGCGATAAACACATCAGGCGAATTAATTGGATACCTTGATCACCCACACATTGACTCGATAACACTAAACGTAGATGCCAGCCAAGTTGTCGATAGAAGCACTGCAAATTCAACTGACTTAGGTGTCGCTAATTTCTTATGGGATACCGTTTCAGGCATGTTTGGGGGTATGGTCAGTTTTCCTGGTGAAGCGCCAACAAAAGTGCATATTCATCAAGGTTTTGCTGGGCAAACTGGTGATCTTGTTATTGAGTTAGTTCAAAATAGTATAGACGCTACAATATGGGAGATTGCACAAGCTGACTACAGTGTTTTAGATCAAGCTGTATTAGAACAAGGTGGTTACTATCTAAATGTTCATCTTGTAAATGGTATTGATACATTACGTAGCCAAATTATTCACCATGGTATCTCAGCAAGTATCGCTGCCCTTGAAGCACAACCCGGCATTTTAACTGAAGCCACTGGTTTTGCAGGCATTACAGTGGCCAAAAAAATACTTGCGGATGGCGGTACTGCAATTAAAGGATATGTCACATTAACGGGCCTAACAGATGTAACCGGTGTTCATCTGCACATTGAAGATATTGATTTGGCAACAACGCAAAAAATTATTCTTGAAGTGAATCCAAATGGCGTATACGAAATACCTGTTGATACGATATTGTCAGCTGCCGCTAATATGGATATTGTCGAAGAAAGGTGGTACATCAATGTCCACACAACAATTAACGTAGATGGTGAAATAATCGGACAACTTGAAGCGATTCCTTAGAAACTAGAATATTTGGCATATAGAGCAGAAATAATTGGTAATATTCCAAGTATAGAGACAATAGTAGCACCTACAGGGAGATCAAATTGATACGCGAATACTAAACCTACAATACAACCTATAATACTGAGTATCCAACCGGCTAGCATTTGCTTAACAAAACCACCTACAAATAAGCTGGCACTAAATGCAGGTATAATTAAAAATGCAAAAACTAATAACACACCAGCAACATTAACAGCCAATGTTATCACAATTGCAAAAGTTGCAAAAAATAGAAATTCCCAGAAAAAACCTGGTGCATCTTTTTGATTATTGGACTCATCATCAAAAAATGATAATTGATGAAATTTCTTGCGGTATATTGTATGCAACACAGCAAGCAAAATATACATTATACCAATCACACTAATTTCCTGCCAACTCGTCCATAGTATATTGCCATTAAATAATGACTTTAACTCTTCCATTCCTTGGCTGGATCTACTGAGAATCACAATTGATAATGCCGTCGAAACCACATAGACAATACCAATGGTGACCTCACGAGCAATTTTGTTCGGTATATTTCTTAATTTAGCAAATGCAAATGCAATACTTAAGGTAGCAACAAATGCATAAAGCTGAGCTTCACTGCCATGTGCTTCCTTGCCTAGTAAAAACGCGACACTTACCCCTAAAGCGGCGACTTGCGCTAATGCAAGATCGACAAAAATGATACCTCGTGCTAATACGTGTAATCCCAGATAAGTATGCGTAATCGCCATTAACACACAAACTGTAAATGCAGGAAATAATATATCTAAACCTTCCAACATTATTTCTCTACCGCCTTTAGGGCACTCACAATTTCATCAAATAGATCAAAGTATGTTTTTATATTTGCTTTGGCACCGACTGATTGTGGAATGACAATATAATTTATTTCAGATTTACGTTTGAGTAATTGCGCAGAGCGAGTTTCATAATACGGCTCCATTAATAAATAACGAATACTTTCGGCCTTAATCGTTTTTATGAGCTGGTTAAGATGTGATGCACTAGGGGATAAACCGGGCTTTGGCTCTACATAACCACGAACATCAAAATTGAAAGCGCCAGCAAGATAAAGCAATGAAGTGTGGTAGGCGATAATTTTTTGCCCATTAAAATGTTGTAAATCAGCTTTCCATTGTAAAATCTTTCGCGCTAGTTTGTCCTTAAACTTATTAAAATTGTCCTGGTAAAACTGAGTATGATTAGCATCAAGTTTGGCAAGACGTTCTGTTATCGCTTTTGCCATAAGAATGCCGTTGGCTGGATCTAACCAATAGTGTGGATTACCTGCGGCATGCACATCGCCCATGTCACGTGTCACGGGTACAGAGATTTGGCCTTTTAGCTCAATAAATTCTGATACATCCAAATACCCCGTATTTCCAGGAGACACTTTACTATTTCGCGAAGATCGCAATAAAGCTGGCAACCAGCCAACTTCCATTTCGGCCCCGATAACAACAAGTAAATCAGCACGAAACACTTTACGAATCATGCTGGGTTTAGCTTGTGCATAATGAGGATCACGAGTGCCTTTTGTCAGGCTAGTCACCGAGACTTTATCCACACCAATCTCAGTGACTAATGCAGCTAAATCCGATGTCGTCGTGATAACATTGACTTTAGCCCAAGTTGGTAAAGATACAAGCGTTAATACAAGTAAAAATAGTATCTTTTTCATATCGCCACCTAAAACACATGTGCGGCATGAGAACCAAGATTATATTCAAACTGTAACCACAACAAATGAACAGCTTCACCAACATGATCTGCATCATCATAATTATACTGCAAACGAATTTTACTAAACTCTGTTGGCAACCAGGTTAGGTTCAATGCAGTACGAAAGCGTTCATCTCCATTAATAGCATGTTCATCTTCCTCATTGCTATCAGCCATTTCCAACCGTAGGCCAGCTACCCAGCCAGGTTTAAAGCCATAGCTGAATTGTGAAAACCATCCGCTATCTTTACGAGTGAACACATCTTCTTCTATTTCTTCATAATTTCGGTACAAGTATTCCGAATGCCAGGAAACGAAGGGAAAGCCACGTGAGCTTTTTTCTGCTTGCCATTTTAGGTATAAATCGACACCATAGATCGCTGTACGCAAATCTTTTTCTGCTTCAATGCCATTCGCGTTTGGCCCCCAAACACCTGAGAACCCTAGATTGGCACTAACACTCTCACTAAAATCGAATCCGTTTAACCATCGAGCTGAATACAAAAAATCTTCTGATCCATTTATTGGGTACTCCTTGGTTTCTTCTTCGGCGCCTTCATCAGCATGATCATCATGACCATGTCCCGCAGACAAAAAACTATTTCCGGTAGCGCCTTTTGCATTTTGAATTCCCACAAATATTTCAGCATACCAAGGTAAGGGGCTCAACCAAGATACCCGAGCGCCTTGACTACGTAGTCCATCACCACCCAATAAACGACTCAATACAATCGGTTGATCAACAAATGCCCAGCTGTGTGGATGTAATTTATTTTGTCGACCAAACTCCGTATAAAATTGTCCAGCCTTAATCTGTAATCCTGCAGGGAGTTTTTTTGTGAGCAAATAGGCTTCTTCGATTTCAAGGATTGCTTCACCTTCATCATCAAGCAACATAATGATATTGGTTTGTGCATCAAAGAATGGATCTACCGCTCCGCCCAATGTTAATTCGAGATTTTGCAAGGTAAATCCTATTTTGGAAGGGTCGTGCCCTCCTCCTTGCAAATTTGTAATCGTGCTATTCCCTTTACTTGCTGCGCCTGTAGCAAACAATGCAGATATACCAATATCCATTGGATTTTTGTTTTGCTGCAAGTTCATTGATGTAGGTTGGGCAATACACACTGCACTATTAATACTTATTCCGATCAATAGGGATAAAGTTAAAGATTGTCTTAGTTTCATAAAACACCACCTCAAAATATTTTTATATAGGAAAACAACAAAGCCTTGCTCAAAAAGAACAATGGACTTTGCAAATAAGTTTTAATTAACCTAAGGAAGGTGGTGCGCGAGGGTTATGTAACTGATAAAAACTTGAATTCTGCGAAACAAATTCATAAAAAACGTTATTGATGTGACTTAAAACTAACAGATAAAAATGAAACTCATTTGTTGGCAGGACGGTAGCTGAACCCACTGAGGAACAATATTCACAACCTTGCTCATGATTAGCATTATTATGAATTAATTCATCGTGTTGATAACTAACGTGAAAAACACCAAACAATAGAATACAAACTAACAGCAAGTTAATTGTACAACTATTATTCAATTGTCTACTGTCCGTTATCTGTCTGGTCATATTTTGACTGCATTCATGCTTAGTGTTAGATTGTAGCCTAAAATTATGGAAAATCCCAAGTCAATGAGCAAAAAAGATTAACCAAATAATATAAAATCTTTTCCCAGCTATAGCTCAGCTTTTATTCTCAGAGCTTTCCTGTTTTATTGTCAATCTCTACTATTATTGAGAATGCTTTAATCCTCTCAATCACAAAATGGATCATCAACAATTAAGTCATAAATTGAAGGCGCATAAGTTAAAACTGCACCTTGTGTTATACCAAGATCTTGAAATGCGTCATAAAGTTGAACTAAGAGTATTTCACTGTCTGGCGCTTGTTTTAGTGCTTCTAATATCAGGATAAATGGTTTAATACTCGCTTCTTTAACATATGTCTCCAACATCTGAATTGCTTCTTCTACTTTTATAACATCTATGCTACCTGTCATATTCTTCATATTTTTGCCCATCTTGTTTAAATAGCAAGGAAGAAATTCAATTAATTCTAATATGCATTACTATCATTGTTTTATCGATGTGGATTTTCTTCCTTATTGCCTGTCATTTATCTCCACAACAAAATATCAGGAATACAATGGGAATAGGCACTTAGATTCGACTAATAGTTACAACTTTTTTATATGATATTTATTTTTCATCAATTATTTCAAAATAAACTTTAGCATGGCAATATACAGCAATTAGTTTGATATCTTTCGAATACCAAAAACTACCGTTGGAGGAATACCCATTTGCAAATCAATATCATTGACTCGGTAACTTGAACCTTTTTCCTCCAATATTTTATTGACTTTATCCTGCTTTTCAACCGCTTTAATTATTGTGTTTGCAATAAGTTCGTCACTACTGAACTCAGTAGTTTTATCAACAACTTTGGAAGAGATTTCTTTTGCTTTATCAAATATACTCATTAATAATCCCTTGATTTTACAACTAAATAAACGAGTGTAGAACCCCTTTATTTTTTTTAGTAATTTACAGTAAATTACACCTCAAATTAATCATTCGGCGCCTTGAACTGCGTATTAAAAGAAAAAGCATCGGAACTTGATCCTTTATCGTTAATTAAATCCAATTTATACTTAGCTTCATTAACCGATGGCATACAATCATATTTTACCCACCACAATGCTAATGTCGTACCTGGTAATTTTTTAAACCATTGACGCCTTTTTTTCATTGCTTCACAATGAACATCTTTGAAAGTAAATTCTTTCAAATCTTCGATAGACTCCCAAACCGTCATATTGAAAACTACTTTTTCTATTCCAAATAATTCATCTATTAGTTTTTGGTGTTCATTATCTAGAAATCGCCATATGAATCCATTACTTTTTTCTGCTAACTGATGAATCTGAAATGCTTGTTCAGTGAAATCTTTCATCAAATCAGAGCTAACTTCATCATTCCATTGAGCAAAATTTGCTTGTGCTATGTAATACATATTTATTTCTTTCCTTCCACTATCTTTTACACAGTTCGTCTCCAATTACCGCATTGCAAATTATCGAATTTATTGTCCTTGCTATATTAATGCTTATTCACCCGTTTTTTCTACTAACAACATTCCTTGCTTAAAGGTTAATATCGACATTTTAGATACACAACATTGATTTAAGACTACTAAATGATTTAAGATCAAGCTCTCGAAGTCTTGAATTGAAATTATTTCTTCTGACGCCTGAATTTCAACTCGACTTTCCTTTGAATTATAAGGAATAGAGTACATTCTTCCATCACTATCTATCAGAGTATCACCATCGTCATATGGATGACAATGAAGATCTGGATCAATGGCCCATTCGTTTTCATCTAAAATATAAAGTAATTCGTCTTCCCCTTTGAATTTGATAATCGCTGGCCATGAAATCAAAATAATATTCTCCCACTATAATTCTTATTATTCATTATATCTCTTAAAGAGATTACACTTAATTGCGAGTTAATAATACAGTAGCGAGCGAATGACTAATCCCTATAACAGCTGAAACTCTTTTGCACCAATAAGGTGCCAAACTGAAAACAATCAATATTTTTCGGTAACAAAAACTTGAGTCTTTATAATCATAGCAATTTTTATTCTATAAGTTAAAACTCAATGGCAAGTTGAGTGACAATAGTATTATCAGAGTTATCAGTACCACCATCATTTAAATCATAATCATTTGAGCGTGAAATTTCGATTGCCAACTTAAGATTTTCGATTGGACTCCAATGATAACTGGCAAGAAGTTTCGCTGCAGGAAACCCCAGGTCATAAGCCTGATCTGTCCATTGATAGCCAATGGCGAAATAGTCCTGCTGCAACAAAGATAAACTTCGACCCAATTCTAACTGGCAGGCTGAAGGCGTGGATGCTTCCCCGTTGTTACTAATAATTGAATTATCAATCGATTCAATCGCTCTCACACACTGTGCAGTAACATCAATGAAACTAGAATGTAAGTGTAAACTCAAGCCAAATGCCGGACTGTGTTTGTCTATTTCAGCTTCGACCAAATTACTTAAATGCTGAGAATCAACAAGGTTGCTAGTATAAAGCCCTTTAATATTAATCTCAGCTTGTTTGCCTAGCAAAAAATTTTGCGAAAAATCGACAACCATTTCAGCCTTGTGATCAAATTCAGATGCAAGCTGACTTTTGTAAAATGAGATGTTAGCAATTGTATTCGCCTTCGAATATTGTAAACTCAGCCCTTCCATACGCAGTTCAATAATTTCTTGGCTAACCGCATCTGAAATCATTTGAGTTTCAAAAAAATATTCATATAAATACAGCCGACCAACAAATACCTTTAAACCTGGTAATAAACTGTTAACTGTTAAAAAGGCTTTGTCTAACTCGCCACTTTCTGCACCTTCATCTTCAAATTTAAATAAGAACGTTACATCCAGATTTTTATTCACTTGCTTGTTAGCTTCAACTTCGATTTTCCCCACGTTTGCGGAACTGTAATATTGGGAATCAAAATTTTTACCAGCTGCTGCCTCAGTTTCCAATACCCCATTTACAGAAAAATCGGTAGATTGAGCTTGAGCGGTAATCGCTGACATTAAAGTAGCACTAATCAATAGCAGTGCCGAAAAAAATTTTATCGAGATATTGTTCATAAAAAGTTCCAAATTAACAAAATAAGCAGTATGAAGAATTCGTAATTATTCATACAAATTTGAAACTGTCAATCCACGTTGGTTGAAAATTGTTAAGCTTCACAGCAATATTCAACAATTAGATTGAGAAAATAACAAAAATCCCTACGTGAATACAATATAAGCTATTGATATTTATAAATAATAATTTTTTCTCAATATTTTGGCTTTAGCAGCACTAAAGAGCTAGTTGACCGTACTCTCAGGTAATTTAAATGCCAATTCGACAAGAGACTAGGAAACAAGCATTAGATTATTGATTTAAAGAGCCGCTCCATTAAAGAAATGCTTAGTTTCCATTGGACGCCCACTTTCGTCATCAATCTTTAATCGCAGAACTCGTTCTGACCACTTTTCAGAATAAACTTTAGCCAGGGAAATGTTGCAGTAATTAGCTTGATACCTTTCAGATACCAAAAATTACCGTTGATGAAATACCCACTTACAAATCAATATTGTTAACTCGATAAGTTCAACACGCCTAAATTCAGCAGTTTTATTCAACAACTGTAGAAGAAATAGGATTCACTTTATCAAATATTCTCATTGATCTTCTTTAAAATTAAATACGCTATAAATATCAATCTTTATTGTTTATTCAATTCTGAATTTATCCAATTTTTAGCGGTTTGTCGGTCTCGAAAAACAGATGTTTTAAATGCGGCATCATCAGTATATGACTTATACATTCTAGAAATGCCAAATTGATGATCATTTTCAGATATAACAGCAACTAACAGAGTAGGATTTAATTTGGCTGCATTTATATTTAGATTGGATATTTCACGCACCTCAGCAGAACTTACATTGTATTGAGTACACCGCTCTCTGTCTGAGATCCAATACTTTAATTTTGAAAATTCATTACTTTGAAAGACTTCTTTGCAGCTTTTAATAATATCTTGGCCACATACATCACCCACTGCGCTAAATTGGACGCCAGTGTTATTATTGGAATATTTAATTTCTATAGGCATTGACACTAATCCCTCTATTCTTTATGAATTAACCAAACTCCTGAATATATGGGTACGTGGCCTCGCTATTATTTTATAGAGACGCTTGAAAAATAATCGTATTTATGTATCTATTCAGCAGCTTTGTTTCATACATCAGCAAAATCTCGTCAAATAAATGAGGCATCTATATTACTGTTTTTTCAATGTTGATACTAATTAATGAGATGATTATTTATTATTTGAAAAATAAATGTCTAGCTAGTTGATGAAAATAAAGGGAATTAAATCAAAAGGCACTTTCTAATAGTAACTTGTCATTTTTCTAATCACTGAAATACCTGCGTCTAGAGCAATTCTATCTTCTTGATCATTTTTCAAAATAACATAATCGGCTATAGCAGACGTTTAATTTTTAATTAGGTGATTCATCTTTATATGAACTTACCACGGCTCGCATTTATGGAAAGACAAATAATAATTACTGCCTCTATCGTTAAAAAAGCTATCGCCAAGCTCAATTTCAAAAGAGGCAGTAATTAGATTATTTTTCCTAGTGCATTGGCTGCCAAGGAAAAGGACCCATATGCATTTCAAGCATTACTTTCCAAACATTTAAAGGTAACCATTCTTTATACATTGCCCAGTGTTCATATTTTGGCAATTTAACCGCATTTGGAATTTCCCCAAATGGCGTGCCTTTTTTAAATTCTGCAACGATGGCCATTTGCATATCCTGGAGAAATTCACGCGTTTTAGTAACGTCGGCTTTACTCCCCATAGGTTCCTTGGCATGAGTATGAGCAAAAATAGCTTTATCGAAATTTAATCCTTCAACCGCTTTCAATGACCCCATCCAATCTTTAACATTAAAATCGGGTAATATCGTAAAACCCACTCTATTTGGTGTCACAATATCTGCGATGTAGGCTATTTTTTCTTTCGGAAGAACAAAAACAGTCATACCTAAACCATGACTTATTCCCACATAATGCATCTCTATCGTTTTACCACCTAATACAATATTTTTTTGTTTCCCTGTCCATCCTTCATCAGGTAGTGCAAGTTCAGGGTTTGGATTGGTTTTCATCCAATTATAGGCTTTCTCATGTGCAATAATTTTAGCCCCTGCATCACGAAAAACTTGACCTCCTTTAGAGTGATCCCAGTGATTATGGCTATGCAACAAAAACCGGACAGGTTTTTTAGTGACACTTTGAATTGCCTGTAATAACCCTTTAGAATGTTTTGTGTCAACCGGCTCGATAACAACGACACCTTCATCGGTCACTACAAACATGGAAATATAACCCATCCCCGGATCATATTTGTAAACGCCCTCTGCCGCTTTCCACAGATGCTTATTTTCCGCCGCGTTACCCAACATTGGAATAATAAAAATCATACTCGTCAACAAAATAAAAATAATTTTCTTTTTCACGAAACCACTCCCTTCAATAGATTGTTTGTTAATCGTTTACTACTAGCTCATCAAAAATATCACAAATATAATCACTAATTACAAAAATTATATTTTTTCTATTAATCAATAATACGTTTATTCTACCACTATTAAAATCCTTCACGTCCGTCTTTGAAGATTATATTTTATTACGTCTGCACGACATTTCCGAAATAGCAATTTCTTTTTATGTATAAAGCTCTCAGTATAAAAATCAAAGCCGCATACATTTTCGCTCTCAGTACTTCAAATTATTTAAGTGATTTATTATTAATATCAGCTTGAGTTTTTTGGATTTCAAATGACCATTTACTCTTTATATATGCTAGAACTGACCAAATATCATCATCCTTCAAAGTACTACCCCAGGCTGGCATATCGCTTTTATAATTCTTTGGTGCATAAGGTGGTACAAGCCCAAATTTGACGATACCAAACAATAAAGCATCTGCGTGATGCCAAGTATGACCAGTTTCGTCATGTGGAGGTGCAGGTAACCTTCCGTTAGGTTTTCGAGTTCGCCAATCTGGTTCACCTTTCAAATCTACACCATGGCAAAAAGAACAAAATCGATTATAGATAGATTTCCCACGCTTCACTTGCTCTATATTCTTTGGATCAGCAAACAAACTTAACTCACTCGATCTTACTGCTTGTGAGGTGACAATCAAAAACAAACTCAGCAAGATAGCATTGATGTAAATAGCAATTCGTGTTTTAAATACTAATTTTTTCGTTATTACAAACATATTTTTCACACAACTCAAATACTTAACTTATAACTTCTGTTTAATTAATTACTGATCGATTAAGCCATACCGGGCACAAAGCAAATACTGGCATTTTTCTAATCGCGGATCAATATAAGACTAAAACTGATAGACTACGACTACTACTCCAATTACAAAAATTGCCCATGGCAACCTTCTTAATAATTTTATTTTTTTGATTTGTTTTTTAAAACTATTTGCTTCATTTACCCTGGGATAAGGTTCCTCTGGAATCGGTTTTCCCAAAAACTCGCACAAAGGCTTCCAGCCTTCTTTAGCCTCATGAATGAGTAGACGATCTTCGGGAATGATTGATTTCACTTCCTTAATGTGTTCGTTAAATTTGTTTATTGCATAATCTCGATCTTCAAATTTCCCATCAAATACACCTTGCCAAATCGTTTTTTGTATCATTTCATAAATCTGACGTTTTTTTGGAGAAAGAAATAATATCCATTTTGGTATTGCGGTTGATACAAAATAAATGGTTTCTTTAGCGCTGTCATACCATTTTTCTGGATCACGAAGACTTAAAATAACCTTTGAATCTGGATAGTACTCAGCCAATTCTCGATAATAAGCACTTGAAGGCCAATCAACAGCAGATCCGAAATTTTGAAATACCTCATCCCAATTGATGATTTCTCCATTTGCTTTACGATGGAACCAATTTATTTGATTTTCACTAGGGAAAACTTCCAGCATATGATGACAAGGTTGGGATTCCAATGTTTCCAGCGCAATTTTCAATGAATTTGTGCCTGTTCTCCCAAATCCCGCGCCGATCACTTTTAAAGCCATAAACTCCTCCATTTCTCTATGCTAACGTCACATAATTATGCAACCTAGTAAGAATAAAATATATAGATATAATGGAAACAATTTGTTTCCATTTTCTAGCGAGTACCAATGAAATCAATCGATGATATGCTCCTATTTTCAAGACTTGTAGAATTAAAGAGTTTTACTGCTGTCGCTGATGAACTCGAAATTTCACGTTCTCTAGTTAGTAAACGCATTAGTCGTTTGGAAAATGATCTTGGCGTTCAGTTGATTAATCGTTCAACTCGACAACTAGAGCTTACGGAAGCTGGGCGTACTTTTTGTCAGTACTGTGTTCAATTGGTTGATACTGTTAACGATGCCAAAAATGCTGTGAGTGAAATTCGAGGTAAACCCAAAGGAAATATAGCTATCAACGCCCCGGTTACCTTTGGCCAAACAATTCTCCCCCCTGCTATAGTCGAGTTTTTAGCAATGTACACCGATGTAAGAATTTCCCTAAACTTATCAGATCAATTTATTGATGTCATTGAGGGGGGATTTGATATAGTTATACGGATCGGCAAATTAAAAGACTCTACATTAAAAGCACGAAAAATTGGGAGTACGGCTCTACATGTGTATGCCCACAAAAATTACCTCAAAAAGAACGGCACACCAAAAACGCCAACCGACTTGAAAGATCACAATTGTTTGGCATATAAACATATGGAGGGTGGATCAGATATCTGGCGTTTCACCGGCCCATCAAGTGATGAAGAAGTTCCGATTAAAGGTAACTTTATTGCTGCCAACGGAGTACCTTTATCAAAAGCGGTTCAGGCAGGTTTAGGCATCGCTATGTTAACCGATTTTACAATGGAGGAGATCAAAGACGATAATATCATTCGAATACTTGAACCATATTCCAAACAAATAATTGATATATACGCGGTTTATCCAGGAACTCGTAAAGCACCGCTTAACACACGGCTTTTTATTGATTTTCTCTACGAGTACATGTCTAAAAAATAAACCACATTTTACCTTTATATTCTGGTTCCTACACTATCAGCACCTGATTTGTTAGAATTTGGAAACACTCAATTTACTTTCTCCCACTTAATCATTCATGTGATGTTCGCTAAACTTCTTTTTGTCGATGAATGACTAATTCAAACGTATTCAAAATCTATAAAAGGAGATTTAAGATGCAATACATAAAACTAATTAGTGGCGCTTTGGTTTCGATATTAATATCTTTTCAGGTATCAGCCAGTACACTCCCAGAATTTACAACGAAAGTCGCAGATAACATATACAGTTACGGCGACCCAAACATGGGTTATTATTCCATGTTTGTAATTACCAGGAGAGGCGTTGCTGTTTTTGAAACGGTAAACACACAACATTCACAAGGAATGTTAAACGCCATTCAACAAATTACTGACAAACCAATACGCAAAGTTTTTCACAGCCATAATCATTGGGATCACTCATCAGGAGGAAAAGTGTTCCAAGACATTGGCGCTAAAACAATTGCTCATCAACAAGCCTATGAATGGATGGTTAAAAACCCACATCCTGATATGTCTATACCCGATAAATTTTGGAAGGGGCCAAGAAAAAAAATTAATATGGGCGGTACCAAAATAGAGTTACACTACTTTGGCATGAACCACGGATTAGGAATGACAGTTTTTGTGTTGCCTAATGAACGCATCGCTTATATCGCAGATTTAGTGACTCCAAACCGTGTGTTATTTACTATTGTGCCCGATTTTAATATCAAACCCTTCGTTGCCACACTCAAAGAGATTGAAACACTAAACTTTGACAAAGCGGTATATAGTCATAGTCATGCCAGTCCTTTTGAAGATAAATCATGGGTAACAACAACACATGAATATATCAGTGATATCCGTAGTGCAATTTTTGCAGAGTTCGGTAAAGGTACTCCCTTTGGTCAAATTCCAACGACAATTGATTTACCAAAATATAATGGTTTTGCAATGTACAATGAATGGTTAAGTATGAATGTATGGCGAATTATGCTCGACGACGTAATGGGGCCATTCCCCTGGTCACCACCACGTATGATTAATGCGAAACATTTGAACCACAAACATCATGATCATCATTAATCGCTTAGTTTTTTGTTGTTAAATGCTGTTATTTTGTAATTTATAATGATAATCGAAAAACCAGGTCTGAGAGAAGTTACTTCATATTAACCTCAGATCTGGAATTTCCACTTTATTTTATAATTGTCAATAAATTATTAAATAAGTATTGAATCCTGTCGATAAGATACTTAACCGAACTACCAAAAATGATCGATTATCAAGCAGCCTTCTTTTGAAAAACCACTCGAACTTTATAGGAAATAATTTTTGTCTATTATTAGACGATCGTTTCCAGTGGCATATAAATAAAAACGACACTTTACTGACCAATATTTTTTACAATCCTTCCATCGAACACTCATACCGCCCTATCAACAATGAAGTCACATTAAAGAGCTCAGCAAGTGTTTAATCACAATAGAACCTACAGTATCTATGTGTGCCTTTTACTGTTGATAATACCTTTCCAAGCTTCAGCGATAACTACAGAAACATTAAGAATTGCTTCTGCTCGTTCTGTTGCTGACACCGGCCTTATCGATTTTCTCATCGAGCAATATAAAACAACAAATCCTAATATTACTATCACATTAAAAAAAGTAGGTGCTTTACAAGCTCTAGACCTTGGTCGTATGGGTGAAACAGACATGGTAATCACTCACCATCCCCCAGAAGAAAATCGACTAATAGACCAGGGTTTCGGGATTCAACGGACTGAAATTATGTTTAGCGAATATGCGGTGATGGGCAATGCAGATAATGAATTAAATATCGTGCAAAAAAGAGATATCGTTCAAATATTAAAAACATTTGCAGAAAACGAAGTCGATTTTTTAACTCCCGATCCTCGCTCAGGCACTTATCGAAAAATTGAAGAATTATGGGCACTCGCTGGTTTGGACCCAAAATGGGTTGGTTACGAGAATACGGGAACGAGTGGTACAACAACCTTAACCACTGCGGCTGACATGGAAGCATTTACCATCTCTGAAATGGGATTGTATCTTTCTCAACGCAATGATATCCCTAATGGATATATTCCACTTTTTAGAGGCGACGCTGCTTTGCGTAATATCTATAGCGTAATCCTAATCAACCCTGAACAAGTGAACGGCATCAATCGAGTTGCTGCTGAGAATTTTTATCATTTTTTAATATCGGAAAAAGGTCAAGACCACATAAAGGATTATGGCACCACACATTTCAATTCGTTATTTATGACGCCAATGGCTCATTTGGATAAAGGATTACGAGCCAAACGCGCCTCTGATAAATTAGCAGAAAAAAATGCACATTTGGATAAGGTAACTAAATTAAATATATGGCTTAGTATCTCTTTAGCTGTGATTCTATGCTTGTTTTTTATTACCCGTTATATTGCAAAACAACGCTGGGAAAGTGATAAAAAAACAGCATTAGAACATCAAGCTAGAGAAGTAGCTGAAACTGCCAGTCTTCACAAAGGTGAGTTTCTTGCAAATATGTCACATGAAATTCGTGCCCCACTCACTGCGATTATTGGTTACAGTGATTTGCTGAGACGTAAAAATTCACTTGAGAAAAAAGATAAACGCATCTTTGGAAGCATCGTTTCTAATGGAGAACATTTACTCAATATAGTTAATAAGATCCTAGATTTATCTAAAATCGAAGCAGGAAAACTTGAATTGGAGAATAGCAACTTTTCTCTGTTCAAATTTATGGATGAAATTGACCTACTCATCGGTGACACAATTCGTCAAAAAGGACTGGTATTTTCCATTGATTATCAATGGCCTCTACCATCCACTGTCACGACAGATAATGTCCGTTTAAAGCAGGTCATCATCAATCTATGTAATAACGCGAAAAAATTCACCGAACAAGGCGAAGTTAAAATAAGTATCAGCTACCAAACTGAATCCAAACATCTGCAATTTCGTATCATTGACTCGGGTATCGGAATGAACTCAGAACAAGTAACAAAAATTTTTTCATCGTATGAACAAGCTGATGTCAACACAAATCAAAAATATGGGGGCACAGGCTTGGGACTAAATATTTCACAACAAATCATTAAAGCAATGGGTGGTGAAATTACTGTAAAAAGTGAATTTGGAAAAGGTAGTGAATTTCATTTTTCAATCTCTCTTGGAAATGAAAAAACATTAACAATGACCGAATGTATACCAACACCCAATACCGAAGTTAATGTCGCTCAATCAAACGAAATTAAACGCTTATATGCTGGCACTATACTATTGGTTGACGATTTAATTGACAACCAAATACTTATTCAATCCTATTTAGAGGATTTTGGCGCTGACGTTATCGTTGCGAATAATGGCAAAGAAGCCGTTGAGTTAACAAAAAATAACAATTTTCACCTGGTATTTCTGGATATTCAAATGCCGATAATGGATGGAATGGAAGCATTGGATTTAATGCGAAAAAATGGTTATCAAAATCCAGTCGCCATGCTAACCGGACATGTCTTAACAGAAGAAAAGAAAATACTGTTAAACAAAGGTTGCAATGGCTATCTTGAAAAACCCATTAACGTTTCAGCATTAGAAACATTATTAAAGGAATACTTAATACATCGTGATCAAAAAGCAGCCGTAATACAAAACATCTCTACGACGAAGGAAATTTCTTATAACAATGACCCAATAATCTCAACGTTAATGGGAAAAAGTGAAAAACGAGATGCCATGGTGGCTCGTTTTGTCCAAAGTCTTCCTGCGATGATTGATGAATTGCAAGATTCAATTACGAGGTCTGATTACGAAAGTATAAAAAAATCACTCCATAATTTAAAAGGGGTCACTGGAAATTATGGCTTTCTAACACTGAGTCATATTTGCCAAAGTATGGAAGCGTCTATTGCTCAACCAGATGAAAAATATCTCATTGAACAGATAGAAGTAATGCAAAGCATATTGAGTCGAATACAAGCGGGAATACAAACTCTTCCTGTTAATCTTGGCGACAAAAATAAATCCAATTCACGTTAAATAAATTACTAACTAAAGAATCTCAAGATAAGTTAAATCTATTCTTCTGACAGTAAATCGTTCTTTACTCAGAATCAGCACAAAATAGACATACTTCTCAATACAATTCGACTATAAGTTAGACCGGTAAATTGCCATTTCAACATCTTGTCTAGACCGATCAGAATCGTCAATCGATTCTGTAGCAGCGATTATCTGAATATAATCTTGAGGCAACTCATATTCCTCGGCCCCTCTAATAACGTGTTCCTTATACCAATGATAAGGCTTCAACCTAGGATCAATATCTGTGGCATAATATGTAAAAACTTCCAGTGATTTACCTTCGATTGAGACGACAGTAACATTTTTTTCGTTATACCCCTTCCCTAACCCCTCGTGACGATCTAAATCAAGCTTCTCTGACTCTGAGATATCAAAGACCACTCCGATCACAAAATGAGCTTCATCATGTGTTATTAGCGCATCACATTTCGCAGATCCGTCTTTACTGGCTTTATGAAAATTTAATTGATGTTTAACAAGAGATGCGACGCTAACAAATTTTGTAGACGGAACTCGTTTACGAAGTCGTCTGATAGACATATTTGATCCATACGAAAAATAAAGCACCAAACTATCCTCCCTTGTTTTAAAGATTATATACTTAATCAGTACAGAGCAGACTCTGAAAATGTGAATAACGATCTAAGCCTTCTCAATTAAAAGCGTTCATGAAAAACTCCCATTTTAAATACACTTTGATTAAAAACTCATCTAATCAATCTTACTATTTTATTGACCTCACAATTAAGGTATAACATAAATAAATATCCATTAAAATGAGACAAAAATGAAAGCAAGAGCCGCTGTTGCCTGGGAAACGAAAAAACCACTTTCCATAGAAGAAATTGATGTATTTGGACCTAAAAGTGGCGAGGTTTTATTAAAAACAATTGCTTCAGGCGTCTGCCATACGGATGCATTTACCCTATCAGGCGATGACCCCGAAGGCTCTTTTCCTTGTGTGTTGGGGCATGAAGGGGGCTGTGAAGTTGTTGAACTCGGCAAAGATGTTAAAAATTTAAAAGTCGGTGATCATGTTATCCCCCTCTATATTCCTGAATGCGGGGAATGTGAATACTGTAAATCCACTAAATCGAATTTATGTCAATCAATTGCTAGTACCGTGTGGACAGGTTATATGCCTGACGGAACGCGTCGGTTCTCGAAAAATGGGCAAGATATTTATCACTATATGGGTTGTTCCACTTTTTCCGAGTATACGGTAGTGCCTGAAATTGCACTGGCAAAAATTAATAAAGAAGCACCGCTAGATAAAGTGTGCTTACTCGGCTGTGGTGTTACCACTGGTATCGGTGCAGTACTGAATACCGCAAAAGTTGAAGCAGGTTCAACTGTCGCCATATTTGGCTTAGGCGGCATAGGCTTATCGTGTATTCAAGGCGCTGTGATGGCTGGTGCGAATCGAATAATTGCCATCGACATCAATCCTGATAAATTCAAATTTGCTAAACAATTAGGGGCAACCGATTTCGTTAACCCCAATGATGTTGATGGTTCTTTCGTAGAATTTATGCAAGACACCTATAATGGCGGTCCGGACTATTCCTTCGAATGCATCGGTAATACACATGTTATGCGAGATGCATTGGAATGTACCCATATGGGATGGGGAGTTTCTACGGTTATTGGTGTTGCCGGTGCAGGACAAGTTATTGAAACGCGTCCTTTTAATCTTGTTGTTGGCCGCACTTGGAAAGGAACTGCTTTCGGGGGAGTCAAAGGTCGAAGCGAACTACCAGGTTATGTAGACCGATATATGAATGGTTCAATCGAACTAGACAGCTTGGTGACACACACAATGCCTCTGGAAGAAATTAATACAGCATTTGATTTAATGCATAAAGGCGAAAGTATTCGCTCAGTGATAATATTTTAGTCATTATGAAATTACTAGAATCCATTAAAGAATCTGACGGATATTTGAATCGATATAAACATGATTCAAATATTTGTAACTGCAAGATGACTTTTTCTGTTTATTTGCCGCCACAAGTTCAAGAAAGCAAAGTTCCAGCACTCTACTGGTTATCGGGGTTAACTTGCACAGATGATAACGCTCGTACAAAAGCGGGCATGCAGCAACATGCATCAAAAAATGGAATAGCCATTATCTTTTCAGATACCAGTCCGCGTGGTGAAAATGTTGCTGATGAAAGTGATCGTTATGATTTAGGTAAAGGGGCAGGATTTTATATCAATGCAACTCAATCACCTTGGCAAAAAAACTATCAAATGTACGAATACGTCACCCAAGAATTGCCTCAATTGATTGAATCGAATTTACCGATATTAGCTGGCATCAAATCCATATCAGGTCATTCCATGGGCGGACATGGTGCCTTAATATGCGCTCTGAAGAATCCAGACAGCTATCGTTCTGTATCCGCCTTTTCGCCAATTTATAATCCCATGGAATGTGGCTGGGGAAAAGGTTGTTTTACAGCATATTTGGGTGAAAATTCCGAAACATGGAAAGCTTATGATGCAACATCTCTTGTTTATTCGGGAGCAAAATTTAACGATATCTTAATTGATCAAGGTACTGTGGATGAATTTTATGATGAAGGTCAACTATTACCAGAAAACTTTCAAACGGCTTGTAACACAATGAATCAAAAACTAACATTTAGAATGCAACAAGGCTATGATCATAGTTACCACTTTATCTCAAGTTTTATCCAGGATCATATTGAATACCATGCAAATGCATTAAAAAAGAAGGCTTAGTCGTTTTATAGCCGAATTTTTATTAAGAACCTATGGTTCAAAACCTACACTCGCCTACGTTAAAAAATTAATAATTCAACTAATCAAAACTGCCCTCTAAAGAATGACAAAATCTGCTAATGCAACCACAATCTGACCCATTTATTGTCCCTGTATGCCACGAAGAAATAGATATTCTATATCAAGACTCATATCTATTATTAATAAATAAACCCACTGGCTTACTTACACTGTCAGGAAAACATCCGTTAAACAAAGATTCCGTTCACTATCGCTTAGTCAAAGAGTTTCCTACAGCAACCATGATACACCGACTTGATTTTGCAACGTCTGGCATTATCGCAGTTGCACTAAATAAAGAAATCAACGCTCATATTTGCAAACAATTTCAAGAACGTTCAGTTTTCAAGACTTACACTGCCATATTATATGGAAACCTGACTGCGGATAACGGTACTATTACACTACCCATTGCTAAAGATAAAGATAATTTTCCTTTGCAAAAAATCTGTTTTGAGAGTGGCAAAAAAGCTCAAACAAACTTCCAAGTTGTCGAAAGATCATCTTCTAGTTATTCTACTAAAGTCATCTTTACGCCAACAACTGGTCGCACTCACCAGTTGCGAATTCATAGTCGTGAAATAGGACACCCTATTTTGGGTTGTGATTTGTATGCTTCTGATGACGCATTTTTTAAGTCAAAACGCTTAATGTTGCACGCAACTCAACTTGAGTTTAATCATCCTGTTTCGGGAAAAAAATTAAAAGGTCTAAGTACCTGCCCTTTTTAATTTTTACAAATAATTTATTTATTTTTCTCTAAAGGCTTAGCGAAAAGCATTAACGGATAAGAAACAACCGTTCCAAATGGCGAAAGAATAATGGATATGGCTACCCATTTAATAACGCTACGATTTTTCTTTGACGCGAGCATTCCCAAAAAGACGTGGTACAGAAAACCAAATATAATAGCAACTACAATTATTGGGTTTTCCATATTTTCTGGAACAGGCATGACTTTATAAGGGATGAGTATTAATGGAACAATAAACAACACCAATGAGATAGTGAGTAATATGTTTAATGTTTTAAATTGGCTCTCCATCATTTCTCCCTTGCTTATAAAAACCCACATAAAAAGGATCCGGGGGCCTGTTATTACTTTTTATACCTTTAATCACCCTTACTTAAAAGCCTAGATATTTTATTTCCTAGCAATGTACCTTGCTCACCAAAGACTTCCAACTCAGCCTTCTTTCTTTCTTCGGATTTAAATAAATTAGTTCTGTAGATATTATTACTATGAAGTTTATCAGATAACACTATTGCAGAAGTGCTAGTATCAACAACAATAAACTCAATATCAGATATAATTTCGTATTGTGAATCTACAATCCTAGTCCAATTAAAATAGTCTCTGGAATCCAAACTCAAAACTATAATATACTCGCTAAGTGCGCGCACACCCAATTCCTGAATACTGGCAAAGCTGAGTGTTTCAGGCACTAAAAATTTGGGAATTGGTACAATCCGAGAAATATTCTTCGATTTTTTCAAGCCCTTAATAGAATTACCTATTAACAAATTTTCCACGCGAGTATCTAATCGGTCACCAACAATCAAAATGGAAACATCAACTGGAAATATTGATGGAGGATTGGTTGAAGCAATAAACTCAACTTGCTTTTCAGATAAGCCGCCTTCGATGGGTACAATTTTACCTACTTTCATCCCTTCGTCACGAAACTGAGCTGTATCGTATGTCTCGTGAGTAGCTGCACAAGCTCCTAGTGATAGTACAAACACTAAAAGTAATAATTTTCTAAACATCAATTTATTCTCGTTAATTTATTTAAGATATAATTGTGATAGAGGGGTACCTCACGATGCCTCTCCTCTCACACCGCTGAACATACGGATCACGTCGCTTCGGTTGATTAACTGGCAAGTTCCATTCTATATGTATAACATCCTACATAGCCTGGACGCCAGGATCCTGTTAGTATTCTTTACGTGTATTCTGCCCCAAAACTTATCTTATTTCCTTCATAGTCTTTAATGACGAAATCTCTCATACCATAAGCACTATTTTCTATGTCACGAACAAAAATCAAGCCAGCTTCATTGAGTTTACTATACAATTCATCAATATCTTCAACTTCAATATAGCAAAAACCTGTACCGACTAAGGAACTCGTTTTATCTAATGATAGATGAATGCTGACATCGCCATCTGAAACAATAGCATAAGGCGGTACTTTTTCATTCGGAACTTTAAAAGTGCATTTATAACCAAGAAAATCTTGATACCACTCAATTGAAGTATTCATATCTCCTATATTAAACCCTGGGCAAGAGCGACTCATATTTTATCCATCCCTTTAAATGACATACAACTAATTATTGATATCTTCACCAAACATAATTCTATGGCCATCGACAGTTTTAATTCCAAACTCTTTCATGCCCCATGGCTCTGAAGTCAATTCCTTAATAAAAACCACATCAGAGACCTTAAGTTCTTTGTTTAAATCAGATACATTTGAAACGTCAACATATGCAAAATAAGAATGATCCCCAATATCATTAGCAGAATCGGTGTCTTTGCATTCTCCCAACATAATAATAAATGATTCTCTGCCAAGGAAACACCATCCGGGATACTCGTTAAGTATTGAAAACCCCAATTTATTGACATAATACTGAGTTGAGATATTTAAATTTTTAACCGCAAGAACATATCTAGTATTTTGTATCGTACTCATATTTTTTTCAATTCCATTTCTAGTTTTGTACTTTTACACACATCATCCTACATAAATAGGATCTCGAGCTTACCTCGTCTAACCGGATACTTATATTTTTTTAAGAAGATTACCTTAAGATGGCGCATTACTAAAATTCAAGTCGACCTCTTAGTTCTTTGAAAGGGACTGCAATTTTTCGTTGATATGAAACTCTTTCGGATAACCGTTGATACCAACTTCTTATGTTTCTGTATTCTGGAACATCAATTCCCATATTGTAATACCTATAAAATGAGGTACCAATAACAATATCTGCAAGTGAAAATTTAGAACCGACTACAAATATTGATTCCTTCAATACTTTATCCAATATTGCTAAATTATATTGACAACGGACTTTAAAGCGATCTATATTTTCTAAGTTCCGTTGATTTTCAGGAGTCCTATAATACCCCCAAAAAAGGCCCAAAAAATCAGGCTGTAATTTGGTTGCTTCCCAATCCATCCATCTCTCGAATTTCGAACGATCGAAGGCATTATCGCTCCAGAATTCTTTAGCTCCATACTTAGATGCAATATATCTAAGTATTGTATTTGACTCCCAAATCGTCTGATTCTCATCTTGAATTACAGGGATTAGACCGAGAGGATTTAAAGACAAGAACTCCGCGCTTTCTAGATCTCCTGTTGTGCTACCAACATTTACATTTTCGTAATCTATTGATAGCTCATCAAGAAACCAAATAACTTTTTGAACATTGTATGAATTTGGTCTTCCCCATAATCTAAGCATAATTACTTACTCAAATAATAATTTCTAATTCCTAAGTCAATTGTTAAACTTTGAAAGCACATACAACTATTCACATTTTCCAGTCCATTCATTTTTCATAGATCCATCTAAACAAACACATGTATTATCCATTTGACAAATTCCGTTTACATTTGTCAAAAAACTGTGGTGATTACAAGTTAAATCTTGGCCTATCGTACAAATTGAGTGTGTGCATTTTCCAGTCTTTAGGTTTAACATATTTTCTTCAAGGCAATCACATTTACTATAAATATTGCAAATTCCTTGCAAGCTAGCTACTTCAGTATCGTGATTGCACGTTAGGTCATTACCTATTTCGCATTTTTGATATTCACATTTTCCCGTTTCTTCATTTAAAGAATATCGATCTAGACATTCACATTTACCGTCAGAATTGCAAACACCTTGGGTTAAAGATGATTCCATGTTGCCATTACAACTGGAATTCATATCTATAGTACAAATTTCTATTTTTTTATTTGGGTTGTCAGATATGTTAAATTTATTTTTCTGATTGTCACAACTACATAATATAATTACACATAAAAAAAGTGTTAGTAATGATCCAATTTTCATATGCACAAATTTCTCTGTAAAATTTTCTTAAACATAATATTTATCATTTTTTATTTTTTTCTGAGCGTAGCATTCTACATAAACAGGGCGAAGGGCCTAGTTATTATTTTAAATTGGAACCCAGGTTAAAAATAATTGCTCCCCGTTAAATCAATCATACTAACAGAAGACCCATGTGAATTCTGTACGAATCTCAGTCGAATTTTCAAAGTCTTATCAGGGGTGTCCTGATAATTTTGTTAATCAGCTCTGCCTTTGCTTACAAAATTATATTATTGCAAGTTTGCGTAGATAATGTCTCGTTTATATCTATAGATCCATCTTTATGTAAGAAAATTATAAAATCACCGTCACATCTTTTACTTGCATATACTTCGTAACCATCTTCAACAATTTTGTATGTCTCAGGATTGTATTTATTTGCCCAGAGCCATATATGAACTTCTGCAATTGTATCAATATCTTCAAATAATATATTCAGTTCTTCTAACGTTTTTTGGACAGCTGTTTCTTCATTATCCCAAGTTACTGTGAACGCGGGACAGTTTCCAGCCGAAAGTCCCACATTGCAACCATTAAAAAATCCTTCTGAAACACTCACCGAACTTAATTTGGTACAGGGAAACGAAAATAAATCGCTCATTCTTGGGTCATTCGAGGTATTATCAAAATAACATTCAGCCATCGGCTCCTCTCCATAACTAAACATCGTATTATAACTCTCATGATCGTCTTCTAGTGATACAGCTGAACTTTCACGCATTCGAAGTTCAAAATATACAATATCTTTACTAAATGTAAATTCATCTAGCATATAACTCTCAAGCTCCCGAAAACTGTTCGATATTTTTTTATAATCCAAACTAATATTTAATTCACGCCCATTGCCTCTAGTTAAAACAGGCTGACTTCTTGTATAAATATATTCTCCATCAAAATTCGATTTACTATCTAAGAACAGCACATTTGCAACAATTTCATATTCTAAGGATTCATCAATCTTAGCCGCATTATATTCTAGTACAAATGTAGTATCTTCCGTAAATATTATCTTTGTATCACTAACAATAACAGTATTTTGTCCTTCGCTATTGAAGCTTACTAAATCAACTTTTATCTTTATCAAGTCGGAAAATTCTTGATTATTCTCTTTATTTAATAAAAGATTTATTTCGATAATTTCGTCATTATTACTATCATCTTCGCCAGAACATCCAAAAATTAAAACTAGAAAAATAGCAAAAACTACATACCTAAATATCATTCTATATTCTCTCACTAACCTAAATTCTTATTTTATTTGCTACGCAACTTGCTTAACATCTTACATAACATGACGCGGAGGCCTGTTATTATTTTAAATCAAGACTTCGGTTAAAAATAACCGTTTCCCATTAAATCAATGTCTTAAAGTGACTTTGAGTCTTGTTAATTACAAATAGCCGCGACCGATTAATTATAACGGATTTAAGGGGTAAATGAACAAAACATAGGCAAACTTTAACTTTACGGCCATGTACGACTTAAGTCTCAACAGAAGTACTATAGCCAAAAAAAAAAACGAAAAAAATTGCGCTTTCTGGTTCAAGCGATTTATCTTGTTACACAATAAACAACATACAGAAGACATAGATTAAACCGAAATTTTTTAGTAAAAAATTAAATCTATACGTGGCTCAGTTATGTAGGAGCCAGCAACATTTTTTCAATTCACTCTCGACGTGCCACCAATCAATATATTTACATCCGCACACAGTTCGATTTGGCAAGGCTTCTATGTACTAGAAATTAACGCCTAATTTAACTCGAAGTTGCCAACTCGAAAAATTAGTTGGTGCCCTGGCGTATGTTTCTCCATCAGTAGCGAGTACATTGGCTTTTCCATCGATATTTTCATTCCATATCTGAGACGGAATTTCTATTCCATCCAAAGCCGAGTAATTATCAGTATGAGCACCTATTTGATATTCGCTTTTAGAAATATCTAACAAATAACCAGCATAAAATTCAAAATTAACTAATTTGCTTATATGATATATGCCGTTAAAACCCAGCTCCATTGCATAGCTAGCAGGAATGTTCAACGCATATTGATCATATCGTTTCTTACCTTCAATAAATCCTGTATTAAAATCAAAAAAATATCGATCTCGTAAATCCGATTTTATCAATTGCAATGCAGATCTCATCGATACATCAAAATGGTTCGGAATAAATTTTAATTTTTTTTCAAACCCCAGTGTTATATGTTGATTATTTACGGCGATTTTTCGATGATAGCTTGCTTGATTATCAGGCTGACCTCTAATGGGAAATGTAATTGAGGCAGGATCGGTGTTTGTCTCAAACTCAGAACGACTAATACCTAAAAATAATCGGCCAGTTTTAGTGCTTAAAATACCTATTTCCAACCCTAATTCGCTAGCACTATTTGGTGAATCTAATTCGTTTTCAAAATGAAACCGTTTCAATGGATATTCGGATATCAATTCCCCTGGAAGTGGCTCTGGAAGAGTAGTTTTTATTTCTGCGGCTCCTGAATATGGTGCCACTAATATATTATCAGGCAACATGGAACCAACAGGTTTGATAATGCCTTTGAAAAAAGAAATGGAAAATTTCTGTTCAGATGATGCTGAAGCTACCGGTGAAATCAAACAGACAACTATCACAAAACATAGAAAATTGAAGGGTTTTATTATTTTCATGATCATTCCCCAAATATATTTGGTTTTTTCTAAGTATAATATGTTTTATCAATTTTATAAAATGGTGGGTTAACAACCCTATGTTCCTGCATGCTTAGATGACCCCACACGACACTAATACTGATATTGCTATGTACAAGACTTGAGCTTATTTATTCTACTATTTTAATTATCTTCACGCTGACTTGATCACTTTCATCCTATACTACAAACCCAAGTGGACTTAATTCAACTATCTGTATAAGACGTCAGTTGAATCTCGATACATTGGAAATTTATGAATATTAAACAGTTAATCCAAATCCTTATTGAGTATTTTTTATCTCACGTTGGTATCAACAAAACGATTTAATTCAGAAACCGACCGAATCACATATAACGTTTTATTTGTTGATATTTTTTCTAGTTTCTGCATAAAACATTCATTCCAAAACTTTGGACAAAGTCGTAGCACCTTATAGCTTTGTAGAGTTCCCTTTACAATAGAGCTACCCTCGGGCCACCCTTTGGGATTGACAAAAAATCCTTTTAACAACCGCTTTGTCACCAGCCAGTAACTGATAAAATAGGGTAAATCTATGTAGATTAATGTATCAGCTACATCTAATCGTTTGTTAAATGACTCCATCGGTCCAAAGCCGTCAATAATCCAGCTATCGGAAGTTAGTATACTTTCATGTTTTTCATCGAATATCACACGGTCTACTTTATCTCCATTTTTTTCATACTCTATTAAATCCAGTGCATGCAATTTAATTCCCGTAGCTGACGCCAGACTATGACTTAAAGTCGATTTGCCGCTACCGGGTTTACCGAATACGACTATTTTATTCATACTACCTCCATTAACTTAGACTAAACCCATGAGGCAGAAATAGAAAACCCGCCTCTTGGGCGGGATTGACAAATTATTAACGCATCAAAATCCCACCATTCCTATGGAATGATAATCATTCGAATTACTTGTTGCGTAAGATTTGCATTCATTGGTATATATTGATTGAGGAAACGTTTAATGTCAACTGTCAATTGAATGCATTTTTTCGTGAAAGAATAGAACAATTAAGCTCACTTAAGAGTAAATGTGGTAAGCCGGACTGTGCCAAACAATCCGACTTAGTTTCACAATTTACGTTTACATTTGCATAGCGAGCTTCAATTCCCCGCTAACAGCATCAATAATCACATGATAAGAAAACAAATCGTCTGGTACGATACCTTTAAAAAACACATTCCATTCTGCATCTGGATTACTTGCTAACGAAGCTTGGCAACTAATTTCCGATTCTGGCACCGCCACCAAGGTTTGAATAGGCGTGACCGTATAAGCATCAACCAGAAAAGTCTGATTGTACAAACGACACGTGATATTGCTGCCATTGCTCTCATACCAAGCTTTAACAGTAAGGTCTTCCAATGCTTTTAACACTGCATCCTCTCCTTTTAATGTTACGGGAGGATGTTCAATCATAATCTCTGCTTTTACGCCATATTCTGATCGTCGAACACCACCAGGCTCAAGAGCCGTAACAAACGCTTTTAACACGTAACTACCCTCCGGTACCAAACCACTCTGAGGCAATGTTTGGTCCCAAACAACTTCTCGTGTTATCGACTCCCCGACTTTTAACGTACTCAACTGTTCGATAGGTAAATCAAACTGAGGATCATTAGGATTAGATAAATTAAAATAAGGCATATTGCCACTGACTGCAATTACCAATGGACTTGCACTGCTCGAAAAACGATATAATTGAACATCCATATTGCTATCGTTTCTAATTGTTGCCGTTGCCTTGATCAATTCTCCCAATTGATAGGTGATCGCACTGCTACTAATTTCTATTGCTAAATCTAAAGCTATAGGTGAATCAATTGGTGGCGAGGCATTACTCTCCCAAGTCAAAGTGCTATGACAGTCAATGCAATCATCAAATGTCAATTTATGTTGATTTGATTTTCCTGTTGCGATTACGCCATTATGGCAACTAACACAGGTCCCAAGCACCTGACTATGATCAACACGAATAACGGGTACATAACCTTGTGTACTATGACATGCATCACACATATCACTACTCGGTATATGATTTACATTCTTACCAAAAGCAACAACGTTGTTATGGCAATTAACACATGTTCCAATGACTTCCATATGATCTACCACGACAGTAGGATACCAGCTATTTATATGATGACAACTGTCACAATTCCCAGTGCTTAAAATATGATTTACCGATTTTCCAGTGGCATTTATACCATCATGACATGACGAACAAACCGTATTAGCCAGCAATGCATGATCAACTTCCTCAGATTGATCGCTAGCAATAATTGAAAGCGTTGCAAAGTCAGGCTCTTCATTTGGCAGCGTCAACGTAAGCTTTATTTCATATATGCCGGGCATATCGGGGACAAATTTCGCATCATATTGATTAACTCCGCTGATTTCAGCATTGCTCAAATTAGGTTTTTCTAACATTTCCCAAATTAATGTCTCGCCCATAGGAGGCATTGGTGCAAAAAAACCGAATTTCAAATTAACCACATCATCAATGAACACTATTGGATTGGTAGTAATAGATGCCCGACTCTCAACAACATCAATACTTATCGTACTCACATCCAATGTATGATTTCCAACAACTAACCTCTCCTGTAAAATATAGTTACCGACCGTATCAGTTTCAAAACTAAACTCATTGACACCAATTTTCGAAATGTTCACTTCAGCACCATTTGGCTTTCGAACTACTTCCCAAACCACTTCTCCATCCTGTGGGATATCAGCACTACTTTGAAATTTAACATCATTTGTAAGAGTACCAACATATTGAGGAGGACCGGGGATGAATGGTACTACAGGCGGAAAAGGCGGCTGAATGTCGGCACCAGTATCTGCTACTTTCACGACAACGTGGTCCTTTGCACTGTATAACTCACCATCAAAAACCATTAATTCTACAATATAGACGCCCGGCAAATCGGGTTCAAAATACGCATAGGCTGAGCTAGATGATTGAATAAAAGGCGAGCTACCGTCTGGCACTATGGTAAAAAGCCATTGATATTCTAAAGGACTTCCATCGGGATCATGAGACCCACTGCCATTTAATTCAACAGTTGCCCCCAATCGAGTGCTAATTTCATCTCCCGCATCCGCTATTGGTGTTGCATTATGCTGACAAGCTGAAATTAAAAATACCATGCTGATAACGATAAAAAGGATAAATATTTGACTGCGTTGTTCTACTAGCTTCATGAGTCCCCCCTCATTGATAAACTGTCGTGTTTTTTCATAAAACAGTTCTATCAATGCTTGCGAACTATGAAATTTTCACCAGAATATTTTTTTAAAATTATTATTGATTAACTAAAATTTGTGATTGTTTTTTTTGTGTCTGTAGTAAGGCATTTTGAACTGAACTTTTGCTGAAAATCCAAATAAACTTAATATTACGCAAAATAAATGTATTAAAAATACAACAAATGTTGCTTTCTACTTGCCACTGGCAAAACTTTGCTTAAATAGCCTACTGATACCTTCTTTACGATATACAAGTATTGTTAACCCTAAGAATATAAATTGTTATTCGGAACTTTAGTGATGAATTAATTTATTACATACTAGTACGTAAACGTTTCAATGTAATTTTCTGTATTTTTTAGGCTGACGCTATTCGTGATGAACAGAACACTAGTTTGTTAAAGTAATGCCAATGGCATTGGTGCTCTATATCTTACTGTATTGAATATTTGTACGATAAAGATGTATCGAAATATTATCTACTCGCAAGATTAATCTTGACGCACATCACCCATGTTAAATTAAGCAATTTACTATCGCAAAACCGCCATCGTGGCTTCTAATTGTATATCATGACCCAAAATTCGTTCCATCTCTAATTTAACGGCATCCACTTGATTTCTCTCTAACGGTGAACTAGATAGTAATTTCACCGAGATATAGTGAGGATTAACACTGCGAATTTTAACATCCTGGATCTTAACATTTTTTGTTTCCCAACCTTCCAAGGTATAAATAATGCGTTGTTCTTCAACCATCGAACTGAAAGAAAAAGTTAATGGCACACTGACCACAACCACAAAAATAGTTGCTAATAACACACCTCTTTTTGCCAAATGAAAAGGACTAAAGCCCATGACAAGAAAAGTCATGGCCGCAGCTAATACAATGCCGATCAAATTTGTTAAAAAAAGCAAAAAGGCACCCGAAAAAACACTCCAATCTAACCAGCCAATGCCTATACCTGATACAGCTAGTGGTGGCACCAAAGCAACAGCAATCGCTACACCTGCAAGACTTTTTGCAATTTCTGAACGAGCACTACCATAGGCGCCAGCGATACCGGAGATTATTGCAACAACTAAATCTAAAATGGTTGGACTTAGTCGAGCATCTATTTGAGGATTAATTGTATGCAATGGTATAAGCAAGGTCAGCAAGGTGCCAAATAACAAGGCCAACATTATACCGACTAATAAAGTTTTACTACTCACGGAAACTAATTCTGTATTCTGTCTTAAAACGCCCATCGACAATGAAATAATCGGTGACATCAGTGGAGCAAGAATCATTGCGCCGATAATAACCGGTGCTGAGTTTGCAAAAAGACCCACAGTAGCTAGCAAAGTTGAAAGCACCATAAGAACCAAATACGATTCAGAGATACGAGAATTTTCTTTTAATGTGACAAAAGTATCCTTCACCTCATCCAAATCAGTATGATGAATCCAAGGTAAAGGTTGATTAATCAATTCATTAACAGCCTGTCCTTTTGGCAATCCAGAAACTTTCATGGGTTCTTTTTGTGTTGGCTCTGCTAGTTTTTCTGGAAATTGACTGCTCAATACCTTTAAAGCATTATCTTCTGTAAAAACATGAACTGTCTCACTATTAAACGGTTGCCCATCGACACTATAACTTAAGGACTCACCTCCGTTTATCGTAATTGATTCCGTATTTATGTAACCCATATACCTGGGAATGAAATTAGAATTCTGCTTCAAAAAGAAAATTGATCCCAATAGAAATCGTACCAATTCAGAAATGCTTCTAGGAGCTAGAATAATAGTATTTAGTCGTGTATCTTCTTTGTCGAAGTTACTCATTAAGCGTTTTGTAAGAGACGTATTACCTGGACGATAAACAATAGAAATACTCATGGCTGCTGTGTTAACGATTACGTCTTTCGCGGTTTTCAGCGTAAACGGAAACAAACGATTTTTTCGAAATTTATGAATCAAATCCGCTAAGTTTCTTAATTTAGACCAGATATTATCGCCTGACTGCGTCTTGGTATTTAACGTTACGTGATTACCTAATATGACCGAACCTAACACCAATGAATCATTACAATACATCAGATCAACATCGACAGGCGTCTCAACTAATAAAATATCATTGATTGCAAGTTCAATTTTTTCCGGAATAAAAAAAGAACGAGTTGCTCGATTCATCTCTGGATGAGGAATAAAACCAATATGCCATTGTTGCTGGGAAGCAAAAGGCAATATATCATATAAGCTGTCATCTCCCAGCCATATTAAAACTTTGCTATTTTTACCCAAAACCGGCAACATATCTTTCTTATAAGCCACATAATGGCAATCAGATTGAGTCAATAAAGGCTTGATGTTTTGTTCAAACTCATCCGTTCGTTGTAAATCAAATAGAACAGTATACAAGCTCATAAAGTCTTCCTATGTTAATAATTCAAAAAGTGTGCAAGTTTTACGGTAAATGCAATCATTAAGATCTAACGCTGAAACTAATTACCAATGCGCATTTTATCACATGAGAAAAATAAAGAATATTATTTGCGCACGACTCAAGATGCCATCTCAATACAATTAAACAAAGCGCTAAAAATTGGCCTCTATACCAAGAAATGGTAAAGGTATCGGTGGAAAAGATGTTGTTTTTTGAGGATTTGCGTAGTTATTGTAATTTCGCCCGTAAGCTTCACCGCCACCTCTTGACTGCATGGTGACATTTAAAATATCGAGATAAATTTTCATTGTCCAGGTATTATATCGAATCAATCGATCAATTCTCAGGTCAACTTTGTGTGAGAATGGCCTTCGAAGGAGGTTTTTTTTCGAGTAAATAGGACGCCAGTGAGATATATCTTCATTTGAAGACGCATTGAATTGATTAGGACAAATATCAACGCCACCACCACTTACATTACACATGGCGACACGACCAACAACAGGCGTAAAAGTTTGCCCGGATGATGCCTGAAATTTCACACCCCAACTCCACTTAGTCCAGCTACCCGTAAAAGGTTGGTTCCATACTAAACTGATAGAATGAGGTTGATCGCCAGAAAAATCTCGAACACTCCCATTAATCAATGTACGCGAGCTTTTTGCATAAGAATAACTTAACCAACCCATTTTTCGATTGCTATATTCACGCTTGACCAAAACATCAAATCCATATGCCTTGCCTTCTCCGTCATTACCATAATTATCAGGCGGATCTTTAAACTGACGAGTAAGTACAAGCTTCTCCATCGGTTTATAGTAAGCTTCCGTCTGTACCAACCACAAATCATTAATTTTATATTGTACTCCTGCTATGCGATGTTCTGCTTTCGTATAACCTAGCCCCGGGTTTCCAAAGTTTGTTATGAGCATTACCGGGTCAGGAGTCTGAATATATTTTCCCCAACTCGCAGTGAGTAATAGTTTTTTCGTAGTTTGATACTCCAATGACAAACGAGGAGATATATCTGACATATCAATACCATTTGTACCACGCACTTTAGAATATCGTAAACCGAATGTTGTCTTTAACTTATCCCAAGTCCAACGCCATTTTGCGTATGAACTGCCTTCAACAATTTGCATTGCCAAGTCTGTTTTGAATTTCCGCCTACTGGAAAAATTTCCAACATCAGGATTTTCTTCTGCTTCTAATTGATCCGAGTTTACTATCCCAGAATAATTACTGAATTCAACAATATTTCCAACAGTGAACTCGTGATTAAACTTAGCATTAAACCCAGCGCTTGATTTTGGCCGCCATATTAACTGGGGATGCAAAAATAACTGATCTAAGTCGACTGCATATCCAAATGGCTGACCAACTTCATCCTTGCCTAAAGTAAGCTCCAGATGACTACGTTTAAATGAAGATGTAATAAGCGCCGAAACATTAGATGATAAACGCTGTGTTAAATTTGCCCCTACAGAGTGAAATCCCACGTTATAATTTGCTCGCCCAATAATATCTGGATCAAAATCAGAGGTTTTGTTAATATTTACGATCAAACGATCACTGCTGCCAAAATAAAGTAGATCAATATCACCCTTTGGCATCTCATAATGCCAATTCGCTTGGGCATCCCAATACCTGGGTAACATGATGAAATCCAAGTCTTCACCATCATCATTTGATGACTCTTGAATATCGTCAATAAAAAGTTGTAGTACCCTATCAATATAACTAGCCCTCGCTGCAACATAAAAGCTTTGTTTTTCGTTAATCGGTCCCTCGACTAATGCCGATGATTCATTAATGGCAATGCGATAGTTTTGGTGCAATCGATCAGTTTTAGGTTTTCTTAGTTGAATATCGACAACACCACCCAACACATCTTTATAGTCAACCGGAAACCCTCCTAAGAAAATGTTAAAATTGTCTACCAAGGTAGGGTTAATAATTGAGATACCCCAAAGGTGATAAAGATAATCAACCGGTAAACGCTGCATGACAAAGCTATTCTCCGCACCGCTACTACCACGTACAAAAAAAGCATTATGGTCACTTGCAAATAATTCCCCATTAACATTTTTAATAACACCGGGAAGTGTTTCAATCATTTTAATTGGATCACCTTGAGTACCTGCCACATTACGTAACTCCTGCTTTTGTAATACCACTTTTGATGCTTTCTCTAGCATTCGGTCTTCTACGACAACGAGTGCATCTACATCTACACCTAACGGCTCAAGATAAAAGGTTATCTTAGATTCATTAATCTGTTGTTCAATTGTCTCATAACCCGCAGCTAATATTTTTAAGTCGATAGGTAATATCACATCATCAAAAGTCACCAAACCTTCGCTATTCGTTACATCGTAATCTTCGCTTAGTTTAACTAAAACTGTTGCTTCAAAAACTGGCTCCCCTGACCCCTTCTGTAGAATTTTAACTTCTAGTTTTTCAGCCCAGGCAGAAAAACTCATCATCAGATACACGCAAATGAATAAAAAAGAGCGCTTCCATTGACGGAATAATCTCACAATGTATTCTCATTAATTTTTAATAATAATTTTTGAAAGAGAATTTCATGAGCATTAGTCGTTGGGTGAATACTATCCCAAAATAGATATTGATCAGGGTTGGCACAAATGGATTCGTTACCTGTCAGTTCTATTGCGAACTCATCTTTTAAATAGCAAGATTCATGAATATTTTGAAGCTCATATTTTGAGGGATCTAAGATAATATCCTCTACTAGCGAGAACACATCAAACCGAACAGTGGTTATGGATTTTTCAGTAACCAAATCATCCAACATAGCGTCAAGAGCCGCGTTAAATTGATTACTCCACAATTCCGCAGCGGTTAAGGTGCCCGGCGTGTTGTCTTCATTCAAGATCGTTCTTGGCAATCTCGCCATGTTCATCTGATTTAAGACCACAATCTGCTCAGCGCCTATGGCCGAAAGTCTTGTTATAGAAAATCGAATATGTGAAATTGCTTCTGATATTATGTCGTTTGCGTTTTCAGGTTGTTGTGATATAGCTAATAAATCATTTGCCCCACTCCAAATTATATAAGTCCACGTGGATTCAGTATGCCATCTTACGTTTTCGGTAAAATTAAACACCTGGGCACTTACCCCCAAGCTTCTGTCACCCGCATAGGCAAAGTTAGATCCATATAAACGAGATGGTAAAAGTGGCGTGCTAAATTCTTTAGCGAGTTTATCAACATAAAGTGGGCCATTTGAAAAACGACCAGAGTAGTAATTTTTATCAGGAACTAAACCAGATGTTTCTATGTTAGCGTTTCCAGTATCAGATAAACTGTCACCAAAAACATAAAGAGTAGAATCATCAAATCTTGGTCTTTCAGCTTCCCCGCAAGCAATCAAACTAAAACTATATATACAGAACAAGATTATGACTATTTTTTTCATATGTTCTCGCTAATGACTATAATTATTCAGAAAAAATATTATGTTTACGGTATTGCAAAGTCAGTGAAAAAGTTAATTTCTAGATATCTGAAACATTCATATTTTCTTAAATCATAAAACTCCGCATAGAAAGCTAATTATCAAACCGATACCCTTTACAATTGCATTGCCTCTGTAACGACAATTTTGTATTTGATTTCACAAATTGAAAAATGACTACCGTCAAATAATTTTTATCTTGGAATTCAATTTCTGAAACATATCCAAGACATTCAATCATTCAAATGCAGATGTCCGAGATTGCATTAAAAGTAGATCGATTTTTAACCAACCCTAAAAAAACAACAAAGTACAACAAATTTCTAACAATGTTATACTTTGTAAATACATCTGTCCATAGCAGACAGAATAATTAAATCTGCATCTCCTGCAGGCTAAGTTAACAGTAGAAAATTATTTTTAATCAATAGTTTATGGGCCTATCGTTTAAAATACGATCAGGCTAAGTTGAAAACTAATCGTATACAAGCTCTATTAATTAGTATGAATTTGCCTTGTGAGATGATGAAGGGATAACTGTTTCTACTACCGCAATTTATTGTTTTGTCACATGGTAGGAACTAGACAATGATTCAAAAACAAAATTTATTTTTATGGTTTCATTGTAGTGCCAATGAAACAAAAGAGCCTAAGCTTCACACCTATAACGTTATTGGAAATAAGCACCTAAATATTATGTTTCAATACATATAATTCATGATGTAAAAGACAAAACAAAGTGGTCACTCAATTTGACCAGATAAATCGAGAAACTCACGAATCATGAATTATCATTAGCAAAAATTTAACTAATTTTCGATTTCAATTCCACTCCTTTTGACCGAGATAGACCAAATTTCCTATAATCCTTTATTTGAATTGAACTAATGACATTGTTAGACTTGAGTAATGCTGACAGTACCTTTAAAAAAGAAACGATGGATCTCATGAAAAGCCGACAGTCGGATTCTAAGGCTATATTTATTTTTGTTACTTTAATGAAGTTTCTTTGAACACCCTAGAAATTATATTAGTATCTTTCGTCCTATTTGGGATATTTTCCATTGTATGGTTTACAGTGAAGACCGGCATTTCTCCTATGCCCAGTTCAGCAAAGGTATATAAAACCATACTAAAACACGCTGAAGTCAAAGGTGAAGGCTCAATTATAGATCTCGGTTCTGGATGGGGAACATTGGCAATTGCTTTTGCTCGAAAATATCCTCACAAGCAAGTGATTGGATATGAATTATCGCTTCTACCATGGTTATTCTCTATTACACGAAAAAAATTACTTGGACTGAATAATCTACATATTTATCGTCGTGATTTTTTTAACGTTGATCTAAATTCTGCTGATTTGCTTGTTTGTTACTTGTTCCCGAAAGGAATGAAAAAATTAAAACAAAAATTAGATACCGATAACAACCATGTCAATATTGTGAGCAATACTTTTGCACTACCAAATTCCAAAGAAAGCATGATAATTAAGCTGGATGACGCCTTTTATACGCCAATATTTTTTTACCGATCTTAACTTTATTGTTTTTCTAAAAAAACAACAATGCTAATATCTAAACTCACCTTGTGAGTTTAGATATAATCTTGATGACGCTTAGCACCAGCAACAAAGGAAATTCTAAAGCACAGCAAATACAGCAAAATCAGACGACCATTTTCGATTTATCGAGTCTGATGCTACTAACTTCACTCCAATTTTCTATGATTTTTTGTGAAAAACTTATGATCAACGATAGATTTACTAAAAATATGCAGTTGTCTTGCAATACGTTGATATTACAAGGCATGCCTAATCTCAAGCTTCTGGCGTTAATTCATTTTCCATTGCTTCCGGTGCTTGTTGTTTTAATTGCTCAATGGCATCATTTCTCTCAGTTTCAGACTCAAATAAATGGCTAGTCGCAATAATTTGCCCATTACTTGCTTTGAGATTGAAATAATATTTTCCATTTTTTGATTCTTTCATTTCATAACGATTATCGATCGTACAATTTTTTTTAACAGACTCTATGCCATTTAATGCACTTCTTTTTGCACTGTAGTTTTCACTTTTAACTATTTTTAAACCATCGTCATTAACAAAGGTAAAACTATAAGGCTCTTTGGCCTCACTTTTTTTAATAATCACATCCACAATTTAAACTCCCCAAATAATAAGTATATATTGTTAATAATCAAAATTCTTATTGCCGCACATAAAACTCATGTTGTTTGAAATTAATTAACAAAAACTAATGAAAGAAACTTTTCGCGGCATTTGCTAAACCGCCTGTTCCAACCATATTTTCTAAGATTGCACCCTCTCCACTCATCTGATCAATTAAATCTGGAATCATACCTGATAAACCTTGTAATGCTGTATCTACATCAAGATTAGAATTTGAAGCAAACTCACTTATCGAGTTTTCACCAAATATTTCACTAACTTTCTCCATAGATATTGGGTTATTTTCACCATTACCTAGCCAGGATGTTACTAGCGATGTTATATCTGATGACTGAAACCGGCCAACAAGACTCATAATATTCAAGTTACCATCACTGTCAGATAATAAACTCGTTAGTGCGCCCGCTATAGAGTCTGAGTCACCTTGACCGCCGATCTTTTCCATAAATAAACTTGTAGCCATATCCATAATATTCATTTTTACTCTCCACGTAATCGATAAGTTAAAATCATTTATTATTTTGTAATCGAGACATAAAGTTATTTAAAAAACAGCTTATATCCAACCACATAATTACTTTAACAAACATTCATAGAGAGAGTGAAGTAGAAGCTGGCTAGAAAAGGAATGTTTGACAATACTTTACATTGTTATATCAGGCTAGTTTGCTATATAAAAATTTCACAGTAAATAAGTTTCAATAACCTCTACATTTTTTTGTCTATTTTTAAACTAAAAATGACCATTCGCAAATGACAACAGTGATTTTGGCACGCCTAACATTAGGTAATTTCAAGTATCGAATTGAAACCCCTTGCCTTTTACACTGATAGAACTATAAGAAAACGACCGACAACTCACAAGCTCTCAAAATAAAATATTTTTACAATTCAAGTAACACACCAAACATCCTAATCATTAGAAACTTAGCTTTATGCGGCTGTACAGTGCGATTGCTATTTAATTTCTGGCACCGACTTTTCAGTTGCTAATTCTAGTGTAAAATATTCGGCATTGTTAAAATTAAATATTTTCGCCATAAAATTGCTTGGAAAGGATTGCACTAAGGTATTATTTTTTCTAACTGCAGTATTAAACTTATTTCTCGCCTCTTGAATCTCTCTTTCGACATCATTTAAACTCTGTTGCAGAGAAAGAAAATTGTTACTTGCTTTTAAATCGGGATAGGCTTCCGCTAAGGCAAGTAAATTTTGGAAGGACTTTGAAACTGTGCTTTCGTCAATGCTTCGGTCTGCCGAATTAGAAGAATTGTTATGATGATGTACCGCCTTATTGATCATCTCTGCTTCATGCGTATTATACATTTTGACTGCATCAATCATATTTGGAATAAGATTGAATCGACGTTTTAGCGCGACGTCTATGCCACTCCAACATTCCTCAATTTTATTGCGTAATTTTACGAAGCTATTGTAGGTGCCAATAAGAATAAATGATAATGCTATTCCTATAAATATCAATATCGGTAATATGTCTGAATCCACTATTTAACCCCATATTTATTGTTTTTTTTCATCTGTATCTAATTTAATGATAAGGCTCAAAAAATAACTGGCATGCACACCTTATATTTATTTTACCTTCCATCCCCAACGTGAATTCTACCTAGTAATTATCACTTCCCAAAGAGAGAAATTGCGACTTAAAGATGATTTAACAAATTTTAACATTGATTGTTTACGCAATAGACAAGCAATATTCGAATTTAATCTTTAAATGGAATTGTGAAGCAATGTTAAGTCTATGGGTTTCCAACAGTCTTAACTGATTGAATGTGGTCGTACTTCAGTGATCCAGCAGTACTGCAATTCGCTCTTTTAAAACTGGCAGAAGTTCAATAGAAAACCAATCGTTGTTTTTTAACCATCTTGCATTACGAGGACTTGGATGAGGCATTGGCACTTGTAAAGGCCAATAGTCTTGCCAGCTTAAAACTGTTTCTGTTAGCGTAGCTGCCTGATTATTAGGTAAATGCCATTCCATTGCATAGCGGCCAATCACCAATGTTAATTCGACATTTACAAGTCGAGCGAGTAATAATTCGCGCCATTTTTCTGAACATTCTTTTCTAGGTGGTAGATCGCCGCCCTCTCCAGTGCCAGGGTAGCAAAATGCCATGGGTAAAATAGCAACTTTAGATTCGTCGTAGAAAACTTCACGATCAATACCCATCCATTCTCGCAATCTCTTACCGGAAGGATCATCGAATGGAATATTCTTAGCGTGTGTGATTTTTCCCGGTGCCTGCCCAACAATTAATATCTTTGCTTCAGAATTCAATTGAAAAATAGGATTTGGACCTAATGGCAGATCTTGACACAAAGTACATGCTCGAACTGAGCTTAAGAGCAATTTTAACTCTCCATCAGCCTCAGAGTCTTCTTTCATTTTAGCCAAATCCTACCTCTATTGATTCAAGTTCATTAATACTATCTATATAATTAGTCTATCAGTTAAGCTACCAATGGTGAATGAGAACGCCGATATTCACCTGGACGCAACTTAAATTGTTTCTTAAACGCCTCGCTAAATGCAGCATCTGAATGATATCCAACGTTTTCAGCAATAGATACCAGTGTCGTATTTGTATCGGCCAGTAAACGACTGGCTTTTTGCAGTCTGATGAAAATGACATACTGCAACGGTGTCATATTTACTAACTCAGTGAATCGATTAGAGAATGCTGAACGAGACATGTTAGCCACCTTACCTAATTCTTCAACATTCCAATGGTAAGCTGGGTCACTGTGTATCGCTGATAGAACCCGATTAATTCGTGTGTCTGTAAACGCTGATAAAAAGGGTATATTCTCCGTTGCTGCATTCAAAGTTGCGCGTATGACCTGAATCAATATAATTTCAGCTAGTCTGTCAATAATCGCATTCGCCCCTGGTTGCATACTTGCCGCTTCGTGAGCAATAAACCCGATAACACTATCCAACCATTGAGTGTTATAGCTCGAATCACCTGACACATAAAGTTTGGCGGGAAGATTTTCTAGTAATGGGTGATATTCTAGTTCATCAAAAGAAAATTCACCACAAACCAAGCAACAACCCGCTCCACCACCACCATAAATCAATGACCCAGTACCAATATAGTCAACCTCATCCAACACTTCCTCAAGAGATTTTATTTCTGAGCCGTTTTCATCAGCTATCGTATGTGCAGCGCCATGTGGAACAATGACAAGATCACCACTGGACATAAAATCACCGCTTTCCTGCCCTTCAATCTGCAACCAACACTGACCACGAATCACTATATGAAACCGAGCAACACAGCGCTTTACTGGCACCCTAATTCCCCATGGAGCGGTTAACTCAGTTCTAAAATATAAACTGCTAGACAATCGTAATGTGTTCAATATATCTGTGAGAGCATCCATAAATAGCATTCCAAATGTAAGTGTGTAATTAATAGGAAAACACATATGAAATTCAATATAACAAAAACAATTCAACTTGTATTTCCCAAATCCCAAATTGAATACGATTCAGTAGTTTTTCTGGACGAATCAATATTCGAACCAATAATTATTAATACGAATCAGTAGTAAATCCACACTTTATAGAATTTAAAAATAACGAAATATTTGAAAACATAGATACCTGGAAAGCACACTGCTTACCGGTTATGTCTAACAAATCACAAAGGAAAATTAGAATGAATATCAAACGATTCAGCATCGGCCTTATATTATTTTTTATGCTATCAACAGCGGTAATGGCTGGAAACAACTTCAATAGTACGCCAGCAGTTCAAGGATATGACGTAGTTTCTTATCAGAATGCAAAACGCCCAGTTCGCGGCAATGGAAATTTTGTTGTCGAGTATAACAGTGCAGTTTATCTTTTTTCGAGCGAAGAAAACCAGAAAATTTTCAGTGAAAATCCTGATAGATATGCACCAGCATATGGTGGCTTTTGCGCATATGGTGTCTCCCTGGGTAAAAAATTTGTTGCTGATCCTGAAGTGTGGCGAGTGACTCAGAATAAATTGTATTTGAATCTTGATACGAGTATTCAAGCGCAATGGATAAAAGACATACCAAGCCACATTAAGACAGCAAATGCACAATGGAAAGTTATTAAGAAAAAACCATACCAGTCTCTTTAAGACAAATACCTGAAAGAGCTATTGTTGTTTACACCAATTCAATTTTAAGGACAAAAAAATGACATTAATATTTACCAACATCCTACGAATTACTACATTAAGCGCATTAACTTTATTAACAACAAATGTCTTAAATGCAAGTCAATACAATGACGGTAAAAAATACAGTTACGATCATAAATATCCCAACGCTGTTTTCCGTATTGAAATACATAATAAAACTGAAACTCAATGGTTCAGCCCGTACTTGTGTGCCTTACATCACAAACGTTTGAACTTATTCCAGGAAGATAAAGCTGCAAGCACAGGTCTAGCGACATTCGCTGAAGATGGCTTCCCTGGTGTATTAGCCAAAGAGTTACGCGAGAATCCTTATGTTTATACTGTACTTCAAAGCGGGCCTGGATTAATTCCTCCCGATGCAACTCTTACTACATACATCAAGGGTCCATCTAAGGCCCGTCTTACATGTGCAGCTATGCCTGTAACAACAAATGATGTACTAACGGTCGTGCAAGGTGTCAAAACTCCAAAACATATCAATTATTCATTTTATTACTCAAGTACTGAGTGGGACTTAGGCTCAGAAAGAAACAATTATTCATCCAGCTCAATGCCCGAAGATAGTGCTAATTTAGTACCTGAAGGAGCAAATAATCCAGTTACGATTTCGAATAAGGTTATGTTTGGATCGGCCGGTCGCCCAACAGGTGTGCCATCATTATTGAGCCCATTCACACGTGCATATTTAGGTAATAACGGTAAAGTCGCTTCGGAAGGAACAATGAGCGTATTTGAAAGTTATAAAGGTAGTCAAGAATTTCCGACAGAAATTTATGGTTGGAATGATTCCGCTTCGCAATTTTCAGTTACGCGCATTGAATAGTTTTATTATGAAAAATAGCTTAATCAATAAGGTAATTTAAACTTACAATAAAGTAACTTCAATTTATCCCCTTCGGTATTTGATAAGAAACTTGATGTTACTATATTTTTCAACCCCAGAAAAATTTGAAAATTTACAAAAGCATACCACCCCCTTTTGGGGTGGTATCTACCAAACAAGAACACAATAAGTGAATATTAAGACATACACCAAAAACCCCGCTACACAATATTGATACTAATTTATTTTACAACCCAATCAATTTTTATGTTTTAAAAAAATATCAACTCACAATTGCCGTAACTTTAATTCGCACATAAACTGGCAGGCACATTCATTTCTGAACAAAAATATGCGGCAGCCAATTCAACCTCTGTGGGTGTAAGATGTTTAAATAGTTCAGGAGGCATTTTTCGGATATCATTATTACCCATGCGCAAACGAGATATCGCACCTAAAAGCACTTCATCCCGTTGTATGCCTGTTAGGTAACCACCATTAAGATCACTCATTTTTGTTAGATCTACATTGAAACGGGCACGACTGATAGTTTGATCCAATTTCGAATTATGACATTGTGCACATGCTTCAGTAATAATACCAGCACCGTCTAATCCCGCTTTGACTTGAAATCCCATATCTCTCGCTGCTTCATCTAAAAAAACTTGTCGGATATCTGGTAAATCAGCAGCGGGTAGCAAACCGTTAATGTACTGATCTAACTTGTTTCCCATGTCTTTTAATTTCAATGCATCCGTTACCTTGACATCGTGGTAGGGAACGGGAATAAATTCCCCCCGTACACCGGCTTCATAGATAATTTCCCAAGTAGAACTCTGACCTGGAGGTTTATTATTTCTGGGTTGTATCGAATTGGAAGCAATCACTTCTTGTTCAATGAGCAGGGAATCAAATTGATTGGGTTGAGTTCCAATTCCCCAAGGTGGTGGAACTGGAGCAGGTAATGCTCCAGACGGAGGCGCTGGTGAAGGCGCCGTTGGGGATGGTGGCCCCATGATGTCTGCTATAAAAATCTCTAGGAGAAAAGGATCTGAGAAATCAGCCATTGTTAGCGGAATATTGGCATAAAATTCTGAACTTTTGTGCGCTATTTTAAAGTCTCTAAGCAGAGTCTGCCCCCCTTCTGTCCACTGTGATATATAATGCGTCCAGGGTTCGTTTATTTCTTGCATGCGAGGAATCGCTTTTGTGCCAGGTCCTTCCGGCTGATGGCAGTGAAGGCAGTCGAATATTGTATTCTGTAAATTAGTTTGACTATATATCGTATAATTTGTCCAGTTTAACTCCACGTTTCGCGTCAATAAGTCACTATTACCACACTGATTATTTATATTGCATTCTTGCTCAAATGCTAATAAGTAAAAAAACAATTCGCCACTGGTTCTATCCATGGTGAACAATTCAACAAATTGCTCCCCTCGTGCAAAACCCATGGCAATCACATCTTGAGAGGGGCCTATGAATAAACCTGATAAGAAGATCGCACGTGGATTAATCGATGATACAGAACGAGCAATCAAAGAGGTGGAGTGCGCCAGTAAAGTAAAAGGTATGAAATCAGGAGTTATATTTACATCAACAATTAATTTCAGTTGCGCTTGTAAATCAGCTAAAGAGTTAATAGTTGGAGCAGGTTGTGCACAAAACACGTCATTGATCAAGTCATCACGTTTGATACCCTTCAGCTCTGCACATAAGATGCTCAATTGTTCAGCACCTTGGGGTAACGATGCTAATGGATTATGCAAATTTGTCACACGAACAGCAGAAGTAAACCCTTGAGAAATATACGCTGCAATTTCTGATGCACAGTCACCTGTGCATAAGGTAGGGTCTTCAGGTGGCATAGTCGTTGATATTAAGACGATAAGATCTGCTTCGGATAGACTTTCTCGAATGGGTGGTATTGTAATATTACCATTCCCCTGCGCACCATGACAGGACTCACAACCCGTTTGATATTGTGACTCACCAGATTGCGATAACGCTTGTCTCCAATCCTTTATCGCTAAACTCAACGCTATACTATTCTCAGCGCAATTATTCCAACAGTTGTGAAGCTGATCATTGAGTTTTGTCACAATTTTAGACGTATCCGGTAAAGAAAGATCTACTAATGAAAACGTATCGATATCTGCCAGTGCTAGATTTTCATTATCGTTTGCAAATTGTGGAACAATACTACCCGCGCTACCATGACATCCGCCACAATGTGTTTTTAGTAAGGGGTATAATGTGGTCTCAAATGTTGAGGATCTGGTGATAATACGTGAATTAACCATTGTATTTTCTTGTTGAAATTCTAAAGAGTTATGAGGAGATACTAATGCATTCTTGTTTTCATTGTTGGAGCAACTCATTAATAATAGTAATGAAACTAAAACGATTAAAACCACTGCGTATTTTTTGTTGATTTTTAGATAAGGCATGGAAATTTTCTCCCCTAGAATGAAAATTTACAAATGCGAATTAACATTATTATTTTTCTAAAAATTAATTACCCAACGCTTAACCTAGACAATTAATAATCTCAGATAAATCAGAAAGCTACATAAAGAAAGAATACATCAGACAATACATCGTGAAGTGAAAATGATTCATAAAGTAAGCAAAAGAAAACTACGTATCTTGCTTATGCGAAAAGTCATCAACGAGGTTAAAAAACATCCTTGATAGATGAGAATCGCCAGGTCTCACCTGCCAATTTCTAGTTCCTGGCTATAATGCTGAATCTACAAGATGAAACTAGATTGAATTTCTATAAAAAATAGATAACTTTATGCTTAATTGCTATTCGATCGTTTTAACAAATGCTAAATTAAAGTAATTTCCACACATAGTTTACCTTTAAGAAATACTTATATTGCTAATACAAGATAGGAAAAGCAAACTCTCAAAACCCACCAATTCAAAGTACAAGACCTCATCCTAACACCTTGCACAGCGCCTTAGCGTGATGTGTGGTCAAACTATTACCTCATTTTATGTTGAACATAACCTAATCAATTTACTTCGAATTTACTCCTGGCTTTAAAACACCGAAAAATGTATTGTTTAGTTTTTGCTTCGCACTTGGGCAAAATGCTAGACCTAACATCTATTCCGATAAACAAAGTATAGTAAGATTAGCTGTGTTAAATTCAAACAAAGAAAGGCGAAAGTGATAGTCACTAACAACATTCAGTACGCTATAAACCTAAGCATGGTGGTCCTTTTAGTAATGCTAACGACCCCAATCAAGCTTATGGCTAAAAACAAAATTATGCTCTCCTCGGAAATCACAGCAGTCTTGAACAGTTTACGAACTCGCTGGCAACGACAGGATTCACTGATCACGATAACTTGGAAGGAGTCCCCCACATGCAACTGATCGGTCGTTACCGCAATGCCGGCTTCGAGGCTGTAGCCGATGGCGTCATGGACTTCTTTAATCGACGCCAGGATCTGCAGCGACCTGGCGTGGCTTTCGGTTCCGGCGGCAGTGGCACAGAGCCAGCCAAAGTGTCGACAGACATCAGCCTTGTAGCACTCAGTCGTTCTGACCCCGAATCTTTCGCTCTCGCGGAATTTATCGTGCGAGGTATCTCAGCAGGCCTGGATCAGTATCTGCAGGAGCGACAACTCTTCCAACAAGTCTGTCCGGATCAAGAGTTATTTGTGATGCCTGTATTTAATCTACAGCGTTACGCGCCTGGCGAAGGCTTTCGACAATGGCACTGCGACTGGACAATTAGCGACGAAGCCACCGAACCGGCGCACCGAGTGCTAGCCTGGATCCTCTACTGCGATTCTGTAACAGAGGCCGGCACCGAGTTCCATTGGCAGCAGCATCATGAGGAGGCAGAACGAGGCAAGCTGGTGATCTTTCCCGCCTCTCCATCTCACATTCATCGCGGCCGAGTGAATTCCGAACTCAGCAAGACGATAGCCACTGGTTGGATCAATGCTGGGTCGCGTGAAGGATTCTTAAAGCGGCTGGCTCGCTCCTGAGGTAAAGGTGTCGGTGGCATTAATCTTTGCAAATAACAACTCCGAGCACCATAATATGACCCGAAGTCTTGTGTTAACAGACTTAAATAAATTCACCTAAATACGCTGTTATTAAAACTACATGGGTCTACCATGAAACTGGTTACAGCACCTTAATAAGCAGGGTAATTATTCGATGAATAACTTATTCGTCATTACCCTGCTTATAGATATTTTTGAAATATTAATTTCTAGTTAGGCTTCATTTCTGCCTGGCTTGTACCCATCAATTGTGCCATTTTAAGTGTGCCGTCTCCCATGCATTCGCGGAGTTCCTTCGCCCAATCGAGTGCTTCTTGTTTACTATCCACTTCGATAACGGTGAACCCTGGAATAAGTTCCTTGCCTTCAATAAATGGCCCGTCTGAAATAGAAAAATCACCCTTATCCAATTGAATTTTGGTCACTTCACGAGGAAGCTTGCCTGTTGCTACTATTTTACCCGACTCAAAGGCATCGCCCATTACTTTCCCCATTTTTGCCATTCCCTCCGGTGATGGTGGTGACATGGTTTCGCCTTCAGTCATTGTAAAATAAATAAAAAATTGCATTTAATACACTCCTTTTTTAAGTAATCGAAGGTGATAAATTTCAACCCCTTCTTATTTGATTAATTTCTGTTAGTTTCCCGGTCAAATAAAGTAATTTATACCTCATTTACCTATAGTCGAATGAGATTAGCAAGAAGGGACAAATAATAAATAATTAATTATAAAATTTCGGATAGCTGTTTTCTCAAGTATCTTTTTTCAGGCTCCTGGTTCGCCAAGTCTATGGCTCGCTCATATGCCTTAACTGCGTCGTCAACTAAACCCAGTTGTTTCGAAAACTCTGCCTGAGCAGCAAATATTGAATGATAAGAATTGATTTTTTTATTTTTTAATAATTCCGTAATGATATTCAAACCTTTCCTTGGTCCTTCATGCATACCCACAGCAATGGCGCGATTTAATTCCACCACAGGTGATGGGTGAATGGACAGCAGCATATCATAATAGCCAATGATGAGATCCCATTGTGTACTTTCTACAGATTCTGCAACAGCGTGGACCGAGGCAATTGCCGCTTGAAGTGTATAAGGTCCAAGTCGACCGGACATTACTGCGTGCTGAATTAACTGCACACCTTCACGAATTAAACACTGATTCCAAAGCGAGCGATCTTGATCACCCAATGCGATAAGATCGCCATTTTCTGTGACACGTGATTCCCTTCTAGATTCCTGTAAAACGAGCAATGCCAATAATCCGAGGCTTTCAGAGGTGGGATTTAATTCCACCATCTTTCGACTTAAATAGATTGCTTCATCAGTGAGCTCCTTTCGAATATGCTCTTCCCCCGAACTAGCCGAATAACCTTCGTTAAATATAAGATAAATAACATGTTGTACCGCACCTATTCGTTGGTCTAAATCAGCTCTGGAAGGAATTTCGAAAGGAATATTCTTCTCTTTAATCAGTAATTTTGCCCGGGAAATTCTTTTTTTAACTGTTTCTAAAGGCACAAGATAAGCTCTCGCAATTTCAGCTGTACTCATTGAACATACTTCCCGAAGTGAAAGTGCAATTCTTGAATCGAGAGGTAATAACGGATGACAACAATAATAGATTAGACGCAATTGGTCATCATCAACTAAATTTTTTTCATAATGAGCTTGTTCATAAAAAAGCTGATCGTTTAAATCAATATTGCCAGAAAGTTTTTCTTCGATTAACTCATTCCCACGTTTCGATCTCCTGAGCGAATCAATAATTTTGAATTTTCCTGTAGAAACGAGCCAAGAATAAGGGTTTTTAGGGATACCTTCTATTGACCATTTTTCCATCGCGACAGAAAATGCTTCCTGCAAGGCTTCTTCAGCAAGATCTAAGTCACCGAGAATTCGTATGAGACTCGCAAGAACGCTACCCGACTCCGCTTTGTAGATTTTTCCGATTTTCAATTTTACTGAACAATCTGACATATAATTAGTGATACCAATGATTTAGGCCTAATTAACAATTATACGTTAAACATCAATGTCTGGCTGAAAGTAATAAATCAAATAAGTTTGATTTATTACCTAATGCTGTTTAACAGTATTCCTTTTAAACTTGGCATTTTTTTTAACAACATGACAAAAATGGTCACGTTGCGTTGTTTTAATCTCTTGTGATATCGTCATAAAAGTTCTGTAGTAATTTCTACAAAAATAGCTAACAAGGAAGTTAGAACTATGACGATCGATGTTAACGTTTATGACAGTGAAAAGCTTGTACATGCCATTTGTACTGGTTTAGTAACAAAAGAAGAATTATTTCACTTTCAAGATTCTATATGGTCTGCTGGACAACATACTGGATATGATTGTATTTTTGACATGCTTAAAGCGGATTTCTGTAAAATTCGATACAGTGATTTATTGGAATACGCAAGAAGTGCCGCGATGCTTGATTATGGACATCCACTCACCAAATTAGCAGTCGTTGTTTCTACTTCTCAACAAAAAATATTAACAGAATTTTATCAAGCTGGCCTAAAATTATCCTCACCATCAACAAGAGAAATTAAAATTACTTATTCACTTGATGAAGCGAAAGACTGGATAGAATTAGTTGCATCATAAATCAATTTATACGACATAATTTCCAGCTTTTAGGATCAGAGCCACTGACGCCTTCTTTTATAATTATTTGAATAAAGAACCAAATAGACTTTTCACCAATTTACGCGCTACCGTATTCCCAACAGAGCGAGCCGCACTTTTTGCCATGCTTTCCAATACGCCCTGGCGCTTTCGACCGCGAGCACGAGCACGGGGTTTTGCCGAAGATTTTTTTCGCCTAACCTCTGCTAGCTCTCGCTCCTCAATTTCTTCACGCACTTTAATAGCCTCAGCTCTCGCCTGTAATCGTTCGTGAGCTGAATCCCGATCTAAGGCTTGCTCGTATCGTCCTGCGTGAGGTGATCGCTGCAGTATCGTTTGCCTTTCTTCCACTGTCGCTGGGCCGAGACGTGAAGCCGGTGGCCGAATCAATGTACGCTCAACCATATTTGGTATGCCTTTTTCATCCAAAGTAGAAACCAATGCCTCTCCTACACCCAGTTCTGTAATGGCTTGCGTTGTGTCGATTTTCGGGTTTTCTCGAAACGATTTTGCGGCAGCCTTTACCGCTTTCCGGTCATTTGGTGTATAAGCACGAAGTGCATGCTGAATACGATTACCAAGCTGACCAAGAACATCGTCAGGAATATCACTTGGGCTTTGAGTAACAAAATAAATCCCTACGCCTTTTGAACGAATCAATCTAACCACTTGTTCAATACGGTCCAGTAATGATTTCGGCGCATCATCAAATAACAAATGTGCCTCATCAAAGAAAAAAACTAATTTAGGTTTGTCCAGGTCCCCGACTTCAGGTAAATCTTTGAAAAGTTCGGTTAACATCCATAATAGAAACGTCGAATACAATTTGGGTTGCAACATGAGCTTGTTTGCCGCCAACAAATTGATAAAACCTTTGCCTTCGTAGGTCGTTCGAAAAAAATCCTGAATATCCAAGGCAGGCTCACCGAAAAAATGTTCACCACCTTGCTCACTTAATACCAACAAACGTCGTTGAATAGCGCCAATAGACGCTGGGCTAAAATTACCATATTCACTCGTTAACATTTTTCGGTCGACATCAATATAATTTAGTAGTGAACGTACATCTTTTAAGTCTAACAGTGGCAAGTCTTGATCTTTCGCAATTCTAAAGGCAGCTTGCATCACCCCTTCTTGCGTATCATTTAGCTCTAACAGTTGTGACAATAAAATCGGGCCAACTTCAACAATCGTTGTACGAATTGGATGTCCTTGCTCACCATACAAATCCCAAAACACGACAGGATTGTGATGATAGGTGTAATTTGCCAATTCGATGGTTTTTGCCCGTTTTTCAAGAAAATCTTTACTTTCGCCGGCTTGACTAATGCCCGACAGATCACCCTTTACGTCCGCCATAAATACTGGCACGCCGGCATTAGAAAACCCTTCTGCCAAAATTTGCAAAGTGACTGTTTTACCTGTACCAGTAGCGCCTGCGATTAAACCGTGGCGGTTAGCGAGTTTCAGATTGAGATAAACTGCATGATCACCTTTGCCCACAAAAATATCTGAATTATTTTTTTGCATGATGTTAGCTCTTTGTATTTTTTGTCATGAAAATTGTGCAACAATCTTCACCAATATCACCTAGGTTGCACCCCGCACCTAAGCAATGCTATTAAAACCCGAATTTAATGAATTTTGAAGCATTCAATTGTAAAGAACTGTGATTTTAAATGAGTTTTGGTGAAAAAATAATCAAGACAGCTTACTATTTTAATGATTTAATCATTTGAAAATTTGGAGGCAGATATTGGTGTCAGGGTTCTTTTTTATGTGTTTAACCGGCCTACACTGTATTGCAGCTGATAAGGCTCCAACCACTTTTCTAGATCAAAGAACTCTAGCCCAATGATCATCTATTGTTTTATCTAATATTTTGAATCCAACTGTGTAGAACGTGTGTTTTCCGCCAAGCCATTGCCAGAATCAATATCACCTAAATACAACTTTCCCGAATCAATGAGAACAATGTCATATTTTTCTTGTGGGCCTGGAAAATCCACACAATTCGTCACGTCAGTAAAACTACCCGTACGCCAATTGTTATATCCGCAGTATTCATTTTCATTATAAAAATTTGTCCATTCTTCATATTCTGGTGTTTGAGTCCATTTAGAAAAAATATAACGAATTTGATATTGCTTGTAATATGCAATGACCTCTTTTCTATTATTCGACGCTTGAGTCACGAAAAGCTACAAATACAAAACTTATTAAGATCAATCAGGCTCTATTTAATTTAGTGCTATTATTTGTCCCGTTGTTTACCAACCATAGTCAAATTTGGTGTTGTTATTTTTAGATGAGTTGGAGTCTCTTTTCCAATTGAGACGGATTGAAGTTGCGATTTTGTCTCTTTGCTTACAGGAAATGGTAGGAATATATATTCATCGCCCAAAATTTTTATTTTCCCGAAGCCTGAACATCCTGTCGTTAAAATTACCAATGTTGAAACAATAACAATATAACAAAAGTAATTTATATTGTTTTTTTTCATCGAAATTCTCCATCAAATAAAATTCTTATTATTCTAGCGTTTGTAAAGGACTCAGGTCCTTATCTACCGCCAACCCACGCGTTCTGCCCATTCCTGTTCCATTTCTTTATGCTTTTTAATATCTGCAGGCGGCCCACCACCTTCTCTTTTAATATCCTCACAGTGCTTTTCCAATGCCTCAGATAACGGCCTTAAACCAAGCTTTGAACGTCTCTCATTTACTAGCTTCTCATCGTCAACATTGGCTACAAGATTACCCGTGCTATCCCAATCGAACAACATTCCGTAAAGACATGGCTTTCCTTGATTGAATAGAATGCGGTCTTCCAAGCAAGCCTCTTGTATTGACGTAGCTTCACCTTTAATCACCGCCTTCTTCAATTCAACAAGAAAGTATTTTTGCACATCTGGATTACTAATTGAGTTTTGCGCAATGATTATTGCTGCATCAGCGCCTTCCTTTCCAACCAATGACCGACCAGGCCATCCGTTTGTATCAACAATAGTCTTTAGTTTTTCAGAATTTATTATATGCAATTCTTCCATTTTTTTAGGATAGCCATCGTAAAGACTACCATCTTCAAGAATTGATGCACGCATTTTTAAATCTTCATCTTTCATTGAAACAATTAGCTTTTGTAATGCTTGATCCATACTAAATTTTTCCAGGCCTAACGAATGCTTGCAAAGGGCTCTTCCCTTTTTTCTGGGGGTATCATTATAAAATTTACCCATTCGGTTCCCATTCCAATTTGTAAAATTCTTCATCTTCATCGTAAATCGAGAAACCTAGTTTTTCATAAAATGATAGAACTGGGTTTGCCTTAATAACACTTAGCCTTAAAGATAACTTCAAAATTTTTGAGCTTTCGATCAACTTATTGATTAAGAGTTTCCCGATGCCTTTGTTTTGTTTATCAGGGCATATCAATAACATTTCTAGCCACAAGTGGTCGACTTTTTCGATTACCAAAAAAACGCCTACATTAACACCTTCGATTGAAACAATCTCAAACTTCGTTGGGTGCAAATCTGAATTAAATAGATTACTTTGGAATTCCTCGTTCCATCCCCATGTCTTATCGATGTGAGTTTTCATTGTTAACACATAAAGTGAATATATCCATTCTTTATCGTTACTATTTCCTTCTCTGAACTCCAATTCCATATATTAGTTTCCGAACGTATAACGAGCCTGTAGAAAAAAACCATTCAAAAGGAATTGTTCATCAATACTCTTGATTTTTCCAATTCTACCTTTCTAAAATGCGTTGAGTTCCTTGAATATTGCAACTGCCAAGAGGTCAGAGCCACTGCTGCCCCTTTTCCTTAATGGAACACCCGCTACAGATAGTTGTGCTCGTTGTGGCATTGTATGAATCCTTCCCTATAAGACGATTATAATTGATAGTGGTCTTTCCCCTATTCTCGGATCTCTTTATTCTACCTTTTTACTAAGTTTAGTTGACATATTCTGTTAGTAGTGTTCTTATTTTGTCAGAATTTTCTATCAGCCTATCAATTTCATCTAATTCTGATAACTCAGAATTTACATAAAAAATGAGAACATTATTTTTACATTCAATTGAAATATTTTTATTCACATCTAAATGGCTTAATACTGCATCACCAAATATTCTTTTAAATTTTTCTTCATTATGCGGAAAAAGAGAATAGAGCTTATAAAAAATAGGAAAATCTCCAAAATTATTTCTAATTCTACTCAATGCTTTATCTATTTTATCAACTAAATTATCTGGAAGTAATTGAAAATCGGGGAGTGTCGAATAATCGTCCTTAAAAGCAACTACACAATACAAGTTTTTCCTTTCTCCCAGATAATGTTGAAAATTGAAAAATAAAATACTAACATCCCTTCTCTCCCCACACATTACATCAAATATTTTTTTTCGATTTCCTGTATAAAGCTCAAACTCACTAACTGTATTTTTAATATCTTGACTTACTTTTCTTGAGAACTTGAACCCAAGGTTAATCGCCACCTTCTTTCTATTTTCAGATCGTTTTAGTGATCCTATATAATCGATTCCTGTAAATACAATAACAATCAAAACAAATACAATTATCGTGTAATTTCCTTCTATTACCATATTTAAAGTCCTTGAAGAAATATTAAGGGCTCTGTCCGCCTAACACAGGAAGACCATCGGTGGGATTAATATTAAATGAATCCAGTTTGATTTTATTATCTTCCTCTATAAGTATTAAACTAACTACAGTATCTGATAATTCGAACTTGGCGTCAGATAATACAGTAATTCTATTAAATCCTTTTAAATAAGCTCTAAAATCTATAACCTGTGTATTTCCCACATCTAACAACTTACCTAGCTCTTTAAACTTTTCTAATACTAATTGCGCATCCGTTTGTGACAAATCTGAAGCTAATTCAGCAGTCAGCATATTATTAACCTGGCCTACTTCCCAATCTGTAAAATATTTGCTGATTATATCATTTGAAAACTCAATATATTTTTCTTCATCAGAGTACATCTTTCCACCAACATACATAAAAAATACTACTATTATTAAGAACACAAAACCGAATCCTAAAATAATATTTTTAAATATTTTCATTTTTACATTAGTCCATTAATGTGAATATACTTCAAATATTTTTTTTCAAGCCCATCAATTATTCATACTGAATATGTTAAGGACTCTGCTGCCCCCTTAATATGAACATATAACGAGTCTGTAGTAAAACCCCATTCAAAAGGGATCATTCATCAATAACCATAATTTTTCCAATTCTACCTATCTATAATGCGATAATGCGCTGAGCTGCTTGAAATATTGTAATTGCTAAGAAGTCAGAGCCCTTAACATAATGAATATCAAAAAAGAGACATTAAAATGAGTATTAACATTTCAATATTCATCAAAAAATATGCTGCAAAGTTATGAAAATCAAATGACTCCTGTGTCGCAGTTGCTGCCCCCCAGTTTTACGGCTTAATGAAGAAACGGTCGATAGCAAACACTCAATCTTTAAAATGTAAATTGTAAGGCTTGACCCCATAATTTATGGTGTTGAAAATAAAATACGGCCCTTTGCGATTGGCCGCAAGAATTGGTTGTTCAGTGCAAGTCAGGCTGGGGCCACAGCCAGTGCCAATTTATATAGCCTGATTGAAACCGC